>Ga0164293_10000995_pt1 | contig 23718 bp, 14 predicted proteins | sample GEODES118metaG_FD_111487 | JGI IMG/M metagenome (GOLD analysis project Ga0164293, IMG submission 111487) | Eutrophic lake water microbial communities from Lake Mendota, Wisconsin, USA - GEODES118 metaG | ecosystem: Environmental > Aquatic > Freshwater > Lake | place: USA: Lake Mendota...
ATGGACGAGAAAGCCGCCGCCGAGACGCTGGCCGAGTTCGAGGGTGACTTCCGGGCCGCTCATCCACGCGCGGGTGATCGTCAGGCTCGCCGCCAAAGCGACGAGCAGGCTGATGATCGCCGGCCTCCGCGGGTCAGCCTGGCTTCCGCCGCGGGCGACGTGGAGCGCCACTGCCAACGGCGCGAGGATCGTGGCTGCGAGCGCCGCCACCAGGGGAATGTCGTGACCATCGAGGTTCACCGAGACCTCCCCTGCGTTCGCCGCTCGGCAAGGTCCCGAGCCCGGTCCGAAGGGCGCGTTCCCAACCACTCGATCCAGCCCAATTCCGCCTGGCCGAGACGTTCGAGACTCCTCCACACCGGCCCCACGACGAGCCGCGACACCACCACCTCCTCGAACCCGCGGTCGAGGGCCACCCGGTAGAGCCGGCGTTGCACATGCTCGGGCAGGAGATTGACCACCGACCAGGACGCCGCCCCCGGATGCCCGCCGAGCGCCGCTTCCAGTTCGTGTCGATCGTGGAGCGCCGAGGGGGAACGGAGGATCTGGAGGCTGCGGAGAATCGCATGGCTGACGATGTGGACCAGAGCGACGATCCGGAAGCCGAGGCCGATCTCCACGAAGATGATCCCGGCCTGGGTCATCGAGGCATAGGCCAGCATGCTCTTGAGGTCGGTCTGAACACGGCCGACAAGCGCGGCATGCACCGCCGTTCCGGCCCCGATCAGAACAAGAGCGAGCCGGGCCAGCCACGCCGCGTCGAGGAGCGCCTCGCAACGGAGAAGGAGATAGGCACCGGCATGGATCGACAGGGCACCGTAAAAAATGGCGCTCGACGGCGTCGGCCCCTCCATCGCCCGCGGCAGCCAGTTCGAGAACGGTACCTGCCCGCTCTTCCCCATCGCCGCGAACACCAGCAGCAGCGACACGAGCGTGGCGGTGCCCGGGGAGACGAGGCATTCGGCGTGGGGCCAGACGCCGCCGAACAGCCGTTCGAAATCTCCCGAGCCGACTGCCCGGTGGATCATCACGCCGGCGGCAAGGAGGCCGACGTCGCAGATCCGGTAGGTCGTGAACGCCCGCAGCGCAGCCTTGAGGGCATTGGTGCGTTCGTGGAAGAAGCCGATGAGCATCGTCGACGAGATGCCGAGGAACTCCCAGCCGGCAAACAGCACGTCGATGCTCCCGGCCAGCACCATCAGATTCATCCCGGTACCGAACAGCGACAGGAGGACGAAGAACCGGGTGAAACCGGGCTCGCGGTGGAGGTATTTCCCGGCGAACGCATTGACGAGTGCACACAAACCGGTCGAGAAGCAGACGTACGGCACCGACAACCCGTCCGCCACGAGATCGATGGTGGCGTCGTGGTGGCCCACCGAGAACCAGGTGCCGAGGTGGACCTGCTCGGGGGCGAACCCCCGCGCCGAGAGCACCGCGAACATCGCCAGGCCGGCGAGGAACGCGACGGTGAATGCCGCCCCGACCAGCCGGGTGGTGGCACGCTCCGAAAGCGGCCGGTCGAGCAGCGCCGGCAAGCCGACGAGGACGAGGCTCGCGGCGGGGGCTGCGAGTTGGAGGACGACGAGCGTCGCGACGATGTTGTGGGCCGAGGCGAACGTGGCACCCAACAGCCCGACCAGCACGCCGGCACCGGGGAACGTCATCTGCCGGGGTTCCTGTTCATGGTCTGTCGCCCGGAATGCCTCGGCTGATGCGAGAGAGGCCCCAAAGGGGGAATGGGGCCGGCTCCGGGCCACCGACATCGCGGCCGACGACCCGGCGTGACTTGCGAGCACCTCGGGCACTCGACTCCCCGGAGTATGCCACGAACCGGCACTCACGCCGCCGGCCTCACTCCGGCGCGGGGCGTCGCCGGGAGCCGGCGGCGTTCGTTTTGGTAGGATCGCCGGACACAAGCGGGCGTTGCCCGTCGCCCGGAGAGTCCGTGCCAAGCGAGTCGTCGCCGTGGACGTTCCTCAGTCCCCCAACCGCCGCTCCGCCCCCCTCCCCCCGACCACCCCGCGCCGCGGCGTGGTCCTGCTCGTCGACGATCAACCGATCATCGGCGAGGCGATCCGGCGCATGCTCGCCGGCGAGGAGGGGCTCGACTTCCACTACTGCCGGGATCCCGATGCGGCCGTGTCGATCGCCGCCGAGACATCCCCCACGGTCGTGCTCCTCGATCTGGTCATGCCCGACGTCGACGGACTCGAGGTCCTCCGCAGGCTCCGCGCCGACGACCGCTTCCAAGACCTGCCGATCATCGTTCTGTCGACGAAGGAAGAACCGGCGATCAAGGCGGAAGCGTTCGCGTGCGGAGCCAACGACTATCTCGTGAAGCTTCCCGACCGTATCGAACTCGTCGCCCGCATCCGCCATCACTCCCGCGGCTACGTCGCCCTGCTCGAACGGAACCAGGCCTTCGAGGATCTCCGCGTCAGCCGCGAGGTGCTCGCCAACGATCTCGCAAGCGCCGCCCGCTACGTCCGCTCGCTCCTCCCCCCCCCCGGAGCGATCTCGGGAATCCGCGCCGACTGGCGTTTCATCCCGTCGGCTGACCTCGGCGGCGATGCTTTCGGCTACCACAGCCTCGACGACGACCACGTCGCGATCTATCTCCTCGACGTCTGCGGCCACGGCGTCGGGGCGGCGCTGCTGAGTGTTTCGGCGCTCAATGCCGTCCGCGGCGGAGCGTTACCGAACACCGACTTCCGGGATCCCGGCGCCGTGCTCGCCGCACTCAATCGGGCATTCCCGATGGAGCGGCACAACGACATGTTTTTCACGATGTGGTACGGGGTCTACGATCGTTCCCACCGCACGATCCGCTGGGCCGGCGGAGGACATCCACCGGCATTCCTCGTCCACGCCACCGGGGGTGAGCCGGGTGCGGGAGAGACCGTTCCGCTCGCCTCGGAGAATCCACTCGTCGGCGCGGTCGAAGGGCTCGACTTTTCTTCCCGGGAACTGGCCGTCCCCCCCGACGCCCGCCTGTATCTGTTCAGCGACGGGGCGTTCGAGATCGAGCGGCCTGACGGGTCGATGTGGTCGCTCGAGGGATTCCGCAAGCTCCTCAAGACCCCCTCGCGGGGGGTTCCGGTCGATCTTGACGGGGTGATCGACCAAATCACCATCCTCGCCGGAGGGGGGGACCTGGCCGACGACCTCTCCCTTCTGGCGGTCGATTTCAGCTGAAAACAGGCCCCTGCGAGAGGATCGTTGGACGGTTCGGCGTCGCTCCGGGGCGGCCACCCCCGGTCGGGCCGATGTCGCGGGGGGCCGTCTTGCATGAGGTCCCCGAATCCGTACACTCAAGTGTTTCCCGTCCCGGGACGGTCTGGCTAGCGTAGCTCAATTGGCAGAGTCCCTGATTTGTAATCAGGTGGTTGCGGGTTCAACTCCCGCCGCTAGCTCACTCGATTGCCAGGGGAACGCTCGACGGATCGGCGTCGTCCTCCCATCGGTTGCACCACCGATCCGCGTGGATTCCGACGGCGGGGCAGGACTGACGCGGAGCGGGGTTTCGATTCGCCCGATTCGGGCAGGCTTGCCCGGTTCGGAGACCGGATCGGGAGATTGCGGGGGCAGAAGTGCCTTCGCGGCGGTTTTTTGGTTCGGAGGAAGTTTGGTTCCAAACCGATATCACCATCACATGAGGGGAGTTTCCCGAGCGGTCAAAGGGGCTTGACTGTAAATCAAGTGGCTCTGCCTTCGCAGGTTCGAATCCTGCACTCCCCACTTCCCACCCCATGCCCCGACGCCCATTCGACACGCCACCCCACGCATCGATCCGAAGCATCCGACCCCGCAATTCCTCCGGCCCCCCATCCCCATAAGAGACGAACCGAAGCACGAGCAAGCACCGGCCTTCACCAGCCTGACAGGCTCGGGCCCATCATCAAGCCAGCACCGATACCCCGCGGGTGTAGCTCAATGGTAGAGCAATAGCCTTCCAAGCTAAAGACGAGGGTTCGATTCCCTCTACCCGCTTCGAGGCCGCGCCACACGCAACCGTCTTCCACCACCGAATCACCCCTTCCCCAATTTGCACGGAGCTTTCGCCAGCACGACCGACCCACAGCGTCCTCGCCGGGACGACGCCGCGCCCCCCGCGCCCGTCCACCGAGGCCCCGACGCACACCGCTGCTGTAGCTCAGTTGGTAGAGCGCGTCCTTGGTAAGGACGAGGTCATGGGTTCAAGTCCCATCAGCAGCTTCCCTGCGGTCGTCATGATTCGCTCCGCCACAAACCATTCAACACCCGTCCGGGACCACCCGGCGGGACCCGAGCCAAAGTCGTCGATGTGTCGTGTTCAGACCTGGCCACACGCCGCACCGTCGATTGAACGGACTGTTTGATTCGATGCAGGATTTCAGGGACCAGGGCAGGCGCCGCCTGCAGCCACACACCAGAGAGGAAGATCGAGGGAGAAAGCATGGCTAAGGACACGTTCACGCGGAGCAAGCCGCACGTCAACGTCGGCACCATCGGTCACATCGACCATGGCAAGACGACTCTCACCGGCGCGCTGGTGGCCGTTCAGGCTGCCAAGAACCTGGCGATTGCAAAGAGCTACGCCGACATCGCCAAGGGCGGCACCGTCCGCGACGACACCAAGACGGTGACGATCGCCGTCAGTCACGTCGAATACGAGACGGAAAAGCGGCACTACGCCCATATCGACTGCCCGGGCCACGCCGACTTCATCAAGAACATGATCACCGGTGCCGCCCAGATGGACGGTGCGATCCTGGTGGTCAGTGCCGCCGACGGCCCGATGCCGCAGACGCGGGAGCACATCCTCCTCGCCAAGCAGGTCGGCGTGCCGGCGCTCGTGGTGTTCCTCAACAAGGTCGACCTCGTCGACGACCCGGAGCTTCTCGACCTCGTCGAGATGGAGATCCGTGAACTCCTGACGAAGTACGGCTTCCCCGGCGACGACGTGCCGATCATCCGTGGCGCCGGCAAGCCGGCCTACGACAGCCCTGCCGACCCGGCCAAGAACAAGTGCATCGCCGACTTGCTCGACGCCGTCGACGCTTACATCCCCGAGCCGGTCCGCGAGCTCGACAAGCCGTTCCTGATGGCGATCGAGGACGTGTTCTCGATCGAAGGTCGTGGCACGGTGGCCACCGGCCGTATCGAGCGCGGCGAGGTCAAGGTGGGCGACGAAGTCGAGATCATCGGACTCAAGGACAAGGCCGAGAAGACGACCGTCACCGGCGTCGAGATGTTCAAGAAGCTCCTCGACCGTGGTCAGGCCGGCGACAACGTCGGCTGTCTGCTCCGTGGCGTCGCCCGCGACGGCATCGAGCGTGGTCAGGTGCTCGCCAAGCCGGGCTCGATCAAGCCCCACAAGAAGTTCGAGTGCGAGGTCTACGTGCTGTCGAAGGAGGAGGGTGGCCGCCACACTCCGTTCTTCGCCGGCTACCGCCCGCAGTTCTACTTCCGGACGACCGACGTCACCGGCTCGACGAAGCTGCTCAGCGGCGTCGAGATGGTGTCGCCCGGCGACAACGTGAAGATGGAGGTCGAGTTGATGGTCCCGATCGCCATGGACGACGGTGTCCGCTTCGCCATCCGCGAAGGTGGCAAGACCGTCGGCTCGGGCGTCGTGACGAAGATCCTCGACTGATCACGGAATCTTGTGCAACCCATCTCCGGGCGCCGGCCTCACGGCCGGTGCCCGGAGCCACAGGGGCGTAGCTCAACTGGCAGAGCGCTGGTCTCCAAAACCAGAGGTTGCGAGTTCGATTCCCGCCGCCCCTGCTTCGCGGGATCTGGTCGCCGAGACCACGTCCCCACGAGTCGGGATCGATGATGGCTGATGTGTGCAGGCTTCGGGGCTGGATCGGGGCGGCGGGTGCCGCCTGGCTCGGGTCCCGAGGCGAAGACCGGGGTTACACCAGACGGAGCGCCCGCGCCGGACGGAACCGACCATGGCAGGTATGCAAGAAAATCCAAGCGTCCTCGGTTCGCTGGGGCGTGAATTGTTCAGCGCGTCGGTCTACAAGCGCAGCCAGGGGCGAGTCACCCGTCAGGTGACCTTCGCCGCCGTGGCGCTGACGTGGGCGATCGCCGTCTACAGGCTCGCGCAGCTGCTGCCGGCTTGGTTCTCCTCCGGGGGCCCGATGACCCAAGCGGCTCCCTCGGCCGATCTCGGTGTGGTACGGTTTCTGATCCCCCTCCTCGCGGGTCTGTGTGGCTTGTGGCTTGCCTATCGGTTGGTCAATATCCCTCGGTTCGCGGAGTTTCTCATCGGCGTCGAGTCGGAGATGTCGAAGGTCGCTTGGCCGTCGCTGGGTGAGGTGGCCAGGAGTTCGGCGGTGGTCATTTTCATGATCTTCGCCCTGTCCTTCATCCTCGCGGCCTACGACGTCTTTTGGTGGTTCATCCTCGGGGCGATCCAGGGAATCCGTTGAACGCGGTCCAGACCCAAGGGTCCGGGGAACACTCCCGGACATCCTCACGCATGTCGAAGCACGAACCTCCCCACGATTCCCAGGACGACGCCGTCGCGTCCCCGGACCTGCATGCCGCAGGCCACGGCCACGCCACCGCCCACGACGCCCCGGCCGATTCGGCCCCGGCGGTCGAGGCCGATGACGACGACGGCACCCCGGCCGAACTCGCCGACCCGTTCGCCGGCAGCGACGACGCCAAGCCGGTCGCGTCGGCCGACGACGACGAGATCGTCCCGGTCGGGGACAAGAAGTGGTACATCCTCAAAGTCCAGAGCAACCGAGAGGACTCGATCAGCGACACCCTCGAGCGGCGGATCCGGATGCAGGGGCTCGACCGTTTCTTCGGCAAGGTCGTGGTGCCGAAAGAGCAGGTCACCGAGTTCAAGAACGGCAAAAAACGCGTCGTTTCCCGCAAGCTCTATCCAGGGTACATCCTGGTGAACATGATTCTCAATGACGAGACTTGGTATCTCGTCCGGGAGACCGGAGGGATCGGCGACTTCACCGGTTCGGCCGGCCGGCCGAGCCCGATGCTCCAGGCCGACGTCGACAAACTGCTCAACAAGTCGGCCGTCAAGCCGGACGAGGCGCCGCGACTGAAGATCAACTTCAAGAAGGGCGACCGGGTGAAGATCACCGAAGGGACGTTCGAGAATTTCGAGGGCGAGGTCGAGCAGATCGACGAGGCGAACGGTCGCGTCACGGTGATGCTCAGCATCTTCGGCCGCTCGACGCCCGTCGACATCGAATATTGGCAGATCGAGGGGCTGTGAGAGTGGCCCCCAGCCGTCACCCAGCGGCCCACCTTGGGTAACACCTTCGACCTGCCCGACCGACGGGGTGTGCAGGGTCGACAGGGCAAACAACACGCAACAACGTTCCCAGCAGTCCAGCGGAAGAGGAAGAGGTCAGCGTCATGGCGAAGCAGGTGGTCGGACAGGCGAAGTTCCAGATTCCAGGTGGGCAAGCCACTCCGGCCCCCCCTGTCGGCACGTCGCTCGGCCGTTACGGCATCAACCTTGGGCAGTTTGTCCAGCAATTCAACGACCGCACCCGCGAGGCTGCGGGCATGGCGATCCCGGTCGTGGTCACGGTCTACAACGATCGGTCGTTCGAGTTTTACACGAAGAGCCCGCCAGCGGCGGCCCTGCTCAAGAAGGCCGCTGGACTCGCCAAGGGCTCCGGCGTGCCGAACAAAGACAAGGTCGGCAAGGTGACCAAGGCACAGCTTGACGAGATCGTCCGCCTCAAGACCAACGACCTCAACGCCAGCGACGCCGACAATGCCCGTCGGATGATCGAGGGCACCGCACGCAGCATGGGGATCACCGTCGAGAGCTGATTCTTCGCCGGTCGTCCGCTCATTTTTTCCGAACATTCCCCCGATCTTTCCCCGCAATTCCCAGGACCGAAGCCGTGGCTGTCACCAAGCGCATGAAGGCGATGCTCGCCAAGTTGCCGAAGACCGAAGCTCCTCTCCCCGTCGCCGACGCGGTGGCGCTGATCAAGAGCATGCCGCCGACGAAGTTCGACCAGACGGTCGAGATCCACATGCGGCTCGGCATCGATCCGAAGCAGGCCGATCAGATCGTCCGCGGATCGCTCGTGCTCCCGCATGGCATCGGCAAGTCGAAGCGCGTCGTCGTGTTCGCCAAGGGGAACATGGCCGATGAAGCGAAGGCCGCGGGTGCCGAGGAGGTCGGCTCCGACGATCTCGCCAAGAAGATCAAGGAGGGCTGGACCGACTTCGACGTCTGTATCGCCGCGCCCGACATGATGGGGCTCGTCGGTCCACTCGGAAAGGTGCTCGGCCCCCGAGGCCTCATGCCCAGTCCGCGTGCCGGCACCGTCACGGCCGACATCCGCAAGACGGTCAGCGAGTACAAGGCGGGAAAGGTCGAGTTCCGCAACGATCCGACCGGCATCGTTCACGCAGTCGTCGGCAAGGCGAGCTTCGACACCGCCAAACTCGTCGACAACATCAAAGCCTTCGTCGACCACATCATGTCGATGCAGCCCAACAGCGTTCGTGGCCAGTACGTGAAGAGCGTCTCGATTTCCGCGACGATGACGCCCGGCGTCATGATCGCCGCCTGATGCCCCGTTCCTGCCGGCCACCCTGCCGGCCTTCCCGTTGACATCCCACCCATCCTCCCACTGTCCCGGCCGACCACAGCGCCGGCCAAGCCGCCCTCCCGGGGCCCAAATCTGCCATGAGCAAGCTCGTCAAGAATCTCCTCGTCGATGATCTCAAGGGACGCCTCAACGGGGTCAATGAGCTGATCGTCGTCAGCCTCGGTCGCCTCGACGGCACCAAGACCACGCAGCTGCGGCAAACGCTGCGGAAGAAGAAGATCCACCTCCAGCTGATCAAAAACAGCCTCGCCCGGCGGGCCACGCTCGACACCCCTCTGGCCCCGGCCTTCGGTCAGACGGAGGGGATGCTCGCCATCGCCTGGGGCGGCGAGGATGTCGTCGATCTGGCGAAGGAGCTCGATCGGGTCGCCGGCATCAAGGACTACGAGGGACTCGAATTCCGCGGCGGCGCCCTCGACGGAGCGCGGCTCGAACCGGCCGACGTGAAGAGTGTCGCCAAGTGGCCCTCCCGTGCCGAGCAACTCTCGATCCTGTCCGGACAGATCAGCTCGATGGGCGCCAAGCTCTCCGGGCAGATTCTCGGGGCGGGCGGCACGCTGGCCGGGCAGATCAGCTCGCGGATCGACGACCTCGAGAAGGCCGCACCGGCGGAGGCTCCCGCAGCCTGAAGACGACATTCCGGACCGACACCCTGACACGGGCTTCACAAGGCCCGAGTTCATGGTATGACTAGGGGTTCCCCATTTTCTCAGACGCCTGCCCCGGACGTGGTCCAAACGGGCCAGGCGTGCACGACCGACCACCCATGACACACAGCCGGCGGCATTCCCGCCGGCCTCATTCCTGAAGGGAAAGGATCTCGAGCGATGGCAACGGCTGAAGCGACGCGTGAATTCACCAAAGAAACGAAGGACCTGGGCGACAAGATCGTGTCCTTGACGCTCAAGGCCGCCAAGGAGCTCTCCGACTACCTCGACGAAGTCCATGGCATCAAGCCGGCGGCTGGCGGGGCTGTCATGATGGCCGCTCCGGCCGGTGGCGCCGCTGGCGGCGCTGCCGAGGCAGCAGCAGAGAAGACGGAGTTCGACGTCGTACTCGAGAGCTTCCCGGCCGATGCGAAGATCGGAATCATCAAGGTCGTCCGCGCTGCGACGGGCCTTGGCCTCAAGGAGGCCAAGGATCTCGTCGAGAGCGCCCCGGCGAAGGTCAAGGAGGGCATCTCCAAGGCCGACGCCGAGAAGCTCAAGAAGGAGCTTGAAGAGGCCAAGGCGAAGGTCGCCGTCAAGTGATTTTTGCTTGATTTACCGCGGCAGCGGCTGGAGGCTTGGTCTTCCGGCCGCTGCCCGGTATAGTTTTTGCATGTCGATTTCCCGACGGTCATTCTTTTGTTGGTGGTTCTGCGGGAACGGCTTGCGCCTCCTCCTTCGTCCGCCCATGCCTACCGCGCCCCTGCGGTGGGACGACGCTTTGTTCCATCTCCGGTATTTCCTGCGGATGGCCAACTCCTGTGTGGCGGCTTTGCGCCCCACCGGTTGGTCGCCGTGCGGTGCGGAGATGGTGTCGTCCTGCCGATCGAGAGGCGCGGCGGTCCTGCCGGCTTCGCTTTGAATCGACATCCAGGTCTTCGTCCAAGGTCCTCGGACACAACCAAAGGCCCCGCAGTACGGGGGCCTTCAAGGGAGATTCGCCCATGGCCACTCGCGCCGTCCGCCGCCTCCAGCCCACCCAGATCCGCCGCTACGGAAGCAGCCGCGCGAGCCACTCGATTCCCGACCTGACCGAGATCCAGACCCGCTTCTACGACCGCTTCCTCCAGTACGACGTTCCTGCAGCGAAGCGCAAGGACGAGGGGATCGAGGGCGTGCTCCGCGAGATCTTCCCGATCGAGAGCTACGACCGCACGGTCAAGCTTGAATACGTCCGTTATGAGTTGGGGAAGCCGCGCTACGATCCGGACGAGTGCCGTCAGCTACGGCTGACATACGGGCGACCGCTGCGCGTCTGGCTGCGTCTCACGCGCGATCAGCCGGTCGAGGAGGAGGTCTACCTCGGCGACATCCCCATCATGCTCGGTGGTGGTGAGTTCATCATCAACGGTGCCGAGCGTGTCGTGGTCAGCCAGCTGCACCGCTCTCCCGGCATCGACTTCGTCGCCGACACCGAATCGACCGACCGCAAGACCCACAACTGTCGCATCATCCCCGAGCGCGGCAGCTGGATCGAGCTCAACGTGTCGAAGAAGGACACGCTTCAGGTGCGCATCGACCAGAGCGGGAAGTTCTCGGCACTGACGCTGCTGCGGGCGATGGATCCGAAGTACAGCCGCGATTCCGAGATCCTCAAGCTCTTCCAGAAGACGTGGGTGGAGAAGGTCTCGGGCGCGAAAAGCGTGGCGAAGATCGAGGGAAAGATCGCCGCCGACGACATCGTCTATCCCAAGGACAGCGACCGGGCCGGCGAGATCATCGTCGAGGCTGGCTGCAAGATTTCCCACGACAACGCGGAGCTCATCTGCACCTCCGGCTTGCCGGCCGTCGAACTGACCGACGACCAGAAGGTGCCGCTGATCCAAAACAGCCTCCGTGAGGACGCCGACGAGTCGAAGCGCCGCACCGGAGTCTCCCCCAGCCACCAGGACGCACTGGTGCGGATTTACCAGCGGCTCCGCCCCGGCAACCCGCCCGCCCTCGACAAGGCGACGGCGCTGTTCGACGAGAAGTTCAAGGACACCAACCGCTACCGCCTCGGCCGCGTCGGCCGCTTCCGGATCAACCGCAAGCTCGGCCTTTCCGTCCCCGAGACGGAGATGACGCTCCGCCCCGAGGATCTGATCGCCGCGATCAAGTACATGCTCCTCCTCTCCGACGGCGAGAACGAGGTGGAGGTGGACGACATCGACCACCTCGGCAACCGTCGCCTGCGAACGATCGACGAGTTGGCCAGCGACGAACTCCGCAAGGGCTTCCTCAAGCTGCGCCGCACCGTCCAGGAGCGAATGAGCCTCAAGGACGTCACCGAAATGACGCCCCGTTCGCTCATCAATCCCAAGAGCATCTCCGCCGCCATCGAATACTTCTTCGGACGGGGCGAGTTGTCGCAGGTGGTCGACCAGACCAACCCGCTCTCGATGCTCACCCACGAGCGTCGCCTTTCGGCGCTCGGCCCCGGCGGTCTCAACCGTAAACGGGCCGGGTTCGAGGTCCGCGACGTTCACATCTCCCACTACGGACGGATCTGCCCGATCGAGACGCCGGAAGGAACGAACATCGGCCTGATCTCGAGTCTGGCGATCTACTCGGGGGTCGATTCCTACGGGTTCCTCGTGACTCCCTATCGAAAGGTGTCGAAGGGGAAGCTCACCGACGACGTCGTCTGGTTGCGGGCCGACGAGGAGCACGAAGCGACGCTGGCGCCGGCCGATGCGCCGGTGGTCGACGGCAGGATCGAGGGGGATGCGATCATCGCCCGCAATCGTGGCGACTTCGTCCTCGTCCGCGCTGATGAGGTCGGCTACATCGACGTCGCGCCGAGCCAAATGGTCGGCGTGTCGGCCGGATTGATTCCGTTCCTCGAGCACGACGACGCCAACCGCGCGTTGATGGGCTCCAACATGCAGCGGCAGGCCGTGCCGCTGCTCGTCACCGAGCCACCTGTCGTCGCCACGGGCATGGAGCGGGACGTGGCGGCCAACTCCGGGCTCATCGTCCGCGCGGCTCGCAAGGGCACCGTCACCTACTGTGATGCCGAACGGATCGAAGTCTCGCCGGGTGGCGCCGCCGCCCCCGACATCTACCGGCTGCGGAAGTACGTCGGTCTCAACGAACGGACCTGCCAGAACCAAAAGCCGATCGTCAACCTCGGGCAGAAGGTCGACAAGGGCGAGGTGCTGGCCGACGGTGCCGCGATCTACAAGGGGGAGTTGGCCCTCGGTCGCAACGTGCTCGTCGGCTTCATGGCCTGGGACGGATTCAACTTCGAAGACGCGATCATCATCAGCGAGGAACTGGTGGAGGACGACGTCTACACCTCGATCCACATCGAGGAATACGACATCGAGATCCGTGACACGAAGCTCGGCCGAGAGGAGTTTACCCGCGACATCCCCAACGTCGGTGAGCGTGCCCTCCACAATCTCGACGAAGGCGGCATCGTCAAGATCGGCACCTTCGTTCGCCCCGGAGACATCCTCGTCGGCAAGGTTTCGCCGAAGAGCAAGACCGAGTTGACCCCGGAAGAGAAACTCCTCCACGCGATCTTCGGCCGGGCCGGCGAGGACGTGAAGAACGACTCCCTCGAGGTACCCTCGGGTGTCGAGGGGATCGTCATCGCCACCGAGAAGTTCTCCCGGAGGATGAGCCTCTCGGAAGACGAGCGCCGCGAGTTCGAGAAGCAACTCAAGGAGGTCGAGAACGAGGGCAACGCCCGCGTTGCCGAGGCCTTCGGCGCCATGGTCGAGGAGATCGGCAAGGCGATCGGCAAGCCGTTGACGGCAGCCGACGGCGGCCCGCTGGTCCGTGACCAGGAGCACAAGGTGGTGGCGGAGAGGGCCGCGGCGTTCCGCGTCGAGGACCTCGATCTCCGCTCCCCGAAGGCCAAGCCCGAGGTGGAGAAGATCCACAAGGCGATGTGGCCCGCCGTGGAAGAGGCGATCGACGCCCGCGAACGTCGCCTCAACAGCATGAAGCGGGGCGACGAACTCCGCCCCGGCGTGTTGCAGATGGTGAAGGTCTACGTCGCGGCGAAGCGTGCCATCAGCGTCGGCGACAAGATGGCCGGTCGGCACGGCAACAAAGGTGTGATCGCGAAGATCCTCCCCAAGGAAGACATGCCTTTCCTCGCCGACGGCACCCCGGTGCAGATCCTCCTCAACCCCCTCGGTGTGCCGAGCCGGATGAACGTCGGCCAGATTCTCGAGACCCACCTCGGCTGGGCCGGGAAGGTACTCGGCTTCCAGGCGATCACCCCGGTATTCGACGGGGCGAGTGAGGAAGAGATCAATGCCGTCCTCGACGAGGCGAAGCTGCCGCGACACGGGAAGGCCCAACTCTTCGACGGCCGCACCGGCGAGGCGCTCGAGCAGGAAACGACGGTGGGCTACATCTACATGCTGAAGCTCCACCATCTCGTCGACGACAAGGTCCACGCCCGTTCCACCGGCCCCTACTCGCTCATCACCCAGCAACCGCTCGGTGGCAAGGCCCGCTTCGGCGGCCAGCGATTCGGGGAGATGGAAGTGTGGGCGCTCGAGGCCTACGGTGCCGCCTACATCCTCCAGGAACTGCTCACCGTGAAGAGCGACGACGTCGAGGGGCGGACGAAGATCTACGAGAGCATGGTGAAGGGGGAGAACACGCTCGAGGCCGGCACCCCGGCGAGCTTCGACGTTCTCACCAACGAGATCCGTGGTCTGGCCCTCAACATGTCGCTCGAGAAGCGTCGCCTCTGACGCCCTCCCCGATCCGCCGATCCCGGTGGGTGGCGTGACCACGTCACCCACCGGTTCCCGTTCCCGCCCCACCGCATCCGATCCCGGCGACCCCAACGCCACCATCACCGCCCAACTGGGTTCTTCCAAGGAGACGTCTCGTGAGCATCGGTGAATCCACCTACGATCGCGTCAACGACTATTCCGCCGTGAAGATCAGCTTGGCTCGGCCTCACGACATCAAGAGCTGGTCGTTCGGCGAGGTCAAGAAGCCCGAGACGATCAACTACCGCACCTACCGTCCCGAGAAGGACGGCCTGATGTGCGAGAAGATCTTCGGACCGGAGAAGGACTGGGAGTGCTCCTGCGGAAAGTACCGCGGGATGAAATACAAGGGGATGATCTGCGACCGTTGCGGCGTCAAGGTCACGCACAGCCGGGTGCGCCGCAAGCGGATGGGCCACATCGAATTGGCCGCGCCGGTAGTCCACATCTGGTTCTTCAAGGCGATGCCGAGTCGCCTCGGCGCCCTGCTCGACATGAAGACGTCGAGCCTCGAGAAGGTGATCTACTTCCAGGATTACGTCGTTCTCGACCCGAAGGACACGCCGCTGAAGCGCCAGCAACTCCTCACCGAAGAAGAGTACCGGGAGGCACGGGGCACCTACGGCGACACCGGCTTCGACGCGGAGATGGGGGCGGAAGCGGTGCGCAAGCTCCTTCTCGGCCTCGATCTCGTCAGCCTCTCGAAGGAACTGCGCGAGGAACTCCACACCACCGGCTCGAAGCAGAAGAAGAAGGACCTCGTCAATCGGCTCAAGATCGTCGAGGCGATCCGCGACAGCGAGAACAAGCCGGAGTGGATGGTCCTCGACGTCATCCCGGTGATCCCCCCCGATCTCCGACCGCTCGTGATGCTCGACTCGGGCAATTTCGCCACCAGTGACCTCAACGACCTCTATCGCCGGATCATCAACCGCAACAACCGGCTCAAGAAACTCGTCGACTTGAACGCGCCGGAAGTGATCATCCGCAACGAGAAGCGGATGCTGCAGCAGTCCGTCGACGCGCTGTTCGACAACAACCGCTGCAAACGGCCGGTGCTCGCCTCGAGCAACAGGCCGCTCAAGAGCCTCACCGACATGATCAAGGGGAAGCAGGGACGCTTCCGCGAAAACCTGCTCGGAAAGCGTGTCGATTACTCGGCACGGAGCGTGATCGTCGTCGGCCCGACTCTCAGGCTCCACCAGTGCGGTCTGCCCAAGAAGATCGCGCTCGAGCTCTATCAGCCTTTCATCATCCGCCGCCTGAAGGAACTCGGCCACGCCGACACCATCAAGAGCGCCAAGAAGATGCTCGAGCGGAAGGACGCCGAGGTCTGGGACATCCTCGAAGAGGTGATCCGCAACCACCCGGTGCTCCTCAACCGGGCCCCCACGCTCCACCGCATGGGCATCCAGGCATTCGAGCCGATCCTCGTCGAGGGGAACGCGATCAAGCTCCATCCCCTCGTCTGCAAGGGCTTCAACGCGGACTTCGACGGCGACCAGATGGCCGTTCACCTTCCGCTCTCGATCGAGGCCCAGGTCGAGGCCCACACGCTGATGTTGTCGACGAACAACATCTTCAGCCCGGCAAACGGCGCACCGATCATCAGCCCGTCGCAGGACGTCGTGATGGGTTGCTACTACCTCACCATGCAGCTCAAGGGGCGCAAGGGCGAGGGAATGGTGTTCAAAAACGTCGAGGAAGTGGAACTGGCCCACTCGCTCGGCAAGGTGAACACCCACGCCAAGATCAAGGTCAAGCTTCCGGCGAAGCGCCGCCTCAAGATGGAGGACATGTCGCAGTCGAAGCCCGGCGCGATCATCGAGACCACGGCCGGACGCGTGCTTTTCAACTCCGTGCTTCCCGAGGGGATGCTCTTCTACAACATCCCCATGCGGTCGAGCGAATTGGCCCGCGTGATCTCCGACTGCTATCAGGCCCTCGGCCGTCGCCGGACGATCGATCTCCTCGACGACATGAACCGCACCGGATTCAAGTGGAGCACCAAGAGCGGCCTGTCGTTCGCCACCGACGATCTCATCACTCCGACTGACAAGTCGAAGATCATCGGTGAGGCCGAGAAGGAAGTCTTCAAGATCCTCAAGCGGTACCAAAAGGGCGTGATCACCGACGGCGAGCGTTACAACTCCGTGCTCGACGCATGGACGCACGCCCGCGAGGAGATCACCAAGGGGATGATGGCCGCCCTCGAGAAGGATACGGGGAGCGAGGATCGCCGCGAAGGTTACGTCAACCCGATCTACCTCATGGCCCACTCCGGCGCCCGAGGCGGTGTGGAACAGATCCGTCAGCTCGCGGGAATGCGCGGCCTTATGGCCAAGCCGTCGGGGAAGATCATCGAGACGCCGATCAAGGCGAACTTCCGTGAGGGGCTGACGGTCCTCGAATACTTCAGCTCGACCCACGGTGCCCGAAAGGGACTCGCCGACACCGCGCTCAAGACCGCGGACTCCGGCTATCTCACCCGCAAACTCGCCGACGTCGCCCAGAACGTCGTCGTCACCATGCACGATTGCGGCACGCCGCAGGGCGTGCAGAAGGGGGTGATCTACCGTGGCGAGAAGGTCGAGGTGCGCCTCGCCGACAGCCTCCGTGGGCGTGTCAGCCGGGCCGATATCGCCAACCCGATCAGCAACGAGGTGATCGTCCATGAAGACGAACTGATCACCCCCAAGATCGCCCAGCAGATCGAAGAGCTCGGTCTCGAGAAGGTGCAGGTCCGCAGCCCCCTGACCTGCGAGGCGCCGCTCGGCGTCTGCCGGCTCTGCTACGGAATGGATCTCTCCACCGGCTCGCTCGTCGAGGAGGGAATGGCCGTCGGCATCATCGCCGCCCAGAGCATCGGCGAGCCCGGCACGCAGTTGACGATGCGTACGTTCCACATCGGTGGCGTCGGCCAGCGTGCCCTCGAGGAGAACCAGAGCAAGACGAAGCGTGCCGGAACGGTGCGTTTCGCCCGTCTCCGCAGCGTGCCTGACGAGAACGGCCAGCAGGTCGTTCTCGCCCGTAACGGCGAGATCACGATCAGCGACGCCAAGGGGAACGACCTCGAGAAGTTCGACGTGCCGGCAGGTGCCATCCTGAAGGTCAAGGAAGGAGACGAGGTCAAGCAGGGCACCGTGCTTGTCCAGTGGGACCCGCACTCGATCCCGATTCTCTCCGAGGTCTCCGGCAAGGTGCGCTACGAAGACGTCATCGAGGGCGAGACGGTCCGCATCGAGAAGGATCCCAGCGGTCACGTCCGCCGCATGATCATGGAGCACAAGGGGGTCTACCAACCGCAGATCGCCCTGCTCGACGACGAAGGCAAGACGCTCGGTTTCTACTATCTGCCCGAGAAGGCCTACATCGAGGTCAACGAGGGGGAGATCGTGAAGGCCGGGCACATCCTCGCCAAAACGCCGCGTGAGGCCTCCGGCACCCAGGACATCACCGGCGGTCTGCCCCGAGTCACGGAGATCTTCGAGGCCCGCAAGCCGAAGGACCCGGCGATCATGGCCGAGATCAGCGGCCGCGTGGAGGTGAAGGGGGAGAAGCGCCGCGGCAAGCGGACGATCGTCGTCCGCAACGAGTCCGGTCGCGAGGAGGAGCATCTCGTCAGCCAGGGCAAGCACATGCGGGTGCACACCGGCGACGAGGTCAAGGAGGGCGAGGCACTCGTCGACGGGCCGCTCGTGCCACACGACATCCTTCGCATCTCCGGCGAGGACGCCGTTCAGCAGTATCTCGTCCGCGAGATCCAGAATGTCTACCGCAGCCAGCGCGTGGACATCGACGACAAACACATCGAGATCATCGTGTCGCAGATGCTGCGCAAGGTGAAGATCGAGTCCGTCGGCGACACGACGCTCCTTCCCGGCAGCGTGATGGACAAGTTCGAGTTCCAGCAGGCGAACAAGCAGATCGCCGAGAGCCTGCGGATCACCGACAAGGGTGACAGCGAGTTTGCCGTGGGATCGGTCGTGCCCAAGGAGATCCTCGCTCAGGCCAACACGCAGATCGAGGCCCTCGGCGGCACGCCTGCCAAGGGAACAAAGCCGAAGGCAGCCACCGCGAGCACCCAACTGCTCGGCATCACCAAGGCGAGTGTGCAGAGTTCGAGTTTCATCTCGGCCGCGAGTTTCCAAGAGACGACGAAGGTGCTCACCGAAGCCGCCCTCGCCGGCAAGGTCGACAATCTCGTCGGTCTCAAAGAAAACGTCATTCTCGGCCACCTCATTCCAGCCGGGACCGGCTTCAACACGTTCCAGAGTTCGGAGGTTCGCGTCCGGCCGGAAGCCATCGAGGGGCTCGGGAACGTCCGCAGCGAGAACTCGCTCATCCGGGATTTTCCGCTGCTCAACGATGCTGGCCCGATCGGAGAGGATGCGCGGCACGGCGGCGGGTCCCCGGACGCCGCCACGTCCCTCGAGTCCGACGACCGTCCGGAACAACTCTGACGCCTCCCGGGCCGGTGCCACGCCGCGTGCCGGCCCCGAGAGCCCCGCTCCCTGCCTCCTGCTGGCCCTGAAGCCCTCGGGCCCAGGAGCTTTGGGTGGGGCTCGTCTTTTGCGGGCCTCCGACGCGGTGGGGCCGGCGCTCCGTTGTGAGCGCGGGTGTCCGGTCATGACGATCGGTCCGTCCTTTCCGTGGAAAGCCGACGGCTTGGCGTCAGCGATCGTCGAGCGTCGAAGGATCCTGAAAAGGCCTCGCTCCCGGAGTTCCCGCCGATGCACCTCCACCGCGCCCCCAGCTCGCACACGACTGGTCGAGATCCCCTCCGTGGATCGAGAACGGCCCTCGCCGGGTTGCTGCTGGCCGTGGTGACCCCCGGCGTCACTCCGGCGGTCTTCGGCCAGGTGGTGCCCTACAACCCGTATGCGGATAGCCAAGACCCCACGCCGCCGGTCCTGCCCGATGGCACGATCCACTGGGGGACGTTCTTCAAGTCGGCGGCGATCCAAAAGGCCTACGAGCGACTCTGGAATCTCGGCGCTTGTCGGAATACCAACAAGGCGATCACGATCCCGGTCGAAAACAACAAATTGTCGATCGACAGCCTCCCGGAGGAGGAATTTCGCGGCGTGGTCAAGGCCGTGACCGGCACGAACGCCGGGGGGGCGGTGGCGTTCGTGCAGACGTCGAGCGACGGCGCGGGTCCGGTCGAACGCGTCGCCCTGCTCCATCCGGCGGGGGTGTCCCGCGTCGATGTGACGGGAACGGCCGGAGTCTCGCTGCTCGCCCCGGGCATGATCGTCCGTTTCCAGACCAACGTCGACGCAAAGGGACGGGCCTCCACCCCGGTTCGTGTCCTCCACGTGGCCACGCAATCGGCCGACGCCAAGCCGACCGCCATCACGCCGGCGATCGACGAAATGGTCGTCGGGAAGGTCGTGCAATTGAAGCGGGGCATCCTCACTATTCGTGTCGATGCCGGAAAGATCCGGCGATTGACGATCCCACTCGCCGACGATGCGGTGGTCGAGGTCGCCACCTCGCAGATCGGCCTGATCAAGCCGGGTGACGCCGTCGAGATCAAGGGGCGGCTCTGGACGGGTGAGGGTGCTCTCGGTGACGGGACGGTGTTTGCTGACTCCCTCACCGTCACCAAGAAGTCGCCCGTTGCCGCTGATCGCTCGGGCACGCAGGCTGACGCCACGGACCTCGGCGCCCGCTGACAGGCTTCCTCTGAGGATGCGCTTCCCGCTGAAGCGTCATTGTGACAGACTTCCCGGGACGCGGTCGGTGGGCGTTCCCTCGGTGGATGTGCCGCTGGCAGTGATCGATGCGGAGATCCCCGATGCCGGTTCGTCGTCCCTTTCCACAGGGCTTTCCCTGGCCCATCGTCCTCGGTCTGGGAGGGGCCATGGCCGTGTACGGCCTGTTTGTCGCCGCCACCCGTGTCGGCACCCCGACGAATGGACCGGCTTCCGGCCGGGGATTCGAGACGACCCGAATCGATACCACCTCCCCGCCACCGCAGGCCCCTGTCGGGATGGTGTGGATCCCGGGCGGGGAGTTCTCGATGGGCTGCGACGACCCGCGGGGCCAACCGTTCGGCGGTCATGACCCGATGCCGGACACCCGACCGGTGCATCGCGTTCATGTCGACGGTTTCTGGATGGACAGCACCGAAGTCACGAACGATCAGTTCGCCGCTTTCGTGGCCGCCACCGGCTACGTGACCGTGGCCGAGACTCCTCCGAAGGCAGAAGACTTTCCCGGTGCACCCCCCGAGAACCTCGTCGCCGGATCGATCGTCTTCTCCCCACCGGAAGGTCCGGTCGATCTCGGCAACCATTACCAATGGTGGACGTACGTGCCGGGCGCCGACTGGCGCCATCCCACCGGCCCCGAAAGCTCGATCGAAGGGCGCGGCGGAGACCCTGTCGTGCAGATCGCCCACGACGACGCGGTGGCCTACGCGACATGGGCGGGCAAACGCCTGCCCACGGAGGCCGAGTGGGAGTTTGCCGCCCGCGGAGGACTCTCGGGATCGATGTATCCCTGGGGAGACGAGTTCCTCGAGGACGGCAAGGCGATGAGCAACACCTGGCAGGGTCCGTTCCCGGCCAACAACACCTCCGAGGACGGCTTCGTGTTCGCGGCCCCCGTCGGCACTTATCCCGCCAACGGCTACGGGCTGCACGACATGTCGGGCAACGTGTGGGAGTGGTGTGCCGACTGGTATCGCCCCGACACGTATGCCCGCGATGTCCGCCGTTCTCCAAGCGTGGTTCGGAATCCCGTCGGTCCGGACACGAGCCACGACCCGCAGGAACCCGGTCAGGCGAAGCGTGTCCTCCGCGGTGGTTCGTTCCTGTGCACCGAACAGTACTGCTCCCGGTACATCGTCGGCACGCGGGGGAAGGGAGAGGTTTCGTCGGGAGCCAACCACATCGGATTCCGATGCGTGCGATCGCCGAGGTGATCACGTCGAACTGTGGCCGATGACTTTTCGGAACTCGTTCCAGGGGAGCGTGTTGACGACATCGGCGGCGGTCAATCCCGCGCGCCTTGCCTGAAGGACTCCGCAGCGCATCACGCCGAGCCCCCGGACGGAGTGGGCGTCGGTGGAGATCACGAGCTTCACACCCGCTCGCCGCGCCGCCGCCGCGAGGTGGTCGTCGAGATCGAGCCGGCTCGGATGGGCATTGATCTCCAGGAATGTCCCCGTCGCCGCGGCCGCCGCGATCACCGCCTCCATGTCGACTTCGTACGCGGGCCTGCGGTTGATCAGTCGGCCGGTGGGATGCCCGATTACCCGTACCGAAGGATGTCGGATCGCCTCCAGGATCCGCTCCGTGATCCGCTCCCGGGGCTGCGACTGGCCGTAGTGCAGACTGGCCACGACCCAATCGGCCCTCGCGAGGACGTGATCGGGGAGGTCGAGCCCGCCACGCTCGAGCATGTCGACCTCGATGCCCTTGAGGACGACGATCGGCGCCGGTCCTTCGGCGGCCAAGGCCTCGTTGAGCCGGTCGATCCGATCCCACTGCCTCAGCAGACGCGACTCATCCAGGCCGTTGGCCATCGAGACGCGTTGGCCGTGATCGGTGATCGCCACGTACTCGAGCCCCCGCTCCCTGGCCCCGCGCACCATGTCGGCGAGCGTGTCCTCGCCGTCGGTGTCGGTGGTGTGCATGTGGAGATCACCAAGGACATCCCGTTCTTCGAGGAGGATCGGGAGCGTCCCGGTCGCGGCCAGCGCGATCTCGTCGCGCCCCTCGCGGAGTTCCGGTGGGATCCAGGCGAGTCCCAGGGCTCGATAGACGTCCTCCTCGGTGCCGACCCCGGGGGGCTCGGTGGCCCCACCCGACTCGATCGGCTGGAATCCGTACTCGTTGAGCGACCAACCGCGGTCACGCGCCCGGGAACGGATGCGGATGTTGTGTTCCTTCGATCCGGTGAAGTACTGCCAAGCCGCCCCGAATGATCCCGCTCCCACGACCCGGAGATCGATCTGCATCCCGCGCGGACCACGGATGCTCGATTTCGTTCCCCCGGCGGCGATTCGATCGGCGGCATGACGCCAGCCGAGGAAATGATCCATCACGGTTGCCGCATCGGTCGCCACGGCCACCAGATCGACGTCTCCGACCGTCTCGCGCCCGCGGCGCCAACTCCCGGCGGCCTCGATCCGCTCAACGGCCGGGCATTCGCGCATCCAAGCGAGGATCTCGGTGACGATCTGGTCGGCCTCCTCCCAGAGTTGGCGAGGAACGGCGACTTCGCGGACGAACGGCAGGTTTTTGAGGATCGATGCCTCCGTCTTTTCACCGAAACCCTTCACGGCGCGCACCCGGCCGTCCCGACAGGCTTCCTCGAGGGCCGTGATCGAGTCGATGCCCAGACCATCGACGAGTTGCTTGACCTTCTTGGGCCCGAGGCCGGGCACGCGCATCAGGTCGAACACGCCCGCGGGAATCCGGGCCGACAACTCGTCGAGGAGCGGCAGGCGACCACTCTCGAGGATCGTCCCGATCTTGGAGGCGAGGTCGCGGCCGATCCCCTCGAGATCGGTGAGCGATCGCGTGCCATCGGCACGGATCGCATCGAGCGGCTCGACCTGATCGGCGATCGTCCGTGCCGCGGACCGGTACGCGCGGATCCTGAACGCGTTCTCCCCCTCGTACTCGAGGAGATCAGCGAGACGGTCGAAGAGTGCTGCGACGTCGGCGTTGGTCACGGAGAATCCCGGAGAGGATCCCCGGCAGGGTCACTGCTGGGGACGTGACGGCAGGGCGGCGGTGGGATAGGCGGCCGGCCGGGGCGCGACCGGCTGCCAGGATGTGGTGTGCGCCGTCGGAGCAAGCAGTCTCGGAAAGGCACCGGTGGTCGTTCCCGGACCGGGTCCCGGTACGGTCGGCATGCCGGGGGCCACGGCCCGGTTCGACGGAGCAGCCGGGGCCGCCGGGATCGGCACCAATCGTGGGCTGGCGGCCTGGGGCACGCCCCCGTTTGCGGACTTCTCTCCGGCGGCGTCGCCCGCGGCGGCAGGCGAAGCTCCCGTCGTGCCCGGGGCTGCAGGAACCGCGCCTCCGCTGGTCGGAGCCGCAGGGGGAGTGGCCGAGGTCGCCGGAGCCGAACCGGCCTGCCCTCCCTGCGCCCGCTGCGAATCCGGGATCGGTCGCAACGATGGCGTCGGCGTCAGCGAGGGGGGAGCGACTGGCTGGAGCGAGGGCGACTGCTGCAACGGAGTCGAGTAGGTTCCGCTCTGGGGGACGACCTGCTGTTGGTAGGTCGGCGTCGAGACGGAGCCCCCCTGCTGGAGCGACGGCGCCGAGATACTCGTTTGACCGGGCACGATCTGCTGGGGAATGTCGGCCCCGGCGGCCCCCCAAGCCTGCGGCGTGGTCTGGACCGGTGCAGCGAAGGGACTGGCCACACCGGCAGCCGGACCAGGGGCCACCGTGGTGCCCGGTACCCAGGCATTGGCAGGGGCGCTGACAGCCGGTGCCGCCACGGGGGCGGCCATCGCCGGCTGAGCATAGCCTGGCTGGGCATACACGGGCTGAGCGTAACCTTGCTGGGCGTATCCGGGCTGGGCGTATCCGGGCTGGGGTTGCATCTGCACGTACTTCGTCGAGTAGACGGCACGGTACTGCGTTACGGGCACGTTGACCGGTTGTTGGACGTAGTTCGTCACCTGCTCCATGCAATCGCGCGGACAGCCCGTGC
>Ga0164293_10000996_pt1 | contig 23709 bp, 20 predicted proteins | sample GEODES118metaG_FD_111487 | JGI IMG/M metagenome (GOLD analysis project Ga0164293, IMG submission 111487) | Eutrophic lake water microbial communities from Lake Mendota, Wisconsin, USA - GEODES118 metaG | ecosystem: Environmental > Aquatic > Freshwater > Lake | place: USA: Lake Mendota...
AAAAGAAGAAAGAATGACTAGTACTAAATAATCAGTATCGATTATATAGGACTAGTCAATAAGCTTTTGCTATAGGTTCTTCGTTTTCTATCCACTACCGAATTAAAGTTTTTCCATAAATTGTGAATGGCGTTGTTTTCTTCCAATTCGGGCGTGCGGTTGCAGTGTTCGATTCCTTTCGCTTTAAAAACGTGGTAGTAGTGTTTAAAAATGAGTGCGGTTACGCCTTTGTTTTGGTATTCTTCTTCGATGCCGATTAAATAGAACAAGACTGCTTTACTATGTTTTTTAGCTTTCAACAAATGATAAAATCCAAAGGGAAACAACTTACCTTTTGCTTTTTGAAGAGCTTCCGAGAAATCAGGCATGACAATACTGAACGCAATTACTTTACCGTTTTTGTCTTCAATAAAGGCAATGTATTCCGGATTGACAAAAGGAATGTATTTCTTTTTAAAATACTCTTGTTGTTTTTTTGAAATGGGTACAAACGAAGCTAAACGAGCATAGGTTGTATTGAATAATTCAAACATGCGATCTACATACGGTAAAATTTCGTTCGTATTTTTAAACGTAATAGTTTTGAGTTGGTAGCGGGTTTTAATCAATTCGGCTGCTTTGGCAAACGTTTCTTCTTTTACATCAGCAAAGGAGAATACACTTTCAAAAAATTCTTTTTCTTTTACAAACCCTAATTGCTCCAAATGGTCTTTGTAATACGGATAATTGTACCACGTTATCATATTTCCGGGACGGTCAAAACCTTCTACAATAATACCGACTTTGTCTAAATTTGAAAAACCAACAGGTCCTTCAACTTGTTCTAAGTTGTTTTTATGCCCAAGTTCATATACTTTCTTTAACAATGCTTTTGTAACGGCTACATCGTCTATGACATCCCACCAACCAAAACGGACTTTATTTTTCTTGAGAATGTTTACTTCTTCCCAATTGATAATGGCAGCCATTCTCCCAACGATTTTACCATCGCGATAGGCGAGATAAAAATAGGCTTCGGCATTATCAAAAACGGGGTTCTTTGTTTTGTCAAATGTTTCCAATTCATCCTTTATTAGGGGCGGAACCCAATAGGAATGATTTTTATATAAAGAAAACGGAAATTTAACGTAATCGGTTAAACTCTTTTTTGAAATGGCTTCAACTATAGTTATCATATGCTTATCCTTCAACTTCGTCAACTCGTTTCTTAGCTTCTTTCTTTTGTTTGTCTTTTTTCTTTTTCGAACCGGCTCTTTTTTCTTCTCCTTCTCCTATTTCCACTTTTATCGGTTGGTATTTTTCGTCAAATCGCCAGGAAATGCCCACGCCACCATAAAGAATGGACGGAGTATCTTTAAAATTAGTACTGATAGAGGCATCAATTTGTAAATTTGATTGAAGTAGATAGGCTGCACCACCTCTTAGAATAGAATCGGAATAATAATCGCCACTAATTCCTTGGTTTTCAATAAAACCCGACCATTTTTCATTAAATCCTCTGGTTAAAGTTAAAATATAAGCCAAAGAACTGTAATCAGTGGTAAATTTGTCATAATAAATGTTGGTGACTAAAACCCAACTTGTTCCAAAATGATTTTGAGCAATAATCATGACTTTCGGACTCACAGTTGGTTCATTCGGATAAGCATAATCTTCATTGACGACACCTATATTTGCACCAGCATATACGGAAACAGCCGGAATAAATTGTCTCCATTTAAATCGATGATTTGCTTTCCAACTGTAAATATTAGGCTTTTCTTCATAATTCTTAAAAGGATCATAAAGAAGGTATTTTGCTCCCACAACTAAAGAACGAAATCCACTACGCGTTTCATCAACTAAGTTTGAATAATACTTATCATATTGGTATTTAGAATTTATAATCACTTCTAATTGTTCAAAGTATAAGCCATATCTAAAATCTAAATCTAATCCCATTCCGTTAGAATTATAACGAGCCGCATCATGATCTTCTTTAAAACCATAGATTCCGGTTTCCATTTGGAACACCGTTTTTCCAACAGAAAAGGCAGACATTGATTGTCCGGGTCTATTTGAATTAATCATGTCGGTGTGTTGAGCAATAACAAAACTAACAGAGAAATTAAAGACAAAAAGGAAGGCGATTTTTAAGTTTTTCATAGTGAAGCTTTCTAGTAGAATAGATATAAAAACCAAAAATAAGACTTTTTATTATTTATTTAAGATTGTTAGTTTATTTTTGAAGAAGGTATTTCTTATTTTTACCAAAATTATTGACTTATGCAGACAGCATCTTTTACGGGACTTATGAGAACACTCCTTATTCTGATAGGGATATACTATGCTTTTAAAATTATAGCCAGAATATTAATGCCAATTATATTGCGTAAAATGGTACAAAAGGCAGAACAAAATTTCAAACAACAAACTCAAAATCAACCCCAACAAACCGCTTCTAATTTCGATAAACCAAAGGTTAAAAAGGAAGTAGGAGAATATATTGATTATGAAGAAGTTGAATAAATAATTTCTTTATTAAAAATTATAAAAAGTTTATGAAATATTTTCAAAAATCGCTTCCTCATTTATTATCCTTATCTGGATTTATCCTTATTTCGTTAATTTATTTTTATCCTGTTTTACAAGGAAAAATGATTTTGCAATCTGATATTGTTCAATATACAGGAATGGCAAAAGAACAAAATGACTTTAGAGCAACAACTGGTGAAGAACCTTTTTGGACAAATGCAGCTTTTGGCGGGATGCCTACATATCAACTTGGAGCACAATATCCCCATAATTATGTCAAAAAATTGGATAGTGCCTTGCGTTTTTTGCCTCGTCCGGCCGATTATTTGTTTTTATATTTTCTTGGTTTCTATGTTTTGTTATCCATTTTAAAAGTTGATCCACTGAAAGCCTTTTTTGGTGCGTTGGCTTTTGGATTTTCGACTTATCTTATTATTATTCTTGGCGTGGGACATAATGCAAAAGCCCATGCAATTGCTTATATGCCGATGGTAATTGCAGGAGTTATTTTAGTATTTCAAAAACGATTTATTGTTGGCGGTTTATTAACTATGGTTGCCGCTGCATTAGAAATTCAGGCCAATCACTTTCAGATGACCTATTATCTGTTGTTACTACTTTTAGTACTTTCGGGATATTATATTTTTCAATTTTTAAAAGAAAAAGATTTTAAATCAATTGGAATTGCTTTTGGTGTTTTCTTCTTTGCGGGAATTTTAGCGTTGGGAGCTAATGCCACTAATTTAATGGCAACAGCTGAATATACTGAGTTTAGTACGCGAGGAAAAAATGAATTGACCATCGGAACCGAAGGTGAAAAAATAGAGAATAAATCAGGAATGACCTATGAGTACATCACCGAATACAGTTATGGAATTGCCGAAAGTTTAAACTTGATAGCTCCTCGATTATTTGGTGGAGCCAGTAATGAAAAATTGGATGAAACCAGTAATTTATACGAATTTTTCATTGGCATAGGAGCTCCTGAAAATGAAGCTTTAGATTATGCAAATGGATCACGAGTATATTGGGGAGATCAAACTAGCGTTGCTGCTCCTGCATACATTGGAGCTATTGTTTTCTTTCTTTTTGTGTTGGGCATGTTTACCGAGAAGAGTAAATTGAAATATGCTTTTTTAGCAGGAGCAATTTTTTCATTAATGCTTTCTTGGGGAAAAAATTTTCCAATACTGACTGACTTTTTTATTGACTATTTTCCTTTGTATAATAAATTCAGAGCTGTTTCATCCATTCAGGTTCTTTTGGAATTATGTGTTCCCGTTTTAGCTATTATGGGATTGAATTCGTTTTTTAAATTAGAGAAAGATCAACAATGGCAAGCACTTTGGAAATCAGCAGCAATTTCATTGGGTATTTTAGCTTTGCTCATTGTAGTGAAAGGAATGTTTAGCTTTTCTACTGAAAGCGATGCTTATTTCAAACAGGCTTATGGAGAAATTGGTCAACCTTTTATTGATGCTTTAAAGGAAGATAGAAAAGCAATGTATACATCCGATTTACTTCGTTCAATGGGATTAATATTTACTGTTTTTGCTGTTTTTTGGTTGTTTATCAAAAATAAATTATCCCAAACCATTGCAGTAGTTTTAGCAGGGTTACTGATGGTTTTAGATTTATATGTAATTGACAAAAATTATGTGAATGCGGATGATTTTGTAAATGCACGTCAGGTAGATGAACCTTTTCAACCCACTCCGGCAGATTTAGAAATTTTAAAAGATACTGACCCAAATTTTAAGGTTTTTGAACCGGGACAAGGAATGGCTGGAGGAAGGACTTCTTATTTTCATAAAGCTATTGGAGGTTATAGTGCTGTAAAACCTCAACGAATTCAACAATTGTATGATTACCAAATTGCTAAAAATAATATTCAGGTGTTAAATATGCTAAATGTGAAATATGTAATTCAAACAACAGAAGAGGGCCAAGCAATTCCTTTAAGAAATCCGGATGCCAACGGTAACGCTTGGTTTGTTGAAAACATTAAGATAGTTGATTCTGCTGATAAAGAAATAAAAGCCTTAGATAGTTTGGATACTAAGAAAATAGCGGTAGTACATAAAGAATTTTATTCTAATACAAAAAATAATGCCTTTATAAAAGATAGTTTAGCAACCATAAAGTTAGAAGAGTATAAACCTAATTATTTAAAATATACAGCTCAAAATGCAAATGATGGTGTTGCCATTTTTTCTGAAATCTACTATCCAAAAGGATGGAAAGTTACTATTGATGGAAAAGAGGTAAAGGAATTCAGAGCAAATTTTGTTTTGAGAGGTTTGTCAATTCCGGCAGGAAAACACACGATTGAATTTAAATTTGAACCGGAAGTTGTTAAAAAAGGAAGTTCAATTGCTTTGTTTAGTTCGATAGGAATGTTGATGCTTTTATTAAGTGGTTTATATATTGAATCAAAGAAAAAAAAGGTTGATTAATACAATTGAAAAAGAAATTTTGAACGGGAAACCAGCAGAAATTAAAAAAATCCTAATCATAACCTACTACTGGCCTCCAGCTGGTGGACCCGGCGTGCAACGTTGGCTGAAGTTTGTAAAATATTTACCTGATTTTGGGTTTGAACCCCATGTTTATATTCCAGAAAATCCAACTTATCAGATTATTGATGAAAAGTTGATTGCTGAAGTATCTTCAAAAGCAATAATCATCAAAAAGAAAATCAGAGAACCTTATAGTTGGGCCTCTTTTTTTTCAAAAAAAGACACTCAGAAAATTAGTTCAGGAATAATTCCAAGTAAGAAGAAACAATCATTAGTAGCTAAATTTTTACTATGGATTCGAGGAAATTTGTTTATTCCGGACGCACGAATTTTTTGGTTAAAACCATCGGTTGAGTTTCTAAAGAATTATATTCAGGAACATCAAATAGAAACCATTATTACCAGTGGTCCTCCGCATAGTTTGCATTTGATTGGTTTGGAACTTAAAGAGCAATTAAATGTAAAATGGATAGCTGATTTTCGTGATCCTTGGACGACTATTGGTTACCATAAAGAGTTGATGTTAACAGTAAAATCAGAAAATAAACATAAAATATTAGAAAAGAAAGTACTCTGTTCTGCTACAAAAATTAGTGTGACTAGTCCATCCACAAAGATTGATTTTGAAAAAATAACCAACCGTCCCATTGCTGTAATTACCAATGGTTATGACGTTGAAGATGTTTCTAAAACTTTGTTAGACGAAAAATTTACCTTAGCACATATTGGTTCGTTTTTATCCGAAAGAAATCCAAGAATTCTTTGGAAAGCTTTGAAAGAATTAGTCAAAGAAGAGCCTGGTTTTGAATCTGATTTCAGGTTAAAACTAATTGGAAAAATTAGTCAAGATGTTTTAGATTCCATAGCTGAATTTAAATTATCAAAATATGTAGATAATTTAGGTTATGTCTCACACCAGGAAGCAATAATGCACCAACGTAAATCTCAGGCTTTATTACTAATTGAAATAGATTCTGAGGAAACACGATGCATTATTCCCGGAAAATTGTTTGAATATATGGTTTCTGAACGTCCAATTATAGCTATTGGCCCAAAAGCTTCTGATTTTGAAATGATTTTAAAAGAATCAAATACAGGAACTTTTTTCGGATATGATGAAAAAAAGCGATTAAAAAAAACGATTTTAGCTCATTATTCGCTCTATAAACAAAGTAATTTAAAAGTTTATCCTGTAGGTTTACAAAATTACACCCGTAAAAATTTAACCCAACAGTTAGTTAATTTCATCAACGAAACATAGTTTTATGGGAATTGTACTCAATCAATCCGTTAAAAACACCGTCATAACCTTCATTGGTTTTGCTATTGGTGCGGCTAATGCTTTGTTTATGTATACTCATTTTTTAGGTGAAGATTATTATGGTTTAACTGCTTTTTTATTATCTTCTGCCAATATTATGATGCCTTTGATGGCCTTTGGTATTCAAAATACCTTGGTTCGTTTTTACGCTGAACACCAAACGGAAGAAGATAAATCCCGTTTTTTAAATTTAGTTTTAGTGCTTCCGTTACTCATTATCATACCCGTTTTTTTAATTTTATTTTTTTTCTATCCTGAAACAGCTTCTAAGCTTTCAGTTGAAAATCCAATTATTTATGACTATGTATGGATAATCCCGGTGATTGGCTTATTTATGGGGTATTTTGAAATTTTTTATGCTTGGGTCAAAGTTCATTTAAAAACGGTTTTCGGTAATTTTTTAAAGGAAGTTTTGTTACGTGTTTTTATTAGTATTTTTCTTTTTGCCGTTTATTTTGGTTGGATAACTACCATCCAATTTGTTTACAGTTTAGTTTTTATTTACTTAACTATGATGTTGATTATGGCAATTGTGGCTTTCAAAATAAGAAGACCACAATTCTATTTGAAGTTTCCAAAAGAGAAAAAAGAAATAATCATATATTCTGCTTTTATCATTTTTTCCTCCAGTATCGCTGTGATGTTGTTGGATATTGACAAGTTTATGATTGGTCAATATATTCCTTTAAAAGAAGCCGCTTATTATTCGGTTGCTATTTTTATTGCTTTAACAATTTCAGTTCCTATAAGGGCTATGCACCAAATTACGCATCCGGTTACGACAGATTTAATGGCTCGAAAAAAGCATACTGAGCTGAATGATTTGTACAAAAAAGCATCTATCACGCTTCAGGTTATAGGAGGTTTAATTATGCTTGGAATTTTAACAAATATTCATCAAGTTTATGCTTTATTGCCTGAAAAATATAGTGGTGGAGTAGCGGTTGTTTTTATTATTTCAATTTCAAAATTTTTTGATTTGATGTTAGGCAACAATAATTCAATTATTTTTAATTCTAAATATTACCGAACCGTTTTGTTGTTAGGAGTTTGTTTAGTTGTTTTAACCGTTTCGCTGAATATGTATTTTATTCCTAATTTTGGAATAGAAGGAGCTGCATTGGCCACGCTATTATCGATAGGATTATATAGCTTAGCTAAATTTTTATTTGTAGTGATCAAGATGGATTTGTTTCCATTCACAAGGAAAACATTGCTTTCACTGGGAATAATTGGGTTGACTTTTATAGCTTTTTATTTTTGGAATTTTCCTTTTCATCCCATTATTAATATCATTTTAAAGTCAGTTTTACTATCATTTTTTTATTTGGTTTTAAATTACAAATTAAAAATTTCAGTAGATATTAATGATGTAATAGAAAAGATTTTAAAAAGAATACATATTATGAGGATTGAATAGTTGACTATTAATAATTGAAATCTTATTTAAATAAAAAGCCCTGCTATTTGAGGTTTTCACAGGACTTTCATCAACCAAACTTAACCAAACTAACTTTTAACTAACTCTACTACATTCTTATTTTTTTATCTTTTTTGTCTTCAATTAATGCTTTAGTACCATCTTCTTTGTAGTAGTAATAAGCATCATTGTTATAGGCATAATCTGTATTTGTATAATAATTTGAGCTTCCATAATAGGTTGTTGTTACATATCCATAAGCACGGGCTCTCATTTTGACCTCACCAAACATATCTACTAAATGACCTTTACGGTTATACACAAGTTCCATACCACCGATTTGTGTAAGGGCAAATCTATTGTAACGCATATAAACGCTTCCAATTCTGTTTACACGGTTTTGGCTGTCATAGTTGATAAAAACGTTACCAATTCTTCGAACTCTTCCAAAACCATCGTGTTCTATCCGTACACCAAAGTTACCAACGGTTGAATTTCCTCTGACAGTGGCTCCACGTTTGTAATAGTAACCACCTTGACTATCTTGTGGACGGGTATTGAAATCGAAATCACCATTTAAGAAAACGTAAAATTCAATTTCGCGTTCCATAAAAACGATTGGTTCTGCGTCCATATAATGTATAGCTACATTATGTCTTCTGTCGGTATCAGTATCCATAGTGGTTTCTGATGCAAAAGCCAAACTTCCAATAAGCAAGTTAAAGGCTACTAAAAGGGTAATTTTTTTCATGACACATTCGATTTAAACTTTTTAATCTGAACTCGTTTCAGATTCTTGTTTAAGTATTTTCAATTGTTGTGCCAGAAATGATTTTTAAGTTGTGAATGAGTTGTTAATGATTTTTAAGCTATTGATTTTTAGTGTTTTAATCGTCAAATAGAGTGTGGAATATTGAGAAATAAATATCAAAAAATCAGATATAAGAATACAGATATTTATTAAACTAAAAGTTATCTTAACTTTTCTTTTAAATATTTCCCGGTAATCGATTTTGGGTTTTTAGCCACATCTTCCGGTGAACCAAAAGCCATAAGTTTACCTCCATTTTCGCCACCTTCAGGACCAATATCGATGATGTAATCGGCACATTTGATTAAATCAAGATTATGTTCAATAACAATAATCGAATGACCTTTTTCAATCAAGGCTTCAAACGAGGCCAATAGTTTTTTAATATCATGAAAATGTAAACCTGTTGTAGGTTCGTCAAATACAAAAAGGGCTTTGTCTTTTGTAGTTCCTTTGACTAAAAAGGAAGCAAGTTTTATCCGTTGAGCTTCACCACCGGAAAGAGTAGACGATGACTGTCCTAATTGTACATAACCTAATCCTACATCTTGAAGCGGTTGCAATTTTTGAACAATTTTAGCCTGATTTTGTTCTTTAAAAAAAGCTAAGGCATCGTCAATGGTCATGGTTAATATGTTGTCGATGTTTTTGCCTTCAAATTGAACTTCCAGAATTTCTTTTTTGAAACGTTTTCCACCACAGGTTTCACACTCTAAATGAACATCGGCCATGAATTGCATTTCAATGGTTACTTCGCCATCACCTTTGCAGGTTTCACAACGTCCTCCATCAACATTAAATGAAAAATGTTTAGGTAAATAGCCTCTTATTTTAGAGAGCTTTTGTTTAGTAAATAAATCCCTTATATCGTCATAGGCTTTGATATAAGTAACAGGATTAGAACGGGAACTTCGGCCGATTGGGTTTTGATCTACATATTCTATGTGTTTGATATGTAAAAAATTTCCACGTAGTTCAGTAAATTGTCCTGCTTTGTCACTCACGCCTTCCAATTTTTTCTGTAAAGCAGGAAACAATATTTTTTTCACCAATGTGCTTTTTCCACTACCTGAAACCCCGGTAATTAAGGTTAAACAATCTAATGGAAAAGTGACATCGATATTTTTTAAATTATTTTCACGGGCACCAATGACTTCAATATGATTTTTAAATTTTCGCCGTTTTTTAGGAATTTCAATTTCTAATTCGCCGTTTAAATACTTAGCAGTAAGGGAATCAGCTTTTAGAATTTCATTAAAATTACCTTCAGCAACTAAATATCCACCAAGCGTTCCGGCTTCTGGCCCAATATCAATTATTCGGTCGGCAGCTTTCATGATGTCTTCGTCGTGCTCAACCACTATTACTGTATTTCCCAGATTTCGAAGATTTTTCAAAACGTCAATTAATCGCTCTGTGTCTTTTGGATGTAAGCCAATACTAGGTTCGTCTAAAATATACATCGAGCCAACCAAACTGCTTCCTAGCGAAGTGGCTAAATTGATACGTTGTGATTCACCTCCTGAAAGCGAAGCAGAGTTTCTGTTTAAGGTGAGGTAATCTAATCCTACTTTTTGTAAAAAGGATAATCGGCTGTTTATTTCTACCAGTAATCTTTTAGCAACTTTTAAATCATATTCTGAAAGTTGTAATTCTGTAAAGTAAGAAATTAGGTTTTTAATTGGCAAATCTACTAAATCAGAGATTGTTTTATTTCCTACTTTGATATAGTTTGCTTCTTTTCGTAACCTTTTGCCTTTGCAGGTAGAACATTTTGTTTTACCACGGTATCGAGACAGCATAACGCGATTTTGGATTTTATAATTTTTTTCTTCCAGCTCATGAAAAAAATCATTTAAACCTGTAAAAAAGCTGTTTCCGTTCCAAATCAACTGTTTTTGATCTTCACTCAATTGATAAAATGGTTTGTGAATAGGAAAATCAAATTTATAAGCGTTGTTTACTAATTGGTCGCGATACCAACCCATGCTTTCACCTCGCCAAGGAAAAATAGCATTTTCATAAATAGACAAAGCAGTATTCGGAATTACTAATTCTTCATCAATACCAATTACATTGCCATACCCTTCGCAACTTGGACAGGCTCCGTAAGGATTATTGAAACTGAATAAATGAATATTGGGTTCTAAAAAAGTTAACCCATCTAATTGAAAATTAGTGCTGAATCCAATTCTATTTCCGGTTAAAACTTCTTGCAAGAAGCAGTCACCTTTTCCTTCATATAAAGCAGTTTGAGCGGCATCGGCTAATCGGTTTAAAAATTCTTCATCGCTTTTAACCACTATTCGGTCAATAATCAAAAGAATATCTTTATTATCCAATGTATGCTGTTCCAATTCATCTAAACGAACGGTTTCATTTTCCACTAAAACTCTAATAAAACCCTGTTGTAATAAAACTTTCAGTTTGTCTTCTAATTGTCTTCCGGTTTCTAAATGAATAGGAGCGAGGAGAAGCCATTTACTATCTAGTTCGAAAGTGGAAATTGTTTTCACAACATCAGTTACGGTATGTTTTTTTACTTCGTTTCCAGAAATGGGAGAGAATGTTTTACCAATTCGGGCAAAGAGTAATTTTAAATAATCATAAATTTCCGTTGAAGTTCCAACGGTAGAACGAGCATTTGTGGTGTTTACTTTTTGTTCAATGGCAATAGCAGGAGCAATTCCTTTGATGTATTCTACTTTTGGTTTATCCAATCTACCTAAAAATTGTCGGGCATAGGAGGAAAGACTTTCTACATAACGGCGTTGACCTTCAGCATATAATGTGTCAAAAGCTAAACTTGATTTGCCCGAACCTGAAAGCCCAGTAATAACAACCAATTGATTACGAGGAATAGCTACATCAATGTTTTTTAGATTGTGTAGTTGTGCTCCTTTTATCAGGATATTTTTTTTAGGCTCAAGTAACGCAAATTCTTCTGGTTTCATAGTAAATTTCAAAGAATCGCAAAGATAGTGATTTGAAAGATGAATTAAAACAACGGCAGAAAGCTATTTTTTCTATAAAAATAGAATGATTATTTGCGGTTTTCCGCATTTATTATATTTTGAGTGTTAAAATTTCAGTTAATATTTGTTTGTTAAATTAAAATTGTTTTAAATTTGGGATATAATTAATTTTAAATTAACAATAGCCTATAGTATAAAAATACTTTTTTAGAAAAAATTTACTCAAAACACGAACTCTAAAAGGTATTATTATGGCTACTGTTAACCTCTCCGACGCATTATTGGTTAAGAATTACATTGCTGGTGACGAAAAAGCATTGGCTATTCTTATTGAAAGACATCAATCTAAAATTTATGGATTTATTTATTCTAAAATTGCAGACCGCGCTATAACTGACGATGTTTTTCAAGATACTTTCATTAAGGTAATTAAAACCTTGAAATCAAATTCTTATAACGAAGAAGGAAAATTTTTGCCTTGGGTGATGCGAATCGCACATAATCTTGTAGTTGATCATTTCAGACGCAATAAAAAAATGCCAATGCATCGTGAAACTGAAGAATATTCAATTTTTTCATACATGACAGATAATTCTATGAATGTGGAAGGAAGAATGATAACTGACCAAGTGGAAGATGATTTAAGACGTTTATTAGACGAATTGCCGGCAGACCAAAAAGAAGTGTTGGTTATGCGAATGTATCAAGATATGAGTTTTAAAGAAATTGCTGAATCAACAGGAGTTAGCATTAATACTGCTTTAGGAAGGATGCGTTATGCTTTAATGAATTTGAGAAAAGTAATTGAAAAAAATCAAATTATTTTAACCAATTAAACAATAATTTTATTGGAGTTGTCGTTGTATAAGAAAACAAATATTTTTTATATGGCAAAACTTTACACTAGTAAAAAATTAGCGACTCCAAAGATGTTACCTAAAAAAGAAACGATACGTTTTTTGATTGATTATTCCAAAGCACTGAGCATTGTTAAGATAGGAAACATGACTTTTGAAACCATCGCTAATTAAAAGGAACATCCCGATTATAGTCGGGATGTTTTTTTTTCGATTTCTTTTAAAATAGATTTTCGGCCAATAGATTTTGTTATAATATCTTTTTCCAAACTCCAACCTCTTGCCGGCGAATATTCTCGTCCGTACCAAATGATTTGAAGGTGTAAATCGTTCCATAATTCTTTTGGAAAAATGGATTTAGCGTCTTTTTCAGTTTGTACTACATTCTTCCCATTTGTTAAGTTCCAGCGATACATGAGTCGGTGAATGTGCGTATCCACCGGAAATGCGGGTATTCCAAAAGCTTGACTCATGACTACACTTGCTGTTTTATGTCCCACAGCCGGTAAAGCTTCCAAAGATTTAAAACTTTGCGGAACTTCGCCATTGTGCTTATCAATCAAAATTTCAGACAAACCATAAATTCCCTTCGATTTCATCGGTGAAAGCCCACACGGACGAATAATTTCCTTAATTTCTTCCACACTCAATTTCACCATATCATACGGATTATCTGCTTTGGCAAACAAAAGTGGCGTAATTTGATTCACCCTAACATCCGTACATTGAGCAGAAAGCAACACTGCAATCAACAAAGTATACGGATCTTTGTGATCCAACGGCACCGGAATCGATGGATATAACTCATTTAACGTATTTATAACAAATGTTGCACGGTCTTTCTTCGTCATTTTCGTAATTTTATGATTGTAAATTTATACTATTAATTTTTATATGCCTAATCCAGCTTTCCGTTACAAGTTTTATTTCACAAAGCTGTTTTTGTTAAGTCCAAAAAGAGCTTCCTTTGGTCGCTTTTTTAGCCTTACAAAAACTAGCTTTCTTCAATAAAAGCTTTCCACTGCAATCTGGGGCAGGGGAGCAGTAGTTAAAAGTAGAATCAAATTATATAAAAATAAAAATATCAAAAATATGACAACATTAGAAAAAGGTTACAAAGCACCCAATTTTTCTGCAAAAGACCAAGACGGAAACACCCATTCCTTGACCGATTACAAAGGAAAAAAATTAGTGGTTTTCTTTTATCCAAAAGCAAACACACCAGGTTGCACGGCTGAAGCATGTGATTTGAGAGATAATTTTGCCCGTTTTGAATCAAACAATTATGCTCTTCTTGGTGTAAGTGCGGATAATGCTAAAGCACAATTAAATTTTAAGAATAAATTTGAATTTCCCTTCCCTTTAATTGCTGATGAAGATAAATCGGTTATCCAAGCTTTTGGAGTTTGGGGTCCTAAAAAATTTATGGGAAAAGAATATGATGGAATTCATCGAACCACTTTTGTAATTGACGAAAATGGAATAATTGAGGAAGTTATTTCTGAAGTAAAAACGAAAGCCCATGCAAATCAAATTTTGGGATAAAAAAAAGTCGAATGTGATTTTTACATTCGACTTTTTAGTTTTCTAATTAATTTATTTTGTTTGTTCAACTATGATTTTTTTGGGATCATAACCGAATAAGTTGTCTCTTTTTATGATTTCTGCAACTCCTTTTGGTAGCATATCTTCCCAACCAGGTGTGCCTTTTGTAATCATTTTTAATACACGGCGAGAATAAATTTCTAAATTATTGTGATTAAAATCCTCAATATCAACAACTTTTCCGTTGAATTTAAAGAATTTATACAATTCTTTCATTCGTGGATGTACTTTCAAATTTTCAGAGTTCATGACTGTGCCATTCTCATTTTTCATTGGATATAAAAATACCTTAAGGTCACGATAGAATAATTTTCCAAAGGCTTCTAAAATTCCTCCGCTTAAATGGCGGTAATATTTTTCGTCAAAAATATCTACCAAATTGTTAACCCCCATAGCTAATCCCATCCTGGCTTTTGTATAGCTTGAGAAATATTCCACTACTCGATAATACTCCTGGAAGTTTGAAATCATTACATATTGTCCTAATGAACATAATAATTCTGCTCTGTCCATGAAGTCGCGTTCGTCTATTTCACCTTCTGATCTTAAGTTTGAAAGAGTGATTTCAAAAATTACCAACGTATTATCAGCATCAACTTTACTTTCATTCAAAAACATTTCAAGTGATTTTTCATACATGTCCATATTCACGCTCGTAACGGGACGAAAACTCCCTCGTAAAGCAAGAATATTTTTTTTGTATAAAATGGAAGCCGGTAAAATATTAGTTCCATCCGGGCCAAACATTACGGCATCTGTCATTCCGTTTTTAACTAATTGTAAACTCATTAAACGATTATCTACATTAGCAAAACGTGGTCCAGAAAAGTTAATGGTATCAATCTCTAATTGGTCTTTATCTAAGTGGTCATATAAATAACGAAGCAATTTTTTTGGGTCATTGTATTTATAAAAAGCACCATAAATAAGATTTACTCCTAAAATCCCTAATGTTTCTTGTTGTAAACGGGCATCTGTTTCTTTAAAACGAATGTGTAATATAATTTCATTATAATCTTCATCCGGTTCAATTTGGTATTTAATACCTACCCAACCATGTCCTTTGAATTGTTTTGCAAAATCAATAGTAGCCACTGTATTGGCATAACTGAAAAACATTTTATTGGGATGCTTCACGCGATCCAATCGTTTTTCAATTAAGTTTACTTCGTGATGTAACATTTTTTTTAAACGACTTTCTGTTACATAACGACCGTCTTTTTCAACACCATAAATGGAGTCGCTAAAGTCTTTGTCATAGGCAGACATCGCTTTTGCAATTGTTCCTGATGAACCACCAGATCTAAAGAAATGTCGAACAGTTTCTTGTCCAGCACCAATTTCGGCAAAGGTTCCGTATATGTTTTCATTCAAATTGATTCGCAGAGCTTTATCTTTGATTGAAGGAATCTGCTCAATCGCCTTATCACCCTTTAATTTTATTTCCATAGCATATTTTTCCATATTTCCTTAGTAATACATTGCAAAGTTAACAAATATCATACCGTAATAAAAGATTAATAATGCTATTTTTGTGAAAATTTAACGTCTTGAGGATTTATTTTTTAGGTACCGGCACATCTCAGGGTATTCCAGTTATTGGAAGCAATCATTCTGTTTGTAAGAGTAAGGATGTTAAAGATAAACGCCTTCGGGTTTCTGTTTGGATTCATGATGAAAAAAGCTCAATAGTGATTGATTGTGGTCCGGATTTCAGACAGCAAATGTTAACCTGTCGATGTCAAAAAATAGATGCTATTTTGTTTACTCACGAACACGCTGATCATACTGCAGGTTTAGATGACATTAGGCCTTTTTTTTTCAAACAAGGGGATATTCCAATTTATGCTCATAAACGTGTAATTGCCAATTTGAAAAAACGATTTGATTACATTTTTGAAACTGAAAGTAAATATCCGGGAGCTCCATCTGTAGCCATAAATGAAGTAATAAAAAATAATACTTTTAAAATCGGTCAAAAAAATGTTATTCCAATTCAAGTAATGCATGGCTCGCTTCAGGTTTTTGGTTACCGAATAGATTCTTTTGCTTATTTAACAGATGTTAAAACTATAGAATCAAGTGAGTTGGAAAAATTAAAAAACCTAGAAGTTTTAGTAGTCAATGCCTTGCGTGAGGAACCTCATGAAACCCATTTTAATTTGCAGGAAGCTTTAGATTTTATAACTTTGGTTAATCCTAAAAAGGCTTATTTAACACATATTAGCCACTTATTAGGATTTCATGAAGAAGTGCAACAAAAATTAACATCGAACGTTTATTTAGCTTATGATAACCTTGAAATTATAATTTAATAATGAAAAAGTCTTTATTTCTCTATTTATTTATTGTCTCCTTTTTAATGATGATTTTTACTTATATGTATTATAGTAAAAAAGTAAAATTTGAAGCGGAGCGATTTGAAAAACTTAAAGTTAAAATGAATGACAGCATTCAGTCGTTAAATAATCAAGTTTTTGAAGCTAATTATTTTACACTTTTGAATAATGATAATGCACAAAACTATTTAGAAGATTACTCCATCCCAAAATTAATTTCAAAAATTGAACAAAATTTGATGGAGTTAAATGATAATCCGGAAGGAAATCCTTTAGTTGAATATGGAAAAATAGGAGACCAAAAATTCATAATCAATAAAATTAAAGTTATAAATCACCGTTGGATTATTGCTGATTTCAGCAATGGTGACCTTTGGGGAGAGGTTTTATTGCAGTACTTCATTGAGGAAGATGAGCAATTGACTTTTAAAATTATTCAATCTACTTTATATGTCAAGAAATAATGTTTTGTATCTTTAACTTTCTTTATTAATTTGTAGATATGAAAAACAGTTTGCTTTTACTTTTTGTGGTATTCAATTTAGTTTCCTGTAAAAAAATTAATCAGGAAATCGAACCTGAATTAGTCAAAAAACAAACGTTTATCGATACCGTTGAAAATTCAGACAAAGATGCCAACGGTTGCTTGACATCTGCGGGTTATGTTTGGTCTCAACTAAATAAAGAATGTGTTAAAATCTATCAATCTGCCATTATTTTATATCCTTATGCTGATCAAACTAATGAAGACGAAACTTTAAATGCCTATGTTGTTTTTAGTAAAGAAGGCGGAAATGAAGCAGAAATATTTTTTCCCAATACTGAAAAATCAAATCTTTTTATTCGCGAAACTGAAGGGCAGCCATGGAAATATCAAGATTGGCAATTGATTCCCTGGAAAGGATTTATTCTTAAAAAAGGAGAAGAAATTAAATTCACCGGAGATGGTGAATTTGGTCCCAAAGTTACCGGAAGCGATAAAATAGAAAATTAGTTTATTTATTTTCTGCCAACCATTTTCTGAAATCAAAGAAATTTTGAGGCGAAACTCCGTGACCAATTGGATATTCTTTATATACAACATCAATTCCAAAATTTTCCAATAATTGAGGTGTTTTTCTAGCCCATTCTACCGGAATAACTTGGTCTACAGTTCCATGGGAAGCAAATATTTTTAATCCTGATATATCATTTTTTTCAAAACCTTCAATAGCCATGTCTAAGTTCAAATAACCACTCATCGCAACTACTTTTGCAATTTTAGTAGGATAGGAGAGTGCTACGGCATAACTTAAAATGGAGCCTTGACTAAAACCAATCAAGCTAACTTTAGTTGAGTCTATAGGATATTTTGCTAGTAATTCATCAATAAAATTAGCAATCATATCACGAGATTGACGAGCTTGATTTAAATCTGAAAACTTGTTTACATCTGCATCAAAATTAATTTCATACCAAGCAAAGCTTCCAAATTGCATGTCATAAGGAGCCTGAGCAGAAATTACAAAATATTCTTCCGGAAGTTCAGAAGCAAAGGAGAACAAATCTGCTTCATTGCTACCGTAACCGTGTAATAATAATAGAAGAGGATTTTTTTCTTGAATAATTTTTGGTTCACGAACCAAATAATGTAATGACATAATTAGAGATTTTTAAATAGTTTTTGGTAAAATTCACCCAACAAAGGAATGCTTTTCTGTTGACCATTTAAAGCTCCCATAAATCCATAAATCCAAAGTATAAAAAAGAAAAGATAAAAAGCTGATGAAATCATCCAGCTATCAAAATAGCCAATAAGGTATCCTAAAGCAAAAAAAGTAATAAAAATTCCCAACGCTTGACGAATATGAAAACTGGCAAAGGTACTTTTTGATTCACTATTCATGAAAATTGCAACTACAGCACCAATAATGGTAAGGTATGCAACGATTGCAGCATTTTTATTTTGTTCCATATTATCTTATTACTAATTTTCCGTTATTATAAATTCCATATACTTTTCCTTTCATTTCCTGTCCTAAAAAGGCAGTGTTTTTTGATTTGGAAAGTACATTTTCTTTAGTAAAAATCCAATTTCCATTTGGGTTAAAGAAAGATAAATTTGCGACTTCACCTTCTTTTATCGAATTGTTATTTAATCCAAAAATAGCTTTTCCCGCAGTCAATTTTGAAACAATCACGTCTGTAGGCAAAACAGTTTGTAATGCTCCGAAAGCACTTTCTAACCCAACTGTTCCGTTTTTAGCCATATCAAACTCCATTTTTTTATGTTCTATATCAATTGGATTATGATCGCATGTAATCATGTCGATTGTTCCGTCTAAGACACCTTGTATTAAAGCTGTACGATTAAAATCATCACGAAGAGGCGGATTGACTTTAAATCGGGTATCAAAACTATCCAATTTTTCATCGGTTAAAACTAAATGATGTATTGCTACACTAGCCGTTATGTTCAATCCTTTTGCTTTTGCTTCACGAATTAAATCAACCGATTTTGAAGTAGATATCGTTGGAATGTGCATTTTTCCACCGGTATATTCCAATAAAAACAAATTTCTGGCAACCATTAATTCTTCCGCTAAAGTTGGGATTCCTTTCAGGCCCAATCGGGTAGAAACAATTCCTTCGTGAACAACTCCACTTCCTTTTATTTTTTCATCTTGCGAAAAGGCAATTAATAATCCGTCAAAATCCTGAACATATTGCAATCCTATTTTTAACAAATTAGCATTTGAAATATTCTTTCCATAATCGCCAAAGGCAATGGCTCCAGCATTTTTCATGTCAAACAATTCGGCTAAATCTATGCCTTCTGCATTCTTTGTGAAAGCTCCAATGGGAAATAAATCGACAGCATTTTCTTTTGCTTTCTCTTTGACAAATCTAATTTGAGCTTGATTATCTAGAATCGGCAAAGTATTTGGTTGCAAAGCAATGGCAGTAAATCCACTTTTTGCTGCTACCGATAACCCATTTGCAATTGTTTCCCGCTCTTCAAATCCAGGTTCTCCTAGGGAAACAGAGGTATCAAACCAACCTGGGGAAACATGTAAATTTTCAAAACTTATTTCCTCAAAATCAGATGCTTTTTCAAGATTCTTCCCAATTTTGAGTATACTTGAGCCAGACAGCTTTAAATCAATAGTTTGATTATGATATGGACTATTCTGATCAATTATTGTTGCGTTGCGTATGATTAGGTTCATTTCACAAATTTTTGAATGAGTACTTCCAAGACCAAAAATAATAAAGTTAACCACACAAACCATTTCCAAACAGCATTATCTATTCGATTAGTTTGTAGGTTATTAAAAACGGTTTCCATTGAATTACCGTTTTCATATTTTTCAACCAAATTTGAATTATCTAAACTTAAATCACTTTCAGTTCGAGGATAATTAAAACTAATATTTTTTAAAATGGAATTATCTTTAAAAGCATTGTAATTTCCAGCAATTGTAGGGCTTTCAACAAACGAGAGTTTAACTTTATTGTTTACTATTTGTTGTTGTGGTATAAATTTTTCCGCTTTTTCATCTGTTACCGAAATTACTGAAATAATCTCATCTTTTGATAAAAGTTGGTCAACAGTAACCGGAGTTGAAGTTCCTATTGGTAACGCATTTATGCCTGTTTTTGCACTTTGCAGTGCCATATTATAAAATGTTGGCACTATCAATGGTGAGTTTTTAAAATTTGAATTGTCTTTATGGATTGGGGCTGAAAATACATAAACAGAACTCAAAGCGGTTGAAAGAGCAGTTAAAAACGGACTTTGGTCTTCATAACTTAAAATTGCAGGATAAGTGCTTATTAGTCCAAAACCGGAAACCGTTTTAGGATATTGAAAATTCTCCACTTTTTTTTCAAAAACACCAGAATATAATGGGTGAGCGAACGAAATGCCCGTAATTAATTTCTCCTTTTGTATTGAATTATTCATCGAAATAGCACCAAAATTTCTTAAAAAAAGGTTTGAATTAGAAATGCTAGTTTCTGAAGATGGAATAAAAATCAAGTTTCCACCTTTTTCATAAAATGATTTTAACGTGGTTTGTAACGCTTGTGGAATTTCTTTAAGCTCATTTAAAATGACAACATCTTGTTTTTCAAGTAGATTATAGTCTAATAATTTTAATTCAAATTGAGAAAATATAAATTCATTTTCAGTAAATATTTTTGTTAGAAATTGATTTTTTTCTACTTGACCAATCGCTAAAATATTTGTTTTTTCAGGTTTAGAAATGCTAAAATAATAGTAATTGTCATAAACCAATCCTGAATCATCTAAATATACATAACCATTAAAATCTGCTTTTGGAATAGTGAAGAAAAGTTCTCTATCAAGTTGATCAACTGTAATTTGTGTTTTAGCAATCAATTGTTTTTGATTATATAATGCAACCGGAATTTCCATGTCCGATTTTCCATAAGATTTTATTTTTACACCTATTTCGTAAAAATTATCTAATGTTTGGTGTAAATACACACTATCAACAGAAACATTATTTTTTTGTTCTGAATTTGGAATAATAAAGAAAGGAAAATGCGTTTTATCAATTGGTTTCAGTTGATTCTCCTGTAAATTAATTGCATCGGTTATGATGACTAAATCTTTATTATAAGGTGTTTTTCTCGATTTAATTTTAGTTAAGCTTTGATCTAATTGAAACGAATTGACACTATAATTCAAATTCATCAATTCATTCTGTATTGATTTGATATCAGTATTCCAATAAATAGCATCGTTGGTTAACAATGAAAACGTTTTGTTCTCCGGGATATTTTCTAATAATTCCTGTACAGAACGTTTGAGCAGTTCTCCTTGTTTTCCTTTGGCTTGCATACTAAAGGAATTATCAAGAATGATATAAAGTTCATTATTTACTCCTTTACTATCTTTCGCTTTGAAAAAAGGTTGTGCAAAGGCAAAAATCAAAGCTGTTAATAAAAATAAACGGGTAAGTAACAGAAACCATTTCTTAAGTTGTGAACTTTTACGCGTTTGTATAGAAAGTTCTTTAAGAAATTTTACATTGGTGAAATATTCCTTTTTAAAACGACGAAGTTGGAATAAATGAACCAAAATTGGTAAAACCAATAAAAATAGGAAATACAGAATTTCAGGATATTTAAACTGCATTTAATGAAAGTTTTTCAAAGATAGTTTTTATATTTTAATAGTACAAAAGAATTATATTGAGGTCTCTAGAATTAAGTTTTTAGAATACTTCACCTACTTATTTATTCTATTTTTTCTTTCTTTTAGCATCTCTTTTCTTCTCTACACCACGATTTCTGGATTCTGTTTTTCTGGGAGTACGTTTCCCAGGCCCACCTAAATTAACCTTTTTGTTTTTGTCTTTCTTTTCATGAAATGCTTCACCACCCTCTTTTTTTGGCCGTTTCAGAAGCACTTTCATTTTTCTTTTCTCTTTTTCGAATTCGAGTATTTTTTCCTCGATTTCTATATTGGGTAATGCTAAAAACTGAATTTCTTTTTCCATTAAAATTTCAGCTTCAATTTGAATTTCTTCTTCTCTCGGACTCACAAAACTTAAGGCAGTACCGGTTTTATCGGCACGACCTGTACGTCCGATGCGATGCATGTATTGAACAGGAACCTCCGGAAATTCCATATTTACTACATGTGTTATATCTGAAATGTCTAAACCACGAGCCATTACATCTGTGGTTACAATTCCTCTGATTTCTCCTGCTTGAAAGGAAGCCATGGTATTCAAACGATAATTTTGTGATTTATTGGAATGAATTAATCCGAATTGATCAGGAAAATCTTCTTCTAAGGAAGCGGCAACTAAATCGGCCGTTTTTTTATTATTAATAAAAATTAAAAGCCTTGACATACTTTCGTCTGTGTGCAAAAGTTTTTTCAGCAAATTAATTTTAGTTAAAAAATTAGGTACTTTGTATCCGAGTTGAGAAATCTGTTCCAATGGAGTTCCGGATGGAGCTAAAGAAACTTCAATAGGAAAATCAAAATATTCGTCTAACATGTCATCTACTTCGTCTGTCATTGTTGCCGAAAATAGAATGTTTTGTCTTTTGATTTTCAACATCGTTAAAACGGAAGTCACTTGAAATCGAAAACCTAAATTCAACATTTCATCAAATTCATCTATAATTAATTTTTGAATTTCATCAAAACGAATCACATTGTCCAAAGCTAAATCCATCACTCGACCGGGTGTTCCTACTAAAATGTCAACACCTTGATAAACAGCAGTTTTTTGGGTATTAATATTTACACCACCATATACGCCAAGTGTTCTAACTGACATGTGTTTTGTCAATTTAACAACTTCTTCAGCAACTTGCACTACCAATTCACGGGTTGGAACTAAAATTAAAACCCGTGGTGTGTGTGTATTTTGGAATTTCCATTGTTTTAAAATAGGAAGTAAATAAGCAAATGTTTTACCTGTTCCGGTTTGAGCAATTCCCATCATATCACAACCGGATAAAATAACCGGCATCGATTTTATTTGAATAGGCGTAGGGATTAAAAAGCCCATTTCATCCAATGCTTTTTGTAATGATTTGGGTAGGTCAAAATCCAAAAAAGTGCTCATAAATACATAGTTTTTGCAAAGGTACGCATTTTTGAAGGAAGAATAGAATTGATGGATTTAGAAGAAAATGATTGTCTGTCTTTTACTTTTAATTTAATTTTTTAAAAAGTCTAATAGTTATAGTTGCCAAAATTGCTCCGACAAATGCTAAAAAAATGTCTTTTTGAGCATCCCAAACATCCCCTTGTGTGCCTAGATAAGCATGTCCTTGAGCTTTGAAAAAGATGTCGGCCACTGCCCATTCTATTATTTCATACAAAGCTCCTATAGAAATTGACAATTCTATTGGCAGCATCCAAGATATTGTTTTAGGCAATTTTAACCAATGTCTAAATAATTCCTGAAAAGGATAAGTTAGTAAGAAACCAAATCCAAAATGTACTATTCGATCATAGTGATTGCGTTCAGTATTAAAAATGTCTTGTAACCAATAGCCTAATGGATTTTCTGCATAAGTGTATTTTGATCCATATACATGTAGGCATAAGAAAATGAAAATGAATAAATACGACAAATCGCTAAAGACATATTTTTTATAGGTTAGGGCTAAAAATAAAAGAGATAAAATGGTCAATGTGTTTTCAATCCACCAATTATTATAATCTGAAGTTCCTATAAAAGTGGATACCCAAAGCATAAAAAAAAGCAAAATGTATCCTATCAACCATTTATTTTTAGGAAACAATTCTCTTGTAACGGATTCTGCCAAAGTGAATTTCATGAGGGAGGAATAGAATTGAATTAAATTAAAT
>Ga0164293_10000997_pt1 | contig 23696 bp, 21 predicted proteins | sample GEODES118metaG_FD_111487 | JGI IMG/M metagenome (GOLD analysis project Ga0164293, IMG submission 111487) | Eutrophic lake water microbial communities from Lake Mendota, Wisconsin, USA - GEODES118 metaG | ecosystem: Environmental > Aquatic > Freshwater > Lake | place: USA: Lake Mendota...
AGGGGTGCGAGAGCGGCCGAATCGGCACGCTTGGAAAGCGTGTGAGGCGCAAGTCTCCGTGGGTTCGAATCCCACCTCCTCCGCCATGAATACTGCGTACGAAACCGCAATGCGGGTTGCGCTTGATCACGCCGAATTGGCATCTTCATCAGGCGATGTGCCGGTTGGTGCAGTGGTCTTATATAAAAATGAAATTATCGCGGCACGACATAATGAGCGCGAGGTTCTGAATGATCCAACTGCGCATGCGGAAGTACTTGCTCTTCGCGATGCGGCAGCAATGTTGGGAACATGGCATTTAGATGAGTGCACATTGGTGGTGACGCTTGAGCCATGCATTATGTGCGCTGGTGCATTGATCAATGCCCGTATTCACACTTTGGTATTTGGCGCGGCAGATCTAAAGGGTGGTGCAACATCAAGTTTGTACAACGTTTGTAGCGATCCTCGTCTGAATCACAATCCAGTTGTTATTCATGGAATCTGCGAATATGAAGCGCGCAAGCAACTGCAAGAATTTTTTATGAAAAAGCGAATCTGAATCAGTTGCTAATTGATTTAGATCCGTGTGTGTAATTGTAAAAGCGCAACAGTAAACACTTTTACAGTCTGCAAGAATGACTGCATCGTTGATGACGTTGATTCCCCAACTGCGCGGTCAATTATTGGAGCTGGAATTTCTATGACAGTGAATCCGGCTCGACCGGCTGCGATAAGTGCTTCGTAGGTATCGCCGAGGTAATTGGAGGCAAATGTGTGAGAAAATCGCTCGAGTAATGGTTGCCGGATCAATCGAAAGCCAGAAGTTGAATCACTGATTGCAGACTTTGTTGCTCGTGAGGCTGACCAAGCCAAGACACGCATAGTTAATCGGCGGACTCCGTTGACATGCATTGATGTAAAATCATTTGCAAATCGGCTTCCGATGACCATGTCGGCATTAAAGTCGTTTGCAGCAGCAATCAGTTTTTCAATGTGGTCTATGGGGTGTTGCCCATCAGCATCTACTTGTATGACCGCCTCAAAACCATGTCTGCAGGCGTGCTGAAACCCAGCGCGCAATGCTCCACCAACACCAAGGTTTATTGCTAGATCAAGCACCGCAAAACCGTGTTCACGCGCAATTGTTGCCGTCGCATCAATTGATCCGTCGCTAATCACAACCGCAGCAAATTTGTTTGATGTCAGAGATCTCAATACTTCACTGATTGAATCAGCTTCGTTTAAAGCAGGGACAACAATAAGCACACTTTCTTTATCTAAATGATGGCGAGTCATTTTTGGTTGGAGCGCTCTAAATTGTCAACTGAAAGTCGCAAATGTGCCAACTCTTCGGTCAGGCGACGCTGACGCTCGTGTAACCCGGAGATACTTATTGACAGTTGAAGACAGATAATGACAAGAAGTAGTACACCACCAATTGCTAGTAATGCTGCCGGCGTGATTGCTAGAAACCTGGCCAACGGTGCAATAATCGGTATTGCGACTCCAGCGACAACGCCTATGGTGCTAAGCACAAGCCAACCAACTGTGTATCGAAAACTGAGAAGACCACGACGTGCTAAACGATAAATTCCAAATGTGGCTATCAAGCCAATACAGGTACAAAAGAGGATCTGGATAGTGTTTTTGTCCATAGCTACGTGAGCTCCTTACATGCCTACTGGACGCTACCTCAGATTTCATAATAGGGGCTTGATTGCGGTTGACCTAATGTGCATTTTGCCATCAATGCTAAATTTACTAAGTGAGCGAAAAACTTGAGCTTGTTGTGGCAATGCCAGTGTTTAACGAATCTGAGGGAATAATCGAGTTCTTGAATGAAATTAAATCAAATTTCATTCCACTAAGGATCGGATTCGTTTTAGTTGATGACGATTCAACCGACTCAACAGCAACAAAAATAGAAGAATTCATTAAACTTGGTGGTATTTCGGTGCGTCTGGTTAAAAACAAAACCAACGTTGGGCACGGGCCCTCAACGATTAAAGCCATTGACGAGGCTTTAATGATGGACACTTTATTTGTTATGACTGTCGACGGTGACGGCCAATTCCACGGGCATGAGATGCGTCAGTTGTATGAATGCCTGATTGAAAATGACTTTGAGGTCATGGAAGGTGTACGAATGGCACGAAGCGATCCGATGTTTCGAAAGATAACCAGTTTTGCAACGCGCTTGTTAGTTTTCCTGCGATGTCACAAATTGCCCAAAGACGCAAACACTCCTTTAAGGATTTATAAGTCCAGCAAATTGTTTCATGTTCGAAACGAATTGGGTTCTGGGTGTTTGACACCGAATTTGCATATTTCTTCATTTATCAGGTCCAGGAATTGCAGCGTCCGTCTAGGAACGATGAATGTTCACTCTATTCCACGACGAGGATTGATAAGCACGGGAACCATGTGGAAGAGTAGGCGACAAAGCTTGCCGTCTAAACGCTTCATTAAGTTTTTGGTGAATTCAACTTGGCAATGGATCTCAACAAGCAGTTTCTTCAAACAAAGTCCTAAAGCCTAAAAAATTAATATTAAATATGGAGAACACGCTAAACAAAAGAGCTAACAAGTTTTCGCTTGGAGTACAAGCAACACTTTCAATTTGCTTTTTAGTATTTTTTAGCGCCGCAAAGTATTTGAGATATTTCACCCAAGCCGGTGATGGTGCATCATATGTTGGATTGATTAGTTCGGTGCGTCGAGATTTCCAGCTTAATCCATACCTTTATTCATCAATCTTAAAAATGAATCAAAACGCTTGGAATGGTGTGGATTATTGGTGCGCGAGCAACTTCACATTTTCAATCCAGAACAAAGAGTCAGTACTTCAGTGGCATGCATATCTAATTGCATATCCATTAGGTTTAATCTCTCGGCTAACCCAAATATCCCCAACGATGATTGCTTCTATTGCAGAAGCCAGCGCACTGTTTGTTGCGCTAGCCATTTGCTTAAACTCAATAAGCCGAAATCCAAGAACCTTGATATTTGCAGTATTGGTACTTGGTATTTTATTGACTAGCCCCATTTTAAGTATCGGATCATCAGGACAGCTTCAACCAGAAAGATTGCTAATCCTCCCAGTGATAGTTCTACTAACACAGGTAGAAAAGCTTCTTGCTTCTGAAAGAATTCAAAAGGTAGCTATATTTTCCGCGTTCATTTTTGGATCAATGATTTCAGAACGTAGTGCACTGACTTTGTTTTGGCTCACTTTTGTTTATCTTGGCCTGCGATCTCCGAAATCATTTTTAAAACCATTTTCTAATGTTTTCATAATGTTGGCCACGGCATCATTCTGCTGGTGGTTGTTTTGGACAATCAAGTATCAGAACAGTTTCTATTACAATCAGGTGAGCCTTAAATCAATATTTTCGGGGCTTCAACATTCGTTCACAGACGACTCGGCAAATACCATCAAGATGTTTTTAGTGCTCACCCCACTTATCGCATTATCATTTTTTCGTTGGCAAGGGTTGATTGTCGGAATAATCTCACTAGTACCGAATTTGGCTGTCAGTGTTGGTGGTGCAGAAAAAACAGGTCTAGGTACTCACTATCACGCAATATATTTTTCAGTTTTTTTCGCGACTGCCGCCTTGGGAGCCGTTGAGTTATCAAAGCGCCTCAATCGAAAGAAATTCACGTGGGAATTTGGGCATCATTATTCGACATTCTGTTTAGTGTTTTTAATCTTTTTTAACCTTTCATATTCTGGAAGCGGAGACACCAGTCCTAAAAAAATCAAGACCAATACAGAGCAAACGCTTAATGCGTTTGGCATCAATTTGTTTTTAAATTTTGAACAATTGGAAATGAATAGAGCGGAAATGATCGGTTATGTCGAAGGAATCCCTATTGGCAGCCGAATCGCTTCGCCCGAATGGACGATGCCAGCACTTGTTGACCAGGGGCATTTTTTGATTTCTTACTACCCGTTGGGCGTCAGAAATTCAGATGTCGTTTTTGCGGAATTTGACGCAATCGACAACCAGGTTTCTTACCTGCCATGGATTATGGATCAAAGCATGGCCTCAGAAATCGGAAAATGTATTTTGAATACGATTGATGAAAGAGGAGAGGATTACGAGTCAATCTTATTGAGACCAGATTTGCTTAGAATCAACTTTCTCAATGTTGCAAATGACTAGGTGTAATCGTGAGTAGAAAAGTGATTCAATGTCAAAATTTTTGAGAAATAAGATCAAGGGAAGGACTCCAACAGAATTAGTTCTTGGTGAGTTTGAGTCGTTCGTCGTCGGGCTCGTTAAAGGGTTTCCGACAGTATTTGGAATGTGCCTAAGGAATGTTGTCTATCGGATTTTAGGAATGAAAATTGTCGGTTTTTGTTGGATTCAGCCCGGTGTGACCCTTGTGAACTTAAGAAGATTGACTGTGGGTCGAAACTTTGGCTGCAATACGGGAACCTATATAAATGCAATAGGCGTAATACAAATGGGAGAAGATGTCCTAATTGGTTCAAACGTCACGATTTCCTCGGGACTCCATCCAATTGACGGAAGAGATCAATCTGTATTTTCACGGCCAGTTATCCCAATGCCGATATCAATTGGCAACGACGTTTGGTTTGGAGCCGGCTCTTCAGTTATGCCGGGCGTAGCTGTCGCTTCAGGCACCGTTGTGGGGGCAAATGCAGTTGTTACAAAAAGCACAGAACCATATGCAGTGGTGGTTGGCGTTCCTGCGCGAACTATCAGATTTCGTTAATAGTTAAACACAACTAAACCTACGGAATTCAACGATACTCTTCCACTTTTCAAGGTTAGGGGGCATTTCTGGCGCAAGAATCACTACTGTGATACCAGGAAATTGCACTGTCCACCAGTCAAGAATTTCCGTGAGGGTTTGTTGTCCTTGCCCAATGGAAATTGAAAGTGAATATGTTGCATCAATCAGTCGACCTCTAACACCATTTATCCATCGGGTTGATAGGTCATCCTGCAAAAAAAGAATTTGACTAGTGCTCCTATTTGAATTGAGATCAGCCGTTAGTTTCATTGCCTTTTGAAAGCACAAAGTATTCGGATTCGCATCTGGTTGATCATCAATTAAATCCACCAAAATTTTATGGGTGGACGCAGGCTCATAGTCATTAGTTATAGTTCGTCCAACAGAAATAATGAGTACTCCGATTGCAGCGGCAAGGACGAAGTTTCTAACAACCCTTGTTGGTTGGTGGTTGGATATGTTTTTCAGTCGATATTGGATGGTTCCCAAACTGGCAAAGCCAAGAATCAATGCTAGGTAACCAGCTTTTGCAGGGTAATAACTTACGTAACCGCTCTCCAATCTAGAAATGAGAGCGAAAGCTGCAAAATTAATGGTTGCTGAAAAGAATGCAATCACGTGAATTGGCACAAGTTTCAACGGCTGTCTGTAGAGAAATAGCGTGAGACTAATTACTAGCAACATGAGAATTAGAATGAATAGATCAACTGGTTGAATTCCACCGTCATCGTTCAAATATTCTTTTACATTGAGTGTCTTCATTACAACGGGAGCGTTGAATACGGCACCCGCGATTGCAATAGCAACAGCCTTCCAGCGGACTGTGTTGATGTATGTGAGGTCAGATTTTGATAAATTTGCAGCCCTAAAAAGTACAACTAGCAGCAGGGCGGGACTAATTAAGGGATATGAATAGTTGACAAGGGTTAGGCCTGTGAAGCCAAGGAGTATGCCAACAACTGGGTTTCGTTGCGCCTCCATCAAATTCAATGTCGCAAGGATGATGCAGCAGGCCCAAAGAAATGGGGGGAATCCTTGCCACAAAATGAAATTTGCTGAAGATAATGCAACAAGCACAAATAGCACAGAGACACAGGCTGCTTTGACGAGGAGTCTCGAGTTGAACGGCGGAATTGAAGTCCATTTGCTAATTATTAATGCAATAGCAAGTATTCCAGTTCCTAAAAAGAAAAAACTAAAATAGCGAATTATTTCGTAACCACCTGTGATTTGCACATTTGAAAGCGACATAATGAACGCCCAAGTGCTTTGTTGTAATGGCGGGTATCCGTTGACGTAGTTGCTGAAGGTGAAGTTCATTGGGAGTTTCCCGGAGTAAATGAATCCCCCATGTCGAAAAACTTGTGAGAGTGCTGGAAGATGAGCACTATTGTCGTATCCGCGCAGCAATGGGTTTACCAGCTGATATTCGGTTTGGACGAACACGAAAATCGACAAAGGTAATATCAAAAAATAAGAAGTACAGCTAGTGAAGAAGTTTGTGAGTGGCTTAATTTTCAGACAATGAACAAACCAAGAAAAGACCATAAAAAGCGCCATTGGCTTGGATAAAAACTCAACATTCGGCGAGATCCAACCCCAAATAAGTACAAACACCGAGATCGCAATCAATGCCACGCTTAATGCGTTTTTTGGGTAGCGAACTCTAGTAATTTCAATTATGAGCACAACATTTGCCCCAATTGCAAGTGGCCCAATCGATGGCCAAATGTAGCTGGCAATGGAAATCACCAGTAACAACAAGGCCACAATGGTCAACTGCTGTCGGTGCCTGATCGGATTCATGTAGCCTCGGTGGTTCCGTAACTTAACTTTGTTTCAAATTGTAAAGATAAATCTACCATTGGCAAGAATTATGTTTACCGCTACTCGGTTGGCTTAGGAGAGAATCACTTTGGAAATGAAAAAGATGGAAGTCGAAGATGTAGTGATCGGAAGCGGTCCATGTGGTTATGCTGCTGCAAAAGCAATCATTGACGCGGGGCGGCACCCACTTGTCATCGATTTTGGTTCCGATCCGCCGGTCAGTGGTGCAGAAATTGGGAAATCTGCAGCTTTCGCAATGAAAAGCGATGTAGGGCGGACGTTGGTGTTTGGGTACCCTCAGCAATTGATAACGAGCGCAGACGGCAAGCACCTGCCTTTATCAAATGCAAGAGGTGGACTGTCCACAATTTGGGGAGCTGGAATTCTTTGCAGGGGGATAAGCGAGAATCCACAAATGGCAACAATTTGGCCTGGAGTTGAATTGGGATACCAAAAACTGCTGCAAGCGATACCACATGTTGGATCAGTTGATATGACTTCGCTTCGCTTCCCGTGGCCCGAAGGCACAGACAAAGCACCCCAGTCAGATCGCTTTAAATTGTTGACTGAGAGTTTACAAACGACAAGCAAAGGTGTTTTGTTTGGCTGGCCTCGTGTCGCACTTGATAACCAAAACAACAAGTGCATTCGCTGTGGGACTTGCTTACACGGCTGCCCCCTAGAACTTTTCGCTTCGTCACGAAAGATGTTGGAAGATTATGAAGCCAAGGGACAGTGCACCCTATTTACGGGTCCAGCGCTGAAAATAGAAATTGATAACAAGAGGGTTGCCGTTAAAACGCCAAAATGTTCGATATCAGCGAAAAGGATCTTTATTGCTGCAGGACCCATTGCGACCCCTGCGTTACTGCAGCGGTCGTCCCTCATCCCTTGCGAAATTGACGTGCGTGATAGCGCCGTTTTCTATACAGGATTTTTGAACAGAATCAGGCCAAGTGGTACTGAATCTGATTACACCTCAGCACACCTAGTCGCATATTCAGACACTGGTGGGCGAGGCGACTTTCAGCTTGCTATCTATGAGAGCAATCCAGAATACATGGATCGATTTGCCGCAATAGTCCCTCGGGTAAATCGAATTGCAAAGGCTCCAAAAAAACTCATTTCCCACCTGAACGCAGGTATTGGTTTCCTGGATTCTTCAGTTAGTGGTTCGCTGAAATTGGTTTTCAAAAATGGACGAACTTGGGTTACACGGATTAGCTCTAAAGAAACCCGTAAAAGTGCAAATGGCGTTTTAAAGAAGGTTGCTGACGCGACGGCAAAATCTGGGTTGTACCGCATACCGAAATTGGTCATCATTCCAGCTCCAGGGAGCGGGTACCACTCAGGCGCAAGCATGCCCATGGGGGGAGAGCTGATTGGAATGGATTGTTCTCTGAGAGGGGCAAAAGGGGTATACGTGGTTGATGCATCAGTATTGCCTGAGATTTGGGCTGGGGCGCACACCTTTACCGCAATGGCAAATGCGTATCGAGTTGCAACTGAAGCTGTATGAAAATTGGAATAATTGGATCTAATGGAGTTCTTGGTCAAATCCTTACTGAACAGCTGTCACTTCGGGGTCATGACCTTTCTTTGTTTGGACGACGAAGCGATTTGTGGACATACAAATTTGATGTGTTGATTGATAACCCTCACGAGCAAATGCGAAAAGTTGACTGCATTATCTATCTTGCCTGGGCGACAAAGGAAAGAACTGACGAAGTTCAAAGCAAACACGCAGAAGCGGCAGGGCGATGGGCTGAACATTGTGAATCTATAGGAGTCAAATTCGTCTTCATTAGTACGGTTCTTGCCCATGAAAAAGCAAGGTCAAAGTATGGTGAGTATAAATTCAAAGCAGAACAGCTGGTAACTAATGCAAATGGGAAGTCACTCAGGGTTGGATCAGTTGCGGATGACGCTTATCCGCTGTTGCTTACGAAAATCAGACAATTAGGCAGGAAGGTTCCAGCCGTGAATGCGTTCGTTAATTGGCCAATATACGCCTTAAGCTCTTCTACTTTTGCGAAGGTCGTAGAGCAAATTGCAACCACAAACCCGTCAGAATCAATTTTTTGGGTAGCACCAAAAACTCCTACGAGTCTTGCTAGCGTCGTTTCGTTTGAAAATTCTCGAAAACGGACCACTAAGCGGGTGAATGGAATTGTGGCTTTGCTGGCGAAGATTCCACTCAACTACACAAAAATCGATGCATTAAAGGGTTTTATTGACCCTCTTCCGGTAATCGAAATACTAGAAGTGATTAAAGAAGTGGAAATTGCAACTTTAGATTGGCGCAATCAACTGAATTCCTAGGCAATTTAGGGTGAAAAATGAATTAGATTTATTGACGAAACCCAGAGTTACCTACATGAGATGTCAACAGGGAGATTCATGTCAATAAGAATTACGGTTGACGTGGAGAACTTGTCTGGGTCTATTTCAGACGACACATTTATCGGACCATTAGTTCCTTTATTGGAGCTACTAGAACAGCACCAGACTAAAGCGACCTTTTTTGTCGTTGGGGCACTCTCTTCATTATGGCGCGAGCCACTCTTGCTACTTTCAAAGTCTGGGCATGAAATTGGACTCCATGGTCACACCCATGAGCATTTAGATTCACTTGGTCCAAGGAGGTTTGGAAAGAGTCTCATTGAAGGGAGAGAGGCATTAGAAAATGTCATTGGCAAGGAAGTCAAAGGGTTTAGGGCACCATATTTCTCGCTTACCAAACAGTCGCAATGGGCTCATGAAATTCTTTTCAATTCAGGATTTCAGTTTTCATCAAGCGTGTTACCCGCTTGGAACCCACAAGCTGGATTTGCGACTGCACCAAGACACCCCTTCATTTGGAGCAGTGGCTTGGTGGAATTCCCAGTGCCCACTTTTGGTTTGGGGCGCTTTGGCATACCACTGTTGGGAGGGGCTTATCTTCGCCTTATTCCTAAACCAGTGTTCAAAATTGCCCAGCTAATTGGGTCAAACAGACCCGGTGAATGGTCATACTGCCACCCATATGACTTTGACGTCGCAGCGAAATTTGAGACGATTCGCGAGTCTTCCTGGATCTTTTCAAAATTATTATTTATGAGAAGGAATTTAATGCTTGAACGTGTTGGTGAACTACTTCAACTTGGCCGTTCAGATTCATTTGAGCAGCAAATAAGTGAAAAAGGATTCATCGATTCATTGGAACGCTTTGAGCCGAGGAAAGGGTAATGCTGTTAAAAAGCAAATCGGTAAAGATTGCTGGTGTTGGTGCAACAGTACCTTGTAAAATTGTTTCAAACTCCGAAGTCATTACAGGGCTGGACACATCGGACGAGTGGATAAAGAAGAATCTGGGTATCTACGAACGACGAGTTAGCAGAGGTCCAGAGGAAAGCTCCAGCATGTTGGGCGCTGCTGCAGCATTGAACGCAATCAAGAATGCCGGAATATCTCTTGAGGATGTTGATGGGATAATTGTTGCTACGGCAACACCCGATCAGGTTGCCCCATCTACCGCATGTCTGATTCAGAACATTCTGAAGTTGTCAAATCAATCATTTGCATTTGATGTACAGGCAGTATGCAGCGGTTTCATTTATGGTTTAACCATCGCTGCTGGAATGATTGAATCTACGGATATCAATAACATTGTTGTAATTGGTGTAGACAGATTTTCAACGATCACCAATTGGGAGCATAGATCCAGCTCCTTTTTTGGAGATGGCGCGGGTGCGGTCGTTTTGCAACGATGTCACGAAAAAACCTCAGAATTCTCTGCAATTATTCGGGCTGACGGCTCAGGTCACGAGGGGTTTTATGTTGGACCACAAGATAAGCACTTCACAATGAACCCTGGTGCAGTGTATGAAGCAGCAACCAGAGTATTGCCCAATGTCATCAACGACCTTCTGAAGGCAAATGATAAAACAATTCAAAATGTAAAATTTATTGTTCCGCACCAGCCATCTATTCGAGTACTCAACAATTTGGCCGAAACGTTAAATATTCCCTACGAAAAAGTACTGAAAAATATGGATAGATTTGCAAATACAGCTGGTGCAAGCATTCCCCTTTTGCTCTCAGAGAATGTAGAAAATGGAAAAATCAAAAACGGGGATCAAATTCTATTGGCTGGTGTCGGTAGTGGATGGACTTGGGGAGCTGTGTTGTGCAAATGGAATTTGCAGTGAATAAACCGATTGTTGTTGTGCTTTCAGCTAATAGTGAATTGGGATTGGGATTAGTTGAATCCCTGCTCAAATCAAAAGAGTGGAATGTTTTTTCAACTTATCGAAATAACTCTGAACAATTAAATTATGTATATGGTCAACACGAAGAAAGCCCACAAAAGAGAGTATTTCAGGTTGATTTATCAAAATGGAATGAAGTTTCAGAGATGTTTGAAAAGATTGCAGCGGTGGGTGGAATTTGGGGGGCAATTAATTGTGCAGGTGAAGCAACAGCAAAAACGATCAAGAATCTTTCAAGTGAGGAAGTGACACACTCTCTCCAAACAAATGCTGTCTCGGCGTTCAATGTAACTAAATGTGGATTAGATTTTATGTCAAGAAACAATGAAGGTGGTGGCCGTATAATTCATCTTTCTTCAGTTGTAGTTCGTAGACCAGTGCTTGGAGTTGTTCCTTATGCGATGAGCAAATCTGCCATAGAGGGCTTGGTGAAATCATCAGCCGGTGAACTCGGAAGAAAAAACATAACAATCAATGCACTGAGGCTTGGATATTTCGATCGAGGGATGGCGAAAAGAGATGTTCCAATTGATCTTCTGACTGAAATATCGGGTCAAAATGCTGTTAGGAAACTAGGAACGCCAGAGAATCTATCGTCTGCCATTGACTACCTTCTGTCGCCGAGATCATCATTTCAAACAGGATCAATAATTGACTTAGATGGTGGTTTGATTTGAATTTAGATTTCAGATCATTTGAATTATCTTTGGATGCTTTAACTGTTCAAAATCTATTAAGACGAGCCTTCCCAGATGTTGATAGCAGTACGGAATTTTCAATTGAAGCGTTGAATTGGAAATATCGAAAAGCATCAGTAGAAGGCACCTGTTTTATTGGTGCGATTGGAGATGATCCTGTCAGTTTCTACGGTGTGCTGTCGAGAAATTACATTTCTGGAAATGAATCCAATTCGGTCGGCTTGGTTGTTGATGTGCTCAGTGTTCCCGAATTACAAGGGAAGGGTGTATTCACTCAGACAGGTAAGTACTCTCTAACTTCTTTAGAGCGAACACCAATAACGTCAGTAATTGGGTTTCCAATTAGACCAGAGGTTTTGCCAGGCCATCTAAAAATCGGTTGGAAAGTCAAGTTTAAACTGCCTGTCTATTTTTATCCAATCGGAAGAAACGAGCCGAAAGGTTTCACCGAGTATGTTTCAAAACTAGCGATTCTGTCTTGGAGCTTCGCCTTAAAAGTATTAAGGCTGCGACGTGGTGTCAGAGCAGATGTATTTACTGTTGATGATTTTGTTGTCGAAGATGAAGTTCTCAACTTTTACAGAAGTCAATATCAAGATGGATCTGTAATTCTGGAAAAGAATTTTAAATTTCTGAATTGGAGGCTGAATCGACCAAACGCAGGATACGTGTGCTTCGCCCTGCGAGATCCTGAGATAGTTGCTTGCGCAATCTGTAGGGTTATGAACATTAAAGGCTTTAAAACATTGGTAGTTGTCGATATTGACGCGCAAACAGCGAGCTTTTCAAAAAATCTTGCGGACTCAATAATTGATTATGCAGTCCATGAAAAAGTTTCGCTGATTAGCTTTTGCACCAGTAAAACAAACATTAAAAGGTTGGGGTTATTGCATCTTGGGTTTATTAGATCTCGTTTACATTTTGATGTTATTACAAGAGACATAAATGACAATGCCGTAGAGTTCACCGAAATGAATTCACGAATCACATGGTTGGATTCTGACACAATTTGAAAACTGAATGACTGAAATCTAGATCAAGGGAGAAGTCTTGCATCTGCGCACAAGAATGAATTTGTTTATTGGAACTTTGGGATGCATATTTGGGATTCTGCAATTTCAATGGGCCGCTTTGATCATCTTGGTCTATTTATTTGTGTGTTGGTTTGAAAACGCTCGACACAAGCAGAACGAATTGTTCGCACTTAGTCTTATTTGGAATAGCACATTGATTTTCTCAGTTTCAATTTATATGTTCGGCCAATACGTATTTGCCTTGCCACACGGTTTCATACGGCTACTTGTTTTTGCTCTTTTAACTAAATTCAGCCTAAGTAATGAAATTGATTCCAGTCGGCGGCGTGCTTGGTCGACGTTCACAACACCTTTATGTTTTTTGGCCCCTTTGTTTGTGCTTTGGTTCATACCTCTGTCTAGAGTGACTAGTTTTTTAGGATTTGGATACGACAACTACGCGCATTTAATGATGATCAGGAAAATCCTCATTGACAGAAAGAGTTTTTCTGGAAGCAGTATTTCAACTGGTGTGGTCTCTGAACTTGGAGGCACTGCTAGTGGAGCACATGCATTTATCGCATTGATGATGGAAGCAATTGGAATCAATGGTTTAGATATTTCTAATTCATTAGAATTTTACGCTTTTACAGTAATTGCATTTCCGATATTGTTTGTTTTATTTGCGTTCATAATTGTAAAACGAAATGGCACGAGTGCTTTAAGGAGAGGAATTGTTCTTGTACTGATAATCGGAACAGTGTTTGGAGGGTATCTCAGCCACATTTGGTTTAGTGGATATTTTGCATCAAATTTTGCGACAGTGATGCTAATTATCAGCGTAGGTGTTCTGTTGTCCACTTCGGAACCTGGGATAAAGCTTCTCTTGTTGATTTCAGCTTTCTTTTCAGCAATTCTTTATTACCCTGTGTACTCAATTTTTCTAGTGCTTCCAATAGTTGCACTACTGGCTTTCAATTTTAAGAACTTGTTTGAAAAATACATGTCGTTAAAAAGTAGGCACAGGCTTCTTGGTGCAATCACTGTTTTATACTTAAGCGGTATCTCAATAATTACCATTTACAGCATAATGTCGGGTCCATTAGGTGGTTTTTTGACGCCGGGTGGAATCGCGCCTGTTCCAATTGGTATCACATCTCTTATTTTTGGATTATCAATCATGTTGATGAACGTCTCTAACTCGAATCGAATTGAAGACCACACGTTGCGTTTCTTTTTCTTTGGGTCAATAGGTATCTGTCTAGTTGGTATCTCTTATGCGTTTGTAAAAACCAATGTTCCAGGAGAGTTCTGGGCGATACCCTACTATCCCGCGAAAATGACAATCACGGTTGTACTTCTTGTCCTAGTTCTTCTAATCGATCTTGTTTTTGGAAATGAAAGAAATCTTGCACACGATTCGAGAGTCAGGTTCACAAATAGACTTTTGGTTTGTGGATCGGTTGCTGCACTTATCGCCTGGAACAGCTACTCGTGGCCATTCGCAAATGGCTACATGGGGAACACCCAAGGCGTCATCAAATCTTTGATGGTAGATGCAAAAGAGGTTGTGGACGTAAATTCAGTATTGCAATTAGTTTCCAAAAACCCGAAAGAAGAATTAAACATTCTCTATCTCAGTGAAACTCATGAAAGCGAGCTGAATACGCGTTGGATTAATTCACTTTTAATGAATTGGACCGATGAAAACTGGACGAGATGGCGGATGATTCGTCAAACAATCGAATCGGACAATGCACAGAAGCATCAGATGCCTTTTTCGGATAGTTTTCTGATCGTAACTGATGATTATAAAATGATCAAAAAATCCAGTATAGATAAATTTGAATTTAAGAATGTCTGCTTCTTTGATGAAATGCACATTCTGGTTTGTCTATAGCTCTCAAATTTTGAGCACTGTAGAATTGTTACTCGAGCAAGATTGAATATTTGGCTTATCCACACTCTCACGAGTTTCAAGCATTGGTGCCAATTTTGGCAGCATCTATTGCTATGCAATAATAGAAACGAACTTTACTTAATAATCAAACCTTGACCAGTAGGTAGCGAAAGAATTTCATATCCCAATTGCAAGGCAAGATTGTCGTGAGCAATTCTTGATTCTACGGTTTCAGGAAAACCATAATCATCCAAGAGAACATAACCGCCACTTTTGAGATGAGGAAGTAGAGATGTTAGCGCAGCAATTTCTGGTTGTGCAGCGTTTAGGTCAATGTGAATGAAGTTCAATTCGAGGATATCTATCGACTCCAAAATCTCTGGCACTAGCCCTTGGACTAGGTGAACAATGGGAAACTCTTTAAACCGTTCACTAACTGCTTCAATCGCATCAGCATATTGCCTAGTTATAGTGCCAGTTTTCTCACCAGTTAATCTGTCTACTGATTCTTGATCAAATTTGTCAACTAGTGTCACGTTCGTACCGGAGAAATCAAACTTACTGTTCTGTAATTTCCTCAACGCAAAATAGAAAAGAAACCCATGTGCGGTTCCTATCTCTATACAATTCCCAGGCAATGATTTTCGGAAGAAATATTCAAACGTTCTTGCTCTCCAACGAATATGTGGATCGCGACCAGAACTCGTTGCATGGTTTACGGCCATTAAATATGCTTCTTCAAAACTTGAATCGGTGGAGAAATCACGATAGTTGCGATTAAACATTCCATCTTCGTACCAACAGGTATGGTCGTAGGCAGCAAAGTTAGCCCGAAGGGCAGCCTCATCTGAGTCCCAGTGAATATCACTTTCGGTATTTATGTAAATTTTATTCATACGCGAGTCTTTCATTGAATCAATAATAGCGATTATGGAAATTGAAGTATCATGGGTATGTGAAATATAAAGTTCTTGGTAATTGCCAAGCAGGTGGAATTGCCGATTCGCTTGAGATTCTCGCACCTGGAATTGAAGTCGGCCGCGAATTGCTTTCAAATGACGTCACAACTCTTCGGGCTGAACTTCGAAAGCAAAGCAAGTCATTCAAAGGTCGAGTTATTCTGCATGATTCGGTGCAAAACATCATTGACTTCCACCCTCAATTGCAAGGTATATTGCCAGCTGACACAATTGTTGTGCCAACTTTGACATTTGCGGCATTTCATCCCGATATTCAGTATTGCTTCGTTGATGGAAAAGTTGTGAAAAATGGCCTTGACAGCGATTGGAATTCGCGCATAATGCTGTGGGCCTATTTGAATGGGTTGAGCAAAGTTGAGTCAAGGCTCCTTTTTCACGAAGATGTGTATCGAAGTCTGGGATACATGGATGAATGGACATCTTCAACTGGCTTGTTGCGCGCAAGTTTTGATAAATATGGGTTTGATTTTGGTCGATGGATGCGGAGCGTGCAGCGCGATGGTGTATTCATGTATGGAATAAATCACCCATTTCCATTAGCAATTTCGCAATTGGCGACACAAATTTGTGAGCGTGAAATATCTGGGAATTATCAACCGCTAGAAGATGCTCACAAATATGTAACCGACTATTTAGCGCACATTGTTTGGCCGGTGTATCTGGAAATCGCTGAAGAACTTGGAGTTGAGGGAACGTACCGCTGGCGGGTAGGACGCAAGTACGCACAGTTAGACGAATTCATTTCCATGTGTTTTGACTCTTGGGACTCAATCAAATTGCGAAAACGAGAAATTAATTTGATGCCGACATTTTCAGAGCAAGATAATGTTGTACTTTCAACGATGTCTGGAAGAGGATGATGGCTGTAAACCCATATCGCGGTCTGCCGAGTTACCAATATTGGCGGAGCGGAGTAGCCGATGTAGGGCTGGGACAATTCGATCCAGTCGAGGCAGTGAAGTTTCAAATTTCGCCAACTGACAAAATTTCAACTCTTGGATCATGTTTTGCGCAGCATCTTGCTAGGCATATACATAAGAGCGGATACAACTATTTGGTCACTGAACCATTAGGCGCAGATGAGGAGAAGACTGATGCCGCGTCGATAATGGCCAGCCAGTTTTCTGCGCGATATGGAAATGTTTATACAGTGCGACAAGCGCTGCAATTACTTGATCGTGCAAATGGCTGGGAACCCAGCGATGCAATATGGGAACGAGAAGGTCGCTTTTACGATGCATTTAGGCCAAATGTATTTGCCGGTGGGTTTGAAACGAAAGATGACTTGGTAGCGGCGAGAAACGCTCATTTAAAAGCCGTAAAGCGTGTGTTCACTGAATCAAATGTTGTGGTGTTTACGTTGGGGCTCACGGAAGCATGGGTTTCAGCAATTGACGGAGCGGTATATCCAATAGCCCCAGGAGTAGTAGCAAGTTCAATGGATGAATCCAAACACAACTTTAAAAACTTTAGGTATCAAGAAGTCTTGAGTGATCTATTTGCTTGGTGCTTACGGGTTCGAGAAATGAACCCAAAAGTACAAATACTGCTAACCGTAAGTCCGGTTCCATTGAATGCAACATATGTTTCTCAAAATGTATGGACCAGTACTACGTATAGTAAGTCTGTTTTGCGTGCAGCAGCCGGAGACGTAAGCCAAGAATTACCTTTCGTTGACTACTTTCCATCGTACGAAATTGTTACTTGTCCTCAGGTGCAAGGACGATATTTTGAAGATGATTTACGAGAAGTCAAAGAAATCGGGGTTCGGCATGTGATGAGAGTGTTTAGCCGACACTATTTGACAGGAAGCGGTACAACTGAAAAAGTCACGCATAATCTACCTAGGACAACCCCAAGCAGGGCAAGTGGCATATCAGATGTGTTTTGTGACGAGGACTTATTGGATCAGTAAGAGTGGTTGAAATCAATTGCTTCAGCAATTGATCCATCAAAGACGATCTTTCCATTTTTTAGAACGATTCCCCGTTCGCAAGTGGCGCGCAACAGGTCCGCATTATGTGAAGCAAAAACTAGAATCGATGCCGCTTCATATAGTTGTTGAAGAACCACTTGAGCCTTGCGTTGGAAGTACTCATCAGCAAGGCCAAAACCTTCGTCTATGACCACAACATTGTGGCGACGTGCAGTCGCCAGTGCAAAAACTATTCGCGCAAACATACCGTTTGAAAAACTACGCATTGGTTGATCGAAATACTCATTAAGTTCTACAAAACCCTCGATCCATTCAATGATTTCAGGGATTTCGCGTTTGGGAACTCCAGACACAATAAGTTTTGATACGCAGTTTTCTCGCGCCGAAAGAGAGTCAACCATTCCATAACCCGTGTCCAGAAGCGCTGACACATCGGAGCCTCGCTGGATTGACCCTTGATCGGGTTCAAAGATTCCTGCTATCAGCCGAAGCAAAGTTGTTTTTCCGGCGCCGTTTGCGCCAAGAATCCCTAATCGCTCACCATCAAGAATACTTAATGAGATTTCATCGAGAACTCGGCGAGAATGTTTCACCTGTGAACCTGGAACAGGTTCAAGCTTTCTACTGAAGACCACATCATTTAAAATTATGTGGGTCATAGTTAGATTAGTTTCCGAACACTGCGAAGCTGGGACTGAAGAAGTTCAATGAGAATGAGCGAGCTAAAAACCACAATCAAACATCTCAGAAGCAAATCCCAATGAATCTGATTGATGATTACTGCATCTTTTACAAGAACGATAAACCATCCAACTGGGTTTATATCAAATACGACCTTCATCGGTCCGGCTGTTGGTGGAGACCACAAAATCGGTGTAAGGAAAAATCCAACTTGGATAACTGACGGAAGTAGCGACTTTAGATCGCGTCGCCAAAGCGTTAAGCGAGCAAAAAGTGCTATTGGAAATATGAGAGCGACAGGAACAAGCATTGTTAGTGGAATAAGCAAGAGGATGTTCCAAGTAATTTTGTAATCCCCAAGTAAGAGAGCTAATGCAACAACCGGCAGGTTGTGTAGAAAGATGATGGTATTCCGCCAAATCACTCTAAAAACAAGTGAGAGTTCGTCAACTGTTGAGTTGAGGAGCAGGCTTCGGTCGGCTTCGAAGAGTTCCGCTCCTTCGTTGAGTGATACGGATATCAGAGTCCATATTGCTAACCCGATACCTAGCTGGGGTGTAAGAGATAATGCTTTGTTGTTACCAACCAACCCGATGGCAATTGAGGAACCAGCGACGATTGCGGCGAGCGACGCAGAAGACCACCACGGACCGAGTTTTGTCCGCGCATATTGAGCCTTTAGGTCGCGCCAACCCAAATGACTCCAAATTCTAAAATTGGAGACGGCGACTAAAACTACTGAGGCGCGGGGCACAAAGTTAATCTTATTCGCTGACCTTTGGCGCCGTAGCCAAAGTATCGGTGAGAAGTTTACTTAGTCTTTCAATTTCACAACTTTCCGAGAATTGGGTACCCATTCCCTCAATTCCAATTCGCAGGGCTTTGGTACAAGACTCGTCTGAATTGAGGATTTGGACAATGGACTGGATCGTCTCGTTTGCATCATCAGACATCACCTCTGAAGTGAGTAACGAGGCCTCGAAGCCTTCAAATGATGTTCTGGTCCCGACAACAGGACGACCATAAATCAATGTGGAAACAACTTTGTGCTTCATCCCAGCCCCAAATCGCAAAGGGGATACCAAGACCCTTGTTTGCGAAACAACTTCTGACCAATCGGCAAACCAACCTCGAACCTCTACGCCGGGAATGAGAGACCAATTGGCTTCTTGATGGGGCTTCACCCCACTTCCCCAAATTAGAAATTTTGAATCCGGGACCTGAGCGATGATGCTTGGCCACATGTCTTGTAGAAAATACTCAACAGCATCGGAATTTGGGCTGTGCAAGAACGATCCCACGAAACCAACTGTCCGTTCGTTGAGAGGAGTAGGTATTGCATAAGAGTCTGGCCCACCCTTCAAAATTGGAAACTGCAAGAACTCTCCGAATGCGGCATGATCAATTGCATATTGAAGATCGTGGTCGGTAACGAACAGGGTGATAGAGGGTTTTTCGAACGTGGGTTTTTCAATCTCCCACATTTTTGAAACGTCACGCGGCATTCCGATAAACCATCTGGACGCTTCAGCACTTACGTCTTGTTGGTTGCTTAGTGTCGCATTCATCGCCTCTAGCCGACGAGTAGCAACATCACTGGTGTGATGAATCCATCGTTTACCTGAGAGTTTTTCCTTTGCAAGCCGGATACCCACCATTGTTCCGAAGGAGAAAACCACATCAGCGTTCGCGAGTTGGTCTTTTCCGTTTTGGCTATTGAGGCTTTCGCAATATACTCCATTCGCGCGCCAGGTGATTGACTCTTCAGGATGAACGGGTCGGATAAATAGTGCTGTAACTCGATAGTTAAGTTTTCGCAGGTATTGAACAATCAGTTCAAAATCAACAGATCCGCCATCTCGATTTGCATCAGGCATCGTGTCAAAGACACAGACAACCTGTGCCCCTGAAGTGAAATGTGAAGTCTGAGATTGTGGTTGGTCGATCGTGGTGTGCTCGGCCAGCTGTTTTGAGTGCGCTGATGCAACTTTTGTTTGATTGATCAATTGAAAGCGCTTCAGGGAATTGGGATCCGAAGGATCCTTTCCCATACTCGTACCTTCTAAATGAACAATGCAGGAAAGTGGTGCATAACGAACGCGCATGCCAAGAGCGTGTGTGCGTAGACAGAGATCAACATCGTCGTAGTATGCGGGAGAAAGCAACTCATTTAGCCCCCCGAGTTTGCGCCAAACTTCAGTTCTCACCAACATTGCGCACCCACTTACATAGTCGATATCGCATGAGAATGAGAATTGTGGGGAGTCGGCCTTGGAACCACGTCCACGATGAGAAGCAGAAGCGCCTTGATAAACAAATGCGCCTGCTTCAAGAATGTCAAAACTTGAATTGAGAATGCGTGGCCCGACAATTGCATTATGTTCACTCAGTCCCATTTCTGCAACTAATTCATCGAGCCAACCAGGGCATACAACAGTGTCCTGATTGAGGGTGAGAATGAACCGTGTTTCAACATTTTTTGCAGCATTGTTTACATTCTTTATGTAACCAAGATTTGCTTTATTGCGAATCACACGTACATCACTGAGAACATTCAAAACCGTGAAGTTGAAGTCAGGCGAATTGTCATCTGCGACGATAATTGCGTAGTTCGTCCGCGAGGCGAAGGATGTAATTGATTCAATGCACATGGCAACTTCATAAAAATTGTTGTACGCAGGGATGATAATTGTGACCTCGGCGCCATCGACTTCATTCCCCGAACGATCCATTAATGCCGAGAGATTCTGTATGGTCAACGGTACCGAAAGGAACTTTTTACCTTCATCGACTTTTTCTACAATTGCTTCGATAGATCGGTGCCATTCACGTGGCGCACCACGAAGCATTGGATACCTGATTCGATCTCTTTTTGATCTGCGGATACTGATGACACCGATGCCATCACGCAGAAACTGGATGGCACTGATGGCCATTGTTTTGGTGCCACTGAGAAGGCCAAGTTCGCGCACGAGCGCGACATAGTGGGTAAAGGCTTGGTTTAGGCTTACTTGGCCGCGAACATCATCAGAATTGCTTAGTCTCACTCGCGAAAGCGTCGTCAAAGAATTGCGAACATTTGGATTGAAAGACTCGGTTTTCGTCTTATTTAACACATTTCTCATACTAACAACCACTAGTTGTTGAGATTTCAAACACTAAAGTATTGCCAGATGGCTCGCTTCGGGATTGTTGTCCCTTTCTTTTCTAACGAGGCGTACTTGCTTGAGATGCTTTGTTCATTGGAAAACCAGACATCGGTTGATTGGGTGTGTGTGGTGGTAGATGACTCGGCTCGAGATAACCAGGCAAAAGTTATAGTTGCTTCATTGGCGAACGAAAAAATTGTTTACATCAAAAATGAGACAAATCTAGGTCTGGCGAAGTGCTGGAATGTGGGTCTCGAATATTTGATTTCTAAATTTAGTCCATCAGTTGTTGCTGTAGTGCATGCCGACGATGTTCTAGAAGCAAACTTTATTGAAGCGTCTCAAAAAGCTCACATTGATAATCCGAATGCAATTGCGGTACATGCTTCAGTCACGGTTGTAGACGAAGACAATAAGAAGAGGTTTTCGTTTCCTGATTTCATTAAGTTTCATGTGGCGCCGTATAAGCACTCAAGATCAATTCTGACTTCCGGCGATAGCGGGTTGGCGTCAGTTTTACGCGGTAACTTTGTTTTCTGCCCAACAGTGAGTTTTAAAACCAAGTTCATCTCGTTACCGCTGTTTAATCCACAATGGAAAATGGCCGTAGATCTGGAGTTAATTTCTCGACTGTTGCTTGATGGGCAATCCATTGTTGGAATACCTGACTTTGTTTATCGATACAGACGGCACCGCGATAATTTGACCTCGCAATTAACCGACACAACTGCAAGATTTGTGGAAGAAATTGCTTTCTACAAACAAGTATCGGTGGAATGCAACGAAAAAGGTTTTAAGAAAAGTGCCTTGGTCGCATCGCGGTTAACAATGGTCCAGCTCCATATTCTTTATCGGGTGGTTCAAAAATTGATTCGATTTGATCTTCGATCAGTGGTGAAGTTGTTGGCTGTATTGAGAACGGCCCGCCAATGAAGGATGATTCAAAGAAAAAAATTGCACTCGTGTTATTGAGAAATCAATTTTTGATTTCATGGATTGATTCTGGAATCGTAGACAATTTAATTGATTCGGGAAAATTTGAAGTGACTGTGTTTGCGCCTCAGGAAATTTTAGAACTCCTTCCAACGGACGCTGGATACGACAAAATCACGATTCAGTCATTAGGCGGCTCTAAAGCTGCCAAACATTTAGTAGCAATGAATTGGGTTGCACTTCGTCATAAGTCATCCACTTTTGGATTTTCGCTCCAACGTACTTTTAAAACTGATTATTGGTTTTTGTCTCGCCACCAGGGATTGGTAGCAGGCACTAAACAGACACTCAGAAACGCGCGAACTATTAGTTGGAATATTCGCAAGAAGATTTTGGTTGTGATCTATGCATTGAAACCGTTTCGTCTATTCGCCAATTTACATAGAAGCAAGTTGGGTAAATCAAATTTGCTCCCCATTGAAATTAGTCAGGGAAATTATGAATGGTTGGTGATGCCATCTTGTGCAATAGATGGCATCACAACTGACTTCATTGCAGAGTCTCGCGCAATTGGACTGAAATCGATTGTTGCAATTGACAACTGGGACAATCTCACCAGTAAATCTGTGTATGTAGTCAAGCCTGATTACCTCACGGTGATGGGAGAAAGGTGTGTTGAGCATGCGAACCTCATTCACAACTTTGAAACTCAATCTGTACTTGCCTTTGGCCTTCCCCGATTTGATGGTCACCGTAAACATCTAGCGGCCGGGTTAAAGCCAATAACCAGGGAAAAAAGACGGGTCATGTACGCCGGGTTCTCATTGGCTCACTCTGAAAAACGTGTTGTGGATGCGATTGCAAATTATCTTGATGAAAAATTCGGATCTGGGTCAATTGAGGTCCTGTACCGTCCGCATCCAGCCCCAATCAGGCGCCTCGATGAATACGAAATCAAAAATGCAAATGTCGTCACTTATATACACGACAGTTTGGGCAGAATAGGCCTGCCTGCGATGGACGAAGATTTTATTAACTCACTCAATAGTGCTGACATAGTTGTTGGAGCGCCTACAACACTCATGCTGGAAGCGATGCTGTTGGGTAGACCGTGCGTTATTGATCTAACAACTGACCCTTATCATCGAACTACTGCATCAAATGCTGCGAAGCATTCTCTACACATGCGGGATCTGTTGGCGGTGCCTAACTTGCACATTGGCAACACAGTTGATGAAGTTCTTGCTGGAATAGATGAATTGCTTACAAAAGACTCAGGGGTGGTGGATTACGACATTGATCACCTATACAACACTGCAGATGTGCTGTATGGAGAGCTATTTCTAGCTTTCCTTTCCGCACAGAACTAGCCGATTACCATTGAGTTCGTGCAGAAACGAACACTAGAAATTGCCGGAATTACCGTAAGCGATAGTTCGAAGTGTTTTGTTATCGCTGAAATTGGCCACAACCATCAAGGGAAGGTCTCGCTTGCCAAAGAAATGATCAAGGCAGCGGCCGACTCTGGGGCAAGTGCCGTGAAGTTGCAAAAGCGGAACAATAAATCGTTGTTCACACAG
>Ga0164293_10000998_pt1 | contig 23694 bp, 35 predicted proteins | sample GEODES118metaG_FD_111487 | JGI IMG/M metagenome (GOLD analysis project Ga0164293, IMG submission 111487) | Eutrophic lake water microbial communities from Lake Mendota, Wisconsin, USA - GEODES118 metaG | ecosystem: Environmental > Aquatic > Freshwater > Lake | place: USA: Lake Mendota...
GATGGCAGGGTTGTGATCACGCAGAAGCAGCCAAGCAATGCGGCCAAGGGTGCCCTGGAGATGTTCATGGAAATGGCGTGTCTGATTCCCTCTTATCAGAAGCTAGACACGCCTGCGCCGCCACTTGGCCAACGGGCGGTGCGCTCAGTGGGCCGGGATTCACCGTCGTTCGTTCAGGGGTGCCCACTCTGAATTCAGGCCGATGTCGGGCTCTCCCGACTCCCTGTTGAGGCGCCGCACCCAGCGAGATCGAGCCATGCCTTGACCCTTGAAGACCTGCCGCATCCCTGGGGGTGTCTCTGCCGCAGCACACGACAAACCCCCATTCACGCAGGGACTTCCTGGCTTTGATCCTGGCTGCCCTGCCGCGCAGCCAGTGAGTATCACCACGCCCAGCAGCAAGGCGCTCCGCCGCACCGGTCTCGCGGCTGTCTTGTTCAGATCTGCTCCAGCTGTTGCCAGCACTTGGTAGACGTGGCCAGCCCAACGATCGTCGATGGCACCGTGCCATCAGCAGGCTGGAGAGACAGCTGTGGTGCTGCCGTGCACAACGCTGCAGGCCGCTGGGTGACGGTGGTGCCCTGAAGTCCTTGGGATCCAAGTCCTTGGGATCCAAGACGTTGGGGCCACGTGCCTGGAGTCAGGAGGCTTGGATCGGCGGACGGAGAGGAGTCAGAAGTGCGCTCTTGCACTGCTGGCCTCGGTGGTGCGGTTGACAGGTCGGGATCAGAGGAGGTCGTGAGACCACCTCTGATGCTTCGGAAACGGAGAGGGAGGGATTCGAACCCTCGACAGAAGTTGCCTCCTGTAACTCCTTAGCAGGGAGCCGCTTTCAACCACTCAGCCACCTCTCCAGCGGCACCGTGACTTTATCAGTGCGGCGATCGGGATCAGGGTGTGGATCCGGGAGGGCCGGCTCCCTCGCTGCCGGCTGCCAGTCGCGGCAAGCGGTGCTTGAAGCCGCAGAGGATCTCCCAGGGGATCATGCCGCAGCGCTCGCTCCAGTCCTGGGGCTGGATCTCCTGCTCGCCGTCGCGGCCCAGCAGGGTGACCACCGAGCCCACCTCCAGCGCTGGACAGTCGGTGGCATCGAGCACCAGCTGGTCCATGGTGATGGCTCCCACCTGGGGCAGGCGCTGCCCGGCAAACAGCACGTCGAGTTGGTTGGAGAGCAGCCGTGGCACGCCGTCGGCGTAACCGATTCCCACCACCGCCAGACGGCTGGGGCGTTGGGTGCGGAACCGGTGGCCGTAGCTCACGCCCACGCCCACGCCCACCTCGCGAATCAGGCTGACTCGGGCATAGAGGTGGAGAGCCGGCTGCAGCGCCACGCTGCCCTCCAGATGGCTGGCTGGGCTGTGGCCGTAGAGGGCGAGCCCCACGCGCACCTGGTCGTAGTGGAGGCTGCGGTTGCGCAGGGTGCCGGCCGAGTTGGCCAGGTGGCGGCAGCCCGGATCGAGCTGTTGCTCACGCAGGCTCGCCAGCACCGTCTCGAAACGTCGCTGTTGTTCGGCGGTGAGGCCGTCGTCGAAGGCGGGCTCGACGTCGGCACTGGCCAGGTGGGAGTACACCCCAGAGAGCTCCACGGCGTCGAGCTCATGAATTGCGGCCACCAGGCGCGGCCCCTCCTGCCAGTCGGCACCGAGGCGGGCCATGCCGGTGTCGAGCTTGAGCTGCAGAGCCATGGCACGGCCGCTACCGCTGGCCAGGTTGTGGCAGATCAGGGCCTCCCGCATGCCGCTCACCGTGGGCATCAGCTGCCAGCGCAGACAGCTGCGCAGTTCCTCGGGCTGACTGAGGCTCCCCAGTACCAGCAGAGGGGCTTCGATGCCGGCCTGGCGGAGCTGGATGCCCTCGGCCAGGGTGGCAACCCCCAGGCTGCTGGCACCGCCGCTCAACGCCGCCTGGGCCACGGGTACCGCTCCGTGGCCGTAACCGTCGGCTTTCACCACGGCCATCAGGTTGCAGCCTGGGCTGAGGTGGCGTCGCAGCTGGCGGGCATTGCTGCGGATCGCGGCGGCATCCACCTCCACCCAGGCCCTGTGCCGCTCCAGGCCCGCCGGGGTAGCAGCGATGGCAGCCGCGCTCCAGCTGAAGGAGGTGGCCTGGGTCACGGTTTCATTCCCAGATCGCCATTAGCATGCCGCGTATCACGGGGTCTGGCATGGGCACCGTTCTGGTTCTGAATGCGTCCTATGAGCCGCTGAACATCACCACCTGGCGCCGCGCCATGGTGATGCTGCTCAAGGGCAAGGCCGAAGGCCTCGAGCATGACCTTGGCCGGCAGATTCGTGAGGATACCTGGCTGCCCACGGTGATTCGCCTGCGCCAGTTTGTGCGGGTGCCCTACCGGGAGATGCCGCTCACGCGCCGCAATCTGTTTCAGCGCGATGGCCATCGCTGCCAATACTGCGGCTGCACCGGGCAGCAACTCTCGATTGATCACGTGGTGCCCCGCAGTCGCGGCGGCAGCGACTCCTGGGAGAACGTGACCACCGCCTGCCTCCCCTGCAACGTGCGCAAGGGCAACCGCACCCCTCGCGAGGCGGGCATGCCGCTGGCGCGCAAACCCCACCGTCCTTTGAGTGGTCTCACGTTTGAGGCGAGCCGCCAGATTCGCTCGGGGCGCAATCGCGAGTGGGCCAAGTATGTGATCGGGCTTGACGGCAGCCTGCTCGAGGGAGCTCCGGATCTGGAGCAGGCGGCCTGAGTGATCCAGGCGGGTATCAGCGCTTGCTCAGCGGCGTTCAGCCCCCTGAAGCGGCGCTGGCGGCCAGTTCTTCCAGCTGGCGGCTCTGATCAGCGGCGATGCAGGCGCCCACCACATCCGCCAGTTGACCGTCGAGGACGGGTTCCAGCGAGAAGTTGCGCCCCAGCCGGTGGTCGGTCACGCGGTTGTCCTTGTAGTTGTAGGTGCGGATCTTTTCGCTGCGGTCACCTGTGCCCACCTGGGCCAGGCGCGCGGAGCGCTCCTGGGCGTTGGCCGCCGCCAGCTCGCGTTCGTAGAGCTTGGCGCGCAGGATTTCCATCGCCCGTTCGCGGTTCTGCAGCTGGGAGCGTTCCTGGGTGCAGAACACGCGGATGCCGGTGGGCTTGTGCAGCAGATCAACGGCCGTTTCCACCTTGTTCACGTTCTGGCCGCCGGCTCCCCCGGAGCGGGCCGTGCTGATCTCCAGGTCGCCCGGATCGATCTGCACCTCCACCGGATCGGCCTCCGGCATCACGGCCACGGTGGCCGTGGAGGTGTGCACGCGTCCCTGGGATTCGGTGGCCGGCACCCGCTGCACCCGGTGCACGCCAGCCTCGAATTTCAGCTGGCTGAACACCCCGTCGCCCTTGATCGCCAGGATCAATTCCTTGTAACCCCCCAGCTCGGCCTCAGAGGCGCTCACCGGTTCCACACGCCAGCCAACGCCCTGGGCATAGCGCTCGTACATGCGCGCCAGGTCGCCGGCCCAGATCGCCGCTTCATCGCCGCCGGCACCGGCGCGGATCTCGAGCATCACGCTGCGTTCATCGCGCGGGTCGCGCGGCAGCAGGGCGATCGTGAGCCGCTCTTGCAGCGCGCTGATGGCCTCGGCCAGTTGGCTCAGTTCCTCGTTGGCCAGCTCTTCCATGTCCGCATCTCCGCGGGCGTCCTTGAGCAGCTCGCGGGTCTGCTGTTGCTGCTCCTGCAGATCCAGCAGCTGGCGGTGGTCCAGCACCAGCGGCTCGAGCCGGGCCCGTTCGCGCGCCAGGTTCTGCAGCTGGCTGGGATCGGCGGCCACGGCCGGATCGGCCAGCTGACGCTCCAGGGTCTCGAAGGTGCGCTCGGCTGTGGCCAGGCGCTCATGCAGCAGGGAGGAATCCATCAAGCTTCAGGAGGCCAGACAACAACAAGGCCGGACGCCCGAGAGCATCCGGCCTTGCACTGCCAGGAGGCAGGGACAGGGAGGCGTCAGGCCTTGGCGGCCTCGCTTTCCTTGGTGGCCTCCTTCTTGCCAGCAGCGGAATCGGCACCGCCCATGCCGTACTTGCGCATGAAGCGGTCCACGCGGCCCTCGGTGTCGAGGATCTTCTGGGTGCCGGTGTAGAAGGGATGGTTGCCGCTCCACACGTCGACGTTGATCTCGGGCGAGGTGGAGCCGGTGGTCATGACCACCTCTCCGTTGCAGATCACCTTGGCATCGGGATACCAGGTGGGATGAATGTTGGCCTTCGGCATGATCAGCGCTTGGAGAACTGGGGAGCTTTGCGGGCTTTCTTGAGGCCGTACTTGCGACGCTCCTTGGCGCGGGGGTCGCGACTCAGGTGGCCTTCGGTTTTAAGGGGCTTGCGGTTCTCGCCAGAGAGCTCGCACAGCGCCCGGGCCGCACCCTGCTTGATGGCGTCGGCCTGGCCGGTGAGGCCACCGCCACGCACGTTGACCAACAGGTCGTACTCGTTGGCCAGCCCCAGCGTGTTGAGGGGAGCTTTGACCGCCGCCAGATAGACGGGGTTGTAGTTGAGGTAGTTGTCGCCGGGGCGGCCATTGATGGTGACCGTGCCGGAACCCGGCACCAGGCGAACGCGGGCGACGGCGGTCTTACGGCGACCGGTGCCCCAGTAGACGACTTTGGTAGTGCTCATTGGGCAGCAGCGGCGGGATCGAGGGCGAGAGCCTGGGGCTTCTGGGCGTCGTGGGGGTGCTCAGCGCCCTTGTAGACCTTCAGCTTGCGGAATAGCTGGCGGCCCAGGGCGTTGTGGGGAAGCATGCCCTTCACAGCCTTCTCCACGATGCGCTCGGGGATCCGGGCCTGCAGGTGAGCAAAGGTCTCGGTCTTCATGCCACCAGGGCGACCCGAGTGACGGCGATACAGCTTCTGGGTGGGCTTGTTGCCGCTCACCCGGATCTTGTCCGCATTGATCACGATGACGAAGTCACCGGTGTCGAGATGCGGGGTGTAGGTGGGCTTGTTTTTGCCGCGCAGCACCGAAGCCACCTCGCTGGCCAGGCGGCCGAGGGTCTGATTCTCCGCATCCACCAGATACCACTGGCGGTCGAGGGAATCGATGGAGGGCAGGGGAGTCTTGTTCATATCGCCTGGTCAGGCACCGGCAGGCCGTAAGGGGCTGGGCTGGTGGTCGAGGTCGCGGAGCAAGTCCGCATTCAAACGACCTTACCGCTTGGCCTGTTAACCGCCTGGGCGGTTTCAACCGTCTGGACGGCTGGGCTCGGCGGATCGAGGAGCGGCGGGTCGCTGATCTTCAGCTGAAACCGCGGTTGACAATCATACCAGGCGGCTTCTGGGAAGGGATTGTCTGGGTATCCCACCCTCAGCAAGCACAGCCCCTGGGGTGGGGCTGCCTCTTTCACCTCCTGGCGGCGGGCCTGGCGCCAACGTTGCTCGAAACAGGCTGGCTCCAGCCGCCCCTCAGCCAGGGCCACCAGCTGGCCCATCACCAGCCGCACCATGCCGTAGAGAAAGCCGCTCGCCTGCAGCTCCACGGTGATCAGGTCGCCCTGGCGCTCCACAAGCACCTCCTGGAGGGTTGTGCGGCCATGGGCGCGGCGGCTGCCGGCCCGCTGGAAGGCACTGAAGTCGTGCTCCCCGAGCATGTCCTCCAGGGCCCGTCGCATCAGCTGCTCATCGAGCCTCAGCTGGTAGCGGTGCCAGCTCCAGGCTGCCAGGAAGAGATTGGGTGTGCGGCCGTTGTAGATGGTGTAGCGATAGCGGCGGTAGGTGGCGCCGAAGCAGGCGTGCCAGTGGAGCGGCACTGCTGCGGCTGCGCGCACCCGGATACTGGCCGGCAGCCGGCCGTTGAGGGCCTTGGGCCAACGCGTGGCGGGAATCGGGCTGGAGGTGTCGAAGTGCACCACCTGGCCTGCCGCATGCACGCCGGTGTCGGTGCGCCCCGCCGCACTACAGCGGGCCGGGCCGTTTGGATCCAGGGCATGGATCGCCGTTTCCAGGCACGCCTGCACGCTGGGAGCGTTGTCCTGCCGTTGCCAGCCGTTGAAGGCGCTGCCGTCGTACTGCACACAAAGGGCGAGGCGCTGCAGGGGCACCTCGCCTTGGGGGGGGGCTGGAGTGGGCGCCTGGATCAGGGCCTCAGACGAGCTCGATGATCGCCATTTCGGCGTTGTCGCCACGGCGGGGCACGGTGCGGATGATGCGGGTGTAGCCGCCATTGCGATCGCCGTAGCGCTCCTGGGCCTTCTCGAACAGGGCGTGAACCAGCTGCTTGTCGTAGATGTAGCCAATAGCCCGGCGGCGGGCGGCAAGTGAGCCGTCCTTGGCCAGGGTGATCATCCGTTCGGCCTCATCGCGGAGGGCCTTGGCGCGGGCTTTGGTGGTGGTCACGCGACCCTCGCGGATCAGCTGGGTGGCCAGGCCACGCAGCATTGCTTTGCGTTGGTCAGCGGGGCGTCCCAGCTGGGGGACTCGGCATTGGTGGCGCATGGTCTCGGTGCTCCTGGGGTGAACGACGGGAAGGAAACTGGCCGCCGGTCAGGCGCTGGTGCGGCTCTGGGGCAGGGTGATACCGATGCGCTCGAGCGCTTCGATCACCTCATCGGCTGACTTGGAGCCGAAGTTTTTGATCTCCAGCAGATCTTCGTAGCTGAAGCCCATCAAGTCGCTCACGGAATTGACCTGGGCACGCTTCAGGCAGTTGTAGGCGCGCACGGAGAGGTTGAGTTCCTCGAGCGGAATCTGGGCCTCGGCGGATGGTTCGGGCTCCAGCCCGGGCTCCTCCACCATCGTGAGGCTGGCAAGGGGCTGGAACAGGGCGATGATCTGATTGGCTGCCTGGGCCATGGCGTCGTCGGGGGTGACGGAGCCGTTGGTCTCGATCTCCAGGCGCAGTCGCTCGCGGGCGGAGCCACCTTCACCAACGGCGGTCTCATCCACGCTGTAGTTCACCCGCTTCACGGGTTTGAACACAGCATCGATCTGCAGGAGGTCGATGGCGCTGGTGTCTTCGCTGTGGCGGTCCACGGGCCGATAGCCCACGCCACGCTCCACATGCACCTCCATTTCAAGGCTGTGGCCGTCAGCCACGGTGGCGATCACCCGCTCGGGGTCAATCACCTGCACTTGGGAGGAGAACTGCAGGTCTCCGGCAGTCACGGTGGCGGGGCCACTGACGGTGAGCCGGCCGATCTCCAGATCGCGGTTGCGGCTGTTGACGGAGATCTGCTTGCAGTTGAGCAGGATGTCGAGCACGTCTTCACGCACCCCGGGCACGGTGGCGTACTCGTGGTTTACGCCGGCAATGCGCACGGCTGTCACGGCGCTGCCCTCAAGGCCGCCGATCAGAACACGGCGAAGGGCATTGCCCAGGGTGGTGGCCTGGCCGCGATCGAGCGGGCCGATCAGGAACACACCGGTCTGGGACCGGTCTTCGGCCACCTGGTGCTCGATCCGATCAATCTGGTACTGCAGCACGGTCTGAAGGTCGAAAGAATGGAGAAGGCCCAGAGGGCGGAGGCAACGACGAATCAGACGCGCCGACGCTTCGCCCGGCGGCAGCCGTTGTGCGGCAGGGGGGTGACGTCGCGGATCAGGGTGATCTCCAGGCCGGCCACCTGCAGTGCACGGATGGCGGTTTCGCGGCCGGAGCCGGGGCCACGCACCAGCACTTCGATCTGGCGCATGCCCTGCTCGAGGGCGCGGCGAGCCGCTGCTTCAGCGGCGGTCTGGGCCGCGAACGGAGTTCCCTTGCGGGCTCCCTTGAAGCCACTGGCACCAGCGGAGCTCCAGGCGATCACCTCACCGGCCGTGTCGGTGATCGACACGATGGTGTTGTTGAAGGTGCTCTGAATGTGAGCAACTCCGTTGGGGACGTTGCGCTTCGTTTTCTTGGCGCCTGATTTTTTGGCTGGCTTGGCCATGGCTTGCGGCCTGCCGGTGGCAGGAGGTGATCGGGGAACGTGAGAAAGCCCTGGTGACGCTGACCCGTGGGGACCGGCGGCAGGGCTGGAGTGGATGCAGAAGAAGAAGACTTACTTCTTTTTGCCGGCCACGGTTTTGCGGGCGCCACGGCGGGTGCGGGCGTTGGTGCGGGTGCGCTGGCCGCGCACCGGCAGCCCCAGGCGATGACGACGACCTCGCAGGCAGCCGATGTCCTGGAGTCGCTTGAGGGCCATGCCCTCCTGGCGACGCAGGTCACCCTCAAGGGTGTAACCCTCGGCGGCACCGCGCAGCTTCTGCACGTCGGCATCGCTGAGGTCCTTCACCCGGGTATCCGGGTTCACGCCAGTCTTGGCGAGGATCTTCTGGGCACGGGTGAGCCCGATTCCATAGACGTAGGTGAGAGCGATCTCAATCCGCTTGTCGCGCGGGATATCGACGCCGGCAATCCGAGCCACGTGCAGAACGATTCAGGGGGGGCAGGGGACCCCACTCCCTCGGGGGTGTGGGGCTGAAATCGGGCTGGCCTCCAGGGAGGCAGCCACAGAGAACAGGCCGGGCGATCAGCCCTGGCGCTGCTTGTGCTTGGGGTTGGCGCAGATCACCATCACCCGGCCGTGGCGACGGATCACCCGGCACTTGTCGCACATTTTCTTGACTGAGGCACGCACCTTCATGGGCGGTGTGCTCTCCGAATTTGCAAACCGACAACCTATCACAGTGGTCAACCCCGGGTCAGTCGGTCGAGCGTGGGCCTCTGGTCGCCTATGTCGGGGCGTCGATCAAGGCGCCGATCCGGGTCCCGATCTCGTCGACCGTGCCGTTGGCCTCAACGGCCTGCAGCAGGCCCAGGCTGCGGTAGTGAGCAATCAGCGGGGCCGTCTGCTCGCGGTACACGTCAAGACGGTGGCGAATCACGGCCTCATTGTCGTCGGCACGCCCGCGGCTGAGCAGGCGCTGCAGCAGTACGGCGTCGTCGAGCTCCATCAGCACCACCAGCTCGATGTCCTGGGCGAGCTCGGAGAGCAGGCTGCCAAGGGCTTCGGCCTGGGCGAGGTTGCGGGGGAATCCATCGAGTAGCCAGCCGCTACCTCCTGCTCCGGCCTGGGCTTCGAGGCGGCTGCGCACGATCGCCAGCACGAGTGCATCACTCACCAGCTCGCCGCGGGCCATCACGGCCTCGGCTTCCTTGCCCAGCTCGCTGCCGGCGGCCACCTCGGCCCGGAGCAGATCGCCGGTGGAGAGGTGCAGCAGGCCGCGCTCGGCAGCCAGTTTCTGGGCCTGGGTTCCCTTGCCGGCACCCGGAGGCCCAAGGAAGAGGAGTCGTTGTTTCATCGTTTCTCAGATCGAATCGCGGAGCGGATGTGGGACAGGAGAAGACGCACGAGGTCGGTGATATGGCACCGGGCAGTGAGGGACCATGGGTGCTGGATGCACCCGTTGGGTTCTCTTCACTGGCGCACCATGCCCTCGTAGCGCTGGGAGATCACGTAGGTCTGCACCTGTTTGGCGGTGTCAATCGCCACGCCCACCAGGATCAGGAGCGAGGTGGCGCCCAGGCCCTGGAAGGTGCGCACCTGGGTGGCACCCTCCACGGCTGAAGGGATGATGGCCACCGCCCCGAGGAACAGGCCGCCCAGCAGCGTGAGACGGTTCTGCACCCCGGCCAGATAGGTAGCGGTCGCGGAGCCAGGTCGCACGCCAGGCACCGCCACACCGCCGCGCTTGAGGTTTGTGGCGATGTCCACCGGATTCACGGTGAGCGAGGCGTAGAAATAGCCAAAGCCCACGATCAGCGCGAAGAACAGCAGGGCATACAGCCAGGGGGTGCTGCTGTTTGGGTTGAGGTAGCCCGCCAGCTGGATCAGCCAGGGAGCCCGGGTGAGGTTGGCGATCGTGAGCGGCAGGAACACCACCGCTGAGGCAAAGATGATCGGCATCACGCCACCGGCATTGAGCTTGAGAGGCAAATAGCTCTGGCGGGCCGGCAGCACACCACCTCCCCCCACCTGGCGCTTGGCGCTCACGATCGGGATCCGGCGGCTGCCCTCCTGCACGAAGATGATCCCCACGATGGTGACCAGGAACACCAGCACCAGCACCACGATCCCGCCCACGGTGGAGCGGTCGCCGCTCTGGGCCAGTTCGATGGTGGAGCCCAGTGCCTTCGGCAGGGTGGCCACGATGTTCACGAAGATCACCAGCGAGGCCCCCTGGCCGATGCCCCGCTCGGTGATCACCTCACTGATCCACATCACCACCATCGAGCCGGTGACCAGGGCCAGGGCTGTCTGGATCACGAAAATGGGCTCGGAGAGCCCGGCGGTGGCGTATTGCCGCAGGATCAGCGCGAACACGGTGCTCTGCAGGATGCCCCAGCCCAGAGCCACGTAACGGGTCAGCTGGGCGATCTTCCGCCGCCCCGCTTCGCCTTCGTTTTTCTGCAGGTCTTCAAGCTGCGGCACTGCGGCGGTGAGCAGCTGAATGATGATCGAGGCGTTGATGAAGGGCAGGATGCCGAGGGCAAACACACCCAACGTGGAGAGGCCGCCGCCGGTGAAGATGTCAAGGAAGCCAATCAGTTGGCCGCCACGGGAGAGGAAATCCTGGAACGCCACCCGGTCGATACCGGGCACCGGGATGTAGATGCCCAGCCGAACCAGCAGCAACAGTCCAAGGGTGGTGAGCACCCTGTCGCGCAATCCCTTGGATTGCACGAGCTGGCTGAGGATTTCGGCGGCGCTGGGGTTGCGACCCCGACTAACGAGCATGGTGGTTGGGCGAGGGCATCAGCAAAAAGCCGCCCGGCGACCGGGGTCGCACAGACGGCTCAGACCTTAGGGCGCGGCGGCCTCAAGACTGGTTGGCGTTCAGATCAGTTCGCAGCTGCCGCCAGCGGCCTCGATTTTCTCGCGGGCGCTGGCGGTGAAGGCGGCGGCCTGCACGGTGAGCTTCACCTTGAGGTCACCGTTTCCCAGCACCTTGAGGGGGTGCTTGGGGCTGGTGACGATGCCGTCCTTGACCAGGGTGTCGAGGTTCACGGTGCTGCCGCCCTTGCAATCGGCAAGCTTGGCCACATTGATCACGGTGTATTCCGTGGTGTTGATCAGCTCAAAGTGCTTGAGCTTGGGCACGCGGCGGTAGAGGGGCATCTGGCCACCCTCAAATCCGGGTCTGGTGGGACGGCCGGAGCGTGATTTCTGACCGCGCATGCCGAAACCGCAGCTGGCACCCTGGCCGGCGGCGATGCCACGACCCTTGCGGAGCTTGCGGCGCCGGGCGCCGGGGTTGGCTTTGAGCGACTGGAGATTGATCGTCATGGCGAGGCTTCAGGAGTAGATCTGCTCGAGGGAGATGCCCCGCTCCTTGGCGGTCTCCTTGTGGGTGCGCAGGGCCGACAGCGCTTCCATGGCGGCCCGGGCGTTGTTCAGGGGGGTCTTGGAGCCCAGTCGCTTGGCCAGCACGTTCTTGATGCCGGCAAGCTCCAGCACCGTGCGGATCGAACCGCCAGCGATCACACCGGTACCAGGGGCTGCGGGGCGGATCAGCACGCTGGCGGCGCCGTCGCGGCCGTTGCTCTGAGTTGGGATTGAGCTGTGGCGGGTGAGGGGCACCTTGACGAGGTGCTTCTTGCCATCGGCCACGCCCTTGCGTACGGCACCGATCACATCGCCGGCCTTGCCGACGCCCACGCCCACCTGGCCCTTCTCGTTGCCCACGACAACGATGGCCCGGAAGCTCATCTTCTTACCGCCCTTCACGGTCTTCGACACGCGGCGGATCTGCACCACGCGTTCCTGCCACTCGGAGTCGCGCTCCTGGCCGCGGCGATCGCCCCGGCCGCCCCCGCGGCGGTCGCCGCGGCGCTCACCGCGGCCACCGCCGCGGCGCTCCTGCTGCTGGCCTTCGGCCGCAGCGGGGACATCAGCGGCGCCGGGAACCGCGTTGGACTGGATCTGGTCGTTGGTTTCGGTCATGGTGAGAGCAGGGATCAGAACTGAAGGCCCGCTTCCCGGGCGGCGTCAGCCAGGGCCTTGACCCGGCCGTGATACAGGTTGCCGCCACGATCGAAGACCACCTGGGAGATGCCCTTGGCGAGGGCGCGCTTGGCCACCAGCTGACCCACGGCCACGGAGGCATCGCAGGTGGCGCTGGTGGTCACGCTGGAGCGGAGCTCCTTGTCGACGGTCGACGCCGAGCACAGGGTGCTCTGGGCCGTGTCGTCGATGACCTGGGCGTAGATGTGATTGTTGGAGCGGAACACTGCCAGGCGCGGACGCTCGGCAGTGCCACTGAGGTTGCGGCGCAGACGGCTGTGACGCTTCTGGGTCTGCTGCTTGCGGGAGAGGGAAGACATGGGGGGTCAGGGTAACGGCGCGCGGGCAGACCTCATTTCTTGCCGGTCTTACCGGCCTTGCGAAGGATGCGCTCACCTTCGTATTTGATGCCCTTGCCCTTGTAGGGCTCGGGCGGACGGATGGCGCGGACCTTGGCGGCTTCGTTGCCCACCAACTCCTTGCTGGCTCCGGACACGAGCACCGTGGTGTTGCCTTCCACGGTGAAAGTGACGCCCTCCGGGGGCACCATCTCCACCTGGTGGCTGTAGCCGGCACTCACAACCAGCTTCTTGCCCTGAACCGCGGCGCGGTAACCCACGCCCACGATCTCGAGCTTGCGGGTGTAGCCCTGGCTCACGCCCTCGACCATGTTGGCCACGAGGGTGCGGCACAGACCATGGCGCTCCCGGGAGCGGCGGGTGCCGTCTGCCGGGCTCACCACCAGGGCGGTGCCGTCCTGGGCGATGGAAACGCCTTCGGGGAGGGTGCGCTTGAGTTCGCCCTTGGGGCCCTTCACGGTCACGTCGAGACCACTGAGGGTCACGGTGACGCCACCGGGAACGGGAATCGGGGCTTTACCGATACGAGACATGGATCAACCTCCCTTGTCAGTAGACGTAGCAGAGCACTTCGCCGCCGACGCCCTGTTTACGGGCGTCGCGGTCGCTCATCACTCCCTTGGAGGTGGAGATGATGGCCACACCGAGACCGCCCAGCACCTTGGGCAGCTGGCGGTTGTTCTTGTAGATGCGCAGGCCAGGCTTGCTGACGCGCTGCACCGAACGAATTGTGGGCTGGCGGTGCTTGCCGCTGTACTTCAGCTCGAGCACCAGCTCTTTTTTGACACCTTCGCCCTCTTCGCTGATGCCGGCGATGAAGCCTTCCTGCTGGAGCACGTTGGCGACATTGCGCAGCAGCCGCGAAGCGGGGATGCGGGTGGTTTCGTGACGCTTTTCACTCGCATTGCGAATGCGAGTGAGCATGTCGGAAATCGGGTCGTGATTAGCCATGGTCGGGTCCGAGGAGGGCTCAGTTACTGCGGAACGGCATTCCCATCTCGCGGAGGAGGGCCCGGCCCTCTTCGTCGTTACGGGCGGTGGTCACGATCGTCACGTCCATGCCACGGATCGCATCGATCTTGTCGAAGGAGATCTCGGGGAAGATGATCTGCTCGCGAATCCCCAGGGTGTAGTTGCCCCTGCCGTCAAAGCTCTTCGGGCTCACGCCCCGGAAGTCGCGGATGCGGGGCAGGGCCAGATGAATCAGGCGCTCCAGGAAGGCATACATGCGCTCGCCACGCAGGGTGACGGCGACACCGATTGGCATGCCCTGGCGGATCTTGAAGCCGGCGATGGCCTTCTTGGCGCGGGTGACCACCACTTTCTGACCGGTGATGGTGGCCAGTTCGGCGATCGAGGCCTCAAGGGCCTTGGCGTTCTGGGCGGCTTCACCGAGGCCCCGGTTGACGGTGACTTTCACCACCTTGGGGACTTCGTGGACATTGGAGAGGTTCAGATCCTTGAGCAGCTTCGGCTGGATCGTCTCCCGGTAGCGCTGTTTCAGTGACATGACGGGGGAAGGGAAGTGCGCTTCTGGGCTGGGTCAGAAGGCGGACAGGGACAGGGGAGCGGAGGTGATCAGTCGAGGATCTCGCCGGTCTTCTTGAGCCGGCGTTTCTTGGTGCCGTCTTTGTCAACGACGATCTCCACCCGGCTGGCCACCTTTTTGTCGGTGGAGTAGAGCATCACGTTGGAAGCATGCAGAGATGTCTCTTCGGTGACGATCCGGCCGGTTTCGCCTTCCTGGGTGGGCTTGACGTGGCGGGTGCGCAGGTTGATGCCCTGCACGATCACGCGGTTTTCGTAGGGAAGGGTGCGGAGCACCTCACCGGTTTTGCCCTTGTCCTTGCCGGAGATCACCTGCACGGTGTCGCCTTTTTTGATGCGCATCTTGGTGCGCACGGGCGTTTTGGCTTTAGGGGTAGCTGTTGCCATCTCAGATCACCTCGGGGGCGAGGGACACGATCTTGGTGAAGTTGCGCTCGCGCAGCTCACGGGCCACTGGACCGAACACACGAGTGCCCTTGGGGTTGTTGTCGTTGCCCAGGATCACAGCGGCGTTGTCGTCGAAACGGATCGAATTGCCGGTGTCGCGGCGCAGGGTGGCCTTGGTGCGCACCACCACGGCTTTGACCACATCCGATTTCTTCACGCCCATGTTGGGCATGGCGTCCTTGACGGCGGCCACGATCACATCGCCGACGTGGGCGTAGCGACGGTTGGTGCCCAGCACGCGGATGCACTGGATGCGCTTGGCGCCGCTGTTGTCAGCGACGTTGAGGAAGGTTTCCTGTTGAATCATCGGTTGGTCCTCCTCAGTTGGCGGCGGAGGTGGAGAGCACCTCTGCCACGGTCCAGCGCTTGGTGCGACTGAGCGGACGGGTCTCGGTGATCCGGACCCGATCGCCCACCTTGCAGCTGTTGTCTTCGTCGTGCGCCTTGTAGCGCTTGGTGCGGCTCACCGTCTTCTTGTAGATGGGATGGGGGAAGCGGTTTTCCACCGCCACCACCACCGTTTTGTCCATCTTGTCGCTGACGACGGTGCCGACCCGTTCCTTGGTTGCCATGGGAATTGCGGGGGGAATCAGGAGGCTGAAGTGGCCGTGGCGCTGCCCTGGCGCTCGTTCTGCACCGACAGCAGATGGGCCAGCTTGATGCGGGCCTGCTTAAAGCGGTGCGGATTTTCGAGCCGGCGGGTGGCCTGCTGGAAGCGCAGGTCAAACAGCTCGCGCCGAGTGGCGTCGATCTGGGCGCTGATGTCGCCGTCGTTGAGCTTGCGCACGTCGGCGATGGAAGGACGGGCCATGGTCAGGACTCCAGGGTGGCGGCCTGCTCGGCCTGGGCTGCTTCCTGATCCTCCAGGGACAGGAACTTGGTTTTCACGGGCAGCTTGTACTGGGCCAGGCGCATGGCTTCCTTGGCGATCTCGGGGGTGATGTCGGCACCTCCCATCTCGAACAGGATGCGACCGGGCTTGATCACGGCCACCCAGAATTCCGGGTTGCCCTTACCGGAACCCATCCGGGTTTCGGCGGGGCGCATGGTGACAGGTTTGTCTGGGAAGATCCGGATCCAGATCTTGCCGCCCCGCTTCACATAGCGGGTCATGGCCCGGCGGCTGGCCTCGATCTGGCGCGAGGTGATCCAGCCACACTCCTGGGCCTGCAGGGCAAACTCACCGAAGGCAATGGTGTTGCCGCGGGTGGCAACACCGCGCATGCGGCCGCGTTGCTGTTTGCGGAATTTGACGCGTCTTGGACTCAGCATGGTTCAGGCCTCCTGATCACTCCTGGTTGGAGCGGTCTTCGAACTGTTGGGGCTGCCGGCTGGTCCGGCGACGGGGGGCAACGCCCACCGGGGTCTTGTCCTGCTGACCGGGCAGCACTTCACCCTTGAACACCCACACCTTGATGCCGAGCACCCCGTAGGTGGTGCTGGCCAGCTTGGTGGCGTAGTCGATGTCGGCGCGCAGGGTGTGCAGGGGCACACGGCCTTCGCGGGTCCACTCGGTGCGGGCGATCTCGGCGCCATTGAGGCGGCCGGCCACCATGATCTTCAGGCCGAGCACGCCAGCTCGCTGGGCCCGCTGCACGGCCATGCGGATCACGCGGCGGAAGGCCACGCGCTTCTCCAGCTGCTGGGCGATGTATTCGGCCAGCAGGAAGGCGTCGGCGTCGACGCGCTCCACTTCCACCACGTTGATGCGCACCTGGCGGCTGGCATCACCCACGGTTTTCTGGATCCCGCTGCGCAGCTCCTCAATGCCGCTGCCCTGGCGGCCTACAAGCACACCCGGACGGGCGGTCTTGAGTTCCACCTCGAGCTGGTCGGCCTTGCGGGCGATCAGCACATCGGAGATGCCGGCGGAGCCGTATTTCTTGTGAATGAACTTGCGGATCCGGTCGTCCTCCTGCAGGAGGGTCGGATAGGTCTTGCTCGGGGCGTACCAACGCGAGCGGTGCTCCTGGGTGATCCCCAGGCGCAGGCCGGTTGGATGGATCTTGTGTCCCATCGGTCGGTGTCCTCGGGGTCAGGTGGCAGGAGCCACAGCAATGCTGATGTGGCAGGTTTTTTTCTGGATCGCGTAGGCGCGACCCTGGGCACGGGGCCGGTAGCGCTTCATCACCGGGCCCATGTCGGCATAGGCCTGGCTGATCACCAGGGTGGCCGGATCGAGGCCGAGGTTGTGCTCGGCATTGGCCACGGCACTGCGGAGCACCTTGGTAATCGGTCCGGTGGAGCGATACGGCATGAACTCGAGCATGATCAGCGCGTCGCGGTAACTGCGACCGCGGATCTGATCGAGCACCCGGCGCACCTTGCTGGCCGAGCCGCGGATGAAGCGGCCGTGGGCCAGAGCCTGGTTGGGAGAGGTGTTTGCCATGTCTTAGCGGCCTCCTTTCTTGTCCTTGATGTGGCCCTTGAAGGTGCGCGTCGGGGCGAATTCCCCGAGCTTGTGGCCCACCATCTGCTCCGTCACGTAAACGGGCACATGCGATTTGCCGTTGTGCACGGCGATCGTGTGGCCGATCATCATCGGCAGGATGGTGGAGGCCCGTGACCAGGTCTTGATCACGGATTTGTCGTCGGCGGCGTTCTGCTTTTCAACCTTGCGCAGCAGGCTGTCGGCAACGAACGGACCTTTTTTGAGTGAGCGTCCCATGGCGGTTTAAGCGGCGAGCAAAGCGGTGTGGGTCATCAGGAATCGCGTCCGCCACGGCTCCGCTTGGAGGTGCGGCGACGTTTCCGGAGCACAAACCGATTGCTGGGTTTGTTCCGCTTGCGGGTTTTCAGGCCCAGGGCCGGCTTGCCCCAGGGGGTGACCGGGCCGGAGCGACCGATCGGGGCGCGGCCCTCACCACCACCGTGGGGGTGGTCGCAGGGGTTCATCACCGAACCACGCACCTCGGGGCGGCGGCCCAGCCAGCGCTTCCGGCCGGCCTTGCCGAGGCTGGTGTTGCGCACCTCGGAATTGCCCACTTCGCCAAGGGTGGCGTAGCACTCGCGACGCACCAGGCGCACCTCGGTGGAAGGCAGCTTGAGGGCGACGTAGTCGCCTTCCTTGGCCATCACCTGGGCACTGGCTCCGGCGGTGCGAACCATCTGGCCACCGCGGCCGGCGTAGAGCTCCACGTTGTGCACGTTGGAGCCCAACGGGATGGCCGAGAGGGGCAGAGCGTTGCCGGTTTCGATCGGGGAGTCGGGGCCCGACACCACGGTCTGACCCAGCTGGATTCCGGCCGGAGCCAGGATGTAGCGCTTCTCGCCATCGGCGTAGAAGAGCAGTGCCAGGCGGGCGTTGCGGTGAGGGTCGTAGTGGATCGCCGCCACCTTCGCCGTCACACCGTGCTTATCGCGGCGGAAGTCGACGATCCGGTAGAGGCGCTTGTGACCGCCGCCGCGGTGGCGGCAGGTGATCACACCACGGTTGTTGCGGCCTTTGCGGCGGTGCTTGGCCACCACCAGGCCCCGCTCACGCCCGCGGCCGGTGACTTCAGCGAAATCGCTGGCCACACGGGTGCGGGTGCCGGGGGTGGTGGGACGGTAGTTACGGATTGCCATGTGTCGTTAACCCCTCAGGACTCCGGGAACAGCTGGATGGCGTTGCCCTCGGCCAAGCGCACCACGGCTTTCTTCACCTGGGCACGCTTGCCGGCGAAGCGCCCCACGCGGCGGCTGCGGCGCGGGGGATTCATGGTGCTGACACCCACCACCTTCACGTCAAACAGCGACTCAACCGCTGCCTTGATGTCGGGCTTGGCCGCCCGGTGGTCCACCTCAAAGGTGTACTGGTTCAGCTCGAGGGCACGGGTGGCCTTCTCGGTGATCAGCGGCCGGCGGATCACATCCGCGAGCCGTCCTGCAAAACGCTCAGCCATCGCCGTAGACCTCCTGAATCTTCGCGAGTGCTTCCTCGCTCACCACCAGATGGTTGGCGTGGAGCAGGTCAAACACGTTGAGCTGATCGGCGGCGATCAGCTTCACCTTTTCGAGGTTGCGCACGGATTTGCGCATCACCTCTGCCGGTGAATCGAGCACCACCAGCACCTTGGCGCCCTCGGCAATGCCGAGTCGGCCCAGGCCAGCCACGATCTCCTTGGTTTTCGGAGTGTCGAGGCCCGCTCCGAAGCCCTTCACCACGATCAGATCGTCGATGCGGCTCATCAGCGCGGTGCGCAGGGCCAGGCGACGCTCCTTCCGGTTCATCGCCAGGTTGTAGGTGCGGGGCTTGGGCCCGAACACCACGCCACCGCCTGGACGCAGGGGGGTGCGAATCGAACCCTGGCGGGCCCGCCCGGTGCCCTTTTGCTTGTAGGGCTTGCGGCCACCGCCGGCCACTTCAGCGCGTGTGAGGGTGCTGGCAGTGCCCTGACGGGCATGGGCCAGCTGCCGCACCACGGCGCGATGCACCAGGTCAGTAGCGGAACTCTCTTTGGCGACTTTCAGGTCGAGGCTGGCTTTGCCGGCCTCCTTGCCCTGCCAATCGCGAACAACACAGTTAGCCATCGCTCTCCTCCTCAGTTGGCGGCCTTGGCGCCCACCCGGTTGGCCGGGCGGATGTTGAGCAGGGCGCCGGGCTTGCCGGGCACCGAACCCTTGACCACCAGGAGATTGCGCTCGGTGTCCACTTTCAGGATCACCAGACCGCGGGTGGTGGTCTGCTTGCCGCCGTAGCGGCCGGCCATGCGCTTACCGGGGTAAACGCGGCCGGGGGTGGTGCCGGCGCCGGTGGAGCCGGGCTCACGGTGATTCTTCGAACCGTGGGTCATCGGGCCGCGGCTGAAGCCGTGACGCTTCTGATAGCCGGCGAAGCCACGGCCCATGGTGTCGCCGCTCACATCGACCTTCTGGCCCGCTTCGAAGGCGGCGACGGTGACGGAGCCACCCAGCTCGAGGCCGTCGATGCTGTCGACCCGATATTCCTTCAGGTGACGCAGGAGCTCATCGCCCGACTTGGCCAGGTGACCCTGAGCCGGCTTGTTCACGAGTTTTTCGCGAACGTCGCCGTAGCCGAGCTGGACAGCGTTGTAGCCGTCGGTGCTGGTGGATTTGAGTTGGGTGATGCGGCAGGGGCCCGCCTCGATCAGGGTGACCGGGATGGACCTGCCCTCGTCGTCGAAGAACTGGGACATGCCCAGTTTCTTCCCAAGAATGCCGATGGACATAGGAAGGGGAACAACGCCAGCTGGACCACCGGAGCAGGCCTTGGGCCGATCCGGAGTTGCTGAGGCAGAGCTGGTTGCGTGGCTAAACCTTTCGCAGGACGTAAAGCCCTGGAGGCGCTAGCGCAGCAGATCAGGATCTGATCAGCGGCGGCAGGGACTTGTCTGAACCGGACCGGATGAAGGCGCGTTCAGGCAGTTTCCCGAGGCCGGGGGAGATCACCACCACTGGTGATCTGGTGCAGCGACCTGGAGGCCCGGCTAGCGGACGGGCACAGATTCAAAGCACAGCCATCCACCATAACGCATGGGTCTGTTCCCCCCTCTTTCGCCGCTTCCCTGCCAAACTCAGCCAACCCGCACGCCTGCGATGCCACTGCTGCTCTCTGGTCGTGGTTTTCGCCAGGAGCTCGAGCGCGCCGGCTCCCTGGCCCTTTACGCCCCCCTCGAGGGCGGGGCTGAAACCCGTCTGTTGCGTCGCTTGCGGGCTGCTGGCTACCGCGCTCAGATCACCTCGGCCCGTGGCCTCGGTGATCCTGAGGCATTTCTTTTCCAGCTCCACGGTGTCAGGCCGCCCCATCTCGGTCACCAGAGCGTGGGCCGGGGGGCGGCCGTTGGTGAGGTCCACCGGGTGATGCCGATGCTGGGTGCCCTGCTTGAGGGTACCCAGCCGATCGTGCTCTGGCTGCTGGAAGGTCAGGTGCTCTCCAGCGCCGAACTCGGCTCCCTCGTGGCGCTCTGTCGGCGTGAGCCTCGGCTGAAGATCGTGGTGGAGATGGGCGGAGCCCGGTCCCTGCGCTGGCAGCCCCTTGAACAATTGCTCGTTGCGGCCTGAGCAGGCGCTGGCCGGTGGCGCCTGGGTCAAGTGGATCGCTGGCGCCAGCAATCAGGATCTGGCTGCGATCGAGGATCTTGCCGGGATCTACGCCCTGGCCGGAGCTCACTGTCTCGACCTTGCCGCTGACCCTGCCGTGGTGGCTGCTGCACGCAGGGGACTGGCCTGGGCGGAACGGCAGCGTGGCCGCTCCTGGGGCGCCGTCCGTCCCTGGCTGATGCTGAGCCTCAGCGACGGCGCCGATCCCCACTTCCGCAAAGCCTGGTTTGATCCACGTCGCTGTCCTCCGGATTGCGTGCGCCCCTGCGAGCGCGTGTGCCCTGCCCTGGCCATCGACACCAGCGGGGTGGTGGCGGAGCGCTGCTACGGCTGCGGCCGCTGCCTGCCCGCCTGTCCCCTGGGGCTGATCCACGAGCACAGCCAGGTGCTGGCGGCCGAGGCGGTGCCGATGCTGCTGCGCCAGCTGCAGCCCGATGCGATCGAGCTGCACACCCAGCCTGGTCGTGTGGAGGCCTTCGCCGCTCGGCTAGAGCAGCTGGCTGCCAGTGGCGTGCGCCTGCGGCGGTTGGCGGTGAGCGCCGGCGCTGATGTGAGCCCTGCGGAGCTCTGGCAGCGCTATGCGCTGCTGCGTCGCCATGGCCTGCAGCCCCTCTGGCAGCTCGATGGCCGGCCGATGAGCGGCGATGTGGGTGCCGGCACGGCGCGGGCGGCGGTGCGGCTGCTGGCGGAGAGGCTGGCAGCCATGCCGCCAGGGCCGGTGCAGCTGGCCGGTGGCACCAACGACCGCAGCTGGCCGCTGCTGCAGCGCCGGGGTGCCCTGGCCCGCCATTGCGCCGGTGTGGCCTTTGGCGGCGTGGCCCGCAGCCTGCTGCAGCCCCTGTTGCTGGCGGCCCAGCAGCGGCGCCGCAGCCTGCTGGCCGATGCCGAGCTCTGGCCCCAGGCCCTCCACCAGGCCCGGGCACTGCTGGCGCCCTGGCTAGAACGGAGGCAGTTCTCCCTGCCCGGGCCGCTGTCCCGGGATGCCCGTGCTGCCGCCCTCGCTGCCCGGCCCGGCCACACCATCGACAACTGAATCAACCGGCACTGCCTCCACCGGCACCGCCTCGACCGGCACCGCCTCGACCGGCACCGACGACCTGGAGCGGCTGCTGGCGGTGTTGCCCGCTGCCGTGCGCCAGGCCCTGGAGTCTCCTGCCGCCCGCGAGCAGCTGCTCGAGGTGGTGCTCGATCTCGGCCGCGTGCCCGAGGCCCGCTACCCCGGTCGGGCCGTGGAGCTGGGTCATGTGCCGCTGGAGCGCGCCGACCTGACGGCGGTGGTGGAGCAGCTGGGCGATTTCGGCGGCGATAACCGCGCCGGGATCGAGCGCACGCTGCATCGCATCAGTGCGATCCGCAACCGCCGCGGCGAGATCGTGGGCCTCACCTGCCGGGTGGGGCGCGCCGTGTTCGGCACGGTGGCACTGGTGCGTGACCTGCTCGACACCGGCCGCTCGCTGTTGCTGATGGGCCCCCCCGGCGTGGGCAAGACCACCGCTTTGCGGGAGATCGCCCGGGTGCTGGCCGATGAGCTGGGCAAGCGGGTGGTGGTGATCGACACCAGCAACGAGATCGCCGGTGATGGCGACATCCCCCATCCCGCCATCGGCCGGGCCCGGCGCATGCAGGTGGCCCGTCCCGAGCTGCAGCACCAGGTGATGATCGAGGCGGTGGAAAACCACATGCCCGAGGTCATCGTGATCGATGAGATCGGCACCGAGCTTGAGGCCCAGGCCGCCCGCACGATCGCCGAGCGGGGCGTGATGCTGGTGGCCACGGCCCACGGCAATGAGCTGGCCAACCTGATCAAGAACCCCACCCTCTCGGATCTGGTGGGGGGCATTCAGTCGGTGACACTGGGCGATGAGGAGGCCCGCCGCCGCCGCAGCCAGAAGACGGTGCTGGAGCGGGCAGCAGAGCCCACCTTTCCGCTTGCGGTGGAAATTCACAGCCGCGGTCGCTGGCTGGTGCATGACGATGTGGCCCAGACGGTGGATCTGCTGCTGCGGGGACAGAGCGTGCGCGCCCAGGTGCGCGAGCTCGATGGCGAGGGCCGCCTGCGGCTGCAGGAGCCGCCCGCACCCACGCCCCTGCGCCAGCCTCGCCCCCCCCGCCCGATGCCACGGTTGGCTGCGGTGCCGCTCCCGCTGGTGGCGCCTCCTCGGCTGGCGCCCGGGAGCGTTCACGACCGTGAGGCTGGCAACGAGCTGGAGGAACAGTCGCCCCAGGACCAGCAAGCCGGTACGCCGTCAGCTCCCCTGCGCGTCTACGGCGCCGGCATTCCCCGCGGCCTGCTGGAGCAGGTGGTGCGTGCCCGCCAGCTTCCCGTGCAGGTGGCCGGCAGCGTGGAGCTCGCTGATGTGGTGCTGGCGGTGCGCCAGCAGCTGGGCCGCGATCCCCATGTGCGCCGCCTGGCCCAGGAGCTGGGCTTGCCGATCCTGGTGATCAAGAGTGCCGCCATGCCCCAGCTGCAGCGGGGCCTGGAACGGCTGGTGGAGCGTCGTCGTCAGCAGCCAGGCACCGCTGCGGTGCCCGGTGCCGGCCTGCCCGGCGATCCCGACAACGACCTGGCGGCCCTGGAGGAGTGCCGGCTGGCGGTGGAACGGGTGGTGCTGGCCCAGGGGCAACCGGTGGAGCTGCTGCCCCGCAGTGCTCGGGTGCGTCAGCTGCAGGCTGAGCTCGCCGATCGTTACCGACTGCGCACGGCGGTGTTCGGCCACGCCGACCAGCAGCGTCTGCGGGTGTTCCCTGCCTGAGTGGGCGATTGACGAAGGTCGCCCCGCTGTGGGTAACTATTTGGGTGCTCTCGGGTTGGCGCTTCGGCGTTCGGTCTTTGAGGCGCGTTGGGCCGTCGCCAAGCGGTAAGGCAGCGGGTTTTGGTCCCGCCATTCCTAGGTTCGAATCCTAGCGGCCCAGTTTTGAACATCCGAATCGCTTCCAGGGCACCCTGTCTGATCAGTTCTGTTCTGATTTGCGGTGAGTCTCTCCCCCCTGCTGGTCTTCGACTTCGATGGCGTGCTGGTGGACGGCATGGCCGAGTACTGGTGGGCGGCGCGACGGGCTGCCCAGGGGCTGGCCCCTCGCCTGCTGCTGCCGGAGCAGCCGCCTGCGGGTTTTGCGGCCCTGCGCCCGCTGATCCACAAGGGCTGGGAGATGGTGCTCATGGCCGCCGAGTTGGGCCGGCCGGAGCTGGATCTGCCGGCTCTGCTGGCCGATTACGAGGCGACGCTGCCGATCGCCCTGGCCCGCTGGGACTGGAGTCCTGAGCAGCTGCAGCAGGCGCTGGAGCAGGTGCGCAGCACGGCTATCACCAGCAATCTGCCGGGCTGGCTGGCCCTGCATCGCTTCTATCCGGGGGTGGAGGCGCGGCTGCGCCAGTTGAGTGGCGAA
>Ga0164293_10001000_pt1 | contig 23660 bp, 52 predicted proteins | sample GEODES118metaG_FD_111487 | JGI IMG/M metagenome (GOLD analysis project Ga0164293, IMG submission 111487) | Eutrophic lake water microbial communities from Lake Mendota, Wisconsin, USA - GEODES118 metaG | ecosystem: Environmental > Aquatic > Freshwater > Lake | place: USA: Lake Mendota...
TCATGGTAGCAGAGGATTTGGTGCTAATCTTTACAAAGAAGGATTATACAAAGCACAGCAATTTAGACAAGAATTAAGCCCTAATAGTAATCCTAAACACCCATGGATTCCTTTTGATACTAAAGAAGGACAGGATTATTGGGAGGCTTTACAGATTACTAGGAAATGGACAAGACATAATCATGCAATAATTCATGGTCTAGTATCTCATAAAGTTTGTTGCTTACAGGGAAATAGATTCTGGAATGAACATAATTTTGTGTTCAAGAAGGATTATCTCTTCTATCATGCTAAGGGAGCAACTCCTTTGGATGATGTTTTTGTTCCAGACTCATACAACGGACTACGATTAATACCTATGAATATGAAAGATGGGATATTAATTGTTAAGGGAGAAACTACATATACTAATCTTGGGTTTGCTCCGCATGGGGCTGGGCGTAACTATAGTCGATCAGACCATAGACGATCTAAATTAGATTCAACAGGTAAAACAAAAGAACAAATTGTACAAGAAGAAACAGCCGGACTTGACGTAAGATTCTTTTCTGGACAATCTGATATAACTGAACTACCATCAGCATACAAAGATGCCAACAAGGTTAAAGAACAGATAAAACACTTTAATCTTGGTTCTATTGTTGATGAAATAAAACCTTATGGATGTATTATGGCTGGCGAAATAGATAAACCATGGAGGAAAAAGTGAGAATTATAAGCGAAAAATACTATGGTTCAGACCAAAGCAAATCCCTTTCTTCTGCTATCATAGAGTATGATGGTAGATTGTTTAGAATTGCTGATTATTCTCCAACTAAATTATTTGTATGGTCAGGATTAAATGGCTGGCTATACATAGATAACGGAGATAGGAAAGAGACAACAAAAGAACATATAGAACAATTCCTTCCAGTAATGAGAGCATTTAGTAATGAAAAAGAAAACTTCTAAAAAGAAAAACAAAGCTAAAACCGATCCTGTTCTATCTAGATTAGACAGATTAGAAGAATCAATGAGTGAGCTAATTGATCTAGTAGAACAAATAAGATTTAGACTTCCATATGTTCCTTTGAATGGAGAGAAAAATTATCCTTATCCAGAACAGCCTATAGTTTGGTGGTAAATGAGAAAACTAGCTAGTATACAAACAATTAAATACATTAAACCTATTCCAGATGCCGACAGTATAGAAACTGTGGGAGTTTTAGGTTGGGAAGTTGTAAGTAAGAAGGGTGAATTTAAACCCGGCGATCTTTGTGTATTTTTTGAGATTGATTCTTTATTACCAGAAATTCCAGAGTTTGAATTTCTTCGTAAGAGTTGTTGGAATGATAATCTGAAAAAGTATAGACTCAAGACAGTAAAGTTGCGTAAACAACTGTCTCAGGGTTTAGCTTTACCATTGTCTGTCTTTCCTAACCTAGCAGGATTGACCGCTGGTTTTGATGTTACCTCTCTGTTAGGTGTTGAAAAATATGAACCACCTATTCCAGCACAAATAGTTGGAGATGCCAGATCTTTTATTTGGCCCATAAGTAAAACTGATGAAACAAGAGTTCAATTAGATGATGAATACAAATTTATTGAGAGTTTAACCGGCAAACCATACTATATTAGTTTAAAATTGGATGGTACAAGCTCCTCATTCTTAATTGACCCTAAAGATGGAACCTACCATGTTTGTGGGCGTAATTATAGTTATCGTAGATCCCATGACCACTCATTCTGGAAAATATCTGAAAGATATAATATTGAACAGGGATTGAGAAACTTTTGGGAAAGGGGTCACAGACTAGCATTACAGGGAGAAGTTGTTGGGCCGGGAATACAAAAAAACCCACTAGGATTATCTCATGCTGATCTTTACATATTTAATGTGATAGATATTAGAACTGGTCAGAAGTTATGTTTAGATAAATCTTTAATTGTAACCTCTCAACTTGGTTTGAATTTTGTTCCTATAGTTGACAAAGGCTCAAGTTTCGGATATACTAAGGCCGATCTACTAGAGATGGCAAAGGGCAAATATAGCCAACACTTTAACTCTGCTAAACCAAGTCAAGATCGTGAAGGAATAGTAATTCGCAGCATTTGTGGAGAGATCAGTTTTAAGGCTATTAATAATGATTTCTTATTGAAAGAATAAAATGTGGCAGATTGAAGATCATATTCCTATCAGTCAAGCACTACAATTAGAGAATCTTAAAGCTCATTATGGATTTAGTTTAAACTTTGTTGAAGTTACGATTCCTCTGACCGTTAATGAAATGATTGATATTTTTGGAAATAAATGTAAAGAATATTCTAGACAATGTGTTATATGTAAAGCTTGGGATGATTGGCATCTTAATACTTACAAGGTAAAAGTAATAGTTTCTAGAGACTCTATTGTAAAGGCAGCAAAAAATGACTAATATTTCCTTAACAGATATAGAGAACTTAAAAAAGATTCTTGATAACTGTTTAATTTATACTGACCTTAAAGGAGAAAAATATGTGTCACTAGAAAAAATTTATAAGGAACTCAAAAGAGAATTTAAAATGGAAAAGGCACTGGGCAAAATTGAGAAGGTTAGTTTTGGATATGGTGGATACCAAGATATGCAATTTGGTCTTACTGTGACATTAAGTTTTCGAGGTATGGGTTGTATTGATTTTATTGAGGGTGGATGGAGCGAAGATGTTAAGGTGGATAAGTATACTAAATGGACAGAAGAAGATCGATCTAATCAAAGAGTAAAGATGGTCAAAAAAATTAACGAACTTCTTAAAGATGCCAAAGTAAATAGTATTGACCAGCTAAAAGGCAAGCCGATAGAAGTTACTAATGAAGGACTCAAGCTTAAAAGCTGGAGAATTCTTACAGAAGTATTATGACTAATCAAGAATTTTTAGATAAGCTACGAACTTTAGTAGTAGACTATGATAGAGATCATAGAGAATATCCAGAAAGTGAATTTGAGGGGCTTGCATTTTATTCTCACGCTCTATATGCTTTAGGAATCGAAGACGATTCTAGTAATATTGAAGATCAATATCCAGAAATTTATAAGAGAAAACTTCATTACTATGACTAAATCAGAAAAGCTAAAACTAATACTCATATATAGTGTTACTGGATTATTTGTTACGTCCTGCATATACTGGAACGATCCACTATTATCGTTGTTGTCTATAGGATTTATACTAGGATTTATGTCACATGAAACTTTTTTTACAGAAAGAAAATATGATGAGAAATAGTGATTTTGGTATTCTTGGTGGAATAATTCTACTAGTAATAGTACTGTTGTTTCTATCTCCTTTTATCAGTATTTGGTCGATCAATACTTTGTTTCATACTGATATTTCTATTAATTTGTGGACATATCTAGCAGCACTGTGGCTAACAGGATTAGTCGCTGGTAGTGGAGTAAGATCAAAATGATAAATGTTCTGGCCTTTCTCAACGTCATTTTAGGCTTATTCAGTTTTATTCCTTGTATTATGGCTGGGGGCATGAGCATGGATAGTCCTCAAGCACAGGAGAGTTTTTGGGCGCATGTAATATGTTTGATGATAATGTCTTTTCCATTAGTTTGTTGGATTTGTGCGGGGTTGGCCTATTATTTTAAATCTTACCTAATAGGACTATATCCTATAATTGAAGCAGTTTTATTCGTAACAACGCTATGGGTACTATCAAAATGAGTTTCCTAAAAGGTTTTACCAGTTTATTTGATTGGATGTTTCCTAAGACTCTTGATGAGAGTATGCAAGACCTATATGATAACATGGGATGGGGAAAGTATAGTGCCTATCCAACAGCATCAGCATTTAATATGGCAGTAGATATTACTTCTACAAAAGAACCCCCTCCACAAACTATTTATGCCAGCAAAGAAACCTTAAATCAATTATTGCTAGATATGAATAAAAATATGCCTAGCGATATCAAATTAACTAAAGATCAAGAGTTTACTATTTGGTGGCTATATGATCGTGAGGCTGGTAGATTTCCAAACAAAGATACTATCATAGTTAATGGGATCAACATCACAGAAACTGTTAGAGAATTACTAAAAGATAGGTTATTCATATGACAACTAAAATAATTGTTAATAGTATACAGGAAGCCTATTCAGAATTTATGTCGGGCTTTACCAAACTACTGCCATCTTTAAACAAAGATAGTATTGGTCAAATAGATAATATTAGTATTTTTACAGCAAAGATACCTGAAACAGAAAATATGAATGAGGTTTATGGGTGGGCTGAAATAAATAAACAAGATTATGGTTATGCTGTTTACTGGAAAGATACTGGAGAATTTACCCCAAAAGATTTGCTACAGTATTTTCATAAAGAAATGGTTGAATCATTCTATGCAGTAACATTTAGTGAAATACTGTTTCATTCCCATAAAGATAAAAAAGATAATCATAGATATCATATTAATGCCCGAGGATTTTAAAAATATGAATAATAAATTAACTTACGATGAATTGATACAAATAAATGACGAACTAAGATATATCATAGCTGACTTAAAAAAAGAAAAAGCAGAATTTGAAAAATGCACAGCGAGAGTTTATTCGCCTAATAAAAGTTATAAAGACTTAGAAGAAAAACTAGCAAACTCAGAAGAGCAAAGAAAAAAAGATATAGATGAATTATGGACAACAAGAATAATCCCTTTACAAAAGAAAACTGAAGAACAAGATATTAAACTTAATAATGCATTTAAGTCTGATCTTAATAATTTGCAACGAATTAAAGACTTGGAAAGAGTGATAGAGAAACAAAATGTTGTTATTAATCTTGCTGCTGGCTACATTAGTTCAACTCCTCAGTTTAGTAATGAGCATCCTATTAATGTTAAGAAGTGGTTGATGGGTGGTATGGAATGAGCGATTTATATTTTAATGTTAGGTTTGGGTCTTATCATTACAAATTTGGTCCAAGAGGATTCAAGATTCAATATAATGACTATCATAGTAGATCTAATAGAAAATCAATAGAGAACTGGAAATGGTTTGAAGTCTATGAATGGTTTAATAATCTTAATAAGAGATAAAATATGACTAAATACAGTATATGCGAATTCCAAGATGGAAATGGTAAAAGATGGTATCAGATTAAAGTACATTGTAGGTGGCTATCACCATATTTTTATGGTGCGACTACTTATGCTAATTATGATACTCCTGCTAGGTGGAGAGAACCGACCAGATACTTTGTTTATGAATCAGCAGAGGCTACGGTTCAAAGATTGTTACAAGAAGAAAAAGCTAAAAAAATAGAATTAATAGGCTGCAAAGACTATGAGTAAATACAAAATCTGTAAATTTGTTAATGGAAATGGAGAAGAATGGTATCAAGTTCAGAAAAAATGTTTGTTTTTTTGGTATTATTTGTGGGGTTATAAAGGTGGAGCGCCAGAATTTACTCCAACTAGAATTCCATTAGTTTTTAACTCTGTAAAAGATGCTATCCATCACATCGATCTGCAAGAAAGTGTGAATAGAAGTATAACTATTAAGAAAGTAGAGTGTTTTGATTATGTTCCATAATCTTGAACCAGACCCCATATTCAAACTAATGTTTTCTATAGTAGCAACTTTAGCAACACTGGGTATGGTGACACTATTGCTTCTTATAGGACTAGGAATGTGGAAATTTGTGGAGTTAATATCATGACTACTAAAATAGAACCATATCAACAATTCCTCATAGTATCTGCTATGATTTTGTTCATATTATCATTTTTAATTCCTGAAAAGTATAATTTATATGACTATCTCAAATCTATACGATTACAATCTTATAATGAGAAACACAAAGAAATCTTCATAAGATGTTTGTATTGTAAGGGTTCTGGAGAACGAGAAGAAGATATTAATGAATTAATGTATCAAGCCAAGATGACACTATGGTTTAACAAGCACATTCATATTGATAGATGCAAAGTTTGTGATTTAATTGAAGACAAAGATCAATATCCTTTTGGTGGTAAATTTCTTTGTCCATTAGCCAAAACTACTTTTATGATGATGATGAAAGAATATGCTGAAAAAGGTCCAAAGATGGAAAAAACAGGTTGTAGTAAATGTATGGGAATGGGAACATTCTCCAGTTTTGATATGAAAACAGGAAAGTATTTAACTCAGGAAGAATATGAAGCAAGAGAAAAAACTAAATCCAATGACTAACAAAGAAAAACTTTTGAAGATTCGTCGTCTGTTAAAAGAAGCATATGACCATTATTTCAAGTTAAGCGACGGTAACTGCAAAAGCGGAGAAGGTTTTATTAGTATAGAATTTGGTGATTATTGGAGCGATCCCAAGTGTGGGTGTGAAATCAAAGGAGTTTGTATAGGTTCTTATGTTTTTGGTCCGCATAGAACGCACTACTATGATTCTTTAGATGAAGCATTAGAAGATGTTACCAAGTGGCACAAAGAAGAAATGAGTATGACATACGAAGATTATCATATGGATGATGAAGAACCAACTACGTTGGATCAAAAATCAAAAACTAACTAATTTAGGGTATAATTATAGTAGTAATTATAGGAGACTACTATGATAATAAGAAGTTCTATTGATAGTGATTGTGAAGGTCGCATGTATTATACATATACAAGTATGGGTAAAGAGTATAAAGAATATCTACCTAAGTATCGCACAAGACTTAGTGAGTATAATACTGAACAGCTTATACAAGACTTAAAAAAAGATCCAAATGTCAAAGATATTTATATCTATAAAGTTAACTATAGCGATGGTCGTATTTCTTTATTGGCAAATCCAAATTACCCTATAGGAAAATTATCTTGTGAGGACAATGATTAAAGGTCTTGACTAGAGCCTACCGATATGGTATCATAAGTCAATGAGAACAGACTGGACATGGTTCGTAGAGTTAGTATTTATTTTTGCCGCATACTATCTTATTAAGATATTTTTATGAGAATTGACTTAGCACAAGATATTTTTATTGGAGACATAATTTATAATTGCTTTATGGATCAGTTGATAGTAACATCTATTAAAAAAGATATGGCTGACAATAGAGGTTTTCATCGCATAGTATTTGAGACTATAGATAACAATTCACACAAAGCAAATTATAGTTCCGATGATGTCTATTTTTCGGATCTTTATGGAGAAAGCGACGATGAAAAATCTTGGGTGGGTTGGGCCAAAGAAAATAGAGATTTTTTTGAAGTGTTCGACCATATTGAAACAATGAAAGAAATCTATAAAATAGGATTTTGCAATGGTTTTGAATATAGGCGTAAAATATCTTTTGAGGAGATGATGCAAAAATGAGTGGTCTACATAGTAAATTGATTATTAAACTGAGCAAGGCTCTTAGTATGCTTAGTCAAAAAGTGTATACTGACATTCTTACAGAAAAAGATCCTAGTCAGGATTATTCTTTGTTTAATTTATTGTCTGAGTGTCGTAACGAGTTAGCAAAGATAGACGATAGAGATTTAATGAAAATTGCCAAAATGGTAGAAAAGGAAAGTCAATGAGTTGGGATGGAACTTTTAAGTATGAACCGATGAACGAATCAAAAGTCAATGAAATATTGACTCAATATAAAGGACAGCCAGTTCTAGACTATATAATAGAACTTTATCGTCTCATAGAATACCAAAGACAAGTTATAACCCAACAAGAAAAACAAATAATAGCCCTAAAACATATGGATGCATGGAAACATTACGAAAAACCTATAGAGTCTTACAATCCTAAAACAAGAAAATATGAATAAGGAATAGTATATGCTTTGGTCAGAAGTAAAAAGATGGGCAAAAGATCAGGGTTTTGAAGTAGTTAAGGAAAAGGATGATTCTATAAATGGAGCATCTTATTATTGGGCAAAAAGTTCGGATCACTCTGTTAGCGGTATTGCACCAAGCGTTAGTAAATTAGCCACCGCTATTTTTAATACTATAACAGAGAATAAGTGGACCGAATATCAAAAAGAATATAAGGAAAAACAAGAATACAAACACTTCACTGTTACAGATTATAATTAGGAGTTATGAATGTCTAATGTTAAACTTGTCTCTGTCACACCAGATTGTGAAAAATTAATGGCTTACTGTGCTAGAGTAAGCAATCCAACCAATCAAAATAACGAGAACTATTCTAAACTCCTGAAATATTGTATAGATCATCATCACTGGAGTATTTTTGAACAAGGATTTATGACCCTAGAAATCAACACAACTAGAGGTCTGGCAGCACAAATATTAAGGCATAGAAGTTTTACGTTTCAAGAATTTAGTCAGAGATACGCTGATACAACTTTATTGTCTGATGAAATTCCTTTATTTGAATTAAGGAGACAAGACAATAAAAATAGACAAAATAGTATTGACGATATATCTGATGAAATTAGAGTAAAATGGAACGTAAAAATTAGAGAACATTTTGCCAAGGCTAAGGCTATTTATGACGGTATGATAGCGGACGGTATTGCTAAAGAATGTGCTAGATTTGTATTACCTCTAGCCACTCCTACCAGACTTTATATGAGTGGAACTGTTCGTAGTTGGATTCATTACATAGAATTACGTTCAGGTCATGGTACACAAAAAGAACATATGAATATCGCTAATCAATGCAAGAGTATTTTTGCTGAACAATTTCCTACTACATCTGAGGCTTTAGGGTGGAACCATGAATAAATATAGTATATCCGCACAAGTATATAATACATTTGATGACCATAAACAAACTCTACTTGTAAACGAAACAATATCGGCACTATCTAAAGAAGAAGCTGCCCATAAATATCAGTATGAGCATCCTAATCCAAATAGAAAAGTTGTTAAAATCTATTCAATAGAACAAATATAGTTATGGAAACTAAACAAAATTTCACAATCAAAGTTGTAAGAGAACTTTTATCTTATGGTTTCTCTGTACATTTACATCAAAAAGAACATATCGACGGGTATGGTGGATGGTTTGGTACAGATGAAGGGCAAGAAGAATTTGTTGTTGCCATGAAACATCACATGGGATTTGAAATATTAATTCATGAATATTGTCATTTCTTACAATGGAAAACTGATCGTAAATTATGGGATAAAAGTACTGAAACATACGATATATTATTTGATTGGATTTCTAATAAAGACTCTGTATTCTCAGATGAACAACTTGATAGGAGTCTACACGATATATTGGAAATAGAACACGATTGTGAAAAAAGGGTTTTGAAAATTATTAAAAACTGTCCCATAGAAGAATTTGATGCAGATAAATATATGAGGGCTGTTAATGCCTACCTATGGAGTTATCATCTTAATAGAGAATTAAGGTTAAGGCCAAAAAGACCAATTTACTCAGAAAGAGTGCTGGATCATATGCCTAATGTTTTTAATTCTGATCTGTCGTTTTATTTGGATCGTAGTAATCTTACCGATTCAATTAGACAAGCATTGTTGGTTGAGTACGAATAATTCTAAAGTGCCGGTTGACAATCTGACGATACTAGGATATAATCGGACCAACGGAGGCTTTATGAATAAACTTGGATTGTGTTGTATTTCTCTCACCTTGAAAGATCAAGGTTTTGGTCATCAAACTATGACCTATAAGCGTTTTAGTTCTTTGCCTAGAGAAGAAGCACTCGATATTCTTGGATCTCGTATTCTCAATAATCTTGTTGTTACAAATAAGACTATACAGTTTTGTGCAGATAACAACTATGTTTATCGCGTTAGTAGCGATATATTTCCGCTTATTACTTACGATGAAGCGAATGTTAGTTTAGAGGATTTACCTAATCACGATGAAATACAAGATGAGTTTGATAATATTGCGGAAACTATTTCCTCTACTAGCGTTCGTGTTTCTGCTCATCCAAGTGAATTTAACAGTTTGGCTAGTCTCTCCGAAAAAGTTGTTGAAAAAACCATCACAGAACTCAACTTCTACAGCAGTTTCTTTGACAGAATTGGACTTCCAGCAGATACTAGATCACCAATGAATCTTCATGTTCATAACAACAATGGAACAAGAGAAGAAATTGCACACAGATTTTATCAAAACTTTAAAAGACTTGATACAAATTGTCAGGCTAGACTCACTATCGAAAATGACGATAAGCTTAATTGCTGGAGTGTACGAGAACTTGTAGATATTTTTCATCCAATTACCCGCATACCAATTTGCTTCGACTATTTGCATCATAAGTGTCATTCAAATAATACTACTGAGGTAGAAGCAATTAATATGTGTTATGATACTTGGCAAACAAGGCCACTTTTTCATTATAGTGAAAGTCGCCCCGGAAATAATCCACGCGCCCATGCAGATTATCCTGAACAAACTTTCGATAATTATGGTCTAGAATTTGATATAGATATGGAACTTAAGGCTAAAGACTTAGCAATCGCTGAATACAATAAACTTTTAACTACACTTTCAACTAAGTAAGGAGATTAATTATGGGCCAAATTGGATCTATTGTAATCGATGATAATGTAAATACTCAAGCGGTAATCAACTTGCTTAAAGAAGATAAAAAGATTACTATTGGTAAGGAACAGGTTACTGAGGATGGGGTTCGATATATTCCAATAGAGAAAAACTAATATGAGTGCATGGTTAATTGCTTTTACTGGCTGCGTATATGCCTATGTAGCATTTGAACAAGGATACAAAGGGAATACTGGTATGCTTATAGCATATTTAGGATATGCTTTTGCTAATATTGGATTGTATATGTTAGCATCTAAATAAAGGATTTATTCTATGAAAGAACCACAAAAAATTCCATTAGATCCATCAACACCAAAAGCAAAACAGGTTAAACAATTACCATTAAGAGGATTGTATCCAGAAGCGATGCATGATGATGTCTATATTAGACCAGACAACGATTCAGTATATATACCAGTGGATATTTTAAATAAACCAGTTGAACAGTCATTTATTGAAAACTCAATAAACAATTTGGATAAAAATGAAGATTCTAAAAACAGCGATTAAACTTTCTTACGAGCGTTTTATTCCTAATCCGTATCAAAGAAGGTATCATTTTGCAATAGCGTTTGATGGCAACAGACCAATTTGTCTCAGCCAAAACAACCCGATCAAGGTTAATGCTAAGGCATTTAGAATGGGTCAAAGATTTAATATACAAACCTATAAGGAATTTCCATATAATCATGCTGAGTCTCATCTTATTTCTCAATTACTTGATCGCTATAATACCATTGGTGTTGATTGGAGCATTGTTGTTGTACGAATTGGAAGAGATGGAAGAATGAGGCTTAGTAAGCCTTGCGTTAATTGTGCTAAAATTTTAAATGCAGTTGGTTTGAATGATATTTACTGGAGTGTGGGCGACAATAATTTTGAAGATAGTGGCGGTGATCAAATAACAATAGATAGTGATTATTTTTTTAAGTATGCCAAAGGAAAGTTTTATGCTAAGAACAAGAATTCATTATTGGTCATCTAGTAAATTTGCTGACTGGATTAGAGGAGAACAGAAACCCCTTGCTTTAGAATGGGATGCATGGGATGACTATTATAATGATCTGAAGAAAAGAAAACCTATTAGGTATTGGTTTACAGAAAAATTTCTAAAATGGCTACAAAACACAATATATTTTCCGTATGATGTTTATAGAGAAATTAAGATCTATGTTCGTAATAGATGGATAGATAAAACTCATTATCTAAAAACAGGATTAAAACCAGGACACTGGTATGAATTTGACTATCGACTAATGCATGGATTATTTAATGAGCTTGTTGATTTTGTAGAAATTGAATTAGCAGATCAAATGACATGGAAAGATAAAGAAAAATACAAATTTAAGAATGGTCGATGTGTTGAGGCTGCTTATGATTATTTTAAGTGGGCTAATAATCTGAAAAATAAAAATCAGCAAGGGAAAAGAGTTTTGAGTGAACAAGCAAAAGCAAGTCGCAAAATTCAAAAACTGTATGAGTGGTGGACGATTAAAAGACCGAATAGGTTAGAGCCAGCAGCAAAAAGCGCATGGGATCAAGTCTATGATAAAATAGAAGCCAATGATTTTAAAGCTAGAAAAAATGCTCATAAATATTATCTTAAAATGCTGAAAATAGAAGAAGCATATGATCAAGAGGACGAAGATATGATGATAGAACTCATTAAAATTCGTCGCCACCTGTGGACTTAATCTTTAAAGAAGTGTTGACAGAACGACGATAGTGTGATATAAACAGGGTCTTGGCACTCAAGATCACAGGAGAACACTATGGTTTGTCTTTATTGTCGCAGCATGATTCCAGAGGGCAGGGTGGAGTTTTTGCAAGAATACAATAAGCCAATGGTTTGTATAGAATGTTCAACAGAACAACGTGCCGTTGGTTTTATGGACTGGAATCATAAAACAGCACCTAGTTTGGTTATGGTTCCTGCAAATGCTAGAGAAACTATTCGTAAACTTGATAGGGCAAATAGGAGAGCAAGATGAACACAAAAACAACTATGACTTGGCTTGATCTTTATAATTTCCTACATGATCAGGCTAATAAATTTGAAAATATAGGCACTTTTAACTGGAATAATCCAGTAATGATGCACGATGCTTCAACTGGTGAAGAAGCATATTGCGATACATTGGTGATAGATAATGATAGAGTAGTATTGGCTACTAATATTGAGAGTATTTTTGCTGAAAACAAGGAGGGCCGATCTTGATGCACGATATAGAGATAGAGAGTCTTTTGTTTAAACAAGTTGAAAAACCTAAGCATCATCTAATGACAAAGGTGATTAATGTCTATGATAATAGATATAGAATTAATATCTATATTCAAATAGAAGAAGATGGTCTGATCAAAAAGAAAATTGCGGCTAGTTATTTCTGTCACTATAGTCCAGGTAATCTTACAATTATACCAGACATAGATAAGAAAGATGAAAAATGATCAATGAAAAACCAGTATTCGGAGTTCGGGGATTTTTCTTGTATAGCCCAATTTCTCAAAAATACTTTTTTAGAGTCTATTATTTAGATGGTAAATTTATAGATTATGACATAAGATGCGAAGAAATAGAAATCGAACTAATAGGAGAATGGAACTCCCTGTACCATAATACAGAAACAGACGAGCATTATATTGATTGGTCAAGCAAGGCACTAAAGAAATGACAGAAACACTACAGTCCCAACTCTGTGCTAAATATAGCTCCCTATTTGTTCTTAAAGATAATATTACTGAACCAATTGGTGCTTATGGTATAGAGTGTGGTGATGGCTGGTATGATATTATATCCTCGGTTTGTTTTAGTATAACACAACATGAGTTTAGCATACAAGACAGAAACAAATACTTGGAGCAACAAAATAAAACTACCATAGACTATGAACCTGTTAGGTTCACCCAAATAAAAGAAAAATTTGGGGCATTAAGAATTTATTATTACGGAGGCGATGACTATATTAGAGGGTTGATCAGAATGGCTGAATGTTGGAGTTTAACCTCTTGTGAAAAATGTGGAGAAAAGGGTAAACCAGATAAGAGTAGTTGGATTATGACACTTTGTAATAATTGTAAGAGGAAATAAATGTGGAACTACTATTTAGTTCAAGAACTAATCATGAATCAGCAATGGATTGATCAGAATGGTGGTAATTGGTCTGCTGGTAGAGTAGAGTGTTATGACACCGAAAATTCTTATGGATATTCCAATCGTGAATACTTTCTAATCATAGATAAAAAAGATTGGTATAAATTTGATGATTATTTACGATCAATCAATACAGATCAACTAAAAACTTTGGAAGAATTAATAGCGATGAGCGACCTACCGATCATTCAATTCCAGAATGTCTAAAGAAAGCGTGTTGACAATGCCGATTAGTGTGTTATACTTACAGCGTAACAACTACAAAACCATAGGAGCATAACAATGGCTAAGGGTCAAAAGACTTGCGATAAGTGTGGAACTACAACTGGTCCCCGTGCATATATGTGCAAGAAGTGTAATACGCCTTTTGTTTTTAAGGCAAAAAGCAAAGAGGCTAAGAATACAAAGATCATCCGAGACTTTAATTGGAGAGAACTTGTTAAGGGTGATCGTATTAGGGTTACTGGCGGGCCTTATTTCGTTACCAGTGGCGAATTCATTCCAATGGGATATAGGGGTAGGTTTGTTGTTGAGGGTCTTGATCAAAACGGTATTCTTGCTTGGGGTTTGGACAAACATACTGGATTCGCCCACATTTACATGGGTGGAGATATTCAGAACAAGGAAACTGGCGTCTGGAAAACAAAGCACAAGATGATGAAGTTGAAGCAGAAAACGGAGAATTTGTCGTGAGTATGACGAACGAACAAAAAAATGAGTTGGATAAATTGATGGAGTATAGGGATGATATAGTGGCTTCTCTATTTAAAATAGAGACAATACTCAAAGTGTATTTCCCTGAAGAGTTTGAGAGAGCGATTCAATTTTATATACCGCAAATTACGACTGCTCTTTATGAAGATAAAAAGTGGCTAAGTAGGGGAGACTATAGTTTGCAAAATACTATTGACAATCTGCTTGAGCGGTGTAAAATTAAAGATAGTCAACTTGGTGGAGTGAAAAAATACTTTTAATTTGGACAATATATGGAAAACTACAGTATTATTGATATGAATGGTTATGCTATCGGTATGCGTGAAGGCGTAGCCAAATCATTTTCAGAGGATTATTCAGAAAATCTTGATGAGTTTATTAGTGTCGATCAAGTTATTAGTCTGGTCGAACAACATAGTCTTGGTCAAGATGAGGACGGGTATCATATCATTAATGAAGAAGTTTTCAATGATATTTTTAATGATCTTAGAGAATGGATGTATGGTGTTGGTTTATCAAAGTTAGCATCAAAAGGTTATGTAGAATGTGCTTGGGATGATGATGCAAACGAAATGATTTTTTGGCTTGCGGACAAGAATAAAACATCAATACCCAATAAACCATCGGCATAATGTCAGATAAAGAAAAAATAATACAAATAAAAGAACAAATAGATGATTTAAAAGAATACCTACACTCTGATATTTGTAGAAGTTGTGGTGAGATTGCACTTAAACTTGAAGGATATATTCAGGAATTAACATCTTTACTAAATAAAAATGACACTAATTGTTAATTTTTTCGGTGGGCCTGGGGTTGGAAAAAGTACGCTGGCTTCTGGAACCTTTTTTCATTTGAAGCAAAAACGTATCAAGTGCGAACTAGTGACAGAATATGCTAAGACATTAACTTGGGAAAACAGACACTCCACACTACAATGTCAACCATATGTTTTTGGTAAACAGTTGTATAGTCTGGAAATTCTTATTGATCAAGTCGATGTTATTATTACAGACTCTCCTATTTGTCTAAGTTTATTTTATAAAGCGGATAGATATCCTCCATCTTTTGCTCAGTGCGTAATTGATATCTTTAATAAGTTTCACAATATCAACTACTATGTCTCAAGAGCAGAAGATCAGTATGACGATGTAGGCAGACTAAGCAGCATTAGTCTTGCAAAAAATATAGATGAGAAAATTTTAACATTTTTAGATGAATTCTACATAGACTATAAAAATATTCCAAGAAACTTTGAGAGTGCAGAACTGGTAGCCAAAGAGGTTATAGAAAAACTATGAATGTTATTGATGCTCTAAAAGATTTGTCTATAGATACAATCAAAACATATTGCCAAGATAATGCCATATCAGCCGATGTTGCTATGATTAATATTGGCGGAGACTTTAATTTAAGTACAATGGTCCGTAATGCAAATTTTTTTGGTTTTAAATCTGTACATTATGTGGGTAAAAAGAAATGGGATAAAAGAGGTAGTGTAGGAACGTACCACTACACTCCAATGTATAACTATAATACAGAAGAATCTTTTATTTCACATTTTACAAATAGAACAATTATAGCTATTGAAAATAATATTCCCGAATTTGCAGATAAAACAATAGAATTATTTGACTATAATTTTTCTGGTATTATTGATCCTATTTTTGTCTTTGGTGAAGAAAAGAGAGGGTTGTCACATTACATACTTGATCGTGCAGACATAATTCTTACTATTAAGAACCATGGTAGTGTTCGTTCATTGAATGTTGGTACAACGAGCGGAATAGTTATGTCCTATTATAGAAGTATTTTATCTCAAAGAAAATAGCATGAAACAACACCCTGTTTTTATTATTTTGGTCGGGCTTTTCATTTGCTCTTTGGGGTTTAATATATCTATGTGGCAAAGTAATAAAAAACTAGTTTACCAAATACAAAAATTAGAGGCTGGCCCAGCAAAAGGATTATTTTTAACCCCAGACGAAAAAACAGATAAAAGACTATCTGACGAAGAAATCCAAGAATTAATTAGGCAGATGCTAGATAAGATTCAAAAAGAAAGGATGACATAATGGGGGCGTAATGGTATCGACTACGCTATGTGATTTATATTTGCAGGTAGTGGTTGATCGACCGGCCACTTTAAAAGTCGATTAAACGCTTTAACTGGCGAAACTCAGTTAGCCCTTGCTGCTTAATAAAAAGCAGTAACAATCTTAGAAAGCGATGAAGGTAGCGTTCAAAAGATTGTCGTAAAATCCTTCGGCTGCTAGAATAGCCAACGGGTTCTAGCCTGAGATTTGTTGGTGCAGAAAGAAGAATGTTTTTTGTTCTTTATTCTTTCTTAAGACTTATGAACAAAATAAACCTGTAGACAATATAATGATCTAACGATAGGACAGGGGTTCGACTCCCCTCGCCTCCACTAAATACTATGATTGATAAATCAGATGTAATTACATATACCATAGAAGATAATCTAACAAGCCTCATAATCTCTAATGCAAAAAAAGCAGAGATAGGAGGTACTTCTCAAATTAGAAAATCTCAAGACAGAAAATCTAGTCTTGCTGAAGATCAACTTGTAGGACAAATATCTACATATTGTGCATCTATGATACTGACAGGATCTCCTAATGGATATATTAAAGCAAGAGAAAAAGCTAATAATAATCCATTTATAGGAGATAATGGTATCGATATAGATGGTTTAACGAATATTGATATCAAAGGTAGTCTGATGAGATACTCATCCGATCCTCTAAAATATAGACTGTTAGTTAGATCAAAAGAAAGACATGATAATTGGATATATGTTTTGGGTTTAGTACCCAAAGAGCGTCCATATAAGTGTCACCTTGTAGGATGGATTAATGATTCAGAATTACCTTCGTCCACCTATAATGGACCTATAAAGTCTTTACATGGTGCATACGTTGTGGAGGCCACAAATCTCAAAAAAATAAAAGAATTAATAACTCAAACAAAAAATATAAATCTATGAATAGAAGACATTTTATATCTCATTTATCATCAGTGTCTACTTCGCTATATGCTTCTTTGACTTTTAGGAATAGTATAGCGGCAAATGCTGAAACTCTCCGTAAAAATAATAAAAGTGCTATTCTAATATGGTTAGGTGGTGGTGCTAGCACTATAGATATGTGGGATTTAAAGACCGGAGCAGCAACCGGCGGTGCATTTAAACCTATAAATACAAATGCTGATGGTATTCAAATTTGTGAACATCTACCTCTTTTAGCAAAAAATATGGATAAACTAAGTATTGTCCGTAATATGAGCACAAGAGAAGCGGATCATACAAGAGGTAGATATTATATGCATACCGGATATATACCAAATCCTAATATTGAATATCCTAGTTATGGTAGTGTAATATCTCATGAATTGGAATATTTATGTAAAGATTTAGACATACCTTTATTTGTTAGCATAGGCGGAAGTAGTATTGGTCCAGGATTTTTAGGCATGAGTTATGCTCCATTCGTTGTCAATACTAATGGAACTGTTAGAAATCTTGATATGGGGTTAGACGATAACAGAATCAAACAACGTATGGAAATGTTGGCAACAATTGAAAATAAATTCATTAAAGAAAATCGTGGAGAATTTAGTATCGATCATTATAAAATACTAAATAAAACTTGGAAAATTATGCACAGCGATCAGATGGATGCGTTTAAAATTCTTTCTGAAAAACAACAAGTCAAAGACAGATATGGTAATTCTGCTTTTGGTAAAAGCTGTCTTATGGCTAGAAGATTAGTAGAATCTGGGATACCTTTTATCGAAATCGATTTTGGTGGTTGGGATAATCATACTGATATTTTTACAACATTACAGAACCAAAAACTTCCAGACTTGGATAAAGGTATGAGTGCTTTACTTGAAGATTTAAATGATAGGGGTCTGTTAGATACCACAACTATTATATGCATGGGCGAATTTGGTCGAACCCCTTCTATTAATTCTAACGCTGGTAGGGATCACTGGGCTAGAAGTTGGAGTGTTGTTGTAGGAGGAGGTTCTTTTAAAAGAGGTATGATTGTTGGTAAAACCAATGAAGATGGTAAAGAAGTTGTAGGAGATATATACACTTCACAAGATTTAATGGCTAGTGTCTTAAAAAGTTTAGGCATTTCATTAGAAATTATATTTACTGCTAAAAATGGTAGACCTATGAAAATTGCAAATTCTGGTAAAGTTATTACAGAATTATTTTAATTATGTCTAGAAAAATTTGTACTTACTGCGGTAAAAGAAAGAATAAAGCAAGTTTTCCCAAGCATAGTATGTATAAAGATAATTTAGATAGTAGATGTAGAAAGTGTATAAAAAAACATTCAAAGATAAGAAGTAAATTACATAAAAAGGCTCCACCAAAACCAGAAGTTTGTGAGTGTTGTGGAAAAGTACCTTATAAATGGTGTTTAGACCATGACCATGAAGATAATAGTTTTAGGGGCTGGCTTTGTGAACCATGTAATACTGGTATTGGTAAATTGGGAGACAATATACAGTCTATTGTCAATGCTATGAATTATTTTCTGTCTAGGGAAAAAAGATATGAATAATATTAGAAAACATTTACAAGAAAATAATATGAGTTATTTACAGCATTTTCATTTTGCTTGGATGCATGGTGCTGTATGTTTAGTAGCAGGATTATGTTTAATGATTCATGCTATATTTCCCTGCTGGTTTCAAACCACTGGAAGTGATTTAGTTGGTCTTTTGGCAAATGTGTTCAAGAAACGACGCAGAATAGACGATACTTGACAATACAGATATGCTATGTTATACTGGACGTACACAGGAGACTTTGAAATATGAAACATCATTTTGACTATGTTTGGGGTATGGTTCGTGATCTTCGTGCTACAAGCAGCACTATTGATAAGCAAGGCATTATTGAGGATTATTGCAACCATAATTCCGAGGCTGCAAACTTTACTAAGAAAATTCTACTCTATACTTATCATCCTCTTTGGCAATATAATGTCACCAGCGACAACTTGAAGAAAAAGGCATCTCTTACAGGAAAGAAATATGACAATATATTTAAGCTTTTGGATGATCTCAAGTCTCGTTGTATTACCGGGCATGATGCTATTGGTGCTGTTAATAGTTTCATTGATCAACATCAAGAATATGAAGAATTGATTCATTGTATTGTTGACAAAGATCTAAAAACCCGTGCTGGAGATAAGATTATAAATAAGGCTATTCCAGACCATATTCCAGAGTTTAGCGTTGCTCTGGCAGATAAGTATGATCCTAATATTGTAGACTGGAAGGACGGATGGTATGTTAGCAGGAAGATTGACGGTGCTAGATGTGTCGCTATTGTTGATTCTAATAGTAACACTACTTTCTACTCCCGCACAGGAAAAGAATTTGATACTCTTGGCGTTGTTGCTGATGGTATTAAGGCTCTTGGTATTACTAATGTAGTATTTGATGGTGAGCTTTGTCTTGTAGATGAAGATGGAAATGAAGATTTTCAGGGTGTAATGAAACAACTGAAAAAGAAAGACCATACGATTCCTAATCCTTCATATAAAATTTTTGACCTAATAACGCACGACGAGTTTTATAGCAAGAAGGGAGAGCATAACAGACCATATTCTATCAGATATGCTGATCTGGTCGAAACTATGAAACTGAATGACTGTCCTTGTTTGACAGTACTAGAACAAGACAAAATAAACAACGATGACCATTTTGCAGAGTGGGTTGCTAAGGTTGGTGCTAATTCTTGGGAGGGTTTGATGCTTCGTGCTGACGAACCCTATAAGGGTAAGCGTAGTAAAGATCTACTAAAATACAAATCATTTTCCGATGATGAGTATGAAGTTATTGATGTAGAAATGGGTCCATTTAGATATGTTAAGGATGGTGCAGAGTGTGAGGAGAGTATGTTGTCCTGCGTCACTATTATGCACAAAAATCACCCTGTTCGCGTCGGTTCTGGATTCAGTATTGAACAAAGACAGGACTTTCATAAAGACCCCAAAAAGATTCTTGGAAAAATTATTACTGTTCAGTATTTTGCAGAGAGCAGGAATCAGGATGGTGGTATTAGTCTGAGGTTTCCAACATTTAAGATGTTGCACGGATTTTTTCGTGAAGTATAGACATATTACACAGTAGTGTATACATAAGTGTGTCTAAATTTTTAAAACTTCACTAGGTTATTAAAATAAATTATATGAATATAGAAGAATTTTATGCTGCAAATTTATTAGATCCTAATTTTGATGAAAATTTTTACGAACAGGAATATCCAGAAACAAAAAATTTTTATCAACCATATTGTGAACACCACAACATAAGTAATAAATATCGATTGTATTTTCATTGGATAAAATATGGATTATCTAGATTTTACAAAAATTATCAAGATAAAATAGCTGCCAATAATCCAGAGGAATACTATAAAGATTATCCAGATACAATATCTAATGAAATATTATTAATCTGTAATATCTATTCTGGATCTAGCAGATACAAAGACTTATTGCCCCATTTTATAAACTATTATATTAGTTTGGGTATTAATACTATTATTTTTATATGTGACGAATCTGTTAAAAATTATATCTTGTCATTAAATCTTCATACTGAGCAGTTAAGTTTTGTGGTGTATGAAGATGGTTCTATGGTAAAGCCAAGAGGACATAACGGAACAAATGATTCTATTAGAATAAATACTATAAAAAAACAAAAACAATCTTGGTATGTAGTAGCAGACCTTGATGAATTTCATGACATAAGTCCATATGAATCATTTACTTGTCTCATAGATGTGTGTGTGCATGAAAAGGCTTACTTTGTTAAATCTGTCTTACTAGACAGGATGGCTTCAACGGGAGTTATACCAAAACACATAGATAACAATATACCAATCATACAACAATTTCCTACAATAAAAAATATTACTAAAGATATAATGTTAGCTGATTCCTCCAAGTGCATATTGATGCATCATAGTGTGGATGTTTTAGCTGGTCACCATTCTGTATATAATAGTAAAAATCTGAAAGCTTTTAGTCAAACTTTTGTTACGAATCACTATAAGTGGTTTGGCGAGGTTTTGAGCATAGAAGAATTTAAAATGAACGAAAGAAAAAAGATAGGGTTCGACTACTATAAAGAACAAGAAAGACTTTTATATAGTAATCTATTTAATGCAAAAAATAAGAAACTTTTTTTTACTATAGTTGATAGCTCATTCAAAAAAGAAGCATTAATATGTATTAAAAACGCTATGAAATACAATAAGGATTGTGATTATATTGCTGTTATAACAGATATGGAATTCGAGCCTTTTGTTTTTAACGGAATAACTTTTAACTCACTATTGGAAATTAAAGATGAAATTATTCCTACTAAATATAGGTCAAATAATAATGTATTGAGATGGTCTTTAAAGCCAGTAATGATTGAACATTTTTTACAAATATATGATAAAGTTATTTATGTTGATCCAGATATTTTATTTATTAACTATTGGCACTTTTTATTTGATGATATCACAGGGGTTTTATTAACTAAACATAATAGGTCGTTATACCCTGGAGGATATCAATATGCTATAAATTTTACGGATGGATTTTTTAATGCAGGTTTTATTGGCGCTTCTAAAAAAGGTATCCCGGCAATAAATTGGTGGAAAAAAGCCGTAGAATGGAAGTGTGAAAAAAATTTTACTGAAGGGTTATTTGACGATCAAAAATATTTAGATATAATGACTTTAGAGTATTTTAATTTAGTGAATATATCTCAGCATAAAGGTTGTAATATTGCGCCCTGGAACTCTAAACTCATAGAAACATACTGCGCTAATAAAACTTGGTATCTTAAAGAAAATAATTCACCAGTCATTTTTATTCATTTAACAAAAAATTCATATTCGTCACCAGATCCAATATTATCCTATCATTGTTCTAAATTAGAAAGAAAAAAAATAAAATATGATAAATTTAACAGTATGCTTATTGAATTGGCGAAGACCAGAGAATCTAAATAAAATACTAGATTTGTTATATGGAAAAGTAAAAATTTTTTTATGGGATAACAGCGGAATCTGGCCTAAAGACTCTAGGGTGGATTGGCAAATTACATCATCTGCCAATAAAAAATGTCCTCCTAGATGGTGGATGTTGCAACAAGCACAGACAGATTTTGTGTGTTCTTTAGATGACGATTTGATATTTAAGGATATAGAAATTTTTAATGAATTAATAAAGTTTATGGATAATAATTCTGACTGCATCGCTGTGGGTGGTTTTGGCAAAAAAATTCATAGATATTTACCTTATAAAAATTGGGGGTGGATCACTGATGTAGATGAAGATACAGAGGTAGATTTTCTACTTGGTAGATTTATATTCACTAAACAAAAAAATATAAAAAATATCATTATTGATGATCTAGAAGATGATATACAACTATGTGCTACTTTACGGAAAAAATATAATCAAAAATTGATTGTTCCTCATCTATTAAGAGATCAAATATTGGAATTACCAGATGATTTCGCCTTATGGAGAGAACCAAACCATTTTACAAATAGGCAAAATGCGGTGGATAAATACTGGTTTATAGATCATAGATATCAAATAAGTAATTTGTTGCAAGATGATATTGTTGGATGTGAGCTAGGTGTTTTTGAAGGAGATTTTGCTAAAGTATTAATAGATACTAAAAAATTTAAAAAACTATATTTGGTAGATACGTTCAGTGGTGTTATTCATGGAACTAAAGAAAAAATATACCAAGATGGAAGTGTCTTATTTGACAAAGTTAGGCAAAGATTTCTTAGTGATCACAATGTTCATGTAGTCAAACATGACTCAGTTGGATTTTTAAATTCATTAGAAGATAATAGTTTAGATTTTGTATATATAGATACTGTTCACACATACCAACAATGTATACAAGAACTTAATGCCGCTAGAAGAGTTGTTAAAAATGATGGTCTTATCTGCGGACATGACTATATGAGAGATAGATTTCCAGGCATTTGTCAAGCTGTTGAAGAATTTACCGCAAATTATGGTATAAGATTTAGATTAACTCAAAAAGAAGTATATAAAAGTTTTTTTATAGTCAATCATAAGGAATAAATAATATTATGCAAGAAATCAAAAATTTATTAGAAACAATAGAGCAATTCCCTCCGAATTTAGATGATATTATTGGTAAAAAGGGTTTATTCATTAGAAAAGAAAAAGAATATTGGATAGGGGAGGTAAAGGCTCAACATCAAGCCCAA
>Ga0164293_10001002_pt1 | contig 23657 bp, 22 predicted proteins | sample GEODES118metaG_FD_111487 | JGI IMG/M metagenome (GOLD analysis project Ga0164293, IMG submission 111487) | Eutrophic lake water microbial communities from Lake Mendota, Wisconsin, USA - GEODES118 metaG | ecosystem: Environmental > Aquatic > Freshwater > Lake | place: USA: Lake Mendota...
GACCAGCATCGAGCGGCCCGCAACCTGCGGCACCTCGGCCGCAGTGACCACGCCCTCGGGTGCTTGCCCGGTCAGGTGGTTGGGGCATAAATCCTTGAGCTTGTCGAACCAAAACAGCGCCATTTGCGTGAGGATCTTGCCTTTGCCGGCGATCGGCTCGCCCAGGATCACATCAAAGGCGCTCAGCCGGTCGCTGGCCACCATGAGCAGCCGGTCACTGCCCACCGCATAGTTGTCGCGCACCTTGCCGCGCGCCAGCAGGGGCAGGGAGGTCAGGGCGGAGGTGTGCAGGGCGTTAGGCATGGGGTGCTCACAAAGAAAAAGCCCGCTGCCGGACAGCGGGCCTTCCATTATGCGGGCAGAGCGGACGGGTGCTTCAGTGCACCACCTGCGCCAGTGCGCCCCGGGCGTATTGCGCGGCCATGATCTGCACGCCTTGGGGTTTGACGCGGGCGCCCTGGCCTTCGCAGCCGAACTGCAGGTAGCGTGCCTTGCAGACTTGCTTGGCCGCTTCGCGGGCGGGCTTGAGCCATTCGCGGGCGTCGAATTTGTCGGGGTTTTCGGCCAGAAACTTGCGCACCGCGCCGGTCATGGCCAGGCGGATGTCGGTGTCGATGTTGATCTTGCGCACGCCGTGCTTGATGGCCTCTTGAATCTCTTCGATCGGCACGCCGTAGGTTTCTTTCATCTTGCCGCCGTACTGGTTAATGACGGCCAGCAGTTCTTCGGGCACGCTCGACGAGCCGTGCATCACCAAGTGGGTGTTGGGAATGCGGCGGTGAATCTCCTTGACCCGCGAGATCGCCAGAATGTCGCCGGTGGGTTTGCGGCTGAATTTGTAGGCGCCATGGCTGGTGCCGATCGCAATCGCCAGGGCATCGAGTTGGGTGGCTCTGACGAAGACGGCCGCCTCTTCCGGGTCGGTGAGCATTTGGCTGTGGTCGAGCTTGCCTTCGGCGCCGATGCCGTCTTCCTCGCCGGCCTCACCGGTCTCCAGATTGCCCAGGCAGCCCAGCTCGCCCTCGACGGTCACGCCGACCCGGTGTGCCATTTCGACCACCTTGCGCGTGACGTCGACGTTGTAGTCAAACGAGGCGGGCGTCTTGCCGTCCTCCAGGAGCGAGCCGTCCATCATCACCGAGCCAAAGCCCAGGGAAATCGCGCCCTGGCAGACCTTGGGGCTGGTGCCGTGGTCCTGGTGCATGACCAGCGGAATGTGTGGCCATTGCTCGGCCGCCGCCTGGATCAGGTGCTTGATGAAGGGCTCGCCCGCATACTTGCGCGCCCCGGCGCTCGCTTGCAGGATGACGGGCGCGCCCACCTCGTCGGCTGCCGTCATGACGGCCTGCACCTGCTCGAGGTTGTTGACGTTGAAAGCGGGAATGCCGTAGTGGTTCTCGGCCGCGTGGTCGAGCAACTCGCGCATGGAAACGAGGGCCATGGTGCTGTCCTGAAGGGAGGTTGGGAGGCGGGCCCAGCCGGCTTGGTAAGCCGGTTGGTAACTGGCCACGATTTTACCGGCCCTCATTGCGGTAAGGGCGCGGCGGCCACCAAAGAGGCCGCGCCCGGGCCCGGTCAACCCACCCGGCAGATCTTGAGCATGTTCGTGCCCCCTGGCGCGCCCATGGGCTCGCCGCAGGTGATGGCGTAGATGTCGCCGCCTTGCACGATGCCACGCTTGAGCAGGTGACCTTCGGCCTGCATGAGGGCGGTGTCGCGATCGGCTGAGGTGTCCATCAGCAGCGGCCGCACATTGCGGTAGAGCGCCATCTTGCGCTGCGTGCTCAGGCGTGGCGTGAGCGCGTAAATCGGGGTGCGGATATCGTGCCGACTCATCCACAGCGCGGTCGAGCCGCTGTCGGTCAGCGCCACGATGGCCTTGGCACCCAGATGCTGGGCCGTGAACAGCGCGCCCATGGCAATCGACTGATCGATGCGCTGAAAGGTCTTGCCCGTGAAGTCGGCGTCGATCTCGTGGCCGCTGGCCTTCTCGGCTTCCAGGCAGATCTTGGCCATCTCTTCGACCGTCTCCAGCGGGTACTTGCCGGCGGCGGTCTCTGCGCTGAGCATGACCGCATCGGTGCCGTCGAGCACCGCGTTGGCCACGTCGCTGACCTCGGCGCGCGTGGGCACCGGGTTGACGATCATGCTCTCCATCATCTGCGTGGCGGTGATCACCACTTTGTCGTCGGCGCGGGCCATGCGGATCATCTGCTTTTGCAGCGCCGGCACTGCGGCATTGCCGACCTCGACCGCCAGATCGCCGCGCGCGACCATGATGCCGTCACTGGCGCGCAGGATTTCCTCGAGCCGCGGAATCGCCTCGGCCCGCTCGATCTTGGCGATCAGCCCGGGCTTGTGCTTGTAGGCCGCCGCCGCCACGTTGCACAGTTGGCGCGCCATCTCCATGTCGGTGGCGTTTTTGGGAAAGCTCACGGCCACGTAGTCGGCCTGGAAACTCATGGCGGTCTTGATGTCCTCCATGTCCTTGGCGGTCAGCGCCGGCGCGGTCAGGCCGCCACCTTGCTTGTTGATGCCCTTGTTGTTGGACAGCTCGCCCCCGAGCTTGACCGTGGTGTGCACCTGCTCGCCTTTGACCGCATTGACGGTGAGCACGATCAACCCGTCGTTGAGCAGCAGCACATCGCCGGCCTTCACGTCGCGCGGCAGCTCCTTGTAGTCCAGGCCCACGCCCTGCAGATCGCCGGGCTCTGTGCGCGACGCGTCGAGGATGAACTTTTCGCCGGCCACCAGCATGACCTTGCCCTGGGCAAACTTGCCCACCCGGATCTTGGGCCCCTGCAGATCGGCCATGATGGCCACCTCGCGGCCGGCGCGCTGCGCCGCCTCGCGCACCAGGCGGGCCCGCTCGATGTGGTCTTCTGCCTTGCCGTGGCTGAAATTGAGCCGCACCACGTTGACGCCGGCGACGATCATTTTTTCCAGCAGGTCCGGATCGCTGCTGGCCGGCCCGAGGGTGGCAACGATCTTGGTGGCGCGGCTGGGCATAGGCAAGTCTCCTGTGTTGGGGCTTTGCATTCTCACACAGCGTTTGTGCGCGGCATTACGGGGTCGTTACCATGGCCCCACCACCGGGCGACGCATTTAGGGACTGAGCGTGCCGGTCACGGGGATGCGGCCGTTGAGCAAGCCCGTGAACCGCTGGCCCTGGACTTCGCCTTGGAGCTGGTAGCGTGTGTTGCCCCGCGCAAAGTCCAGGCTGAGTCGGCTGCCGGCGATCTTGCTGTCTTCAATGAGCGCGATGCGGCTGCCGCCCGCAAAAACCTGGGCGTCAAAAAACTGCTTTTTCTGGCGCACCTGCATCGACAGGTTGGGCAGGTCCGGCGCTCCGGCAAAGCTCCAGCGCCCCTCGATGCGGGCCGGCACGGTCCACAAAAAGGCCTGCTCGCCCGATTCGCTGCGAATAATCTGGTCTGGCGTCCAGGACTCGATGCGGAAAATGTTGGACACCACCCGCGTGCCCGGCCGCATCGCGAGCAGGCGCGGCATCAGCTTGGCGTTGAGGGCTTCACCGAGGTAGAGGGTGACCACCGTGGCCTCTGAAAAATCTTCCACAAAGATATCGCCGCGCTTGAAGGTCACCAGGCTTTCAAGCTGCGCCCGTTTGGCGTTGCGCTGCGACAGCGCCACCAAGTCCGGGTTGTACTCAATGCCCACGGCGCGCACCCCGTACTTGCGCGCCGCCTCGATCGGGATGATGCCGTCGCCCGAGCCCAGGTCGTAGACGATGTCCTGCCGTGTGACCCGGGCCCATCGAGCATCTTGTGCACCATGTCGAGCTTGGAGGGCACCCAGATGATGTCCTTGCCGGCAATAGCCATGCGCAAGCGGTACTGCTCGTCGCCGTAGTTGGTCGAGGCGCACCCGCCAAGGACCAGCGTTGCGGCCAGCAGCAGGAGTTTGAGGGGCTTGAGCAGGTTCATCTTGGGTCGGGGCGAGGGGTGGATGGGCTGCCAGCGGCGTTTGGCGCGCGGCCTGCGCAGGGGGCGCGGCGATTCTCACACACCCGGCCCGCCCGGCAAGGCCCCGCGCGTGGACACGCCCGCTTGTGCCTGCGATCATCCGCTCCTATAACGATCTTGGCATGATCCTTGAAATGATTGCCCCCACTGTGCCCCAAGCCGTCTTGCAGTTCTGGTTTCATGAAGTCACCCCCGCCCAATGGTGGAAGGTCGACCCCGCTTTTGGCCGCCTGATGGCCGAGCGTTTTGGCCCGCTGCATCGGCAAGCCTGTCAGGGCGAGCTGTTTGAGTGGCGCGCCGATCCGCGCGGACGCCTGGCCGAGGTGATCGTGCTCGACCAGTTCTCGCGCAACATCTACCGCGGCCAGCGCAGCGCCTTTGAGGCCGACCCGCTGGCCCTGGCACTGGCCCAGACCGCCGTCGCAGCCGGCGATGACTTGGCCCTTGGCCAAGCCGAGCGCGCGTTTTTGTACATGCCCTATATGCACAGCGAATCGAGGCGCATCCACGAAGTGGCCGATGTGCTGTTCAAGGAGCGCGCGTCAAAAGACAGCCACCAGTTTGAGCTCAGGCACAAAGCCATCATCGACCGCTTCGGCCGCTACCCGCACCGCAACGAGATCTTGGGCCGAACATCCTCCCCCGAGGAACGAGCTTTTCTGGCCACGCCGGGGTCGAGTTTTTAGGGTTTGGGCTGGGCGGCCTCTAGGGACGGTCTGCATCAGTCCCTCTTGTCATTGCGATTGCCACGTCGCTTCGCTCATCGCAATGACAGAAGCGTGGCAATCCAAAAAACGTCGATCAATCAGAGGCTGGTGGATCGCCACGTCGCTGCGCGGTGACGGGGTTTTTTAGACCTTCCCTAAGGCTTCGGTGTCAAGGTTGATCCTTGCACGCGCTAATGTGTAGATAACCTTCACTGGGAGATCGTCGACAACATCAAAGCCAAGCGCTATTGGCGGTCGCTGAGGTCGATAAGCTGCGAAACTCTCAGCCGCGGCCCGATCGGGTCTAGGCATCAGTTGATGGCGAATGTCCCGCTCACGAGTCATGACCCGTCTGTACGTGACGGTACTTAACCCTGCGCGGCACCGCGCTGCAGGCGCTGCGCCAAGCCGCGCAAGCTCACGGCCATTACCCCGTCGCCCACCGGGTAAGCCTCGTCATCGCTTCCGCCATGGACCATAAACCGGTGCGTCGGTTGCAGGTCTTCGCAGGCACTGTAGAAGCCCCGACGGGGTTTGGCGCTCGGGCTTTTTTTGACTTCAATGGCCATTAGGCCCTGGGGCGGGTTGTCGATGACCAGATCGATTTCGGCGCCATTGCTGCTTCGGTAAAAGCCATGCGGCGCATCGCGCGGCGCCGCATTGATCAGGGTTTCGATCACGAAGCCCTCCCAGCTGTTGCCCACCACCGGGTGCGCCATCAGGGCGTCAAGGCTGCTCAGGCCCAGCAGCGCGTGCAACAAGCCGCTGTCGCGCACATGCAGCTTGGGCGACTTGATCAGGCGCTTGCCCAGCTTGCTGTGCCAGGGCATCAGCTTGCGCAGCAGCATCAGGTCACCAAGCATGTCCAGGTAGCGGTGCACGGTCTTGGTGTCGATCATCAGACCTTTGGCCAGTTGCGACACGTCGAGCAAGCCGCCCTGCAGATGGGCCAGCATGGTCCACAAGCGACGCAGGGTTTGGGCCGGCAGGCGCGAGCCGTAGCCCGGCAGTTCGCGCTCCAGGTAGGTGCTGATGAGGTTGCGCCGCCAGTCCATGCTTTTGACGTCGCTGCTGGCCAGCAGGCTGCTCGGGAATCCGCCGCGCAGCCACAGGGTGTTTTGCTGTTGGGCGCCTACTTCCAGCGTATGCAGCGGCGCCAACTCAAGATATGCGATGCGCCCGGCCAGACTTTCGCCCGACTGTTGTAGCAGTTCGCCGCTGGCTGAGCCCAGCAGCAGAAAGCGCCCTGACGACGGGCGGCTGCGGCGGCCCTGGTCAATCAGGCTGCGTAGCACCGGAAACACCTCGGGCATGTGCTGCACCTCGTCCAGAATCACCAGCTGCTGGCTGTGCAGCGACAGATAAGCCTCGGCATCGGTGAGCTTCTGTCGGTCGCTGGGGCGCTCAAGGTCCAGATACACGGCCGGGCGCAAAAACTCTACCTGCTCGATCTGCCGCGCCAGCGTGGTCTTGCCCACCTGGCGCGCGCCGAGCAGGGCCACTGCAGGGTAATCCGACAGCGCGGTTTCAACGGCGGCTTGGAGGTGGCGAACAAACATTCATGCATTATAAGGATCATGATCCTCGTTTTGCATGGTTAATTTGACGGCGGAATCGCTGCTGACCAGCCCCCATCAGCTGCGCGTCCAGGCGTGCGGTGGTTTCGGGGCCGATGCCGAGGGTTGGGTCGCGCTGGCTGTCCCTAGCGGTCTGCCAGCCCTGCCGGCGCAGCGGGCGAGACCCGCTGGCCGTAGATGGGCAGCATGCGTGAGGCGGCAAACATTTCCTTGGGACGGGCACCATAGATGTGCCGGATGGAGTGGCTGAAGTGGGTCGAGTCTGGATAGCCGGTGTCCAGGGCGACGGTTGCCAGGCTGGCTTCGCGGTTGATGTAGTGCAGCAGGCTGCGGGCGCGCTTCCAGGTGCGAAAGGCCCGGAAGGGAACGCCCACCTCCTGCTTAAACAGGTGAAGAAAGCGTGAAAACGAAAGATGCACAGACTGCGCGCATTCCTCGGCGCTCAGGCTACCGTTGGGTTGGGCCTTGATGTGCGCAAGAACCGATTCGATGCGGCTATCCAGCGCGCGGCGTGGTAAGGCCTGGCCGAAAAAGAGCGAGTCGAAGTCCAGAGACAACAGGTCTGGGTCGGCGCCTTCGCCGCACAGCCTGTCGCAGCAGGCGCGCAGATGCGCAAGCAGGGCCGGGCTGGAGCCCCCCGGCAAAAGCTCTGGCGGCAGGCCCCTGGGATCGACGCTTTCGGCCTCAAGCTTGATGGAGTAGACGGCCTGGGAGTGCGTGTTGACCTGGTGGGGCTGGTAGGGCGCCACGACGGCCAGACGGGTGCTTTGCCAGGGGCCATCGGCCAGGCGCACCGCAATCTCCCCTCGGACCGCTGCGTACAAGTTCCAGCAACCCATGGTGCGCACCGACGATGTGGCCAGCGGCCCGGCGTAAAAAATCCGATCCGCGGTGATCCACAGAAGTCGCCCCGAATGGATTTCAGTGGCACGAGATGACCCGTGACAGGCGTGTTGCCGCTCCATCATCTGTGTCCCCTCCGATGTCGTTATAGGTGCCCTAAGTGTGAGGCTTTGTCGCCTGGCTGGGGTAAGGGGTTTCCCAAACCCCAGGCCAGCGCGCCTCAGCCAGTTCGCGCAAGACTCGGCCCCCCGAACTGTGTACCGTCGGGCATCGCAAGCCCTGCACTGCCAGCGCTGCGCGGGTGGAGGCCGTCTCTGCCCAAGGACAGGAGACTTTCGTGAGTTCCAAAGACACTCCCCCGGCGACCTTCACTGGCAATCCGCGCCCCTGCGTGGGGCCGGTGCTCGAGCGCGCGCGCGAGCTGGGCATCCGCCAGGTCCTGGACGCCGATGGCGCGCTGGCCGGCGATCTGCCCGACCCCGATCTGCCCAAGCAGACGCTTCTCAAGATGTACCGCACGATGCTGACGGTCAGCGCCATTGACGCGCGCGGCTGGAAGCTGCAGCGCTCCGGACGCATCGATTTCTGGATTCCGTCGCGCGGGCAAGAAGGCTCACACACCGCCTCCACCATGGCCATGGAGCCCTCCGACTGGATCTTCATGGCTTCGCGCGAGCCTGGCACCATGCTTGCGCGTGGCGCGACGTTGCTGCAGCTTTTTGCACAGTTTTTTGGTCGCGCCGAGGAGCCGCTCAAGGGCCGCCGACTGCCTTTGCTGCTGGGCGACCGACGCCTGAACATCGTGCCCTGCATGACTATCGTGGGCTCGTACATTCCCCACGCGGCCGGGGCGGCCTGGGCGGCCAAAATCAAGGGAGATGACACCCGTTTCATCGTGTACTTTGGTGACGGTGCCACCTCGCGCGGCGAGTTTCACAGCGCCATGAATTTCGCGGGCATCCACAAGCCGCCCATCGTCTTTTTGTGCCAGAACAACGGCTGGGCGGTGTCCACGCCCAACGACCGCCAGACCGCATCGGCCACCTTCGCTGAAAAAGGCGATGCCTACGGCGTGCGCAACCTCCGGGTCGATGGCAACGATCCTCTGGCGGTCTACAGCGTCACGCGCCAGGCCCGGGACGAAGCCCGCGAGCTGGGCCCCACGCTGATTGAGACGGTGACCTACCGGCTGGGCCCGCACACCTCGTCGGATAACCCGGACCTGTACCGCCGCAGTGAAGAGGCCGAGGCTTGGCGCCGCTGGGATCCGATCCCGCGTTTTCGCAAATACCTGGAACGGCGCGGTTTTTGGACGGCCGAAGAAGAGCAGCAGTTTCTGGCAGCGCTGGAGTTGCAGCTTGACGAAGCGGTGCACACGGCCGAGGCCATGCGCCAGACCGCGCCGGCCGAGATGTTCGACGATGTGTTCGCGCAACCCCTGCGATCGCTGCAAGAGCAGCGCGCGCAGATGCTGGCAGACCTGGCGGGGGAGGCCTGAGATGGCACAAATGACCGTACTGGAGGCGCTCAACGCCGCCATGGCCCATGAACTGCAGCGTGACCCCGAGGTCGTGTTGCTGGGCGAGGATGTCGGCACCGAAGGCGGTATCTTCCGCACCACAGAGGGCCTGCAGTTGCGTTTTGGCAGCCACCGCGTGATCGACACCCCGCTGGACGAAAAGGGCATTGCCGCCCATGCGGTGGGCATGGCCCTGTACGGGCTCAAGCCCATCGTGGAGATCCAGTTTTCGGGCTTCATCCACGACGCCTTCGAGCAGATCATGTTCTGCGCGAGCAAGTACCGGTGGGCCACTGGTGGCATGTACACCGTGCCCATGGTGGTGCGCGCGCCCTCCTTCGGCGGCATCCGCGGCGGCTTCTGGCACTCTCAGAGCCCCGAGCCTTATTACCTCCATGGGGGTGGCATCAAGGTGATCGTGCCCGCCACACCGCGCGACGCCTACGGCATGATGCTCGCCGCCGCGCGCGACCCCGATCCGGTGCTGATCCTCGAGCCGGTGCCGCTGTACCGTTCGCTGCGCGGCGAGGTCGAGGACAACGGCATTGCGGTGGAGCTGGGCCAGGCAGATATCGTGCGCGCCGGCCGGGACCTAACGTTGCTCACCTGGGGGCCGCTGCGGCACGACTGCCTGGGCGTGGCCCAGGCGCTGCAGCAAGAGCGAGGCTGGGACATCGAGGTGATCGACTTGCGCTCGCTCGTTCCCTACGACGAAGACGCCATCCTCGCCTCGGTGCGCAAGACCGGCCGCCTGGTGATCGCGCACGAGGCACCCGTGTCCGGGGGCTTTGGTGGAGAGATCGCGGCCATGGTGCAGCAAAAAGCCTTTGGTTACCTGCACTGCCCGATCGAGCGCGTGGCCCCCCCAGACCTTCCTTACGGCTATGCCGGCGCGGACCAGTTTTACAGGCCCAACGAGCGCAGGATTCGTGCGGGCATTGCGCGCACCATGGAGTTCCAAATATGAAGTTCGAGTTCAAGCTGCCCGACATCGGGGAGGGCATCCACGAGGCCGAGCTGCTGCAGTGGTCTGTGCAGCCTGGGCAGCGCATCAAGGAAGGGCAAGATGTCGCCGTCATGAACACGGACAAGGTCGCCGTCGACCTGCCCTCTCCGCGCTCGGGCACCGTGGTGTCGTTGCACGGCGCGGTGGGCGATGTGATCACCGTCGGCACCGTGATCATGGTGCTGGAAATGCAGGACGCCTCTGCTGCGGCGGTGGCCGCCGCAGCGCACCCGGGCCCGGATGCGGCCGCAGATTCGGCCGTGCCGTCGGCGCCGGGGCCTGCGTCCGGCGAGGCGAACAAGTCCGAGGAAGGGTATTTCGCGGCAGGCCCTTCGGTGCGCCGCCTCGCGCGCGAACTCGGCGTGAGCCTGGCACAGGTCGCAGGCTCTGGACCCCGAGGGCGCATCCTGCGCACCGACGTCGAGGCGGCGGGGCGTTTGGCACCCGTTGCCGCTGCTGCGCCGGCCGCGCCCGAGCCCGTCACGGCACGCACGCCGGCTCGCATGCCAGGGCATACGCCAGGGCGCACCCTGCGGCGCGAGCGGCTGGCCGGCGCTCGCCTGACTTCGGCGCGCAACCTGCATGGCTCGGTCCAGCGCAGCGTCACCACCACCACCACCTTTGAGGTCCCGGGTGACGGGCTGCTGCGGCTGCAATCTATTCTGGCACCACAAGCCCAGCTGCACGATCTCAAGCTTTCGCCCTTGCATCTCATTGCCAAGTGCGTTGCCGCCGCGCTGGTGCGCCACGAACGCGTCAATGCGACGATCGACGAAGACACGCAGGAGCTGCTGCTGCGCGAGTCGGCCGATCTGGGCATCGCGGTGGCCGCTGCCGATCGGCTGGTGGTGCCCGTGGTCTACGGCGCCGACCAACGCCTGCTGTTTGACCTTGTCAGAACCATGGATGACCAAGCCCGCCGCGCGCGCGAGGGCCAACTCCTGTTGTCCGAGCTGAGCGGCGGCAGCTTCACGGTCTCGAGCACGGGCGGCATGGAGCGCGCGACCATGCTCTCCACGCGGCCGATCATCAACCCGCCCCAGACGGCGACGCTGTGGGTCTCGCGCATCGTCGACCGGCCTCGCGTGATCCAGGGTTTGCTGTCGGCCGGGCCCATGCTCACCGCCAGCCTGAGCTTTGACCACCGCTTCATCGACGGGGCCGAGGCGGTGCGCTTCATCAATGATTTGGCCGACCTTCTCGAGCATCCCGAGCGGGCCCTGGGCTGACAGGAGCTCGCCCTTCAAGCACTTTGCCGTCCGCGACCGCGATTGGACGCCGCATGACCTCTGAATACGTCCAGATCCATCCGCAGGCCCTGACCGGCTACATCGCGGCCATCGCCTGCGCCGCGGGCAGCCACGACGCAGAGGCCCAGCGGGTGGCCCGCAACTTGGTGCTTGCCAACCTGTCGGGCCACGATTCGCACGGCGTAGGCATGATGCCCTGGTACGTCAAGTACATCCGCTCTGGCGCCCTGGCCCTTAACCGTGGCGCGCAGGTGACCGGCGACATGGGCGCGATGCTGATGGTCGACGGCCAGATGGGCTACGGCCAGGTGATCGGGCATGAGGCCATGCAACTGGGCATTGAGCGCGCGCGCCAGCAGGGGATGGCGCTGGTGGCGCTTCGCAACAGCCACCACCTGGGCCGCATTGGCCAGTGGGCCGAGGACTGCGCCGCCGCTGGGATGGTGTCCATCCATTTCGTCAATGCCCTGCTCTGGCCGCTGGTTGCGCCGTATGCGGGCTCAGACGCGCGCTTTGCGACCAATCCGTTTTGCGTCGGTGTTCCGAGGGGCAAGGACGCGCCGATCATCCTCGACTTTGCAACCACCAAGCTTGCGCTGGGCAAGGTGCGGGTCGCGATGCAATCGGGCAGGCCGGTGCCGCCGGACGCCCTGATCGACAGCGCGGGTCGCCCCACCCAGGACCCGCGCGTGATGTTCGAAGCCGATGCCGCGGGCAAGCTCGGCGCGATGCTTTCGTTTGGCGGGTACAAGGGCTTTGGCATGGCCCTGGTGTGCGAGCTTCTCGGCGGCGCGTTGACCGGCGGTGCAACCCTGCACGCGCCCACGCATGTCGACGGCATCTACAACAACATGCTGTCCATCCTGATTGATCCGGCCCGCCTGGCCGGCGATGGATTTCACCGGGAGATGGAGTCGTTCATTCAATGGGTGCGCCTGTCTCCGGTGGCGCCGGGCCACGACCGGGTGCGCATCGCCGGCGAGCCCGAATTGCAGAGGCGACAGGAGCGCGCCCAGGCCATCGCGATTGAGGCCGCCACCTGGGCCGACCTGCGCCAGTGCGCCCAGCAGGTGGGGATGAGCCAGGCCGACATCGCCACCTACACCCGCGAAGCCCGGTTTTGCTAGGGATCGCGAGTACCGCGCCAGCCAGTTAACGCAAGACCCTGCTCCCACATCTTCGTAGGATGTACCTGACAGACTGTTTGCCTGAGGGTCGAGCCCGACCCTCAGGCGCGCTTGTTCCGCAACCCGCCACCTGGAGAGCCGCCATGTCCTTCCGCCTCACCGCAAAGCTTTTGTTGCGGTCCACCCTATTGCTCGCGCTCCTGTCACCAGCTGCCTATGCTGTTCCGACGGGCAAGATCACGATCGCGGTGCCCTCCGAGCCGGGCACGCTCGATCCGATGCGGTCCAATAACCGCTACAACCACACCTTCAACGCCAACATGTTCGAGGCGCTGTTCGTCCGCGATTCGCGTGCAGAACTGGTGCCCGGTTTGGCAGAGTCGGTCAACATCTCCAGCGACGGCCTGACCTACACCTTCAAGCTGCGCCGTGGCGTGCGCTTTCACGATGGCTCGACCATGACGGCCGATGACGTCAAGTTCAGCATGGACCGTGCCACCAACCCGGCCACCAAGAACCCGATGGCCAGCTTCCTCAAAGCGATCGAGAGGGTCGACATTGCCAACCCAGACACGATCGTGGTCAAGCTCAAGGAGCGTGACGGCGCCTTCCTCAAGAAGCTGGCCTTTGCCGGCTGGGTGATTCCGCGCAGGTACTTTGAATCGGTGGGCGAAGAAGGCTTTGCCCGCAGGCCAATTGGCTCGGGCCCTTTCAAATTCAAGTCGCGCTCGATCAACGAGTTTATCGAGCTTGAGGCCAATGAGCTGCACCGCTCCAACGTGCCCAAGGTCAAGGACCTCGTCTATCGCACCATTCCCGAAGATGCGGTGCGCTTGGCCGAGCTGCAGACCGGCCGCGTGGACATCGCCACTGAAATGCCGCCGCCCCTGATGGAGCGGATCGAGGCGCTCAAGGACGTCAAGGCCGTGTCCCATCCGACCGGCGCGGTGTATTGGGTGGTCTTTAACGTCAAGGACGGCAAGGACAACCCGGTCACCAAGCTCAAGGTGCGTCAGGCCCTGAACTACGGAATTGACAAGCAGGCTATCATCAAGGGCGTGCTCAGGGGCCAGGCCACCCAGGTGGCCGGCGCGCTGGTGCCCTCGATCACCCCCCCAGACCCGACGCTCAAGCCCTACCCCTATGACCCGGCCATGGCGCGCAAGCTGCTCGCCGAAGCGGGCTATCCCAACGGTCTGAAGGTCGAGATGTACGGCTCGGTCGGCCGCTACACCTTGGACAGGGACATTTCGCTGGCCATTGCCAACAGCTTGAAGGGGATTGGCGTCGATGTGGATCTCAAGCTGTGGGAGTCCTCCAAGTGGGTGGGCGACCTGGGCAAAAAGTACTACCCCATGAGCTACCAGGAGTTTGGCAACACCATCTTTGATCCCGAGGGCTTGATGATCTTCGGCGTGCACACCAAAGCATTCTGGTCTTTCTACACCAACCCCCAGGTTGACAAGTTGATCGACGAGTCCATGGCGATCATCGACACCAAGCAGCGCAACGCCCATTTCCAGAAGATTGACCGGCTGCTGCACGAGGATGCCTCGCACATCTTCCTGTGGGAGAGCAAGATCGTGATGGGGGTCAAGGACAAGCTCAACTGGACCCCAGCCCCTGGCGACACCTGGTTCAAGTTCTGGGATGCTTCTTGGCAGAAATGACAGGTAGCGGGCATGGGCTGGGCGCCGGCCAGGCCGTCGGCGCGCAAGGGTCGGCGCAGCCATGCTGAGCTATCTTTTGGGGCGACTCTGGCACGCGCTACTGTGCGTGCTGGGCGTCTCGGTCATCGTGTTTGCCATCACCAACCTGATTGGCGATCCTGTCAACCTGCTCTTGCCGCCTGAAGTCTCGAGCGCCGACCGGCAAGCGTATCGGGAGGCCCTCGGGCTGGACCGCGACCCCGTCACCCAGTACTTGATCTTTCTCTCCAAGGCGGTCCAAGGCGATCTGGGGGTTTCCTACCGCTTCAACGTCCCCGTTCTCGAGCTTGTGCTCAGCCGCTTTCCGGCGACGGTCGAACTGGCGCTGGCAGCGATCGTGTTCGCAGTGCTTGTGGGCATGAGCACTGGCATCGTCTCGGCGATCTGGCCCGGCACCCTTGTGGATCGGTTGGTGCAGGGCGTATCGCTCGTTGGCATGGCTGCGCCGACTTTTTGGGTCGGCATCATGCTGATCTTGCTGTTCTCGGTCCAACTGCAACTGCTGCCGACGGCCGGGCGCTCGGGCTGGTCCTCACTGGTGCTGCCCGCCATCACCCTGGGCTGGTACTCAACGGCCGTGATCTCGCGCATGACCCGCTCGACCATGCTGGAGGTGCTGGACTCCGATTACATCCGCATGTCGGTGCTTAAGGGCACCCCGCGGCGCGTGATCATCTTCAAGCATAGCCTCAAGAACATCCTGACCACCATGGTCACCATCGTGTCCCTGCAGCTCGTGGTGCTGCTGGCCGGGGCTGTGATCACCGAGACGATTTTTGCGTGGCCGGGCATCGGCCGGCTGCTGATCCAGTCGGCCGGCAGCGGCGACTACCCGGTGGTGCAAGGCATCACCTTGCTGTGTTCCTTGCTGTTCGTGCTGATCGATTTCGTCACGGATCTGCTGTATTTCGCGATCGATCCCCGTATTCGGCACAACTTGTGAGCACTTCTGCACTGTCCAGTCGCGCGGTGCGCGCGCGTCGTTCGGCCATCCTTCTGTGGAGCGGCCTGCTTGTGGTGGGCCTGTTTGTGCTGGTGGGCATTTTTGCGCCCTGGCTGTCGCCGCACGATCCGGCGCAGCAAAACATCGGCAACACACTGATGCCGCCCTTTTGGGAGGCGGGCGGATCGATGGCGCACCCCTTGGGCACAGCTTCTTTGGGACAGGACGTTCTGAGCGGCATCATTTATGGCGCTCGGGTGTCGCTGCTGGTCGCTGTCTGCGCGGTGTTCCTCTCCGGTGCCTTCGGCGTGACGGTGGGCCTGCTCGCAGGATTCCTGGGCGGCTGGGTTGACAGCCTGCTCATGCGCCTGTGCGACATGCAACTGTCCATTCCCTTTATCTTGCTGGCCATCGCGCTGATCGGCGCGCTCGGCCCGAGCATGGGCAATGTGATTTTCGTGATCGCTATCACCAATTGGGTGTCCTACGCGCGCGTGGCGCGCGCCGAGACGCGAAGCCTGCGTGAGCGCGATTTCGTGAAGGCCGCGCGCATTTCGGGTACCGGCCTGGCCCGGCTGCTGGCGGTCCACATCTTCCCCAACGTACTCAATTCAGTGGTGGTGCTGGCCACGCTGGACATCGGCAAGGTCATCATCTTCGAGTCCGGCCTGAGCTTTCTCGGCTTGGGCGTGCAGCCGCCCACCCCGTCGTGGGGTGCGATGCTCGCCGATGGCCGCAAGTACGTCAATATCGCCTGGTGGCTGTCGATGTTTCCGGGTTTGGCGATCATGGTCGTGGCCCTGGGCGTGAACTTCCTCGGCGACTGGGTGCGTGAGCGACTGGATCCGAAATTCCTGGAGTGAGCCTTTTGATGCAAAGTGAAGTCGTCCTGAAGGTCGAGGGACTGCAGACCCAGTTTGACACCCGCCGTGGCTTGGTGCGGGCGGTCGATGGCGTCGACTTCGAGCTGCGCCGTGGGGAGGTGCTGGGCATCGTCGGCGAGTCCGGCTCCGGCAAGAGCATCACGGCCTTTTCATTGATGCGGGCGCTGCCGGGCTTGTCCGGCCGCACGGTGGGCGGTCGGGTGCTGTTTCACGGAACCGACCTGCTGGGGCTGCCTGAATCGGACATGCGCGCGATCCGAGGCGCGCGCATCGCGATGATCTGCCAGAACCCCAACACCTCGCTGAACCCACTTTTCACGGTGGGCGAGCAGTTGGAAGAAACGATCCGGTTTCACGCGGGTAGCAAGGCCCAGGGCGCCGGCGCATCGGCCCGGCAGCGCGTGCTGCGCTTGCTCGCCGAGGTGCAACTGCCTTCCCCTGAGATCCAGATGCGCCGCTATCCCTTTCAAATGAGCGGCGGCATGAAGCAGCGCGTGGCCATTGCCATGGCGCTGGTCTGTGAGCCTGAGATCTTGATCGCCGACGAGCCCACCACGGCGCTGGACGTCACGATTCAGGCCCAGATCCTGCACCTCTTGCGGGAAGTGCGCCGTCAGCATGGCACCTCCATCATCTTCATCACGCACGACCTGGGCGTGGTCGCACAGTTGTGCGACAGCGTGGCCGTGATGTACGCCGGCCGCGTCGTGGAGTACAACGAAATCCGGGAGCTGTTCCGTCGGCCGCGCCACCCCTACACGGCCGGCCTGATGCAGTCCAACCCGGTATTCGGTCAGCGCCAAGAGCGCCTGTACTCGATGGAGGGCCAACCCCCGGACCTGGTGTCGCCGCCGGCCGGCTGCGCCTTCGCGGCGCGCTGCCCCCATGTGCAGCCCCTGTGCCGCCAACAGACGCCGCCGCGGGTCGCCATAGACGAGCGCCATTTTTATGCCTGCTGGCGCGACGCGCCCCAGGGAGCTGCGCATGCTGCTTGAGGTCAAGGATCTGACCAAGCACTACCAGGTCTCGCGTGGCGGGCTGCTGGGCGCCAAGGCCACCTTGAAGGCCGTCGATGGGGTCAGCTTCTCGATTGCCGAGGGCCAGACGCTCGGGCTCGTGGGCGAGTCGGGTTCTGGCAAATCGACCATCGGGCAGATGCTCCTGCTGCAGACCCCGCACACCCGTGGCAGCATCCACTTTGAAGGGCAGGATCTGCATGCCTTGCAGCGCGATTACCGTGCCAAGCTGATGGGCAAGATCCAGGTGGTCTTTCAGGACCCTTACGACTGCCTCAACCCGAAAATGCGTGTGGGCGACATCGTTGCCGAGCCACTGCGCAACCTGGCACGCCTTAGCGCGGCCGAGATCGACCGCCAGGTGGCGGCGGTCATCGAGAAGGTGGGCCTGCGGCCCAGCGACCTGCGCAAATTCCCACACCAGTTTAGCGGCGGGCAGCGTCAGCGCATCGGCATTGCCCGCGCGATTTCGGTCAAGCCGCGCTTTATCGTGATGGACGAACCGGTTTCCGCCCTTGATGTCTCGGTGCAGGCGCAGGTGATCAATCTGCTCAGAGACATCCAGCGCGAGGACGGCGTCGCCTACCTGTTCATCTCGCACAACTTGGCTGTGGTCGAGCATCTGTCGCACCGCATCGCCATCGTCTACCTCGGCCGCATCGTTGAGGTGTTGGACAGCCAGGGCCTCAATACCGCAGCGGTGCATCCCTACACGCTGTCGCTGATCGACGCCATTCCCGTTCCTGACCCCGAGCGGGTGCGCGCCGATCTGCGCTTGCACGGCGAGATCCCCAGCGCCATGGACTTGCCCCGCGGCTGCGCTTTCCAGGCCCGCTGCGCCTACGCGCAGGACCGATGCCGCCAGGAGACACCGGCCCTGCAAGATCTCGGTGCAGGCCACCAGGTTGCCTGCCATTTCCACACCCTCACCCGCGCCGGCTGATGCACAGCCCACAGCTCCTGGAAGGACGGGTGGCGATCGTCACGGGCGCCGGCAGCGGGCTCGGGCGCGCGATCGCGCTCGATCTGTACGGCCGTGGCGCGACTGTGTGGCTTGCCGACCTTGACCCGGTGGCTGCGCGCAGCGTGCAGGCGCAGGCACCCGGTGGCCGAGCCCAGGCCTGGGCCGTGGACGTGTGCGATGCCGCAGCGGTGGCCGCGTTAGTGCGCGCCTGTCGCGAACGCCACGGCCGGCTTGATTTCCTGGTCAACAACGCAGGCATGCTCGGCCCGATCGGTCCCGTCTGGGAGTTGTCTCCGCAAGCGCTTGCCAAGGTCTTGGCGCTCAATATTGCCGGTGTCTTCAACTGCATCGCCGCAGCGCTGCCGCTCATGATGGAGCGCCGCGCCGGCTCGGTGGTGACCATCGCCTCGGTGGCCGGCAAGGAAGGCCCGCGCAATCTGTCGGCCTACGCCGCGTCCAAGGCAGCGGTGATCGCCGCCACGAAATCTTGGGCCAAGGAAGCGGCCGACGCGGGCGTGCGGGTCAATTGCGTGACCCCCACCCTGATCGAGGGCACGGGAATGGACGCTCAACTGCAGGGCTATGTGCAGTCCGCCCGCGTCCCTCAGAGTTTGTTTGGCCGGCAGGGCCGACCGGACGAGGTGGCCCGGCTGGTCGCGTTTTTGCTCTCAGACGATGCGAGCTTCGTCACGGGCGCCTGCTACGACATCAGCGGTGGGCGCTCTAGCAGCTGATGGCGATACGCGCCTGATGGCCTGCCCCTTGTGATTAGCCACTTCACGCAAGACATCATGCTGAGCTGCTCCTACGATTTGCGTGCGCAGTCCCTCGGGCGCGCCGACCCTGCGCCGTCCCTGTCAGACGCGCGCCCATGCCTGCCGGGGTGCGCTGACATGCGCGGGTATGCCCCTGTCTGGCCCATCCTAAGACCCGGAGACGTCCATGCGTGAATTCGTTGAGTTGACCTACCCCCACGATGGCGTCGCCGTCGTGACCATGTCCAATCCCCGCATCCAAAACAATGGCTCCTGGAAAGCCGTGCACGAGATTGCCGATGCCATGATCGAAGCGCGCACGCAGGGCCAGACCCGCGCCATGGTTCTGGCCTCCGGGGTGCCCGGCCACTGGTGGGAGCACGCTTGGCTGCAGGATCTGGCCGACAGCATGGAAGGCAAGCCCGCCACAGGCCCTGGCGGCGCGTTCCCGCGGGTGATCGACGAAATCCGACGCCCCGACGCGGTGGTGATTGCCGCCATTTCCGGTGACTGCTCCGGTGGCGGCGCCGAACTCGGCTGGGCCTGCGACTTGCGCATCGCCGAGGAACAGGCGGTCTTTGGCCAACCCGAAATCCAGATCGCGCTGCCGACCGGCCGCGGCGGTACCAGCCGTCTGGCCCGGCTCATCGGTAGGCCCGCGGCGGCAGAGCTTGTGCTGCTGGGGCGGCCCATGACGGCTCGCCGCATCCATGCCTTGGGCGGCATCAATGCGGTTGTCCCCCAAGGGCAGTCGCTTGCAATGGCGCTCGAGTGGGCCCAACGTCTGGCCTCGTATCCCGCGCATGCCCTGTCCACACTCAAGCGCATGCTCAACGACAACGACGACCTCAGTTTGAGCGATGCGCTGGCCAACGAACAGGCCTTGTTCGTCGAGGTCGCGCGCACGCCGCATGCCATTTCCCGGATGCGCGAAATCCAGGCCCGCTTCGACGCCGGTGAAAGCATCCGTGCGGTCTATGGCGAGCCGCGCGAGCCGCACTGAGCCAGCCGCCGCCCGCCGCTTGCGCCGCGGCATTTGTCCAACGCATTTTTGACCCCCGTGAGGACCCACTCCATGGCTATTTTGATCACCGGCGGCTCCAAAGGCATCGGCCGCTCAATCGCCGAGCGCTTTTCTGCGCCCGGCGTCCAGGTCTTCGTCAATTACGCGAGCGATGATGCCGCAGCGCAGGAGACGGCCACTTTGGTGCGCGCCCGGGGGGGCGAGCCCATCTTGCTCAAGCAAGACATCAGCACCTTCGCGGGCGTGCACGAACTGCTGGCCCGGGTGTCTGGGTACACCGACCATCTTGACCAGGTGGTGCATGGCGCTGTGTATGCGTATTCTTGCTCGCTCCTTGAGGCCGACCCAGCGCAATTTGAACGCGCGGTGATGCTCAACGGCACGGGCATGCTCTATGTGGCGCAGGCGGCGCTGCCGCTGCTGCGCAAGGGCAGCACCCTGTTTTTTCTCTCAAGCCGGGGCACCAAGGTGGCGGTGCCCAACTATGCCGCCATTGGCGCGCCCAAGGCCATGGCCGAAGCGTTGATCCGTTACCTCGCCGTGGAATTGGCGCCGCGCGGCATCCGGGCCCATGTGGTGTCGCCCAGTCTGGTGCTGACCGATGCGGTGCGGCAGGTCTTCGGGGCGGAGAACGCTGACAAGCGCGCTGCTGCTGCAGCGGCGGCCAATCCGTCGGGCCGCAATGCCACCGGCATGGATGTTGCCAACGCCATGTTTTTTCTCGCCTCACCCGAAGCCGAAATGATCACTGGGCGCGAACTGGTGATTGACGGCGGTGCCTACATCAAGCCCTGAACCGGCGCCGGCAACGGTTGACGACTCCTCTACGCCACCTATCTAAAGGACTGCCATGAACGAACCCGGCAACGACAACTTTGAGATCCAGTCGCTGTATTCCAAGTACTGCTTCGCTCTTGACGGCAACAACCCCGAGTTGCTGATTGAGTGCTTCGCCCCGGACGGGATCTTCCAGGTGTCCGAGCGCCACTTCCAGGGAGTCGAGCAACTGAGCATGGTGGCGCGCTCCGGCGACAACCGGCCACGCCACCACTACGCCAACTTGTGGATCAAGTCGATCCAGGGCGAGCGGGCTCAGGCCAGCGCCTATTTCTTTTTGGTGAATCTGGCCGACGGCGCCATCTGTGGCTACGGCCACTACGACGACGACATGGTGCGTGGCGCAGACGGCCTGTGGCGTTTTCAGCACCGCCGCGTCACCTTCTTGTGGCAGTCCGAGGCCTACAAGGCCCGCACCACCAGCATCACGAAAAAGTAAGTCGCTGCGCGGCCCGCCTCAAGCCCCCGCCCGCTTTTGCAAGATCTCGAACGCCGGCAGCGTCTTGCCTTCGAGCACTTCCAGAAAGGCGCCACCACCGGTGGAGATGTAGCCCACATCCTTCTCGATGCCGTACTTGGCAATGGCCGCCAGGGTGTCGCCGCCGCCGGCGATTGAAAAGGCAGGGCTCTGGGCAATGGCGCGGGCGATGCCTTCGGTGCCCTTCGCAAAGGCGTCGAATTCAAACACGCCGACCGGGCCGTTCCAGACGATGGTGCCGGCGGCCCTTAGCTGCGCGGCCAGGCGTGCGGTGGTCTCGGGGCCGATGTCGAGGATCAGGTCGTCGGCCTCCACCTCGCTGGCCTTCTTGATGGCGGCCGGTGCATCGGCGGCGAAGGTCTTGGCCACCACCACATCGGTGGGAATGGGCACCTCGGCGCCGCGCGCCTTCATGGCCGCGATCACCGCTCGGGCCTGCTCCAGCAGATCGGGCTCGGCCAGGCTTTTGCCAATCGGCAGGCCTGCGGCCAGCATAAAGGTGTTGGCGATGCCGCCGCCCACAATCAGCTGGTCGACCTTGGCCGCCAGACTTTGCAAGATGGTGAGCTTGGTCGAGACTTTAGAGCCGGCCACGATGGCCACCAGCGGCCGCTTGGGCGCTGACAGGGCTTGGGAGATGGCGTCCATTTCAGCGGCCAGCAGCGGGCCGGCGCAGGCCACCGGCGCGAACTGCGCGATGCCGTAGGTGGTGCCTTCGGCGCGGTGGGCGGTGCCAAAGGCATCGTGCACAAAGATGTCGCACAGCGCGCCGAGCTGCTGGGCCAGTTCGGGCGCATTTTTCTTTTCGCCCTTGTTGACGCGGCAGTTTTCCAGCATCACCAGCTCGCCAGGGGCGACCTGCACGCCGCCGACCCAGTTGGCCAGCAGGGGCACCTTGCGCCCCAGCAGCTCGCCCAGCCGCTGGGCGACGGGCGCCAGCGAGTCCTGGGCGGTGAACTGGCCTTCGGTGGGCCGGCCGAGGTGGCTGGTCACCATCACGGCGGCGCCGGCGTCCAGGGCCATCTGGATGCAGGGCACCGAGGCGCGGATGCGGGTGTCTTCCGTGATGCGGCCGGCGTCGTCCTGCGGCACGTTGAGGTCGGCGCGGATGAAGACGCGGCGGCCGCGCACCTGGCCTTGGGCGCACAGATCAGAAAAGCGGATGAAGTTCATGGGGTTTGGGTGAGCTCGGGGGGCTGGGTTGCACGGGGGCGGCGCAGTGGCATCGCCGGGGCTTTCAATTTTAGGCGGCACGCTTGTTGTCGTTGGGCTGCACTACCAGCCAGCGAGCAGGCGCAAGGACAGATACGCCCCCATGCCGCAGGCCAGGGTGCCCAGTAGGCTGCGGCGCCAGTAGAACCAGGCGCAGCCTGCGGCCACGCCAAACAGGCGCGCGTCTTGCCAGGTGTGGATCAGCTGGCCCTGTGTCATCACCACCTCGGGCGCGATGACGGCCGCCAGCGCCGCAATCGGCGCATAGTTCAGGCTGCGCGCAGCCCAGTCGGGCAGCGACCAGCGTTTGCTCGACAAAAAGAAGAAGCAGCGCGTGATGACCGTGTTGAGCGTGAGCAGGGCAATGGTCAGGATGGTCCAGCCGTCGGTTTCGCCGGTCATGGCTCGGACCTTTCGCGCAGCGCCGGATGAAGTTGCTCGAGCACCATGCACACGCACACCGCGGCCGCGATCGCCACCACGATGTTGAGCTTGAGCGGCAAGGCAAAGGCGGCCACTGCGGCGCTGCCTGCAACGACCAATGCGAGCACGCGCATGGTGTTGTTCGTCAGGGCCCACACGATGCCCGTCAGCGCCAGCGTGCCGGCAAAGCCCAGGCCCCAGGAGGTGGGGATGGAGCTGGCAAAGGCCGCGCCGAGCAAGCTGGCGGCGCTCCAGCAGATCCAGGCCAGCAGGCCGCTGCCGGCCAAGTAGCTGCGCTGCTGCGCGCGCCCGGCCACATCGGGCGCCGCTTGTGGCCAGTGGCGCAGCATCAGCATGTAGGACAGATCGGCCGTGGCGTAGCCGCGCAGCAGGCGCTGCGGCAGCGGCAGGTCCATCATGAAGTCGCGCAGGTGGGCGCTGAAGACGACGAATCGCAAATTGACGCAAAAGGCCGTGGCCAGCACCACCCAAAGCGGCGCGCCCGCTGCGATCAGGGGCAGGGCGGCCAGTTGTGAGCTGCCGGCAAAGACGAACAGGGCCATCAGCACCAGCTCGAGCGTGCTCAGATTGGACTGCACCATGGCCACGCCGGTCATCAGGCCCCACGCCCCCATGCCCGGGCAGATGCTGGCCATGTCGCGCATGCCCAGCAGCAGGTGCTCGTCGCGCCACCAGCGGGTCACGCGCCGGCCTTGGGTTCGAAGCGCTGGCCCGCGGTGATGGCAAAGCCGCGCGCAAACTCGCCGGCCTGAAGCGGCTTGCCGCCCGGCTTTTGCAGGCTCAGCAGGCGCAGCACCCCCTCACCGGTGGCCACATCCACGCCGTCGGCGCTGGCACTGAGCACCGTGCCAGGGGGCAACTGCACGTGTGGCGCCATGTTCGGCGGCACATCCGGCTGAACGCTGGCGCGCCACAGTTTGAGGGCCACGCCGCCTATCGTGGCGCTGGCGCCGGGCGCCGGTGTGAAGGCGCGGATGCGCCGCTCAAGCACGGCCGCCGGCTCGCGCCAGTCGAGCGCGGCTTCGGCCTTGTCGATCTTGGCGGCATAGGTCTGGCCTTGGGCCGGCTGGGGCTTTCTGGGCAGCGCCTGAACCTGCTGCAAGGCCTGCAAGATGAGCTCGGCGCCCAGCGCTGCGAGCTTGTCGTGCAAGCTCGCTGTGGTGTCCTGCGGCGCGATGTCCAGTGCCTGCATCAAGAGCATGTCGCCCGTGTCCAGGCCGGCGTCCATCTGCATGATGGTCACGCCGGTTTGGGCATCGCCGGCCTCGATCGCGCGGTGGATGGGTGCGGCGCCGCGCCAGCGCGGCAGCAGCGAGGCGTGGATGTTCAGGCAGCCCAGGCGAGGCAGGTCCAGCACCCACTGCGGCAGGATCAGCCCA
>Ga0164293_10001003_pt1 | contig 23647 bp, 28 predicted proteins | sample GEODES118metaG_FD_111487 | JGI IMG/M metagenome (GOLD analysis project Ga0164293, IMG submission 111487) | Eutrophic lake water microbial communities from Lake Mendota, Wisconsin, USA - GEODES118 metaG | ecosystem: Environmental > Aquatic > Freshwater > Lake | place: USA: Lake Mendota...
ACAGCGAGCATCTTATTGATGCAGTTGGAAACATCACCAATCTTCTCGATGGCGAGGTCGAGACGACTGAACACGACCTGAATTTGCTTCAGATCGTGTTCAATTACTGCGACTTTTGTTTCCAAAGATTCCAATTACTTTGCCTTTGGTTTACGTGCTTTTTTGACAACTGCTTTAACTTCTTCAAACTTGTCTTCTGCCTTGTCAACTGCTGCAGTAATCTCAGCAAGATCGACCTTGCCATCCTTGTTAGTGTCAACAAAACCGAAAAGTTTCTTTAGTGCGTCTTTGATTTGATTAAGCATATTCTTATCCCCATGCTGCGAATTGTTTGGTTTTCTTAATGCGGTCATCTAGACCATGCGTACCACCATTTACACGACGAGTAATCTGACCGATGACTGCATCAGATACACCCTTACCCGCGATTGCGAACAGACCGTTCTTGTTGAAGAACCATAGTGCTGATTCGAATGCGAGTTCAGTTGCGACGATATCTGGATCTGTTAGAACGTCTGGGCGACCGATGTCTTGGGCGAATTGAGTGTAGTTGCTCTTACCAGTTAACTGGATCGGACCACGTCCACGGAATTTCCATCCATCACCCGATGACTCTGGACCATTGCCCATACGATTAGCATAGACCTTGTTAGCAATCTTCTCTGGTTTGCGAGCATACCCTGCAGTCGATGCGATTGTTGGGAAATACTTCTTGAAGATACCGTTCAGACCCTTGTCTGAGTAGTTCAGGTTCTCTTGGAATACCTTGAAACCACCCGACTCGTGTGCGCACTGTCCGAAGAAGTGAGCAGCACCAGCTGTCGACAACTTGTAGTAATCTCTTGCTGCCTTGAATGTTCCTGGACCCCACTTACCATCGGCAGTAATACCGCACTTAGTTTGAAGTGCTGCCATTGGTCCAAGACCAGCAACAGTTGGTGCTTGGACTGCTGCCTTAGCAACCTGCGCGACTGCTTGAACGGCAGGAGCACCTGCTTCTCTAGTAGTCGATGGATCGAAATCTTTAACAGGAGTATACTTTGTTCCACCTGCCTTAGACTTGGTAGCAACCAGACGCTGCTTGCGGTTTCCGCCTTCCTTCTTAATGGAAGCATGGACCCAACCAGAGTTCTTATCACCAGCAGCATAGAATTCTAGGATGACTTGGTCAAACTCTAGATTGTCAGCAACCCAGTCAGCAACCTTCTTATTGTCAACACCCTTTACTTCAAAGTCAATTGCTTGACCATTAACGTGCTGGGAAGTAGCAGATCCACCAACTGCCTTATTGACAAGTGGTGCACGATACGAAGAGTTGATTGTTACTGGACCAAACTTGGCACGAACAGGTTCGAGAATCTTTTCACAGCAGTAACGCATGTTCTCAATATGTTCAGCAGTTGGTGTGTTAGGAATGCCAAGACGCTTTGCGGTTGGCGATACAATCATTTCTGCGAGAGTAAAATGTTCAGTTAGTTGTGTCATTATCTTACCCCTTAAAATGGACCGAAGTCGTCGTCGCTGTCTTTATACTTATCGATAGCAGCCATTAGTTTGATTTCAGTATCTGCTTCGATCGACTCTGCTTTGGCGTGTTCAGTGTGCGCCTCAGCAAGATGCTTATAGTCAGTCTTACCAAGTTCCTGAACCTTAACATTTGGATCAAACTCAGTGACCTTCATGCCCATCATCGTTGCAAAAGCACCAACAAAAGCACCAATAATCATCGAGAACGCAGGACCAATAATCTTAAAGATCTCATTATTATCGATTAGATCGTTTGGCATGAACATGCCAATAAGGAAGATGAATACAACTGCTAACATGATAGATGCTAGAACAATCGTTACCATCTTCATAATGGTAAGTTGGACTTTGCCCTTCTCGAGTTCAAGTTGTTCCAGCGATTCAATCGGTGGTGATGAGAAAAAATTTGACAAATTCATGGGAATTATTTCCTTCTTATAATTTTATTCTTTTTACGCCACTTCTTCTGAGCAGCCTTAGAAACTCCAGGTTCCGCTTGGTTTGGAATACTTGGATTATTTATACCGATACCAGCAATAGCACCACCAGCGACGCCCATGCCTTCTTCAGTAACATAGTCTTTAAATGACAACATTGTATTCAATTCCAATTGTTCTGCAATAGATTTAGTTTCTTCGTGTTCCATTGTCATATAAAGAATTTCTTCTAGGATATCCTCGTCGTATTCGACGTTTTCCTTAACAAGTGCAATAGCAGCAGCGAAAGAAAGAAACTTACTATTCGCAAATGGAACTTTTTCTATGATTCGCTTCAACTTAAAGACCATACGGTGAAGGAGACTGTATGATTCTCTTTCTTCTTCCGTTGCAAGATCCTGTTCTCTCTTCAGGACATTACCATGTGCATCGATGATACCGAGACGATATGCATCTGTCTCGGTAAATGAAGTCGTCAACATACGTAAAATGCGGTATGTTATCAGTGCATCGACAAACCTGGCCATTAAATCCCTCTTAACTTGTTAACGATCGTCTGATCCATAAAGACATCTGGTAACTCATCTTCTGTCATTCGATTTAAGAACAACAGAAACGGTTTAATCAGAGGCATTAGATCCGAAAGTTTATAGACAATCATATCTGTCGCTGCTTGATTGAACACATTATATAGAACCAACAAATGATTTATAATAAGACGATCGTTTAAAACATTAGTATTTTGATATCGCGTCAACAATCTTCGAAGATAAACAAACCGCTTTAAATCTTCCTGTAAATCCGAAATACCAGTGCATCCAGGACTATCATAGTGTTTAATTGCGAACATTAAAAAAGTTTCTTCATTCAATACATTCATATTATGTTACCGTTGCTGTGCCTCCAATGAAATACCATCTTCCAGTCAAGCACATCAACGTTGCAGTATCACCCGCTGAATTGAAAACAATTGAAGAATGACCAATATTATCATTGATTGTTAGAGCATGACCACCAGTATTACTTGTCATTACAACAACTTTAATCTGCCCGTCAGTTCCATCTACGATAGAAAGAGTCCCTGCACCATCAGGCGAAGTAATCTTTGTTACCAGTGAAGCGATACTGATGGCGCCAGCAGAAGTCATTGTCTGCACAGCGCCACCAAGAATCAGATCGTCTTCCAGAACTACAGGAACTGGAATACCACCAAACAGATTAGCAACACTTACCTTGTGATCATATGGAGATGTTGCTGGTTTAACAACATACATCAAGTCTGTAGCAACAAGCGATGACGCTGTTGTTAGTGCGACAAGTTTGCTATCTGCCATTTATTAGTCCTCTGGGAACGCAATATCATCAGAAGCATCGCTAGTGATGCCGTTCTTCGAAAGTGCAACTAGAACTTCATACTGGATACGACCAGCATGAGCACCAGTTAGAACCTTGCGATGCACCCAACCAGTGTGAGCAACAGCACCAGATTCTGCCTCATCAATACCTTGGTTTACACCAAGAGCAGCATTAGCAGTCGCAGTAGTTCCTGCAACAATTTCTAGATACTGAGCATTATTACCAGTTCCGGAAATGTTAACCAGAGTTCCTGCCTTGTAAGTCAGACCAGTTGGAGTACCAGCAGTTGTAACAATTGCACCACCTTCTTCATCTGTTAGCGTGAACCCTGTCACACTCGGAGATGTTCCAGTTACTGCCGACACCTTATATACTGTTCCAGTTGTGTAACCAGTAATCGAACCAGTGCCACCAAGAGTTCCTGTAATCTGAACACGGTCACCTGTAGCAAGAGTCGCATTCGCGCAAGTGAATTGACCACCTGTGCCTGAAATAGCAACAGTACCAAGTGTAGTACCAGCAGAAAGGACTGACGAAGATGCCAGGCGTAATGCGTTAGCACTTAGACCGATAGTAGAAACGTAGTAAGTTGTGTTATCAGTCAGACCACTAGCAGCAGTGCCACCGCCATCTTGGTATTTTAGAGCAGCGCCCTGTGCTTGACCGTGCGCAGTATATTGGATGTAGTCGAATGTTGGACTGACTGTGCTTGTTGGTAGAGTTAGAACAGGACCAGCAACAGTAACTGTTGGAGCAGTTTCATATGACGAACCGTTGTTTGTTACTGCGATTGCAGTAACTACGCCATCCGCGATTGTTGCTGTTGCTTCAGCATCAGCGCCGCCGCCACCAGAGAACGAAACACCAGGAACTTCAACGTATCCAGCACCACCCTGAATTAGAGCAACTGCCGAAATATAACCACCTGTTTGGTCACCATGGATTTCGTCGCTTCTTACACCGAATACTTGTGTTGATTCGAAGTCAGTTGTCGCAACAGAAGAAACAAAGGTTGGTTTCTCGTGGATTCTATAACTCTCATCATCAGCAAATGCAGTCAGAGTCGTACCTGGATTCGCGTTAATTACAGTAGCAAGTGTATCGCTAGTAACTGCGATTACAATCATTTCCTGATTGCCACCCGTTGCCGAAGCGCGAACAATGTCACCGACAAACAGTTCTTCAGTAAATATGGTGCTGTTAGTACCCGTTAGAGTTCCACGACCAAATGCAAGTGGTAGTGTGAATGTATGTGAAGTGCCAATACCATCGGTTGATGCGATTGTGGTTGGGAAATTGTGCAGTGCATCCGCCTCTGTAGCAGCAACCATGAAAGTGTTTGCTGTTACATTAGTAACATAGTATGTGTTACCAGATGTTAGACCAACGACCGAAGTTCCTCCGCCGTTTGAATAAACAACAGGATCACCAAGTTGGAATGGATGACCTGCTGAAGTATAAACGCCAGCAGCGTGACCTGTGGCGCCATTGAATGTGATAGATGGCGCAGTAAGAGTTACCGTACCATCTGATGATTTATTATCTGATTTACCCCATGCGGACATTAATTGTCTCCCTTTTTAAATTCTTGATCTACGTGGTTGAAAAATTCTTTTCTCTTTTCTTCACCAAGTTCCGAGGGAGACTTGATGTTATAATGTTCTAGAGCAGCATCGAACTTCATTTTGTATGACTCGTGCATCGACTTTGCTGTATCAATATCTTCTTTAGTCAGTTTCTTGACTGCCATTGAAATACCCTTATGGCGCTTTGTGAGTTTTTTCTCTAGCGGATTATTTGATTTATATGGAGTCGATGAAGAAATCGCTGTTCCATCTTTTATACCGCTTCTATATGATGTGTTGTCAATCGAGTCTTTTGCCTTGTTAATATAGCGACCCATTGTTGCCTTCGAGATCTCATCGACCTGTTCGACTTCTTCATTAGTTTTTCTTTTCTGAAGAGATTGAAGACCCTTTTCTCTTTTCATGTTATTCATTGAAGCTTTGAATGAAGTTGACTTATCTGTCACATAGTCACGAACCTGATCAGATGCCTTGTTGCCGTATGACTTCAGTGTTGCCTTTGAGAGTTCATCGACCTGTTCGACTTCTTCCTTGGTAATTTTATCAACTGCTCTCTTGATGCCTGTCTCACGATTCTTACGGAGACGCTCTGCTTTATCATAAGTTGCTTGGTTGAATCTCTTACCGAAGTGTCCTGTTTCGCTGTCGCCTTGGTATGCAGCAATCTTTGTCAAAGGAACATTCTTTGGTGACATTACATTCTTTGGTTGCTCAGCGCCTGATGCTTTCTTGACATAAGAACCCATAGTCTTCTTTGACAGTTCGTCGATCTGCTCTTCGTTCACCTCACCTTGGAGATAGTTAGCAGCAGTTGAGATATAATCTTCAGCAAGAGTAATCTTCGACTGAACCCACTCAGGAAGATTTGTATCTTCACTCAACGAGTCATGCATACGCTGCGAGTTGGCAATGATTGACTTTAGTTGGGACATTGCCATGTCGCCTTCGTAATCATACTCTTGCTTTTCTTTTGCTTCAGTAGCATAAGTCTTAGCACCAGCACGTGCCTTATTAAAGATTGAATCGTCGCCGAGAACAATGAACATCATCGAGTTAATGAAGTTTGCCATGACATCACGTTCTGCGCCCTGAAGTGTCATACCACCTTGCACCTTCGCAATTGCCTTACGAAGAACAGGAATTGTATTTGATGGCATCAGACCAGCACGAACTAGTTGCTGAAGACGACCATCCAAGTCTTGCGATTCAGCAATGATAGTATCTTTAATTGTTTGCTCTAGACTCATTTGATATTCCTCTAATCTTTTCTATATTTATATTATTTAGAGGTTGCCCGTAGCATCCATGCATGTTTAGCATGAACATCGAGACGCTCTTCAATAAGGTTTACCAGACCGCGATTGCTATCTGCATCCGCCAATTTATGTGCAGCATTTAATGCTTCAATTACCGAGGCATTAGCAGTAATAAGATCTGCAAGCATTCCTGAGACATCAACACCGTAAATATTTGACTCTTTGATTGTAGTCATAGATGCCAATTCGGTCATATTATACGGAGCATACTCATCGAGTGCTCGAATCTCTTCCGCAATCTTGTCGATCGTAGCAAATAGTTCTTCGTAAATGCCAGCAAAGAAATCATGCATCTGGGAGAAGTCTTTACCTTCTACATTCCAGTGAAAACCATGTGCCTTAAAATACATTGCATATGTATTCGCAAGAACCACCTTCATTGATGTCTGTAATTCATCCATATCAACAATTCCATTTACGTAGTGCTAGTGCCTTGCGAGTCGGACGACCCTTCTCATCTTTCATTGGACCTTCTACACCAGACATTCTAGCACAGAAAGACTTGCGACGATTCGCTGCTTTACTACCTGCCTTCAACTTAGAGGGAGGAGTGGTTACAGGTGCCTTTAGATTACCACCAGACTGTCTGTTATAGTAGTCACGACCTTTTTGTGTGAGTCCGCCAGTAGAGGACTTATGTCCCTTACCATCAACTGCTGCCTCTTTAATGCACGAACCTTGTGCACACGGTTTAGTTCCTGGTTTGCGTTTGTAACCAGTCCAACAGGTGCATTCCTTTTCGGCAAGATAATCAAAAAACGAAAGCATTACTTTTTCTTTCTTTTATTTCTATTGTTGATTCTCTTGCGGTCGATCATACGTTCTTTTTGTTGAAGGCGAAGGGAAAGTCTACCGACCATTGGCGCCATGCGCTTTACCATTCCTTCAATTCTTGTTTTCTCAGTAGCAGAGAGTGTAGAACGGTCACGACCACGGAGGACTCTGCTATAAACCATGTTACGAGCAGCGCGAACAGATCTTGACTTAATACGATCAGGAGTCGCGACACGCTTCAGTGCAAGGTTTCTTGCCATGTTACGACGTGATTTACTACGCATCATATTGAAACGCTTCTTCAGACGACCTTGTGGAGTAATACCCTCAGCGATATCTTCATCGGAATCTTCGTAGTTTAGATCTTCATCGTCATAATAGAAAACTAGATCTTCCCACTCAGAGTTTTCGATCTGGGCAGCAACATCATTTTCGATTGCGACCATATCATATTCATCGTGACGATCGTCGCTATTGTAGTCCGTTATATCATCGCGGACTGGTGGAGTTGGATAGTTAGCAGGAGTGATAGAATCTGTGTTAGGTTTTTCCTGACTGAAGTCAGCAAATTCTTCGTGGATTGCTTTAAGGAAATCTTCATGCGACTTATGTGCACGCTTGATTAATGATTCCTTTTCGATCGACGACTTCAGACCATGATACTTGTTCATAAATTTGTCGTGATGGTTAGGAGCAATCTCATGTTCCTTACCATCATAGAACTTTACCTTGGCATTAATCGACTGAGACTTATGAAGTTGGTGAACCAGATTCTTTGGTTCATTAGCAGCTGCCTCTTTCGCCTTCGCCTTTTTTCTTGCAATAACTTTTTTAGCACGTGCAATATTTGCAGGGTCTGACATAGCACGTTGGATTTTTTGTCTAAATTCGTCCCTAGCAGAAACCCCCTTAGCAGAAATTTCCGTCAGAGTTTCTTCGTTAACATGACCATCGTGTTCCGAATCAAGACTTTTAAATCCAGACTTAACACCATGATGGAATCCAGTTGCCTGATACCCTTTTTTGAATTTATATGCAGCGCCTTTATCAGAAATGTAGTGTAGTTCACCACCCCACCCCTTTAGATGCTTTTTAAACTCTGGTGAGTTGTGATCTTTACTATCGCCCTTGACATGGACAGAGTAGACCTTACCTTCGACTTCTTCTGGAAGAATGCTCGACTTAGTTACCTTCGACTTGAACACCTTGTGATCAACGCCAACTCTCTTTGCAGCAACCTTGTGAGCATGAGCAGTGTTCTGCGCCTTAACGTGAACAGAACCAGCAGCGACTGCCTTACCAGCATGTTGCTTAGGGAAGTCTACCTTCCACATGCCATGCGCTTCTTCAGTCTGTGATGCCTTCAGTGCTGCCGCAGTAGGTGCACCCTCAGATCCAGGTTTGCGCATACGCTCACCCGATCCTGCTTTAATGCGCTTACGCTTGGCATGAATGTTATCCCACAGTCCACGCTTTTCTTCGAGTTCTGATTCTTCCTTGACAGCATTCTGACGAAGACTCTTGTAACGACGAATAGCAGATTTACGCTCAGAAGAACCACCAGGAGTTTTTATAAGATCAGCATATGCTTTCTTGATTTCTGGATTAGTCACACCTTCATCAATTTCAACTTCTTCGTGCATCTCTGGTTTATATTTCTTTTTAAATTCAGAGAATCTGCTAGTGATGTTTTTATCAGTTGGATTGTCAGCAATATGACGACCATGCGCAGAATCAAGGAAGTGCTTGACCATTACGTTTGGTTTCTTTGCATCAGAAAGATGTCCAGCAGCACCCACTAGTTTCTTAGCATAACGATGCATGGCAGAATATCTCTTATCTTTCTCAGCATCGTCGCGTGCTTCTACAGTACCATGGTATCCGTAACCTTTGTTACCTGAGGTAACACGAGTCAGTGCTTCGTCAAGTTCTGCTGTATCACATTGACCGCAGCACTCTGGAGTTCCGCAATTGTCATGTTCGATAATCTTTGCATTCAATGGTTTGCGAGCTTCTTTCTCAGTTGCTTTCTTGTATGCCACATCCATATCTTTGTCTGAATCGCTCTCCTGTGGTTTCATACCAGGATTTGGGTGGTAACCATAGTCACCCTCTTCTGGGAATCCCTCTCTAGGATGCTTCATAGAGTCTGCTTCATCAAGACCCTTTTTGCGTCTTAGGGCGGCAGTGAAATGATCAGGTGTTCCAGTATCTGGATCCATCTTTAGTTTGGCACCTGCTTTTTTTGCAACTGCTGCATTCTTATTGACCGATTCCTTGACAGCATTCATCGCCTTGCGTGCAAGGTGCTTGGCAACGTTCTTAATCTCGTTGCCATACTTATCCTTACGCTTCTCGCCTGATCGACGAGTCGGGTTTTTAGGATCTTCTTGCCATGGTGGTGAATCATTTTTCATGTTTGGGTTACTCTCCAGTCGTTTGCTATATTTATAATAATTACTGCTTGTATTTGAAATCGCACATCAAACGAGATGGAAACCCTTCTTTCCCCTGTGAATCTCGAATGTTTAATTTGAATTCATATTTGGGACTGTCAATCACAATATCAATTCTTTTGCCCCTTCCACCTTTACCACCATAGTAGATAGTTTGCGACAGAGCATTTGCACCAGATCGCATATAGACTTCATCGACTTTATATGATTTAATTTTTCCAGGAAATTTATGGATAACGTGGTATCCATACCCAATACCAGATTCAAGTAGAGTCTTTAATTTAAGTAGATTAGGAGAAACTACTGGCACAATCTCGCCTTTACCAGTCCCGTTAAAAATGTCGCAGAATTTTTTATGGTCAATCTTAAACAAGTCCAACAGTGCCTGTCCATCTTTATTTGTAATTGAACCTGTTTGTATTTCATTCTTAGTAAGAATAGTTTGAACGCCAACATTAAAGAATGTAACAGTACTCTCAAATTTCAAACTGAGAAATAATGTTTGTGCAATTTTATTCTTATCTTTCCATGTAACAGTAATATCAGTTACTGCAGCACCAATATCGTTACCAACCCCCTTAGTATTGGTCAATTTAATTCCACCAATAAATGACAACGGTCTTTTGGTATTTTCACCACCAACCGCATCAACCTTGAAATCAGAACCTTGTCCAATACCATAAGTTTTATCTAGACCCTCGATGGTTTCTAGCACCATTCGATCCATACCAGTAGTTTCACCTGCTCGCCAGTCTTTTAATGCTTGGGTGAATTCCTCTTCAAATGCATTACCGCGATTTGCAGCGCCTCTGTTACCAGAAGATCCATCTCCAAATTTTACCTTAAATGGTTGCTTAACTCCAGACTGAGTTAAGATTTGCTGCTCGGTAAGAGAACCTTTAATGGCACGAACGACATTGATTGGTCCTCGGTCAACATCAATGTTAATCGGAGTGGCAATTGTTGCGTATTTTTTACGCAGAAATTTAAATACCGCCTTACAATTATCACGATACGCTTTAGGTTTGGTCTTAAGAGTGGAATCGATATCTTCCTCAGATGTTGGGAAAAAATTGTAAGCCATTATTTCTTCTTCTTTGAATTTTTTTCGTTCACTGCATCGACTGCCTCTTTGTTGTCAGCAATCCATTTCTGAAGCGCAATTAATTGCTCGGCGTTTTGCTGGCATCTGGAGTAGTTTCCGATGATGCCGAGGAGGGCTGTAGTGTCTGTAATTCCAGAGGGGGACGCATCAGAACTTCTGGTGGGGTCGGCATCACTGGCAGTGGCACTAGAGTCGTGCGCGAACACCCAACCGTTAGACATAACATGCTGAGTAGGAACATTTTCTTTGATAATGTCGCGATATACATATTCTTTTTCCTTGATTGTATTGGTTCTGTCTACATACTGAGTCACCACTTCAGTGGAGATCTCAGAGTTTTTCTTTTCCATATCTGCTACTAATGTTGCATTCTTTGCAGCAAATCTTTGTAGTTCTGCATCAGCATAAGCAGATCCCTTCATGTATCCATAAACAAAAACACCAAGTATTAAGGCAACACCTGCCAGTAACTTATATGGTAACGGGATCATACCAAACATATTTAATTCCTTATTCTTCTTCTGACTTCTTAGTTGGTTTCTTGGGCGCAAACTTCTCCACGCCTGTAATGCCAAGAGTACCGATAACAATATACATTACACCATTAAAGATAAACTCTTCAATTGTGAAATCCCAGAATAGATTTGCAATATAACCAATGGCAACAAGAATAGTAGCAACAACTGCAATCATACGTTTAGTCGATGGATTGCCATTGTCTGACATCATATCTATTAGAAATTTACCCATCTTACAGTCCTAGAAATGTTTTGAATGATAGTGACTCGTGGATACCCATACCATGGCGAACGTCTTTATAGAGTTCGTGCTTATGCTTTGTTGACATGGCACTTGGTGCCATCTTATGGAATTCTTTTTCGTTACCAACAGAGGCATGATGACGCATCTTGGTAGCAGATGCACCACCGACTCCAGTGTCTGCATCAGAACGTTCTCCGCCGACCTTGTGGATCTTGATACCCTTGAAGTTGAAGTAACCATGTTTACCTTCAACACCATTATATTTATGGATCAGCGTATGAAATTCGTGCGCACGATCGGAACCCACGTGCAAGTGAAGGTGCGTCACACCCGACTTGTGTAGATTCGAAAGATGGTGAAGCATTGTTGGTGATTCTTTGGTGGCAAGTTTAACATTTGCTCCAGGGAATGCACGCTTGGCATGCTTTAACTTTTGTTCAGGTGTCAGAGGATTCTTTTTGGAATCATGACTGCCAGTGAGAATGATAGTGTGTCCATGTTCACCTGCTGTCTTACGAACCTGATTGACAACTGCTTCGTGACCAACAGTAGGAGGGTTCATTCTCCCCTGTGTAATGTGGTGATGGACTTCGCTCATTTTTTACCCTTGCCTGCTCTCAGGATGGCGCTGCGTTCACGATTCGCCTTAGAGAATCCTTCGCGGTCAACAACCTTTAGTCCGTTTGCAACGTAACCTTCACCACCTGCTGCCTTGCCATTAATCTTTGTGTGGAATCCACCGCCACCAGAAGAATCAAGACCACGTGCTAGATGATTGGTTGCTTGTTGAAGATGATGATGGATCTCAAATGACTTAGCGAAGTGTTCTTTGTTCTTTGTAACATGCGAGAGGTCAGCATGCATTGTTGCAGTCTTACGCTCTTTAGCAGCAGCAGTTTTAACTGCGTCAATCTTCTTCTGGTGGACTGCTTGAAGATGCTTCTTGTATCCAGCAACTGATGGAGTTTCCTCACTTGTAACTGTCTTATTGATATAAGAACGAGCAGTAATCTCATGACCGTCGAGGTGATGGTAGGAGTGATCCTTCATCAATTTTTCTGCTTGCGTTAAGTGATGATCAGCAGATGCCTTTACTTCGCTCGACAAGTTGCGCTCATGTGGTGCTACCAAGTGCTGAACCATGTGAACATCTGGGTGCGAACCGAAGTGTGAGGTGTCAGTAATAGGATGTGCAGTCTTGTGTTCACCCTTCAGTTCTGTATGAACCGTGGCGCTTACTTTTGACCTTTGGAGTTTCTGTCCTTCTTCACCACTAACAGGAGTGTGATACTGAATCGTGTTAGGAGTGTGGGAAATGTGTCCATCTTTGGTTTCGCGAGTATGCGGTTCGCTCATATATCCACCCTGATATTCACCAGCGTGTTTTGGCAGAACTTTACCTAGATGTTTATGGAGCGCCTTCAGCGGACCAACAAGATATGGTTTGTGACCATGTTGTCTATCAATATCTGATGCGGAGAAATTATAGTGTGCTCCTGGACCCTTGTACTTTACACCGACCTTACCTTCTGGGGTGCGGATGGCATGGAACGACATCTTGTCGTCAATCTTACGGGTGAGAGGAGTTTTGCCTGATGCGACACCTTGGAGTGTCTTCAGAGCATGATGTGCTGCATCGGCATTATCGAATGATCTATCCGACGGGTGTTCAATATGTTGAATCCCAGCAGCAGGTTTTTTTTCTTCAGAGAGATATTGGGTAAATGATAACATGGTGTTCCCGTTCAATTGTATCTCTCATATTTATAATAAAAATGCCTTACAATTACTCCGACTTGTATTATATTTTCTCGCTAAGAGAATGTGATTACTACGAGTAGACCGTTGGTAATTGTTTGGCATCACCATAGTATTTATTAAAACACTTTTTTCCAAGGGAAGTTAATCTGTTTATCATGGTGTATAACTTTATCTCTATAGAAGTTTGGAGTAATCATCAACATTTTTTCGTTGTCGTAAATTGGTGCAGATAATGTATTATCAAAATATACTCGACGCCCTGCTCGCATACACTGAATGGTAATATCAGTCAATTCTTCCCGAGGGAATTTTGAATCCATCATGTCAAGATATTCTCTGTCTCCATAATGATGTGGAACAAATGACTCGTCATACCCACCACCTGCGTGAAACATTTCTTTACTGCACATAAATGAATTTAATGATGGGAATGTAATATCATTATGCCTCGTGATAAAACTATACCACTTTTCCATAGACAAATTCATTGTTTGAAGTTTAATTAAGTCTTCAGATGTAATGGCATGATCTATATCTAAGAAAATTATCCAATCAGTTTCAGCAACTGATGCGCCAAGATTGCGGCAACCATGACTGTTGAACCCTATATCTTCTTCAACAACAAGAAATGAAACGTTAAGATTGTCATTGAATTTAGCAGCAGTAATAATATCGGAAGCAGGATATTTGTTAGAACCATCATCAATCAGAATAATTGAAACTGGAGTTGTAAATGTATTCCAGTGTTCTATTGCCTGTTTTAAAAATTCTACATCATTATAATATGTATGCACTATTGTGATTGCGTTCATAAAACCCTCTCCCAATCAAAATTTATACGTTGTTCGATCGGTGTAATATTAGTTGGATCAAATTTTCTGGTATAGAATATCATCTTCTCGTCATCATATACTGGAATAGCAGCATCGTCAACAATAACTGCCTTTCTTCCACCACGACGACAAGTTAGATTCAACCACTCTAGATTTTTGGTATCATAACTAGATGAAAGTCTACTCAGAAATTCTCTATCTCCAGTATGAAATGGAACAAATGATTCATCGTATCCACCAGATTCAAGATAAAGTTTTTTTGGTATGATAAACTGATTCAGCGCCACATAAGGATCTCCATGACCGTTAAACTTTGCATTCATTTCATACCAAGTATTCTCGGCGAGGGATTCTCGTTGTAACTTTATTAAATGAGAGGGTTGTATCGTATAATCAATATCCAAGAATACCAACCATTCAGTATTTGCTAATCGTGCACCAAGATTGCGACAACCATGACTATTAAATCCGATATCTTCTGTTACTTTATACAGAGAGAAATCTATGTTCTCTGAAAATGAAACACCCCGCAAGACTTCCTCGGCAGGAACCTCTTGGGATCCATCGTCGATTAGGATAATCTTGATCGGGGTGTTGTATACGTTCCACCTCTCGAGTTGTGTCTCGAGAAGCGAACGTTCGTTATAATAAGTATGGATTACTGTAAATTGATTCATCCAACAATCTGTTGAAGTTCTTCTGTTGCATCAATTTCAGTTAGGTCGATTGCAGGAAATTCAATCTGCTCAGTCAGACTATACTGCAGATACTCATTATGAGTAACATTCTGGTCAAGATACAATTGCCAACCAGAAAGAGTTTCGTGGAATTGCTTGGTGTGAGTTTCGATCAGATGACGTTTTGCTTCACATGCCTTACCAATTTGTTCAAGGGTTGGTTCGACGTCGAATCGAGCAATGATATATTCTTTGGCACCAATAGTTTTCCAAAGTGGCATGTCATCAGTTGCAGAGTTTGCCCATAGTGCAGTTGTTGCAACCAACTTGAGATTCAGTTCTTCATTTGTTTGTTCAGTCATTTATTCATTCCCTAGTTAAAAATGGTGATGCCAGTAGGATTCGAACCTACGACCTAGAGCTTAGAAGGCTCTTGCTCTATCCAGCTGAGCTATGGCACCAATGTCAATTATTGTTATACTATATCTATTGTAAAAAGTCAAGTGTTTTTTATCGAACATCTAATCTTTCTGGATATTCAAACCATCCAGTAGCGATATACTTATTCCCGACAAGATCGGGTGCAGCACGATGAACATGGGTATATGCTGCAGGCCAAATAAGCAAAGTTCCTGCTTCTGGTTTTACTGCCAGATCTTGGAATTTAAACTCTGTCTTACCACCTTCTTCTACAGTGTTCAGATACAACATCCAAACACCAAACCTGCCTCGATTATTTTTTCCAGATCCTTGTTCAGTATGCCATTGGTGGAATCCACCACCAGTTTCTGATTTCTGGAATTTCCAACCTGGAGTAAACAGTTCTAAGAATGCTCGACTAGCAGCACCATATTGTTTGTTATATTTTCTCCAACCTGCATGTACTGCATCGACAACAGATTCTTCAAAAAACTTTAATGACCCATATCTACCAGTAAAGATATTCCAGTCTGTTCTGTTTGCATCATCCGATAGAATACAGGCAGTTCCTGGATCTGGACGTGAGATAATAACGTCCATGGCATCGCAAATCTGTTTACATTTTTCTGCACTTAGTGCATTGGGGTATGATTCTATAAAATTCATTAGAAATTAAACTTCGAAAAGTCCCTCTGTTGACGTTGACCGATTGTAGTTTTCTCGAACACTGGCAGATCGTCTTGACCTGAATCCATAATTCCCTTTTGGGCAGATTCTTCTAGGTCATACAAACGCATCTTACCACGATCGATACCAACCATGAACCTCTTATTTATTCCTGGATCATTGTAGCGATTTTTCAACTGCTTGACCATCAGTTGTCCCATCTTCTCAAGTTCTTCTGTCGAGATTAGGGCAAACATCAAGTCGGCAGTTGCTGGCAAACCAAATGATTCCGAGGTATCAGTCAGTTCAACGTCACTGTTCGCATATCCACCACGAGTAGTTTGGGTGGCAGAAACAACAGGTAAATCAAACTCAACTGCGAAACCACGAAGTTCTTCGGCGATTGCCTTCACATATGTATAAGAGTTTACACCTGCTCCTGGTTTGAATCTACTCGAGGCACAGATGTTAAGATAATCGACAAACACAATATCAGGAGCAAAGTTTCGCTTCAACATCAATTCGTTTAGCAGCGCCTTGAAATGACCAACGTGTGCAGATGCAGTTGGATATTCTTTGATGATCAACTTACCCTCAGTCTTGTTTCGAATTTTGTCAATTCGAGTATCAAACATGGAACGGGAAAGGTCTTTCAACTCACCAATGTTTACATTCATCATGTTCGCATCGATACGCTCGGCAATCTTCTCTTCACTCATTTCCATGGTAATGTAGAGAACATTCTTACCCTGCGCCAATGCTCCTGATGCCATGTGACACATGAACAAAGACTTACCCACACCAGTACCAGCAAGTGCAATATTCAGAGTCTTGTTTGGTAGACCACCACCTGTAATCTTGTTGAACATTTCAAGATCGAATGGCATCTTATTCTCAACACGGTGATAGAAGTCAAACCGCGACTCAGAATTATCTAGATAATCATGACCGACATTATTATCAAAGCAAATTCCCAATGCTTCCTGTAAGATGGAAGGGATACCATCCTGAGAATGCTCCTTGTCTCCACCATCGATAATCTGAATCGACTTCATGATTGCATTATAGACTGCCTTGTCTTTACAAAACTTCTCAGTCTCTTCAAGCAACCACTTCTCATTCACATCAAGAGAATCATCAAGATGTGTCAGTTTCTCATTGATGTTTTTAAATTCATTTTCGTTGATACCACGGTCATTCTGCACTACGATTTCAATTGCTTCGACTGTCGGAAGTGAATTATACTTCTCGATAAACTCTCTAGCATAATTGAAAATCTTGCGCTCGGAAGTATCATGGAAATATTCTGGTGTTATGAATGGAATTACCTTGCGAGCATAGTCTTCATCAGAAAACAACTTACTAAGGATGATTGTTTCAATTTTTTGCATATTCAATTTACTTTCTTCGCATTTATTTCTTCGCGTGACAATTGTCGATGTGGTATATTGATTACAGGCAGCGCATCACCAAACCCCTTACAGAATCTACAGGCATTTATGTTAATTTTTTCACTGTTAATTGCCTCGGTATACTTCTCAGTAAACTGCTCGTCGATTGATATACCATCTAGTTCTTTCAGATCATATGGTAACGGAACACCGATTGCTTTATAATATCCTGGTCGATGAATACTTACTGCACACCGATAGTATTTTCCACCAAAGAACGTGGAATAATAGGTTTTTCCGGAACAAGAAGTATATACTGCTTGTGCGGTGTCTTCGTCTAGTTCTTCGAATTGATCTAGTACACGAAATTGCTCGCCTATTACGAGATCTACATTTTGTCGATCTATTACAACTTGGTCTTTTTTCCAAGCACTCATACTTTTTGGATGGTTAATAACGTTGTTAAAGTTCCATCGTTTTCCTCGCTCGTCTAAATAGTTAAGAATTTTGTCATAGTTTATGTTCACATTTTCATATTTACTAATGCTAACAATATCACAATTATCATAAAACTCATCTGACAAAGACAATAGGTTTATTCCATTGGTTACGATGGCAGTAACATCACAAAAATTACTCTGCTTTGCATATTTCAAATATTCTGTAATATCTGGATTAAGTGTTGGTTCGCCACCAATAAAACGCAAAACACCAACATGCATGTACTGCGAAAGATTGTCCATATCTCGTTTAAAACTTTCAAGATCAAAAGATTCTTCGTCGCGGTATGGCGATCCAGTACTGCAGTTCGCACATTTTAAATTACAATGAAAACTTATATAGTATTCAATAGATGGAAGATTAATCATACACTTTAATCTTCTTCTGCAACTTTTAAATTCTCTATCTCATCATATTCATTTGCAATTCTAATGCAACATGGTTCACAAACAAACATCTCATACTCGAGACCCTCTTCAATACCATGAAGGCACATGGCAGGGTCATTCTTTTTCAGAACGACCCCACATTGATTACATATCTTGATTTTCGTAGTCTTCTGAAATATCTTCGTCAGAAATGTCCACATTTTCATTCTCCATCATTTGTCCACCTGCCATGCGATAGCGACCTTCAATCCACTCGCCGAACGTTGGATCAGTCAGAACTGGCATCCAGAATTCTTTGTTGTAAGTATCATTCAAGCGATACTTCTTTTCTTCGCCAACTCGCTGATACCAACCGTTGTTCGGTTTAACCACGTGTCCTGACTCGAGCGCCATGTCTAGTAGACCAGACCATTTACTGATGCCACCTTCGAAGGTAACTTCAATAGGAATCTTGGACTTTTCACGAACATAACGAGACTTCTCGACGTTAATGATAAAGTTATAACCAACTACCTCGGTACCAGTCTTTTCCTGCTGACGACCAATGATAAAGATGTTATCGGCAGAGTAATAGATGCCAGTACCACCAGAGACGATTGCCTTGGGGAACATACCAATTTCCATATAAGTGTGATTGACCACGACCATAGGAATATCCTTGATGGTAAGGTGGGGAGTAATCATACGGAACAACGACTTCATCTGCTTTGCACGAGTCATATCTGCGACTGACTTACCGTCAAGCGCATCGTCTACTTCCTTCTTCGATGCCAAATTGCCAACTGAGTCAACGACAATCATGACACGATCCTTACGCTCAAGTTCGTTCACCTGCTTCATAATATCATGCTTCAACTGCTCAATGTCAGTGATGGGAGTATGAATAATTTTATCGGTGTTAATACCGAAGTTCTCAAAGTACGACTGCGGAGCACCAAACTCCGAGTCATAGAACAGGACAACACCATCGTCATACTTATCCAAGAAACTCTTGACTAGCATCATTGCAAATGCAGTCTTGAAGTGCTTAGATGGACCAGCAAAAATGGTCAATCCTGGAGTTAGACCACCGTCTAACTTACCAGAAAGTGCTACGTTCAGTGCAGGAACTGCAGTCTGAATTAGATCTTTCGTACTGAACAACTTACTCTGAGAGAGAACATTAGTCTCTTTGATTGTGCTGTTCTTTTTAAGTCTATCAATTAAATCACTCATGTAAATAAATCCTCTAGTGTTGCGGTTACTTCGGTCTGCCAACCAAGACCTTCGATAATTTGTTTAATTGGTTCCAAGAAACTCTTCTCGAACATTGTATTATAGTCTATATACCTATCTAAGTCAAGCTCTTTTGGAATCTTTCCAATAAAAGCGATACAATTTTCTCGAATATGATTAGGTTCCTTCAAGTAGAGAAACTTAATCTTTTCCCCTTCTTGAATCAACTCATATTTCTTATCTAGTTTATTCTTACGCAAAAGGTGGTTATACATTAACGCACCTCGAACATGCATAGGTGTTCCCTTGGCATAGATGTCTGCACCAGAAGTATACTTCATAAGACCATTCACACCACGAGGGAATGCAATTTGCTCTGGTTCAAACTTGTTGAACAAGATGCGAGTATGCTCGATAAAACCCTGTAGAGTTTTCTCGTCAGTTGTCAGTGCCAGTCTTACTGCTTCCTTGAGACTTTCTCGAACAGGTGCTGGAGTGGAAGAACGAACGATCTCAAGACCCATGACCTTGAGTTTCGGATCTTTGTATCGGACACCTTCATTATCGTAGACGTTGAGTGCATACCTTTTCTTCGCAACCCAGAGACCACGTTCTGCGATTGCTTCACGTTTGAAGATAATCTTCTTTTGAAATGCGTTCGTGTAGTCCGCAAGTCCATCGCAACTCTTGTTGATCGTCTCTGTGATTTTCTCTTCGCAGATTTTATCGAGAACGTCAATGAGTTTATCGCGTGGTAGATTGCTATAATACTTACGAACAAGAGGGTCCAAGGAAATATAACAAGAATCAGTATCACTGTAGAAAGAGTAGTTGTGTCCATTTGTTCCTACGACTTTATTAAGATAAACATCAAGTGCTGTGCCGACTTTGCGAATAATATATTGACCAGTCATTGTGATACCCTCGGCAATACGAGAGTCATAATAACGGAAGTATTCGTTACCCCACGCACCGAACAGCGAGTTCAACTGAATCTTTCTCGCCATCTGGAAGTTGTTATACTTTGAGATGTCATTCTTCAGTCGAGAATCTTTAGTAATTTCATATTCTTTCTCGGCAGCAATCATCAATTTCTTATAACGCTGTCGGTCATCGAAGAACTTCTGAACAATCTCAGGAAACTTACCCTGCTTTTCTCGAGTATAACAATAACCATTGGCAGTCATGGTGTAATCGTTGGTCTGTAGATCATCAAGATTATACTTGCCTTCGAGCAATCCGTTGACTGTCGTGTCTTTAACATGACCCTCGACGAATGTTTCGGGCGACTGATTATACTGCATAATGATTGACGGATACAGGGAGGTCGCATCGAATGACACAACCCAGTCGTACTGTCCAGGTTTTGGTTCCTGCACAAACGCACCTTCAATCTGTCGACCACGACTCTCTTTCTTCTGAGGAATCTGGATATTCTGATTATGAAGGTGATTGTAGATGATACAATCCCATGTTCGAACCTGAGAGAACACATCATTGAAGTTACACTTAGCATCGTATGCCATCGTCAGAATCAGTTCAATCAACTTCATCTTGTGCTCGAGTGCATCAACGATCTCAACGTCTCGAATGTTATACTCTACAAACTTCTGCCAGTCCTTGACATAAAATTCACGGAAACTCTCATATGGATTTTCCATCTTTTTAAGACCAAGTTCAACCTCACCGATGTAGTCGAGTTTATAACTTTCCCGACGAACATAGGTAAACTTCTTATAGAGATCGATGTAGTCAATGATGGCAACACCAGTGATGTCATAGGAGACATGTTCACGACCCATGATAGTCACATTCTTACGACGAACAAGTCCCCATGGAGAGAACTTCTTCTTCATAGTTGTGTCATCCTCGGAGCAGAACAAACGCTCAACGCGAGAGATTAGATACGCAATATCGAATAGGTCGCAGTTCCAACCTGTGATGATGTCAGGATAATTCTCAGAGTAAAAACGAACGAACGTCTCAAGGAGATCACGCTCATTATCGCACTTGACATACAAGAACTTGTTGCCTTGGGCGCGAAGACTCTCGACTTCCTCGCACTTGTCATCAAAATCACCGCAACCAAATGTGATGATTTGGCGAGTGATAAGATTCTTGACGGTGATTAGAAGAACTTCTTCGATAGGGTTTTGAACGTCAGGGAACCCATGTTCCGCCGACGTTTCAATATCGATAGTCTGAATGTTTAGTTGCGTAATATCCCACTGGATTTCTCCAGGATATGTATGGGTGATATACTGATACCCATAATTAGTCTGACCGTAGATCGGGAAGTTCTCTACCTGACCATAAGTTTGAACAAATTCTTTTGCTTCATTGTTATTGGCAAATTCTACAGGTTGTAAATCTTCGCCATACAAAGATTTAAACTTGCTTGGTTCTTTTGACTTCACATATAAAGTCGGGGAGAAGTCTGCCCTCTTAGTAAAACGCACTCCATTATTTACTCCACGGACTAAAACCTTGGAACCATATTGGTGTGCGCATGTATAAAATTTCATATAAATCCCTCATCATCAAATACTACTATACCGTAAAAACATAATAAAGTAAAGGGATTTATCGTAGTTTGTAACCAATCTTTGCTTCTAGTTCTTCCAGTTTCATAGTTGAAACCTGTGACTTGGGAACTAGATTGTCTACAATATAGACTGCAACATTTCCACTCTCGAAGAATGCTACCTTATAAAGAAAGTCTGGAACAGGAACCTTACTCTTACCAACCAGTTTTGGATTCTTAGAGTAATGTGCACCAGTCACAACCCACTTGAACGGAACCGAACGAACACGTTCCTCAAGATTCTTCCATGCTATACGGTTGACCGAAGGCAACTGTGGAGTCATGTTTGTCATCAGGAAAGTATCTGACATTTCGTTTGGATCGTCTGCGTTTGCAGCAGGAACCATATGCCCACGATCGTAACCAGAGTTGGTATAATCAGCATGGGTTGGTGAATCAGCGATGCGCTTATCTGGACGGAAGTCGTCGGTGCGTGGTGTTTTCTTTACTCGTTCCTGTGCAATCTCCGTCGAGAAAACATTTGCATTACGAGCATCGTCATAAACAATTGCAAAGAAAGAGTTGCAGAGAACCGTAGTATTAGGTACTACGATTTCCTTACCATTTGGATAGAACTGATCGCAGGGGGACGCATTAGCAGCAGTCGGTAGAGCGAATAAAAATAGAGCAGCAATAAAGTTCTTCATATAATGATTTTACTTTCTGGAACGACTAGACCCGATCCATACCGAGTGTTATACTCATTCAGCATACCAGTTTCTGGATCGAAAATTGAAACGATTGCACCACCGCGAATAGGAACAATGTTGTCCTTCGCATAGGGGCAGAATGGAGCAAGTCCAATACCAAACTGGTTATTTTGACCTTGGGGAACCATCATAATTAGTAGAGGTTTACTGAGAACAACAAGGTTTCCATCATCAAACTCAGAAACATCTGCAATGATTTCATCCCCACTGATCAACTTAACACATTTGATATTGGACATACTTTATACTTTCATTATTTAGATTAAGATTATTTAGTTTTACCTTCTGCTAAGAATTCGGCAGCCTGCGATGGATATTCACTATCATCGGTAATGTCGATTTTCTTCGCTTTCTTTTCTTCTGGAATAAATGCTTCTAACCAAATCTTCAGCATACCATTAACCAGAGAAGAACTTTTTACTTCCACATTGTCAGCAAGAGTGAATTCACGTTTGAATCCTCGCTCTGCGATTCCCTTGTAGAGATATTCAGTAGACTCAGATGAATCGCACTTTCCTTGGATGCTCAGCATACCCTCTTGCAATTGAATATCAATGTCCGCTTTACCGAAACCAGCAACTGCCAGTTCGATTACGTAGCGATCTTCATCGACTTTCTTGATATTGTATGGAGGATATTTAATTGGCATCATCTGTGCCGATTGATCAGCAATATCTGCCAACCGTTTCATGACGCGATCAGCGCCAACAAAATAACGGTCGAAGTCTGCTAAATTAGTTGTATTAAATTTCATATTTTGCTCCTATTAAGCGAGTTTAAAAAAGTGTGCCATCCGAAGCATGGCACACTCTATTTATACTACAATTTAGAAGAAAAGTAAATAGTTTTTTTAATTTCTTTTTGCGCCAATATTATATTTTTGAACCAGTTCCCACTCGCCCTTTTCTTTATAGGCGATAATCTTAATCTGATTTAGTGGTGCACAATTTTCGTGCAGTTCTGGATTCTTAATATCTATTAGACCCCAGTCACCGAGCAACTTGGCAATAGTATTTCTACGTTCTAAATCATTGTCACTAAAGTCAGCACCCTTACCATCTAAGGCAAAGAGTTCCTTGAAGTGAACAATAAAGTATCTGCTCTGTTTGTGGAGGATATGGCAGGACTGGAAAAGAGTCTTTTCCTTGCGTGATGCTACCCCAATACGAGAAAGAGTTTCT
>Ga0164293_10001004_pt1 | contig 23625 bp, 23 predicted proteins | sample GEODES118metaG_FD_111487 | JGI IMG/M metagenome (GOLD analysis project Ga0164293, IMG submission 111487) | Eutrophic lake water microbial communities from Lake Mendota, Wisconsin, USA - GEODES118 metaG | ecosystem: Environmental > Aquatic > Freshwater > Lake | place: USA: Lake Mendota...
GGTCGTCCGAGCAAGGTTCGGAGCCCCAACGGTGAAGAAGGGTCGTCATCGTCGCTTTGAAGAAGCGAGAAAATTAAAGCAGTCGGGCCCCTCGGCTGCTGACTTGGGTCTCGGGGATCGATCTCGTTCGCCGCAATCCGAAGAGGATGAGTATGCGGCGATTGCCGAAAAGTATGGGGTGCGTTTCGATGACGAGGATGAGGAAGGCGACGAGGAAAACCAGTAATCGGCACCTGCCGACCGCATTCCCCCCTACATGACACAAGAATCTTCACTGTTGCGCAATATTGCGCTCGTGGCGCATGTTGACCACGGAAAAACCACGCTCGTTGATGCACTTCTGCGTAGCACCGGGACCTTTGCTGCCCATCAAGAACTTGTTGAGCGCGTGATGGACTCTGACGACCAGGAACGGGAGCGCGGAATCACGATTTTGGCAAAAGCGGCCGAAATCGAATGGAAGGGCCACAAGATCAATTTGGTCGACACGCCTGGGCATGCTGACTTTGGCGGAGAGGTGGAACGCGCGCTCGCTCTCGTTGATGGAGTGCTCTTGCTCGTTGACGCGGCAGAAGGACCGTTACCACAAACTCGATACGTCCTATCCAAGGCGCTGCAACTGGATTTGCCGGTGATACTTGTGTTGAACAAGGTTGATCGGCAAGATGCGCGTCCAGAGGAAGTTCTTGCAGAAGTTGAGCAGCTCTTCCTCGATTTGGCACACGCCGACCATCATCTCGCTTTCCCTGTCTATTCTGCTGTTGCACGCGAAAGCCGCGCCATGAAGGGCATTGGCATGCCTGCACAGGACAGTGATCTCTCGCCTCTTCTGGACGCGATTGTCGAGTTCATACCCGCTCCGGCAAACGACCCTCATGCACCGTTGCAGGCGATCGTGACTAATTTGGACGCATCCGACTATCTCGGTCGTCTGGCGATCGGGCGAGTCGTGAATGGGGTGCTGCGTAAGGGCGAAACCGTTGCAGTGTGTCAACGTCCGACCGAGGCTGACTCGTCACCAACACTACGGTGCCGACTATCCGGTCTGTACTCATTCAGCGGTATTGAGCGCATTGAAGTTGCAGAGGTAGTCGCAGGTGATTTGTTCATCGTTGCGGGTATTGAAGCCGTAGAGGTGGGCGACACGATTGCCTCGCTCGAGGCGCCGCAACCTCTTCCTCGATTAGAAGTGGACGAGCCGGTATTACGTATGAGCTTTGGCGTGAACACGTCGCCATATGCGGGTCGGGAAGGCAAGTATTTGACGAGCCGACACATTCGGGAACGTTTACAGAAGGAAGTGCTCGGAAACGTCAGTATCAAGATTTCTTCGACAGAAGTCGCGGAAGTCATGGAAGTTGCTGGACGAGGTGAGCTGCAACTTGCGGTGCTCATCGAAAATATGCGTCGCGAAGGGTTCGAACTTCAAGTGAGTCGGCCAGAAGTAATCACGAAAGAAATCAATGGTGCCCGCCACGAGCCACTCGAGGAAGGAACCTGCGATGTGCCGGACGAATATGTCGGCGCAGTGACGCAGGCACTCGCTCCGCGTAAGGGCCGGGTGACAGACATCGTTCCGGGCGACCCTGGTCGGACAATTGTTCGATTTGAGGCTCCCTCACGTGGTCTGATCGGGTTTCGTTCGCTGTTAATGACGGTGACACGCGGTACGGCTTTGCTGCACCAGTCGCTCGGTGGATACACGCCGTGGTGTGGTGATCTGCCGCATCGAAACGGAGGAGCGATGGTGGCTGATCGCATCGGTTCGGCAACCGCTTACGCACTCGACAATCTGCAGTTACGTGGCACTCTCTTCGTCTCGCCCGGTGACGATGTGTACGAGGGAATGGTCGTAGGCGAGAATGCACGTGACGACGAAATGGTGGTCAACGCTGTTCGTGCTAAAGAGAAAACGAATATTCGAACCCATAGTCATGACGATGGCCCAAAGTTGGCCACACCAGTCACACACACCCTGGAGTCTGCTATTGAATGGATTGGTGATGACGAGCTCGTCGAGGTGACACCGAAAAATGTTCGTGTCCGTAAACGCTTTCTTACGCTTGAGGATCGTCGACGTGAGGCGAAGCGCTCGTCCTAACGAGCAGACTTTTTTCGTTTCATCTGCGGGTGGGGCAGCGGGACAGAACGTTTCTCTTCGAGAAGGTTCACCATCATCTTGTAGATACGTTCTCCCACGAGCTCTTTTAGCTCATCTGCCAGATATTGATACACCGGACGCTTACCGACGAATGCAGCAGGGTCGTCGGTGCACCACCAATGGAAGTCGTGGCCGCCTTCGCCCCAATCACGACGTTTCCATTCGCGAACAAACGAGACCACGTGCCCGTCGTCTTCGGTGTATTCCTCGAGACGCAACGGGACCTGCCAACACACGTCTGGTTTCCAGTCCATGGGGCGTTCGCCGACTTCGAGGGCTGCGATATGAAACGCGCATCCCATGCCACCGGGGAAGTCGGGTTCATTGTGAAAGATGCACGCCCCGTTCACACGCCGCGTTACATCGGAACCATCGCGTTCCTTTGTGAGCCAGCGCCCGTTGGCACCCTTTGCGTGATTTTGCCAATGTTCGGGCTTCAAACGTTTCACTGATTTGCGAACGGTTGCTAGATCTTTTTTATCGATGAAATGAGCTCCATAACTGCAGCATCCCTGCTGCAACGCAGTTGCGTCATCATCGAGAACGCCCTTACATCCATTCCCATAGATGCACTCCCAATTGGAGCGAAGGAACGTGGCGTCCACCATCCAGGTCTGATCCTTGTCAGGATCTGAAAATGAAACCCATTCATGAAGTTCGTCGTATTTCGGCACGGCGGTTCACGTTAGACGATTTCATGCGTCGCGGCATACCCGTGTGTCAGGATGAGGGTATGAATCATGAGGCTGACATTGACAATATGGATGATGTCGTTGAGACGCTGCGCGAGGTGTCGGAACTACTCGCTGATCGCTCCCTGTTGATACTCAAGGAAGCCCACCAAGCGGGCCAAACTCGGCGACCCGACGCTGAGCGCGTAGTGACGCAGGCACGCCGGTCAGTAGAGAAGGCGATTTCGCTGCTCTCTAGGGGGAGTTGAGGAAGTCAATCAGGCTTCGCAAGCGGCCATAATCGTTGCGTTTAAACGCAAAAGTGATGCGAGGTAGATCGAGGTGATCGTTGTCCGCAACTTCCGGGTCGAGTGGTCGTGTTCGGTCGAAGACGCCGTCCCTGAGCAATCCCGAATACTCGCTGTTGAGTATTCGTAGCTTCTCATCGCTGATTTCGTGTTGAAGGCGAACGACAAGCCGATCACCCACATAGCGGATGGAGTGGTAAGTGGCATAAAAACCGTTGATTTCTGCCACCGCCTCCTCGATGGTGGGGCATACCGTGAAAAGGTTGACATCATGCGACGAGATAAGACCTCGCGGAAGAAGTTGCGACTGAACAAAGTCTTGTACTGACTCCCAAAACGGGTCACCGGGAAGATCGACGAGGACAATCGGCACCGGGAGACCCTTGCCGGTCTGTGTGAGTGTGAGTAATTCAAACATCTCGTCCAGGGTGCCGAAGCCACCTGGCATACAGACAAATGCCTGAGACTCTTTTACGAGCATCAGCTTTCGCGTGAAGAAGTACCGCATCGAGACGTACTTGGTGTCGCCTGCGATGACCTCGTTTGCCGCGGTTTCAAAAGGGAGACGAATCGAAACCCCAATTGACCGCTCGCGGCCAGCACCGATCATTCCGGCTTCCATGATCCCCGGGCCAGCACCCGTGACCACCATCCACTCCTGATCGGCCAGCGCCCGAGCCAAGCGCGCAGTGTGATCGAAGAGTGGGTCGCCCTTTGCGGTACGTGCGGAACCAAAAATAGTTACTTTGCGTTGCGATCGATACGGTGCAAGCATTAAGAATGCTTCCCGCATCTCTTTGAGTGCCGACGCAGCGATCTTCATATCCAATGTAGGAATGTCGTCTCGGGAGAGCCCGAGCGCGCTCGTGATGAGACTGACCACGTACTGACGGTCATGGGGGCCACCCATCTGATCGACGAGGTCGTTAATGGCGGTTTCTACCGCGGCACGATCATGAGCACCGTTGGTCACGTGAGCTGTGCGACCTTGTCACGTAACTCGCTGAGAAGATCGTCGAAACTCTTCCGAAATGCGTCCACACCTTGCTTTTCAAGTAGTCGTGCTACATCTTGTGTATCGACACCGAGTCGTTGCAACGAGTCCCACTCTTTGCGGGCCTCCTCGAGACCAACGTCAATTGTTTGGCGCAGGACCCCGTGGTCATCGAATGCGCGCGCGGTGGGTTCGGGCAGCGTGTTGACCGAAAGAGGGCCAATGAGTTGGTCTACATACAGTGTGTCGGGGTACTGGGGATTCTTCGTCGATGTGGATGCCCACAGTGGACGCTGCGGTGTCGCTCCGTGACGACTCTGGAGATCGGCCCAGCGTGTGCTGAGCATGGAATCCTGAAAGTGGGCATAGGCGAGTCGAGCCTGCGCAATAGCACTCCGTCCACGCATCGCGAGCGCTTCATGAGACCCAATATCGGTGAGACGCTGATCGATCTCGGTGTCGACACGCGAGACAAAGAAACTTGCAACGCTCGCAACTGTTGAGACAGCCGTTGGGTTTGTGGCTGCGAGTTCCTCGAGACCACCGAGATACGCGTCAAGAACTTGCGCGTACGTGTCGAGGCTAAAAATGAGCGTGACATTGACGTTGATGCCATTCGCGACGATCTGACGAACCGCGTCAATGCCGGCCTGAGTGGCCGGCACCTTGATCATGACGTTGGGTCGATTCAGACGCTCCCATAACGTGCGTGCGGCAGTCACCGTTGCATCGGTGTCGTAAGCAAGATCCGGAGATACTTCAACGCTCACGTATCCGTCCTGTCCCGCGGAGCTCTCGTAAAGACCTCGGAACATGTCAGCCGCATTTGCGATGTCCGAGCAAACCAAATCCCAATAGGCGACATGTACGTCACGATGATGCGTATAGGACTGCAACAGTTCATGGTCGTAGAGCGACGAACCTGCTATCGCTTTCTGAAAGATGCTCGGGTTCGAGGTCACCCCGCGAATGCCTTGCTGCAACCAGCGTTCGAGGGTGCCATCGAGCAGGTATGCCCGGCTTAGCGTGTCGAGCCACGGGCTTTGGCCGCATGTTTCGTGTAACGCTGTAAGACGAGTTGAGTTAATCATGGCGACGAGTCTCAAGCAGTTCGATCGCGACAGCCTCTACGTGCGTGGGGGAGATGCCAAGTTGCTCGAGCACTGTTGAACCAGGGGCACTCGCACCAAATCGATCGATACCTACCTGTCGATGTGCGTATCGCGACCATCCAAATGTCGAAGCCGCCTCCACGGAGATCGTGGGTAGATGAGGGGGGAGCAGTGTTTCACGGAACGTCACCGGTTGGGCATCGAAACGACGCCAATCCGGCATTGACACAATCCGTGTAGACACTCCACGTTCCCGCAGTAATGCGGCTGCTGTAACGCATGTGGACACTTCGCTACCGGTACCGATCAAGACAAGATCAGGTTCGGCTTCGGAACCGACTTCAGCTGCACCCGTATCGACTGCGTTCCCATCGGTCAAAAGTTGCAGGTTTTGTCGGCTCAAAATGAGTGCGGTGGGCCCATCTGCGCGCAGGGCCGAGAGCCATGCTCGATGCGTCTCATTCGCATCGGCAGGACGGATGACCTGAAGGCCGGGCATCGAGCGAAGAGCAGCGAGGTGTTCGATGGGTTGGTGCGTCGGACCGTCTTCGCCAACCCCGACCGAATCATGACTGAATACGAAAATACAACGGGCTTGAGACAGCGCAGCCAAACGAATCGCTGGCTTCATGTAGTCAGAGAAGACGAAAAAGGTCCCACCAACGGGAACAACACCACCGTGTAGTGCTGCGCCTACCAGTGCAGCACCCATCGCATGCTCCCGAATGCCGAAATACACCTGCTGACCACTGGGGTCAGTACGCGTATGGGCATTAAACGACGACACCCGCGTGCCGGTATTGCCGGTGAGGTCTGCAGAGCCAATGAGAAGTCCAGGGATCGCGTCAGTGCTCGCCACGATCGACTCGACGATGGCTTGACGCGTGGCCAACTGCTTAGCTGCATCGAACTGAGGCGCCGTAACGCGCTCGACGGCTACGGGAGCGAAACAAGCGTCGAATGTGGATCGATCACAACCTGCAGATTGTCGCTGATAGTCCTCTTGCAATGCGGCACCTCGACGGTGTGCGTGATGGCGAAGAGTCTCTACAACAGAATCAGGTGCCCAAAAAGGTTCATCGGGGATTCCCATTGCCTGTTTAGTCCGGGTCACATGTTCTGTTGTGAACGGATTGCCGTGTGCCTCATGCCTATCGGTGAAGTCGGGAGACGGCACTCCAATTCGGGTGCGCAACACACACAGTGTGGGTTGACCACGGTGATTTTTGGCTTCGAGCAACATCGCTTCGAGTGCGTCTAAATCGTCTCCCAACTCACCAACTTCAATCACGTTCCACCCGTAGGAGCGGAAACGCATCGGCACATCGTCCGAGCAAGCCAGATCGGTTGACCCGTCGATTGTGATGCGGTTGTCGTCGAAAATGCAGACCAGCCGATCGAGACCGAGATGCCCCGCGAGCGACGCTGCTTCATGGCTAATTCCTTCCATGAGACAGCCATCGCCTGCCACCACCCACGTGTGATGGTCCATCAGTTCGTCGCCGAAGCGTGATCGGAGGTTTCGCTCGGCAATTGCCATGCCAACTGCGTTAGCAAAACCTTGACCAAGAGGACCGGTAGTGACTTCGATACCTGGGGTATGGCCCACTTCGGGGTGACCAGGCGTGCGAGATTCCCAGCTACGGAAGGCCAACAGGTCATCGCGCTCGAGGCCATAGCCGTTCAAGAACAACAGGGCGTACTGGAGGATCGACGCATGCCCGTTCGACAGAATGAATCGATCCCGGCTCACCCAGTGAGGGTTTCCGGGAAAATGCCGCATGACGCGTGAGTAGAGCACGTGCCCGAGAGGGGCGAGCGACATCGCTGTTCCCTGATGACCGCTCTTGGCATGCAATGGCGCATCCATGGCGATTCCTCGAATAATGGCTACTGCAAGCCGGTCGGTGTCGTTGTCAAGCGTATGCACGTTGAGGACTGTACTTCGTGGGGTGTCTACACGTTGGCGAAGAGTGGCGGGTTTTGGCCGGAGTCGAACCCTTACGGAGAACTACAGTCGTCAACGTGCCGAATACTGAAACACTGTCAGAGGCCAGTTCGAAAGAACTACTTCGTCACTTTGCTGTACCGTTTGCCCCTGAACGGGTGGTCACCTCCGTGGAGGACGCCATTACTGCGGCACATGAGGTTGGATTTCCGGTGGCCCTGAAGGCCTCGGGCGACACCATTGCGCACAAGACTGAGCGCGGGCTTGTACACCTCGGTCTGGGTAGCGATGACGCGGTGCGTCGAGCAGTGGCGGACATAAATGAGCGAATTCGGCCCGAGGACGGAACGGTGTCGTACTTGGTGGCACCCATGGTCAAAGGCAATCGGGAGCTCATCGCGGGGGTGGTACGTGATGCCACGTTTGGCCCGCTCGTCATGGTGGGTATCGGTGGCGTACTGGCCGAAGCACTCGGGGATGTGACGTTCCTCCGAGTCCCATTTGGGGAATCCGATGTGGATCGTGCGCTGAAACGGCTCACGCACCAGGCTTTGTTGGGGTCGTATCGAGGCGATGTTGCCCCCGATGCCGGGCAGTTGCGTTCGTTGTTACTGGGTCTTGGTTCACTTGCTTTGTCGCGTCACGATGTGGCCTCTGTAGACGTCAATCCATTAATCGTTCGTGGGGATGGTTCGTTGGTGGCGGTCGATGCACTTGTCGAACTCTTCCCGAACGAAAACGCCACAGCAAATGCAATGCCGCGACAATTGCGCGATCGTTTATCGCCGTTGTTCGATCCGCGCGGGGTTGTTGTGGTGGGTGCGTCGTCGCATCCGGGAAAATTTGGATTCGTTTCCCTGCACAACATCTTGGTCGGGGGATACTCGGGCAACGTGTTTGCCACCAACCGATCGGGGGAGCAGGTGTTGGGTATCAACACATTGCCCTCAGTGTCCGACCTTCCTCACGGCGCAGCGGATCTCGCGTTCTTGTGTACGCCTGCAAGTGCCAACGAGGACATCTTGCGAGAATGCGCGCGAGCAGGAATTGGTGCCGTGTTTGTCGCGTCAGCGGGTTATCGCGAGGCAGGACACGAGGAATCGGAGCGGCGACTCGTGGCGTTGGCCGATGAACTTGGCATCGTGCTTGCCGGCCCGAACGGACAGGGATTGGTGAGCACACCGAGCAAATTGTGTGCACAGATTGTCGCGCCTCATCCGCCGCAGGGCCATGTGGGTATCGCCTCGCAGAGCGGCAACTTCGTGTCGAGCTTCTTGAACTATTCGCGTTTTTCCGGAGTGGGTGTCTCTCGTGCCATTTCAGCGGGGAACGCAGCCCAACTCGGCATAGCTGATTACCTGGCATATCTCGCCAACGACCCAGAGACGACGGTTGGACTGACCTATGTAGAAAGCGTCGATAACGGACCCGCCTTCATTGACTCTGTCTCTCGATTTGTCCAGCACAAACCACTCGTGATGGTTAAGGGAGGCGTCACTGACGAAGGCTCCAAAGCTGCGTCGAGCCACACGGGTGCGTTAGCGGCAAATCACGCGGTTTTTTCATCGGTGTGTCGCCAGTATGGGGTCAGCCTCGTAGAGGGTGTTGAGGAAGCATTTGATGTCGCCGCTGCGTTCGCTTCACAGCCTTCACTCAAGGGGAACCGTCTCGTGATTCTCACGACAGTCGGGGGGTGGGGCGTCGTCACCGCAGATGCAGTGGCACGAGATGGCGTACTCGAACTCATCGATTTGCCGCAGTCGTTAATGGCGTCGCTCGATGCGATTCTCCCACCACGTTGGAGCCGAAATAATCCCATTGATTGCGCTGGCGGCGAGACACGCGACACGATCCCCGAGATTCTCGACTTGGTGGCGGCCCATGATGATGTAGATGCGATTCTCCTTCTGGGCCTTGGTATCCAGAGCAATCAGGCTCGCATGATGCGAGAAGGACGTTTTTATCCGGACCATGGTCTCGAACGCATCGTCACCTATCACGAGCGGCAGGATGAGCGATACGTCCGTGCCGCGGTCGAGACCGCTCATAAATGGAACAAACCCGTGATGGTGGCCACCGAACTCGCCGTAGCCGATAGTGACAATCCGGGCCCACTCACGGCGCGTGAATTGGGTTCCTATTGTTTCCCATCAGGTGCCCGCGCGGTTCGCGCACTTGCCGAGATGGCGCGGTACGCAGGCTTCCGCGCGTCGCAGTCGTGAAAACCGCTCGAAACGAAGACTCTCAAGGATTGGAGCGCGCTCGCCAGCGCGTGAAGGCGGGTTCGCCCAAAGCCGTCGCGGTAGTCCTCGTGTCACTCGCCGCACTAGGCGCGACGATCTTTGGATCCGCGTGGCTCACCGCCCGAGGGTTGGCGGAGTCCGTCCAATCCAATACGACTCGACCACTTTCAGCACTTGACGCATCGCTTCTTTCAGCCCGCCGCGTGCCGGCAGTGTTGTCCGACGACGTTCGTTTCACCGACTTCGAAGAACGCCTCAACGCATTCGCGTCTCGCTTGCCGGATCAGAGTTGTTTTGTCGTGGATGTTGAAGGGCGTCGTCTAGTGACGACAAACGGCGCAAGTGGACTTCTCCCGGCAAGCAACATGAAGATCCTTGTGGCGGCGGTAGCGCTCGAGATGCTGGGAGTGGACTATCGATTTGCCACGCCGATGTACGGCGAGGTGCGTGAGGGTGCAATTATCGGCGACCTCCTGGTGGTTGGTGGAGGAGACCCGTCTATTCAGAGTCAGGGCTACGAAGCGACGTCGCGGTTTCCCAACGTCCATGTGACGTCGACACAGCAGTTTGTGGACGCGTTGCGCGATATAGGGGTTTCTCGAATCACCGGTTCGATTGTCGTCGACGAATCGCGGTACGACACCGAACGATGGGCACCCACACTCGGCCTGGGGGTCCGCGTAACGGAGGTAGGACCACTGGGCGCAATGATGATCAACGATGGTGCGGTGTTGGGTGATCCGCTGAAACCCGATAACCCAGCGTTAGCAGCCGCTCGCGAACTCACGAGAGTGATGATTGCATCGGGAATCACCGTTGATGGTTTACCGCGTGCGGCAATGACAGGTGGTTCGGGTGACCCCATCGCGGTCGTGGACTCAGCGCCGTTGCCGGCACTCATTAACGACCTCCTTGGCAATAGCGATAACAATGCGGCCGAGCTCATCCTGAAAGAGATTGGTGTGGCCACAGCAGGCCAGGGGACACGCGAGGCTGGGATCGCTGCAGTACAAAAATATCTCGGTGATCGCGGATTCGATCTTTCATCGCTGACGATGATGGATGGTGCTGGCCTGGATCGATCAAATCGATTCTCGTGCGATCTCTTACAAGCAGTACTGCTTGAGAACGAGGACGAGATAGCGCAGAGTTTTTCACTTGCGGGAAGGACCGGGACGCTTCGTGAACTGTTTATTGGTAATCCGATGGAGGCGCGACTCCTCGGAAAGACGGGGACGCTCACTGGTGCAAAGGCTCTTGCCGGTTATGTTCCGTATGGCGATGGACAGTTGTTTTCCTATGCACTCATCATGAACGGGCCGAGTGTTGCAAACCAGTCGTTTTATCGTCCGATATGGAGTGCTATGGGCGAAATCTTTGCAACCTTGAGTGATTCTCCGTCGATCGGTGAGATTGCGCCATTCGCCAAGTGATCTTGCCAATGTTCCCTCTTGGGACCGTGCTGTTGCCTGGCCAGCTGTTGCCCCTTCATGTTTTCGAAGATCGTTACCGACAGATGATGGCAATGGTGCAGGAAACCGATCCGCCGATATTTGGCATCGTGCTTATTGAACGGGGTTCTGAAGTGGGTGGACATGATGTGCGGTCCACGGTCGGAACGTGTGCGCGCGTGCTACGCGTGCACGAACTCGACGAGGGGCGTCTCGCAGTGATTGTCGGCGGCACCAATCGCATTGCCGTGGAGGAGTGGTTGCCTGATGACCCGTTCCCGCAGGCTCGGGTCGTCGATTTTCCTGACGTTGTTTCACATGACGATGCTGACGCGGTGCGATGCGTTCATACGCTTCATCGTCGCGTCGCCGCCATAGCGACGGAGATGGGGATTGGAACCTTCACGGTGACTGCGATAGATCAATTGGATCCGTCCCTCGCCGCATTCACCATGATCACGGAATCACCATTGGGTCCGCTCGATCGACAGCAACTGTTGGAAGCAACCGCCTTGTCTGAACGAATCGCACGGTTTGCGGCGATGCTGCAGGAGCAGGAACAGACGCTGTTGATGGAGATTCGACGAAGCGCTGATTGAATGGAGACATGTTTCGCGTGTCCCATATCTCCGAGACGTTCGACCTTGTCGTGCAGTACATCAAGCAAGAGACCGTTGAACCACTTCGCGGTGCTGGTCGATGGTTGGGATTCGGCCTCGTAGCCGCCCACGCCATCATCCTCGCCTCACTGTTTCTGCTTCTTGGAGTGCTTCGATTGCTCCAAAGTGCATCACTACCGTTCGGCGGCGGATGGTCTTGGGCGCCCTACTTAATCACTGCTGTAGTGGGCATCCTGCTGGTCGTTTGGAGTCTGAGTCGCATCAATAAGGGAAGCCTCAACTCTGGTGGCGCACGTGGCTGACTCACGGGTGCAGCGCGATGAACTGGTGCAGCGTATTCGTGATGTTCAGACCGACCTCGTCGGCACAGCCGAGGAATCACAGCGATCACTTCTTGGGTCGGTAGCTGCCGGCATGATGCTGGTCGTACTCGTGGCGTATGGCCTCGGGCGCCGCGCCGGTAGGCGCCGTGGCGGATTTATCGAAATTCGTCGTTAAGCCACATGCGAAGATCACCGGTAATGCGTGCACTTGGCCTCACAATCTTTTTGTTGACACGCACGCGTGTGTCAATGCTTGTTGGCAGAGTGTGGTGGCTCCTTCCGCTCGTCAAGATCGCGCAATGGGCTCTCGCCCGACGTCGAGTGCCGGTTCGCACAGTTCGTCTTCGTCCCGGAGATGACATTCACGTGTCGCTAAGGAAATACACCTGATGGCGACTATGGGTCAGCGCCTTCTCATCGTTGACAACAAGGGGCGCCGCTACCTCGTCACGCTTAAAGAGGGCGGTGAGTTCCACTCGCACAATGGCTTCGTGCCTCACGAAGTGCTGGCAGCGGCCGCGATCGGGAGCAAGGTGTCGACCACGAAGGGAGGGGAATACCGGGTACTCGAGCCGACACTTGAAGACTTCGTGTTGGAGATGCCGCGAGGCGCGCAGGTGATTTATCCGAAGGATCTGGCCACTATGTGCATGATCGGTGACGTGGGCCCCGGTATGCACGTCTTGGAAACGGGCGTAGGTTCAGGCGCCTTGAGCATGGCGCTTCTGCGCCTCGGTGCTGTGGTGCACGGTGTCGAGATTCGCGAGGATTTTGCGTCACGCGCACAGTCCAATGTTCGCTCGTTTCTCGGCGATGACGCGTGTGGCCGCTATACGGTGACAATCGGCGACTCCTACCAAGAAGTCCCACATCAGCACTACGACCGCGTCATGCTCGATTTACCTGAGCCGTGGCGAGTGGTGCCGGTCATCGCGCCGCTGATCGGCGCGGGTGGCATCCTCGTCGCCTACACGCCCAGCATCACCCAGGCAGTTCAAGTGCGTCAGGCTCTCGGCGAACACTGGACAGAGAGCCGCACCATCGAGGTGCTCCATCGTGGCTGGCACATCGAGGGTCTTGCGGTGCGACCCGACCACCGTATGGTGGCCCACACGGCGTTTCTCACCGCAGCGCGTTTCGTTGGCTAAAGGCTACGGCTCGATGAAGATGCATTCGCCGGGGCATTCCTCGGCGGATTCAATCACTGCGTCAAGCTGATTGTCGGGAATCTCGGCCATGCCTTCTGCGCCCTGGGGATTTCCTTTGGCTGTGGCGAAAATCTTGTCCTTTTCGCGCACATAGGCGAGACCATCATCAAGAAGCGTGAACACGTCCGGCGCAATCTCTTCGCAGAGGCCGTCTCCCGTGCAGAGATCCTGATCGATCCAGACCTTCATGTTGTTGACTCCTTCGTGACCTAATAGCGACTCCCAACAATACACGGCGTGGACCAAAAAGTCCTGCCCGAGTGACACCTTGCCCGTGGCGGGATGACCGTCGGGGTAACTAGGTTGAATCCCATGGCCGATGGTCACTCCGCAGCAACGCCAGAACCACATCATGCCTCGTCGCAATCCGCGGACGGGGTGCTCGACACACTTCGTGCAAAAAACGAGCGATTGGAGTTCACCCTGCGCGAGGCGCGCGAGCACATCGCATCTCTCCGTATCGAGGTAGACAAACTCACGGCGCCACCTTCCTCGTACGGCGTGGTGATGGGACGCAACGACGACGCGACCCTGGACATCTGGGTGAATGGTCGCAAGATGCGTGTGGTGTGCTCATCAGCCATCGATCTTGAAGACCTCCGGATTGGAACAGAGGTGGTAGTCAACGATGCCTTTTGCATCATCGGGATACGCGGACCTGAAAACGTCGGCGAGGTGGTGACCCTTAAGGAGATTCTTGACGATGGTGTTCGAGCCGTGGTTGCCCTACACGGTGATCAGGAAATGGTGTGTGAGTTAAGTGATGCGCTGCGGGGGACCATTCTTCGTCACGGTGACACCCTCCGCATGGACCCACGTTCGCATTTATTGCTCGAGCGCCTCGAACAACCGGAGATGAATCATCTGCTTCTTGAAGAGATTCCCGACGTTTCGTACAGCGACATTGGTGGACTCGATGAGGAGATTGAACAGATTGCCGATGCGGTCGAGTTGCCTTATTTACACCACGATCTTTTTGCGGAATACCAACTCGATTCTCCCAAGGGGATTTTGCTGTACGGCCCGCCTGGATGCGGAAAGACCCTCATCGCTAAAGCCGTAGCAAACAGCCTTGCTCGCAAAGTTGCAGAACGAACGGGTGATGAAAAGGGCCGCAGCTACTTCATCAACGTGAAGGGCCCCGAACTGCTGAACAAGTACGTTGGCGAAACTGAACGACAGATCCGCCTGATCTTTCAGCGTGCCCGCGAAAAGAGCGAGGAGGGTTGGCCTGTCATCATCTTTTTTGACGAGATGGACTCCATGTTTCGCACGCGTGGCTCAGGCGTATCGTCCGACATGGAGTCGACGATTGTCCCTCAGCTACTCGCCGAGATTGATGGGGTAGAGCGTCTCCGCAATGTCATCGTGATTGGGGCCACAAACCGCGAGGACCTCATCGATCCGGCAATTCTTCGACCTGGTCGGTTGGACGTCAAAATTCGGATTCAGCGTCCTGACGAATCTGCGGCCGCCCAGATACTGGCCCGCTATCTCACCAGCGATATTCCACTAGACCCTGCGCTGCTCGAGAGAATTCATCAGGACCACTTTGCGGCGCTTCGTCGACTCATTGATGTCACCGTTGCCGAGATGTACGCGTTGGTACCCGAAAACGAGTTCCTTGAAGTGACATATCAAAATGGCGAGAAAGAAGTGCTGTATTACAAGGACTTCGCTTCGGGGGCCATGCTGGAAAACGTGGTGAGACGTGCCAAGAAGCTGGCCATCAAACGAATCATCGGTGGTGGCGAGGCGGGGCTGTCGCTTGATGATCTGCGTCACGCATTCCGACAAGAGTTTGACGAACACGATGATTTGCCGAATACAACGAATCCTGATGACTGGGCAAAGGTGTCAGGACGAAAGGGTGAACGGATCGTGTTTATTCGCACCCTGGCTCAAGGCCGCCATGCTGGCAGCAAGTTAATTGAGCCTGCTGTTACGGGTCATTACCTCTAGCGCGATGGCGATACCGAAGGTCTGTGGAATCGAGACTGAATACGGTGTGCTTGCACGAGGTATAGACCTGAGCGCAGTCGCCGCGTCGACCATTTTGGTGAATGCATATTCCGGGCGTGACTGGAGTAGCAATTGGGATTTCTCGGCTGAGCGCCCACACCGTGATGCTCGTGATGACCGGCCACTGGGGTCATCGTTCCCTGAGACGGAGTATCACCTCGCCAACACGGTTCTCACAAATGGTGCGCGGTACTACGTTGACCATGCTCATCCCGAGGTGTCCTCGCCAGAGTGCCGGACCGCGCTTGAGGCACTGCAGTACGACCTCGCCGGAGACGAGGTGATGCGCAGGAGTATGGCAATCGCGGCAGATGCAGTCGGAACTGCAGCTGAGATCATCGTTTACAAGAACAATTCAGACGGCAAAGGCAATTCATACGGATGTCACGAGAACTATCTAGTAGATCGTTCGGTTCCGTTTGGACGTCTCGCGGCAATGATTACTCCGCACTTCGTCACCCGGCAAGTGTTCTGTGGAGCCGGCAAAGTGGGGGAGGAACATCACTCCGCCGCACGCCTTGATCGATTCCAGATATCTCAGCGAGCGGATTTTTTCGAAGAAGAAGTTGGGCTCGAGACCACAGTTCGACGCCCCATTGTGAATTCCCGGGACGAACCGCATGCGAGTGCAGATCGGTACCGCCGGCTTCACGTGATCGTCGGTGACGCGAACATGAGCCAGATGGCGACATTTCTTAAAGTGGGTACCACGGCGATCATCTTGGCGATGATTGAAGACGGTGCCTATCCGGAAGGTCTGATCTTGCGCCATCCGGTACAGACGATTCGATCAATCAGCCAAGACCCCACGCTGCGTCAGACGGTCGAATTGGCTGACGGGCGAATCATGACGGCACTCGATATCCAGGAACAGCTCATCGAATACGCACGAGATTGGTCTCAACGACATGGACTCGATTCGGTTGGCGTGGAATGCGGCGAGCACGTTTTGCATGAATGGTCGCGTGTTATTGCCGATCTACGCCGTGAGCCATCCGACGCTCGCGACCGCGTTGACTGGGTAGCCAAGAAGATCCTGCTCGAGTCCTACGCGGTCTCGCGGAGGATCTCAGACGATGATCCGAAAATGAAACTCATCGATATTCAGTACCACGACCTCCGCCCGGGCCGCGGCATCGCGTCTAAGGCCGGACTTCGCACTCTTATCGATGATGTTTTGGTTACGCACGCGGTAACGGAACCACCGCGATCCACACGAGCGTATTTCCGTGGCAAGGTTCTCGAGCGATGGCCGGAGCACGTGGTTGCCGCGAATTGGGACAGCATGGTGATTGATGCTGGCGGTAACGCGTTGGTGCGAATACCAATGGAGGAGCCCCTTCGCGGGACATACGAACTGGTTGCCGATATCGTCGCCAAAGCGGCATCACCTGCTGAATTGATAGCGATGCTGGGTCTCGATCGGCCCGACGATATCTAGGCGTCGCAGGGTGGCTATGGTCGATACATGGCAATCCGTCGCCAGAAGGCACATCCAAACCGTGAAGTCGAAGTGGCTGTCGAGCCTGAAATTCGTTCAGGAGTGCGCGATGATTTGATCGCAGAGATGGATGATCTGTTGGACGAAATCGATGAGGCATTGGAATCGAATGCCGAAGAGTTCGTTCGCAACTATGTGCAAAAGGGTGGCGAATAGGCCTAGCCTTTCCCGTATGTCGATGCCATTTCGGTTGGACGACGATCCTGGAGCGAACTTCAGCGCGCTTCTACACCGTATTGGACTGTCACCGTTTGAAGTTGGTTCACACGGTTCGCTGGCGGTACCCCACGCCACCACATGTGTGGCGATCCGCACAGCTGACGGAGTAGTCATGGGCGGCGATCGCCGCGCCACGTCGGGCAACTTGATCAGCCATCGTGAGATGGAGAAGGTCGTTGAGGCCGACCAGTTCAGTGGAGTTGCCATCGCAGGTGCCGCTGGTCCAGCTATGGAAATGGTCAAGCTGTTCCAACTGCAGATAGAGCACTACGAGAAAGTCGAAGGCGTGTCGTTGTCTTTGGAAGGCAAGGCCAACCAGCTTTCCATGTTCGTGCGCAGCAACCTGCCGGCCGCGATGCAGGGATTCATGGTTGTGCCCATTTTTGCTGGCTATGACCATGTAACTGAGCGAGGTCGTCTCTGGGATTACGACGCAACTGGCGGTAGGTACGAAGAGCGTGATTTTGTGGCAACGGGGTCCGGCATGCTGCATGCCGGTGCCGTCCTTCGAATGGCATGGAAGCGAGATTTGAGCACCTCCGCTGCAGTTGAACTTGTGTCGCGCGCATTGTGGGAAGCTGCCGACGCCGACTCCGCAACTGGCGGTCCTGACACCACGCGAGGAATATTCCCGACAGTGGCCATCATCACGGCAAGTGGATTTGCTCGTGTAGGCGACGATCTGCTCGCCAGGGTGTACCAGGAAATCGCCGAAGGGGTGGTGCGTCCATGAGTATGCCGTTCTACGTTGCACCAGAGCAGATGATGAAGGATCGTGCAGATTTTGCACGAAAGGGCATAGCTCGGGGAAAATCTCTTGTGGCTCTTCAGTTCGACGAAGGGATTGCCATCGTTGCGGAGAATCCATCAAACACGCTCCGCAAAGTCAGTGAAATCTATGACCGCATTGCCTTCGCCGGCGTCGGCAAGTACACCGAGTACGACCAACTTCGCGTCGCCGGTATCCGTGCTGCCGATCTCAAGGGTTACCAGTTTTCGCGTCTTGACGTAGATGCGAGGAGTCTCGCTAATCAATACGCACAAATTATCGGCCAGATTTTTACCCACGAAGTAAAGCCGCTCGAGGTGGAAATCCTGGTTGCAGAACTCGGGGGCACTGCTGACCGCGATCAGCTGTTTCACATTCTTTACGATGGAACGGTCATTGACGAGCAGCAATACAGCGTGTTGGGCGGAGACGCTGATGCAATCCAGGTGCGACTCAAAGAACAATTCGCCCCTGGAATGAATCTCACTGCAGCGGTGAAATCGGCGGTATATGCCTTGTCGACTGGCGACAAGACTGTTGACTCGGAAGACGTTGAAGTTGCGGTGCTGCGACGCGATGGCGATCGACGATGTTTTTCGCGTGTGCCCGATTCGGCAATTGCTGAATGCTTCTCCTGACGTGGAACGGCGCATCTTTGGCGTCGAGACCGAGTATGGCGTCACGTGCACACTCCGTGGGCAACGCCGGCTAAGCCCCGACGAGGTTTCGCGATACCTGTTTAGACGTGTGGTGTCATGGGGCCGGAGTTCGAATGTATTTCTCGAAAATGGTGCCCGCTTATACCTAGACGTCGGTTCTCATCCCGAATATGCAACGGCCGAGTGCGATTCGATACGCGACGTTGTCACGCAGGATAAGGCGGGCGAACGCATTCTTGAGGACTTGCTGATTGGTGCCGAGGATCGACTTCATGAAGAGGGAATTCGCGGCACCATCCATCTTTTCAAGAACAACACCGACTTCGCTGGCAATTCGTATGGTTGTCACGAGAACTTTCTCACACTCCGGTCTGCCGACACCGAACAGTATGGGGGAACACTCATTCCGTTTCTCGTTACTCGACAGATTTATGCGGGAGCGGGTCATGTACTACAGACTGCACGAGGTCCCGTCTTCACCATCGCCCAACGCGCCGAACACGTGTGGGAGTCGATGAGCTCTGCTACGACACGCAGCCGGCCGATTATCAATACGCGCGACGAGCCACACGCAGATCCCGAGAAGTATCGACGACTCCATGTCATCGTTGGGGACTCCAACATGAGCGAGTACACAAATTTTTTAAAGATAGGCGCCACGTCCTGCATGCTTATGATGCTTGAAACCAAGGGGTTCCAGTTGCCGGACTTCACTCTCGAGAACCCGATCCGCGCGATTCGTGAGATCAGTCAAGACATCACCTGCCGCCGACGTGTTCGTCTCGCGTCTGGTCGCGAAATGAGTGCTCTCGATGTCCAACGGTCATTCCTCGACGCTGCAATTCAGTTTTCCGATCAATACGGATTTCCCGATGAGGAAACGCGATCGTTGAGCATGTGGCGAGATGCCGTAGAGACAATCGAGCGTGACCCGCTGGCTCTTGATACCAAGGTCGACTGGGTAATTAAGTATCGACTTGTTGAATCGTTCATGGCTCGTCACCAGTGCCGTCTGGATGATCCACGCGTCCAGATGCTCGACCTCCAGTATCACGATATTCGGCGCGATAGAGGCCTTTTCTACAAGCTTCAAGACCGGGGTCTTGTAAATCGTGTCGTGCACGATGACGCAATTGTAAGTGCGACCACCAATGCGCCATTAACCACAAGGGCCTACCTGCGTGGAGAGTTCATCAAGCGAGCCAAGGAGCGAAAACGCGACTACACAGTCGACTGGGTGCATCTGAAACTCAACGACCAGGCACAACGGACAGTATTGTGCAAAGACCCATTCAAGAGTCGCGACGAGCGAGTGGAGAAACTCATTGAATCGATCTGAATCATCGCGTCTGCTACGTCAGATTCGAGAATGGGCGATCATCGTCGTTGTGGCGGTAGTTATCGCGGTAGTCGTGAGGGCATTCCTACTGCAGCAGTTTTATATTTCGGGCCCGAGCATGGAACCCACGATGTTTCAGAACAATCGCGTATTGGTTGACAAGTTGTCTTATCGCTTTCGCGAACCACGTCGTGGGGAGATCGTGGTCTTCGATCGCGCCACGGTGTCAGGTGACACCATTCAGCATGACGACTTAATCAAGCGAGTGATTGGTGTCCCCGGCGACACCGTCGAAATCCGGCAGTGCGTGGTCCTCGTAAACGACTTGCCCATTGAAGAGGACTACCTCGACCCGTTTTTCGTGGCACAGGCGGATCCGGTCGACCGCTGCCGCACGGTGGACCTTGCTCCGACCACGGTTGAGCCGGAACATCTTTTCGTTTTAGGTGATAACCGTGTTGAGTCTTTTGATAGCCGCGCATTCGGCACTATTCGTCGCGAGATTGTGGTGGGCCGAGCATTGATGATCATCTGGCCGATACGCATGTTCACGTTTTTGTAAAGCGCTACTGCTCGTCATTGCGTTCCGCCTCATGCATGATCGTGACATCGTCGCCGAATATCGCATCAATGCCCATGCGCAGAAGGTTCGTGGCGAGTGATTGATGTTGGACATCCCAAGCGAATGTAAGCAGTTGAAAACGGTGATAAAGCGACGTCAAACCACCGTTCCAATCCGTCTGATGCATGTTGCACGCACGAATACCGAGCTTTGACAATTCTGCTGCATGTTGTTCGGGGCCGGCCTTGAGTGATTTCAATGCGGTTGAATGGACCAGATTTATGTCATACGCATTGGGTGCCCAGATTTCGAGTGTGGCGAGGTCTGGATGACAGCAATACACACGGGATCCAAGTGACCTCGGACGAATAACGTCGAGTATCGGTCTGAATGCTTCGCTGTCTTTGACATCGATACTGAGGCTGAACGATTGATGCGCCAACGTGTCGAGCAAATGGGCGAGCGTTGGCACCGCATAGGGCAGTGCCGTGTAGTCGTAGTCACGAATCCAACGTCTGCCAAAAGCCCGCCCCCGATAACCGTCGTGATCAATGACGGCAACCCCGTCCTTTGTTACCCACACGTCGGTTTCGAGTCCGTTTGCACCCAGCCGAAGCGCGAGTTGAAAGGCTTCCAGAGAATTCTCAGGGGCATGCGCACAACCCCCACGGTGGGCAAACAGGATCGGTCGATCAAGCAGTCGAGGTAGGCGCTGTTGCACGTGCACGAGCATACGGAGCACCTCCACGCCATGCCGGACAACCTTTAGACTTTGCGTATGTTCAACTTCTCGGGGAGCGAGATCATCTTTCTCCTCATTCTGGGGCTGGTTGTCCTCGGCCCTGAGAAACTTCCAGGGGTGCTACGTAAGGCGGGTCGTCTGTACGGAGAGTTCAAACGCGTAACGTCCGACGCCCAATCGGAGTTGCGCCAAGCCCTCAGCGACCCAATCCGTGATATTCAGGGCACCGCAAACGAATACAAGAGCATGTTTACCGACGCTGCAAAGTCCGTGAACAAAGAGCTTGCCGACACGGTGAAGGAACCGACTTTCATCCCACATCCAGCTTCCACACCTCTTGCCACGCCCCAAGGGACCGACCCCTCTCCGGCGGGGGACGTCTCGACGCCAGACGCGCCACCGCCGACCGATGGTGACACCAATCCGGGAAGCGCACATTAGTGGCGTCGATTAAGCGCAAGTCGCAACGTGTTCGCGAAGGGGACATGACCATCTTCGATCACTTGGCCGAGTTGCGCATGCGCATCGTTCGCTCGATGTTGGCAATTGGTATCGGTGCAGCCGCGATTCTGATTTTCTACGACTTTGTTCTGGACATCATGACGCAGCCCTACCGCAATACATGCGTCGCTAATCCCGATTTCAATTGCGATGGATCGCTCTATGCGCTCGGGCCGGTAGAAGGACTCGCCTCGCGCATGCGCATTTCGGGGTACGGCGGCCTCGTCTTGGCATTGCCTGTTGTTCTCTGGCAGTTGTGGCGTTTTATTGTTCCTGCGCTGCATCCTAAAGAGAAGAAGTATTCCGTACCGTTCATCCTGTCGGCAGTGACACTGTTCATACTTGGCGGTGTCACCGCATATTGGACGCTCGATAAAGCACTCGAATTTCTCATCGCATGGTCCGGCGAAGACGTTAATCAGACCTATCAGATCTCGAAGTACATCAGCCTTGTTGCGATGATGGTGCTGGCATTTGGTATTGGCTTCCTTTCGCCGGTTCTGATCGTTTTCCTTCAGCTTGTCGGCGTGGTGTCTCCGCAAACGCTCTTGCGTCAATGGCGTGTAGCGATCATGATCATCTTTGGGCTTTCAGCCGTCATCACACCGAGCGGTGACCCGATCAGTATGCTCGCGCTCGCCTTACCGATGTCTTTGCTGTATCTCGTTGCCGTGCTAATCGGCATGGTTGCCCAGAAAAGGGCACTTCGACGAGAACGCCAGTCGATGACGCCCTAGCCAATGGAGCGACATCAACGCGAATTTCTGCTGGCGCGATACGACTTCGCTCTTGATGACTTTCAGATTGCGGCACTCGATGCCCTCGACGAGGACAAGAACGTTCTTGTCGCCGCGCCTACGGGTTCAGGTAAGACCGTGATCGCGGAGTATGCCGTAGGTCGGGCTCGACAGGACTCAAAACGAGCTTTTTACACTGCGCCGATCAAGGCGTTGTCCAATCAGAAATTCCTCGAATTGAGCGCTCATTACGGCGCGAGCGAGGTTGGGTTGCTTACTGGTGACACCACAATCAATCCGTCAGCACCGATTCTGGTGATGACCACCGAAGTGTTGCGGAACATGATTTATGCACGTTCGGGGGCTCTTGAAAACTTGGCGTATGTAATTCTCGATGAAGTCCACTTTCTTCAAGATGCCTATCGCGGTCCGGTATGGGAGGAGGTCATCATTCACCTCGAGCCGGAGGTCCGCCTGGTGTGCTTGTCGGCCACGGTCTCCAATGCCGACGAGGTTGCTCAGTGGCTCACGACGGTCCGAGGACCTACGTCGGCCATCGTAGAGTCCACGCGCCCTGTTGTCCTCGAGAACATGTATGCGGTGGGGGACAAGTCGACACGTGAAGTACGCGTTTTTTCGCTCTTCGATGGCAACCAGGTGAACCAATCATTGGTCAAGCTCTTGAGGTCCGGAGAGCGCGATACCCGAGCTCACCGCCACGGAAGAGGCAAGTCTGGTCGCCTCTTTACACCGAACCGTATTGAGATTGTAGACGAATTGCGGACTCGCGATCTTCTTCCGTGCATCTACTTCATTTTCAGTAGAAACCAATGTGACGAATCCGCTCGTGCTTGCGTTGCCGCGGGGATGCGACTCACAACGGATCAGGAACGCCATCGAATAGTTGAGATTGCCGAAAGCCTTGTTAGTCGATTCTCCGACGACGACCTTGCCGTCTTGGGATACACATCGTTCGTCGATCGTCTCGAGATGGGCATAGGCACCCACCACGCCGGCATGGTCCCAACGTTTAAGGAGATTGTCGAACGATGTTTCGCACAAGGTCTGGTCAAGGTGGTGTTTGCTACTGAGACTCTCGCGGTGGGAATCAACATGCCTGCTCGAGCTGTTGTCTTAGACAAATTGACGAAATACACCGGTTCGGGCCACGAGTTGTTGAAGCCGTCTGACTTCGCCCAGTTAACAGGACGTGCCGGGAGACGAGGCCTAGATGCGCAGGGTTTCGCCGTATCGCTTTGGAGTCCGTTCGTGCCACTGGAGCGAGTGGCCGCGCTTGTAAGGAGTAAGAGTTTTGTTCTTCAGTCTGCTTTTCGTCCAACGTACAACATGGCGACAAACCTGATTCGTTCCACATCGGAGCGCGAGTCACGCCACCTGTTGAATCTTTCGTTTGCGCAGTTTCAAGGAGGACGCGACATCGTCGAGATGCAAGCACGTATCAACAGGCGCAGCAAGGAGCGTGCTCGATTGCTAAGCCTCGCTGATCGAGCGGCCGAATCTCCCCACGGACAGCA
>Ga0164293_10001006_pt1 | contig 23594 bp, 29 predicted proteins | sample GEODES118metaG_FD_111487 | JGI IMG/M metagenome (GOLD analysis project Ga0164293, IMG submission 111487) | Eutrophic lake water microbial communities from Lake Mendota, Wisconsin, USA - GEODES118 metaG | ecosystem: Environmental > Aquatic > Freshwater > Lake | place: USA: Lake Mendota...
GCAGTCAACGTCGTTTGCGAGCCACCATTGACGAGTGCGCCAATGGGAAAGTCGGGTGCGGTTTGCGAAAACTTCTGCCAGGCGAGAAACGCCTTCGATAATGGCCGCTCGCCGGTGGGTAGGCCGGTGTTGCTCATCACCACGCGCGCGAAGCGCTCGGGTTCGGCGGCCACGAGACGCAAGCCGATGAGTCCGCCCCAGTCCTGGCCGAAGAGGGTGATGGCGCGGAGACGCAGTCCGTCGAAGAGCAACTGCGCCATCCAGGCCACGTGTCGCGCGTAGGTGTAGTCGCCCTGCTCGCTCGGCTTGTCGGACTTGCCAAAACCCACAAGGTCGGGGACGATCACGCGGTGGCCTGCGGCTACGAGTGGCGGAATCATCTTCCGGTAGAGGTAGCTCCAGGTGGGTTCGCCATGCAGCAGCAGGATCGGTGCCGCATCGCGTGGCCCCTCGTCGAGATAGTGCACCCGCAGCGCCGTCTCGCCGCTGCCCACTTCCATGTAGTGCGCGGCGAAGGGATAATCAGGGAGATTTCCGAAGCGTTCGTCGGGCGTGCGCAACACGTTCATGACTGCACCAACATCCGGCGAATCGATGCGACAAGGATGTCGGTGATCGCGTTCATGCGCAGTGCCTGATCGCGATGCATGAGATCGAACGACTCATAACTGGTGAGCACGTCGATCGCGGTGAGCGCCGCACGTCGTGATGGGGCGCCGAGGGCATCGAGCTCGGTGGCGAAGTGGCCCTCGATTTGGTGGCGCATCGTGCGTCGTCCATCGCGTAATTGCTCGGCAAGCAGCGGCATACGGGGGGCGTGTGCGCGAGCGGCGACGCCCACGTGTCCAACTGCCACGAAGAGCCGCACGCGTTGGTCGACGAATCGGCGGATCTTCGACTCGGTGTCGCCGATGCCGAAGCCGTCGATCGCACCGCTCGCGCTGACGCGGCGGTACTGCACGTCGCAGACCGTGCGGTAGAGGTCGTGGACGTCGGTGAAGTGGCGAAACAGTGACCGCTCCGAAACGCCCGCACGCGCGGCGATCTCGGCGGCGCTCACCTCGACGTGTCCCTCCTCGAATAGGTCGAGCAGCGCGGTGACGATGTCGGCGCGGCTTCGTTCGCGCCGCAGCGTGCGGCCGTCGACAACTGGCGTTGTGTCATCGCGCGTGATCGTCATGAGATGACGCCGTCTATCGCCGTCATTGGGTGATGCCATCCATTGTCGGCACGAGGGTGAGCGCGTACAGCTCCTCAGGCGCAGTGGTGAATGACGCGTGCAGCGGAAGCGGCTCGCTCGTGAACCACGCGTGTGTCCAGACGCGCCCGTCACCAATGACGGTGCCTTCGACGGTAAAGCCCACGGCATGGTCGGGCATGGAGGGCGCGGTCGCGGCGCCCGACAACACGAGCGATACATGGCGCGTGGCAATGTCGCCGGGCGCGGGACGGCCACGGTCATCGAGTGCTGTATCGAGCGGTCGACAACAGGCGATAATCGTGCGACTCATACCCGCGGCCTTGTGTTCGTGTTTTTCGCCGAAGTCCTTGCGGCTTTGCATCTCGATGAACGAGCGCCGCGTGGGGTAGCGCACCACGGCAATGCGATCCCAGTCGCCAACGCCGCGGTCGTTTGCCGCGACATCGGCGACGAAAATAATGCTCGCGCCGATTTTGTTCAGAATTGACGACGGGTTGTAGCGATCGTCGGCTTCGCGCCCACTGATGGGTGCTGCGTCGCCGCCGCTCGAGGCGTCGTAGGCGGCAACCTCGCGGTATTTCATCAGGTTCACCATGTAGATAGGTCCGTCTCGTTCGGGGTCGCAGGTGGCAAGTCCGATTGCGTAGTCACGGTCGATTTGGCCGTAGTCGTGGGTGAGACGATTCGCCATGTGCGGTACCCCTCTCGCGCGGCGATCGCAGGCGTTTGGCATCGCCAGCGATCAATTGGCATACAGTATGACAAAACTGTAGGAAGCGCAAGGGGGAATCATGAGCGTGTCGGAACCGGACTTCGCGGGACGCATTGGTGACACGTATCGCGACTCGATTCCCGCTTGGCCGCCCGCGCCCGCCACGGCAGGTCGCGCCAATGTGCTCATGATCGTGTTCGACGACATGGGGTTTGCCCATGCAAGTTGTTATGGCGGCATCGTGCCCACGCCGAACATCGATCGGTTGGCGAAGCGAGGTGTGCAGTTCACCGGTTTTCACACCACGGCGCTGTGCTCGCCGTCGCGCGCGTCGCTCCTCACGGGACGTAATCACCACGCGGTGGGCATGCGCGGCGTGTCGAACTGGAATACGGGGTTTCCCAATATGCGAGGCGGTATCACCCCGCGTGCCGCAACGATGGCCGAAGTGCTCCGCGATCATGGCTACGCCACGATGTGCCTGGGCAAGTGGCATCTCGCACCGATGGAGGAGTGTTCGGTCGCGGGACCACATCACAACTGGCCGTTACAGAAGGGTTTCGATCGCTACTACGGGTTTCTCAATGGCGAGACGGATCAGTTTTATCCCGAACTCACGCGGGACAATCAGCACTGTTTGCCGCCGCGCACGCCGGAAGAGGGCTACCACCTGAGTGAAGACTTGGTGGATGAGTCAATCGCGTGGATCCGCGATTTGTTGTCGGTGCGTCCCGATCGCCCGTTTTTTCAGTACCTCGCTTTTGGCGCCCAACATGCGCCGCATCACGCACCCGATGCGTATCTGGCAAAGTGGCGCGGCGCATTCGACGAGGGGTGGGACGTGCATCGCCGGCGCGTGTTTGAGCGCCAGCGCGAGATGGGCATCATTCCTGCAGACACGGTGCTTGCGCCGCGTAACCCGGGCGTGCGCCCGTGGGAGGAGCTGAGCGCCAACGAACAACTGCTCGCTTGTCGCCTGCAAGAAGCATTTGCTGCGATGCTCGATCACACCGACGTGCAGATCGGTCGCCTGCTCGACTTCCTCGATGCGCACGAAACGACGCGCAACACCATCGTTGCGCTGCTGTCGGACAACGGCGCGAGTCGCGAGGGCGGGCCGCAGGGCGTGATGGACGAATGGTGTTTCTTCAACGGGGTGTGGGAAGACGCCAACGAGATTGTCGCCACGCGCCTCGATGACATTGGGACCAAGAACGCACACTCCAACTATCCGTGGGGGTGGTCGCAAGTCGGCAACACGCCCTGCCGGTGGTACAAGTCGCAAACATTTGGTGGCGGTATTCGCGATCCGTTCATCATTTCGTGGCCCGGTTCATTTCGTGAGTCGGCCCTCGAGCATCGCTTCTGCCACATCGTCGACGTCGCGCCAACCATTTACGCTGCGCTTGGCGTTGAGCCACCGGCCACGCTCAATGGCGTCGAGCAGATGCCACTGCATGGCGAGAGCCTGCTCGCCGCGTGCAGCGGTGCCGCCGAGGCACCCGCGCGCGGCCCGCAGTACTTCGAGATGGTGGGTCATCGCGCCATTTGGGCGGACGGTTGGAAGGCGGTCACGTTTCACGATCCGGGCACGCCTTATGACGCCGACACCTGGTCGCTGTTCGATCTGCGTACCGACTTTTCCGAGATGCACGATCTCGCGTCAAAAGAGCCCGAGCGTCTGCGCGTGATGATCGACCTGTGGTGGTCGGAGGCGCGTCGGTATGGCGTGCTGCCCCTTGACGATCGCGGTATCGAACTGTTCGGCTCGACTATCCGCGAGGGTTCGCCGCACTACGGCAAGACCTACACGTACTTTCCCCCCATCGCGCATATTCCCGCTGATGCGTCGCCCATGTTGGGCGGGCGCGCGTGGACAATCACCGCCGACATTGTCGTTTTCTCCGGTGCTCCCGAGGGCGTGATCTACGCGCGCGGCGGCCACAACATCGGCCATTCTCTGTTCATCAAGGACGCCACGCTGCACTTTGTCTACAACGCACTCGGCACATTGCAGCGGGCGAGTGCCCCCATCACGCTTGCGCCAGGGCCGCACACCGTTGCGGTGCGCTTCGATCGCGAGGGCTCGACGGGCACGATCACGTTGGTTGTCGACTCGCGCGAGGTTGCCTCGGTCCACATTCCTGTCATCATGCGCATCCTCGGCTCGATGGGCATGGACCTCGGCTGTGACCGTCTGTCGCCCGTGGCACCCGACTACACCGGGCCGTTTCCCTTTACCGACACGATCACGCGCGTGCAGGTGGATATTCGGAGCAAGATATCTGCCAACGACGTCGCGGCAATCGCCCGCACCGAAGCGGCAAAGGAGTAACGACATGAGCGAACTGGTGTTGGATTCACTGCGTCGACGGTTTGCCGCGCTGCGTTCCATTTACGACGAGGCGTTGGACACGATGACGATTGAGCACGTCAATCATTTCGAACGACCAGGCGTGTTGCCGATCGCCTTCAGCCTGTTTCACATCACCAACATGATCGACGCCTCGCACATGCTGATCACGGGTGAGGCGCCAATTTGGAATGACGACTGGAACGCACGGGTGCAGCCAGCGATCGCCGATCACGGTAAGCATCGAACAGTGGGCGAAATGGAGGCTCAGCGCATTGGTGATTACGAGGAGTTCAAGGCGTACTTCGCTGCCGTGCTGAATCGCACGCAAGCGTGGTTAGGCACACTCACTCCAGGCGAACTGGATCGCGTAGTCATCGCCCGTCCATTGCCGCCGCAGGTGGCGAGCACGTTCAGTGCGCGTGTCGCCGGCGAGCAGGGCATCACGGTGCTCGACGCAGTGGAGTGCTGGATGTATCAGCACGCGCTTCGGCACATGGGAGAAATTGAACTCGCCCGCGGCCTTGTTGGCCTCGGCGGCATGACGTCGTAGGCAGCCGCGCGTTAGACGCAGCGGTTGATCATCGTGCCGACGCCCTCAAGCGACGTCTCGATCACATCACCAGGCTGCAAGTACTTCGGGGGCTTCATGCCGTGTCCCACACCGAATGGCGAACCGGTGTAGACCACGTCGCCGGGGTACAGCTCGCAGATGCTCGACAGATGCGCCACGATCTGGTCGATGGGAAAGATCATGTCGGTGATCTCGGTGTTCTGTCGCAACTCGCCGTTGATTGAACACTGCACGCGCAACGTGTCGCGTCGCGCATTATCGGTCATGTCGGTCACCCATGGGCCAATCGGGGAAAATCCCTGGCGGCTCTTGCCCATGCTGAACTGCGGCGGGTTACCCGCGTATTGCAGGCCGCGATCGGAGACGTCTTGGCCCACGCACAGCCCGGCGATGTGTTCCCAGGCGCGGGCGCGGTCGATATTTCGGCCACCACGACTGATGACGATGATGACTTCCGACTCGTAGTCGGTCGTGTCGCTCACGATACGAATGTCGCCGGTAGGTGAGTTCAGCGAACTCTGAAACTTGGCAAACACCAGCGGCTGCGACGGAGTCTGGCTGTTCATCTCTTCGGCGTGCTTGCGGTAGTTGAGGCCGATCGCAAACATCTGTCGGGGCGCAGGCACGGGGCAGTCCAGCTCGTTGATCGTGATGGCGCGGCCTTGCGTGGGCTCGAGCGCACGCACTGCCGCACGTAGGTTGTCCCACTGGGCGATACAGGCCATTGGGTCGCTCGGCAACGACGTGTGCGCGGCAATGTCGACGGCCACGGGCGCGTCGATGTCGCCAAGAATCGCGTGGGCACGCCCACCAAGAACGCCAAGTCGCAAGGTCATGGTGGCCTACTTTCGACCGCGTGCGTTGCGGCGCTGCGCCTCGGCCCGGGCACGCTCGTCGCGTTCTTTTTGCTTGCGCTCTGCGCGCTGGCGCTTCTTTTCCTCTTGCGCAGCGGCATCGGCAGCCGACGTCGTGGTGGCGGCAGCGGCTGTGCCGGCCGAGGCGGGCAATGCGAAACGGTCGTCAGAGGCGAGCAGCTTGCGGAAGCCGCCGAGCGACGTGGAGTACTGGATCGTCATCATGCGTACCGCGTCCAAGCCGAATGTTTCGATAAGTCCAGGGAGCACGGCCTGTAGTTCTTCGAGGCTCGGGTCGTCGGAGCGGTCACCAAGTACTTCAATGGCCTTTTCGGTCGCGCCTTCACCCATGATCACGCCTGCATCCAGGTGCGCCTTGCGCTTGGCCATTGCTTCGCGTATGCGCGGTGCCAGCGTGGCCGGGTCGTCGAATGACCCTGCGGGTAATGCCAGAAGGCGAGCCAACGAGTCACGCAGTTTTTCGTCGACCGCAATGGCCATTGCCGCGAGTGACTCATCGGAGACGGTCGCCAACACGGCGGCGTAGCGACGTTCCAAGAGGATGCTGTCGCGGGAAATGCTCACTGCCATGCGGGTTCCTTGTCCGTCGAGAAATCGACGTGCCAGTGTGGCAGGAAAGCGTCGGTGTTGCTACCTGTGTCGCAGGCCACGCGCCTGCGGGCAATCACATGGGGCGAACGTTGTGGGCTTCGATGCCCTTGCGCCCTTGGCCGATTTCGAACTCGACAGTCTGGCCTGCAACCAGCGTGCGTCGTCCGGAGCCCTCGATGTTCGAGAAGTGCACGAACACGTCTTCGGCGCCTTCTCGCGAGATGAAGCCGAAACCTTTTTCGTCATTGAAGAATTTCACGGTGCCAGTAGGCATTGTTAACCATTTCCCCCTTGTAGTGCTGGTGTCGTGATCGCAAGTTCCCCCAAGCAGACCCGACGTTGCCGATGCTAGTGAACCATCGCCGTTATTTCTAGGGCGATGATTTCTCGGGCGATGACGGGTACGTCAGCGGCTGATGAGTCCGTGGATTTCGCGGATCACCATCTGGTGCGAGGCGGACACTGTGACGTCGCCGAGCGAGCCGGATGCCCCCACGTTGGAGGTATACGACACGTGCCAGCGCACGGCCAATGTGGCCGGAAACGCCCCAGTCGCATGGTGCACCGAGGAGTGGCGGTAGGTGACCATGCATGGCGAGGGCAGATGATCGCCGAATGCCTCGATCCAGGGAATGCCCGGGCCTGCGCAGTCGACTGGCCCGTCCCCAAGACGCCCGTCGCCTGGATCGAAGATCAGCCGCTTCGGCGTTGCGGTGGTGGTGACGATGAGTGGCCCGCGCGGCGTGGGTACCCATGCGGTCGCACGCACGGGCACCCACATCAGCGGGTTGACCCAAAACCACGTGCCGAGTGCAACAACGCCGCGGCGTGCAGGCGGCGCGAACTCGCCCCATGGCGCGGGGATGTTGTCGTACACGACTGCGGATGCCTGGTTGGCCAACGTGGTCGATGACACTTCGGGAATCCAGTGATACGTGGTGGGTGGTTCGCGACCGTCGCAGGTGTAGTCGTACAACCGATAGGTGACGGTGCCGATTGGACGTGTGACTTCCTCAACCGTCGTGTCGCCCGCGTCGCGCGGCAGCGTGGGCGACCATTCGCACATGTCACGGTCATTGGCGGGCGGCGAACCAAACTGCACGCCGGCCATGATTTGTGTGCCTTCTACGCCCGCAGTTGCGTTGCCGCCGTAGTCGGCAGCCTGTGCGGCGCCGCCCAGCAGCGTTGTTGCCACCGTGATGATCAGAATGCGCCGCACGTGCCTGCCTCCCATTGTCGATACGTCACGCGCTCGTCGGTCCACTTCCACACACCGTCGTGGAACACGAGTGTCCATGTGGTACGCATCGACACGACACGATCGTCGAAGATGATTCCCGGCGTGCCGGCCGTGGTGTCGAACACCACGAGCGAGTCCGTCGCACATGTGTGCACTTCGGCACGGTCGCCGGCAAGGCGCGAGGCCGACTCCACGCGAAACTCGAGTGCGCCGTGGCCGGCAACCGTGGCGAGGCCATAGCGCGCGCGAAACGCCATCAGTTCGACGAGCGCGGCGCGGTATGTGCTTGCTGGTGCAGCGAGCGCATCGATAACACACGTGCGCGGGGAGCGACCACAGGCCATGCGCAGACGAAACAGGCGATCGGTAGCCGCGCGCATCTCGTCGAGAAACGACAGCGCGTCGGTGACGCGCGGCGCGAGAGTCGCCGAGGAGGGAATGCGCTGCTCGGTGATCGCGGGGGCGAAGTCGAAAGCGGTGTCTGTGTCCACCTGCGCACTGCTTGGCTGCGTGCAGCCAGCGAGGACGAGTGCGACGAGGCACGCGCCAATCAGACGCCGCGTCGGGACAGATGTCCTCGCCGCGAAATCGCCGAACTGACCTCTATATAAGAGGTACCGCAAGATGGACATTGCTGTCTCCGCCGATGACAGGTGACCTATAGGACGAACGCATCATGGCAGCCATGTGTACGGTCCCGCCAATTGCGCAGCAAGCGGGCGACGGTAGGGTTGACAGACCCCAAAATGAGTCAGCATCACCCCGACCTGGCGGCCGAACAGGCCTACATCGACCGTGCCTATGCGTGCCTGGAACAGAGCAGGCAAGACGCGTGGCGCATCCGGTCGCTGAATGAGGCCGATACGGGCGGCACCTTTCAGGCCCGCTACGAACGCAACGCCTTTGATGAGCAGCTCATTACCCGACTCACGACCCTCGACCTGGGCGATGCTGCGCTCGTCTTCGGGCGCATCGATCGACTCGACGGCCAGGATGGTCGTGACGGACACGATGGACTCGAGTCGTTCTACATCGGCCGCTTGGCGGTAGCCGACGAAGCGCGCGAGCCAGTAGTGGTGGACTGGCGGGCCCCCGTGGCCGAACCGTTCTATCGCGCGACGGGCCGTGAGCCCATGGGCCTGTCACGGCGGCGACACTTCGCCGTCGACGGCCAGCAGTTGCTCGGTATCGAAGATGAACTCTTCGGCGCTGGCCACCTCGGTATCGGCCACGACGACGGCCTCGAGGTGGTGGAGCAGGCGGGTACAGGTCTGCGCGGGTACGGCACGTTGTTGACGACGCTGGCGCGTGGGCGCACGGGACAACTCGGCGACATCGTCGCCACAATCCAGTCCGAGCAAGACGAGATCATTCGCTCCACGCATCACGGCGTGTTGGTGGTGCAAGGTGGCCCGGGCACCGGCAAGACGGTCGTGGCGCTACACCGCGCCGCATATTTGTTGTACACGCATCGCTTTCCGCTGGAAGACCAGGGCGTACTCGTACTAGGGCCGAACCGCGTCTTCCTGCGCTACATCGAACGCGTGTTGCCCTCGCTGGGTGAGGCGGGCGTGGAGCAGGCGGTGCTCGCAGACCTTGTACCGGGGCATCGCGTCGCGCTCGACGAGGCGCACGTGGTGCGTGCAGTGAAGGGCGACGTGCGCATGATCGAGGTGCTCGCTGCCGCACTACGCGATCGCCAGCGCCCGTTGCGCGACGACTTCACGTTGCCCTTCGGCGCGTCGTATTTGCGCCTGAGCGCAGTTGAGTCGAAGCGCATCGTGCGCGAGGCACGTCGTCGGTATCGCCGCCACAACGCCGCCGCGCGTTGGGTAGAAAACGAAATCGTTGCGTCGATGGCTGCAACTGGACGCAATCCCGACGTCGATCTCGAGGCCTTGCGCGACAGTCTGCGCGACATTCCTGAGTTCCGCGCAATCGTTGCGCGCATCTGGCCGATCCTGACGCCCGCCGAATTGTTGCACGATCTGTTTGGTTCGAAGGCGCTGCTCAAGTCGGCTGCAAACGGCGTGCTTGATGACGATGAGTGGCCGTCGTTGCATCGGCCGCGTTCAGCCAGCGTCGGCGACGTGATCTGGAGCGATGCCGACGTCGCATTGCTTGATGAGGCCCTTGCGCTCATTGGCCCACGACCGCGCAAAAGCGGACGTATCAACGAGGCCGACGAAGTGCGCCAGTTTGGCCACATCGTGATCGACGAAGTGCAGGACTACGCGCCGATGCAGTTGCGCATGGTGGCGCGACGCAGCCTGAACGGTGCAATGACGGTGGTGGGCGACCTGGCCCAGGCCACCGGCGCGTTTGCCCCTGAAGAGTGGAGCGACCTTCTGCAGTTCCTGCCCGACAAGCGAGAAGCAAAAGTGGTGGGGCTCTCGGTGGGCTATCGCATCCCCGCACAAATCATGGAGCTGGCCAATCGCGTCATGGCTGTTGCGGCTCCGGGATTGCGTGCGCCGCGTTCCGTGCGCGAAGGGGATGCGAGCCCGACATTCGTGCAGGCGAACGACCGTGTGGGATTGCTCGCCGCGACTGCAACGCAGGCGCAGTCGATGCTCGATGAACTGAGCGATGGCAATGTCGCGGTCGTGTGTGCCGATGGCGCGGTGCAGGCTGTCGGCGAGGCGCTGGCGAAGGCCGAGCTGGAGTTCGGCAAGGCGTCAACAAACGGACTCGACGCACGGTTGACCGTGGTGCCCGTCAGCGTTGTCAAGGGTTTGGAACTCGACGGCGTGATCGTGGTCGAGCCGAGCGAGATCGTCGAGTCTCAGCAGTTTGGTATGCGGTCGTTGTATGTGGCACTGACGCGTTCCACGCGGCGCCTCACGGTTGTGCACGCACGTGCGCTGCCTGCGTCGATGATCGACTAGCGCTCGCTTACAGCGCAGCGATGAACAGGTCGATGAAGCGCAGACCCTTGTCTGCGTCTGCTGGCCTGTTGCGCACCACGCTCGTGACGGCGAAGTCGACGATGCGACGTAGGTCGTCGGCGAACTGACGTCCGCGATCGGTTGCTTCCTCCTGCATTGCCGACCACAAGGCCTCGATCTCTTCGAGCGTGCGGCGCGCGTCGCCGCGCTCATTTGTGGACATCTCATCGGCGAGTTTGGCGAAACGATCGCGCATGGCATCGAGCAACGTTGCGAAGTCGCCCTGGGGAATGGTGGTCGTTGTGGCAACCGAGGTGGTGGTCTCGGCGGCGGGGTTGTATGTGGTGGCACATCCCGCGAGCGACACGAGCGCCACAACTACTGCGAGCGGTTTCATGGTATTCAGGTGCGAACCAAAATGCGGGCGCTGGCAAACGAGTCGATGTCAACTGCCTTGTCGCCGATCGTCACCGTGCATGCGCCTGCGACATCGGCCGACTGCATGCGCCCGAACGAACCGGGCACCACGTCAAAGCGCTCGAGAAAGTCGAGCATGCCGGGCGTGAACTCCAACTCTTCGGGAATACGCGTCACAGTGAAGGTGGCACCCACTTCGAGCGTCACCAGCGGCACGGCGTCGTCACTTGCATACGACGAACCCGGAATGGGGTTGCCGTGCGGGCACGTGGTGGGGTTGCCGAGCAGGCGGTCGATGGCCTGCTCGACGTCGTCGCTCATGATGTGTTCCCACTTGCCGGCCTCGTGATGCGCCTGTGCCCATGAGAGGCCAAGGATGTCGGTGAGAAATCGTTCGGCAATGCGGTGTCGCCGCACGACGCGCTCGGCGAGCACTTCGCCAGTAGGAGTGAGGACGATCTTGGAACCCTGCAGGGTGATGAGTCCCTCGGATTCCATGCGCTTGATCATTTCCGACACCGATGGGCGTGAGACATTGAGCCGCTCGGCTACGCGGGCCTGAATGACCTCAACATTGTCTTCGCGAAGTTCGAAGATGCATTCGCAGTATTCCTCGAAGGCGGGGTGGTGTTCGCCCGGGGCCGGCATGTTCTCAGACTACCGACCTGTTACGCGACGGGTCACGTCGAGGGTGTGTATCAGCCGACGATGTCGCGCAGGCCGCCCCATACGAGGGTCGCGACTTGCTTACCCACCACGTCGGCATCGAACGACACGTTGCGTGCAAGCAGGTGTCGTGCGACACCTTCGGAGGTGCCCACAACGCCATGGGCCAACGTGCGGCGGTAGTCGTGATCGAGTTCGTTGGATATCAGCGGCGCGATTGCCTCGGCGGTGGCATCCATCACGCGACGCATGGCGAGTGCGAACTCGGGATCGTTGCGTGTGCCGGAGTCGAAGAGAAATCGGAACGCGTCCTTGTCGCGGGCAACCCAACGGAAGAAGGCAATCGTGCCCTGCTCAGCTTTCGAACGGCCATCGTCTGCAGCGGCCGTTGCGCGGGTGATTTCGGCGATCATCTTGTCGCCGACGTCTTCGATGATCGCTAGAAACAGGGCACGCTTCGAAGCGAAATGTTGGTACACCACCGGCTTGGTGACACCAGCGGCCTCGGCAACGTCGTTCATTGACGCTTCGTGAAAACCGCGCGAGGCAAATACACCGAGCGCGACGTCGAGAATTTGATCCTTGCGTTCGCGCGCGGGAAGACGGGTCGACATCATCACTGCAACGGTACCCCTACGCGTGGCGTCAGCGCCCGTTGAGCCGGTCTTCCTTCTCAGCGGCCTTGATCGCGTAGCCCAACACGATTGCGGGAGCAAGGAGGATCGAACCGACGATGAGTCCGCCCGTGGCGATGCGCCCGACAAGCGGCGTGAAGTCGACCGCTAGGCCAACGAAGACGGCAACGATGGACGCACCAAAGCAGGCGTAGCCCGTGCGCGATGCCCGCTTCGTCCAGCGCGCAATGACGGCGCGGCGCTCGCGTACTGGATCGGGAGGTTGGGTGGGGGAAGTCATAGCCTCGTACGTCATGGTAGGGGCGCACGCATGACCGAGCAGCGCTACGGGCTCACCCTCACGTGGCATGGTCGCGTGGCACACGCGCACCTGGCCCGGCCCGAACGACGCAACGCGCTCGACCTCGGCACGTTGCGTTCGCTCCTTGCCGTGCAGGCAGAGGCTGCTGACGCGGGCGCAGTCTTGCTGTCGGGCGAGGGATCGGTGTTCTGCGCGGGTGCAGATCTCACTGGCGTCAGTGAGGACGAGTTCCATGTGTCACTCAACGCGGTGTTGCGCGGGTTCACGCAGATGCGGTGTCCGGTCGTGGTGTTTGCTCACGGCGCCGCATTGGGCGCGGGTACGCAACTGCTGGTGGCCAGCGACCTGCGCATGACGACTGCAGACTGCGTAACGGGAATTCCCGCGGCCAAGCTCGGACTCGTCGTCCAGCACTGGACTGTCGCGCGACTCGCGCGCGAGTTGTCGTGGCCGGTGGCGCGCGCCATGTTGCTTGCGGCGCAGACCTACACCGGCGAGGAACTGCATCGCGTTGGCGCGGTGCATCGCATCGGTGACATCGATGATGCACGTGCATGGGCGAGCGAGCTGTGCGAACTTGCGCCGTTGACTCTGGCCGGACACAAGCGCACCCTCGAGGCACTCGCCGGTGAGCCGACGGTGGGCGACGACGTGCTCGCGGCACGCGCCACCGCACTCGCGAGTGCGGATGCACTCGAGGGTCGCGCGGCATTTGCCGAAAAGCGCAAGCCGTTCTTCACGGGATCCTGACAATGGTCATTGACTTCACTGATGCCGTCGTGTTGTACGGCAACTATCCCGCACTTGCTGGCGCGACGCTGCAGGTACAACGCGGTGAGATCGTGTTGTTGCAGGGCCCCAATGGTGCCGGTAAGAGCACGGTGTTGCGGTTGTGTGCGGGGCTTGTGCCATTGGCGCGCGGACGCGCGTCGGTGCTCGGTCACGATGTTGCCGCCGATCGCGAGGCGATACGTCGTCGCGTCGGTCTGCTCGGTCATGCAAATGGGTTGTTCCTCGATCTCACGGCACGCGAGAACCTGACGTTTTGGTCAAACATGGTGGGTGCATCGCGCAGTGAGTGCGACGAGGCGATGGATCGCATGGGACTCACAGGTGCGCTAGGTGATCGCCGCGTGGTAAGCCTGTCGGCCGGTCAGAAGCGCCGCGTGGCACTTGCCAGTCTCGTCGTGCGGCGCGCGGAGTTGTGGTTACTCGACGAACCGCATACGAGTCTGGATGAGCGTGGCCGAGATGAACTCGACGCGGTGTTGCGCGAGGCGGCCACGTCCGGCGCAACAATCGTGCTTGCCTCACACGAAGTGGAGCGCGCCCGCACATTGAGCTCGCGTGTTGTCACCGTGACGGGTGGAAGGGTGGCGTCGTGAGTCATCCGTCTCTGGGCTCGGTCGCACTGGCAATTGCCGGCAAGGACTTGCGCATCGAATGGCGCAGCCGAGTCGTGATCAATCAAGTGCTGCCGTTTTCTGGGCTCGTCATGGTGATGTTTGCTCTCGCCCTTGACGACGACGCGATGCTCCAGCGCACCGCGGGAGGACTGGTGTGGTTGGCCACGCTGTTTTCGTTGTTCATGATTGTGCAGCGGTCGTACGCCGTCGATACGCAGGACGGCGCATTGGACGCCATGCGGGTGGCTGGTGTCGACATGCAGGCCATGTTTCTGGGCAAGTCGTTGGCGCTGGCCGCGCAGTTGTTCGTGCTCGAAGTGGTGTTGTTTGCTGTGGCGATGGTGCTGTACCGCGTGAGTCCGCTGCCCGACGAGAGCACGCTGGCGGGATTCGTGTTATTGGTCACCACGGTGATCTGCGCAACGCTCGGTTTGGGCTTCGTCGGTACGCTTTATGGCGGCTTGATCGCCGGCGCAAAGGGGCGCGACAGTTTGTTGCCGCTTCTGTTGTTGCCGGTGTTGGCCCCGGTGCTCTTGGGTGCGACGCGCGCCACGGAGTCGGCATTGCGAAGCGGAGGTGCGGTGGTTGCAGAGGGGTGGCCGTGGGTCGCGGTCCTCGTCGTGTTCGCCGGCGTCTTTGGCGTGGGCGGCCTGCTGTCCTTCGGGGCACTGATTGAGGAATGATGGTGCATCGTGAATCGGCTGGTGGCGTGTGATGGGTAGCCAAGCAACCCGCAGCGGTGTTGGCACGCCGGCAACTCGCGTCTTTGGTGTTATCGCCACCCTCGCGCTCGGCTGGGTAGTGGTGGGCGGCATTTTCGTTACGCCGCCCGATGTGGTGCAGGGCGAATCGGTGCGCATTATGTACGTGCACGTGCCCACCGCGTGGGTGTCGTACCTCGCATTCATCGTCACCGCAGTTGCCTCCGCCGGGTATCTCTTCGGCCGTCGGCACTCGCTCGGCTTTGATCGCGTCGCCGGCGCTGCCGCGCAGGTGGGCGTGTCGTTCATGGCGCTCACGCTGATCAGCGGAAGCCTGTGGGGTCGCCTCACATGGGGCACGTTTTGGGAATGGGATCCGCGCCTTACCACAACCGCGTTTCTCTTTGTTACCTATCTTGGCTATCTGGCGGTGCGCGGCCTCGACGGCACGCCCGCGCAACGCGCGAAGCGTTCGGCGATTGTTGCGTTGCTTGCTGTGTTCGAAATTCCGCTCGTGCACTTCAGCGTCGTGTTGTGGCGCAGCTTGCATCAAGAGGCGAGCGTGCTCAGCACCGACGGCGATATCAAGATGGACGACCTGATGCTGTTCACCTTGCTCGTTGGCGTAGTCGGGTTCACCGCGTTGTTCATGTGGTTGGTGTCGCATCGTCAACGTGTGATGGCGCTTCGCGACATCGTCGAATCTCGCCGTATCGATGTGGCGATGGCCGAACGAGTTGCTGAAGGGACCCCGTTGTGAAAGACGTCGGCTTCATCGCGCTGACCTACGTGATCACCTTCGGTGTGGTGGGTGCACTCGTCGCCACCACGTTGGTTGCGGGCCGACGCCTGTCGGATCACGTTGCCGACGAGGACAAGCCGTGGACTTAAGCCCACGCCAGGACAACGCGCCACTCGCGCCGCGTCGCCGCAAGCGCCAGACGCGCTATGTGGTGTTGCTCGGCCTTCTGCTTGTCGTCGGCGGAGTGGTGGTGACGCAGTTCCTCACGTCGGCGATCGACTACTACTGCAACGTTGACGAAGTGTCGGTGAAGCCAGGGTGCGAGGGTGACCGTCGCATCCGTGTGCAGGGCACGGTCGATGAGGGCTCGTTGAAGAAGGTGCTTGGCGCGACGACGTTCACGTTGTCGTTCAACGGCGAAACAATGGACGTCGCCTATTCGGGAGACCCGGGCGGCATCTTCCAGGAATGCATCCCTGTCGTGGCCCACGGCCAACTCGTGGGCGACACGTTCGAAGCCACACGAATCGAGGTCAAGCACTCGAATGAGTACGAGGCGTCGAATGCCGGGCGCATCGAAGAAGCGGAGGCGGCTGCGTGTTCGATGACGTCGGGCTAACCGGCGCGCTCGGCCGTTCCCTCCTGCTCGTCGGCGTGGTGGGCTCGCTCTTTGGCGCGCTCGCATCCGTTGTGGTGGCGCGCTCGAACGATCGCGGCGTCGCGCGACTCGTGCCGCGCTTCGCGTGGCTGTCGTTCGCTGCTGCACTCGGCGCCTTCGCCGTCATGGAGTACGCGATGATCACGCGTGACTTCTCACTCGAATACGTGCAGAAGGTGGGCAGCACAGCGACGCCCCCGCTGTATAACTTCGCCGCGGTCTGGAGCGCGCTCGAAGGATCGCTCTTAATGTGGGTACTCGTGCTCGCCGGCTACGTGGTAGCGGTGTATCACTGGTTGCGTCGCCGCCGCGAAGATGCGCTTGGCAACTGGGCGATGGCGGTGATGTTCATCGTGTCGATGTTCTTCTTTCTTCTTTCGTTTGGGCCGGCGAACCCGTTCGCTGCCGGCGCCCCGGGTGTGACCGACGGCCCCGGTCCCAACCCGTTGTTGCAGAACCACATCCTGGTGATGTTCCATCCGCCGATGCTGTACATGGGCTACGTGGGTTTCACCGTGCCGTTTGCCTTCGCCATCGGCGCGCTCATTACCGGCCGCGTGGGTGAGGGGTGGCTGCTCGCCACGCGTCGCTGGACGCTGATCTCGTGGGGGCTGCTCACCTTCGGCATCGTGCTCGGTAGTTGGTGGAGTTACGAGGTATTGGGGTGGGGCGGCGTGTGGGCATGGGACCCGGTGGAAAATGCCTCGCTGTTGCCATGGCTCACCGGCACGGCCTATATCCATTCGGTGTTGGTGCAAGAGCGACGTGGCATGTTGCGCGTGTGGAACCTGTCGCTGCTCGTGGCCACATTTAGCCTCACGATCCTCGGTACCTTCCTCACACGCTCCGGCATTCTCAACAGCGTTCATGCGTTTAGCGAAAGCGACATCGGCCCCTGGTTGCTCACGTTCTTCGCGCTCATTGTCGTGGTGTCAATCGGCCTCATCGGCTGGCGTGGCGATCGACTGCACGCGCCAGGCTCCATCGACTCGCCGCTATCGCGCGAGGGCGCGTTTCTTGCTAACAACGTGTTGTTCAGCGTGTTTGCCTTCATCGTGTTGCTGGGCACCGTGTTTCCACTTGTTGTCGAGGCGTTGCAGGACCGCACGATCGTCGTCGGCGAGCCGTTCTTCGATCGCCTGGCAATTCCGATTGGTTTGGCAACGCTGACGATCATGGCGATTGCGCCGGTGTTGCCGTGGCGTAAGGCGTCGATGGAGACGTTGTCGCAACGATTGTTCTGGCCCGCATGGTGTGGTGTGGCCGCTCTTGCAATCAGCGTTGTGGTGGGCGCCACCGGACTCGTGCCGCTGGCCACCTTCGGCCTCGCCGGTTTCGCCGCGGGTTCCGCGCTGCGACAAGTGGTGTTGGCCACGCGTCGGCAAGGACTGCGCGGCTTTCTGGGGCGCACTAACGGCGGCATGATCGTGCACCTCGGCGTGATTCTGATCGCCGTCGGCCTCGCGGCCTCCAACAGCTACACCAAGAGCCAGGAACTCACCCTGGTCACCGGACAGGTGGCATCGTTTGCCGGTCACACGTTCGAGTTGATCGATATCACCGAAGAAACGACCGACCGATGGATCGCGGTGCGCGCGCACGTGTCACTTGATGGCGGCCAGGCGTATGCGCCGGCGATCACCAAGTACACGAAGATGGGCATGAACGTCGGCACGCCATCGGTACGCACTGGTGCGTTTTCCGATATCTATCTCACCCTCGAGCCGCCCGTACGGCAGGATTCGAACACGGCAAAGATCAAGGTGTTCATTAAGCCGATGATTCTGTGGCTGTGGGTCGGCGGCTTCATGATGGGACTCGGAACGCTGCTCGCGCTATTTCCTGGTCGACGTCGACGACCCACTGACCCCGTGTCGGCGCCGGTACCCGATAGCGCGGCCGCGTCATGAAACGCCGCCGCGTTGCGCCCATCGTGTCTGCACTCGTCGGCGTCGTCATGGCTGGCTTGCTCGTCATCTTGATCACCGCCGACCCGCCGCAGAACGCCGACACGTTCTCGCCGCTGCTTGGCCAGCCCGCGCCGGCCGTGGTGTCCACCACGCTCGATGACGACGCGTTCGACCTGGCGCGCCGCAAGGGCTCGTGGGTGGTGCTCAACTTCTTCAATTCCACGTGTGTGCCGTGCATTAACGAGCACGACGAACTCCTCGCGTTTCACGCAGCGCAGCAAAACGAGTCCGAGCCCGCCGAGATGTACACGATCATCAACGACGACAACGACGACGCGGTACGCGAATTCTTTGAAAAGAACGATGGCGAATGGGACAAGGTGCGCGATCACGACGGCGCCATCGCCGTGTCGTTTGGTGTGGCACGCGTGCCCGAGACGTGGCTGATCGATCCAAACGGCGTGGTGCGCACGCGCATTGCCGGTGAACTCACTACCGGGCTGCTCGACGAGCAGCTCGCCGACCTCCGCAGGCAGTTCGGCTCATGAACCTTCGTCGTGCCTCCTGGTTGTTCATGCTCGTGGCCACCGTGGCGCTCCTCGTTGTGGGTGTGGTGCGCGAGTCGGGCCCGCTCACGCAGCAGGATCGCATTGACGCAATTGCGCAGCGTTTGGCATGTCCCACGTGTTCGGGCGAGAGCATCTATGTGTCGCGTGCATCGGCGGCCGAGGCCTTGCGCGCCGAGATCGCGCGCCAAGTTGCCGCGGGGCAGCGCACCGACGACGAGATCATTGCGTATGTCGAGGCGCGCTTCGGCGGACAGGTGTTGCTGGTGCCGCGCGCAACGGGGCTGGACGCGCTCGTGTGGGCACTCCCCGTGGCGGTGTTGGTGGCAGCACTTGCGGCGCTCACCGCCGCCTTTGTGCGGTGGCGCCGACGCGACGCCTCGCTGCTCAGCGACGACGACCGTGCGATTGTTGCCCAGGCGCTAGCGAACAATGACGACTGAATCATCTCCGATCGCTGACGACGAACGGCAACGTCTTGTCGAGGAGCGCGACTTTCTCCTTGCCTCACTGCGCGACCTCGAGCGCGAGCGCGCTGCCGGCGACATCGACGACAACGACTACCACGAGTTGCATGACGACTACACCCGTCGCGCTGCTCAGGCGATTAAGGAACTCGAGCACCGTGCTGAAGCCGCTCCGCCGCGGCGTCTCAGCGCCCGAGCACTGATCACGATTGCCGCTGTTGCGGTTGTGGCAGTCGGCAGCGGGTGGTTGGTGGCAAATCAATCGGGCCAGCGCCTGCCGGGGCAGAGCATCACCGGTGGCATCGAAGACAGCACGGCATCGATCCTGTCGCAGGCGCGCGCAATCAACTTCCAAGATCCCGCCGTGGCGATCGAGCTGTACACGACCGTGCTCGAAATCGATCCCGACAATGTTGAGGCGCTCACGTATCGCGCGTGGCTGATTGCACTCATCGCACGTGAAGCAGAGGGCGATGTGCGTGCCGCCGCCTACGAAGCGGCGCGTTCGGGCCTCGAGCGCGCAATCGCACTCGACCCAACGTATGCCGACGCGCAGTGCTTCCTCGGCATCGTGTTCTTCCGTTTTGGTGACGATGCGGCTGCCGCGAAGGCCGCGCTCGACGAGTGTCAGGCCAAGAATCCACCAGCAGTCGTGAAAGGGTTTGTTGACGCCATCACGGCTGAAGTCAATGCCGCGCTCGGCAATTAGCGCACGGAGGGCGGCGACCAGACCTTGCCCTTGGCAAAGGTGTCGCCGTCGCGTTCCAGCACCCACACCGTGGCCTTGCGCCAGTCGGGATCGCCGGCAATGTGCATGCCGCGCCGCTCGAGTGCGCTAATCACGTCGGGAATCACATCCCCGTGGCTGCACAGGACAGCGCCGTCGTGCAGCGTCGTCATCCATTCGATCGTCGCGCGCCAATCGGCACCTTCGGTGAGATGGTCATCGATGGTCACCGTTTGGCCGAGATGCTCGCCGAGTGGCTCGAGAGTCTGCACGCAGCGCAGGTAGCGGCTGGAATAGAGGGCGGTGGGGGACTTGCCCGACAGGCGCAGGGCGATGGCCTCTGCCTGCAGGCGGCCAATCTTGTCGAGCGGTCGCAGGGTGTCGTCGCCGTCCCATTCCTTGCGTTTGCCCGCCTTGGCATGTCGAACAAGAAACAGCGACATCGGCGATGAATCTAACGCTCGGATCGTGAAGAATGACCGTCAGGAAATCGTGACGGAGGTGACATGGGTTTCTTCGATCGCAACAAGGAAAAGATGGTCGAGGCGGGCTTCGAACCGTCGCGCTTGCCGCCGGGTCAGTATCTCACCGAGCGGTTTCCGGTGTTGCACGTGGGCGAAGTACCGACGTATCAGCCGGGCGAGTGGTCGTTGCGCGTGTTCGGATTGGTCGAGCGCGAGTTCACGCTGACATGGGACGAGTTGCGTGCGATGTCATCGACGACCATCACCACCGACATTCACTGCGTGACCAAGTGGTCGAAGTTCGATACGTCGTGGACGGGTGTGCGCGTGCGTGACCTGCTCGAGCGCGCGGGTGTGAAGGCCGGCGCCTCGTACTTCATGGGGCACGCCGAGTACGGCTACACGGCCAATCTGCCGCTTGCCGACGTCATGGGCGACGACGCGCTCGTTGCGTATGCCTACGACGGCGCAGACATCGAACCCATTCACGGCGGCCCTGTGCGACTCGTCGTGCCGCACCTCTATTTCTGGAAGTCACCGAAGTGGTTGCGCGGCATCGAAGTGCGCCAGGTGGACGCGCCGGGGTTCTGGGAGCAAAACGGCTACCACATGTATGGCGATCCGTTTCGCGAACAACGCTTCTGGGGCGACTGAGCCCCGCGTCACTGCGCGTGCGTTAAACGGTCGTTGCGCAGAACGTGTCGCCCTGCGGCCGTGACGCTGCAATCTCGGGAGACGTGTCGCCGTAGATGGCATTCAACATGCCCTTCACCATGCCGCGATCGACGGCGCAGATCACGGGGTTCTCGATTGCCACATCGCCGAAGGGGCAGTGGTTGTTGACAATGCGCAACGTGTCGTTGCGGCCCTCGGTGTGTGCGGCAAAGCCGTGTGCTGTGAGCGCGTCGGCAACGGCCTGCATCGCTGAACGCAACGAGCGGTGACCGGCGGTGAGATCGTCGCCCTGTAATCCAGCGGCCATTGCGCGGCCGTACTCTTGTCCCACCTCTTCGGCAATGGCCTCGGCCTGCGCGGGTGGCAGCAGCGCGAGTGTTTTGCCGAGCAGCGTGAGCACGAGGTCATCGCTGCGTACGGGGAACTGCAGGTCTACTTCGCCCGAAGCGCGATAGTGCTTGGACGGACGTCCCGCGCCGCCGCCGTGGCGCTCGACGGCGACTTCGAGATACCCGCCGGCGGCGAGCTTGTCGAGGTGGTGTCGGGCCACGTTGGGGTGCACGTTGAAACGCTCGGCAACCTGCGAGGCGGTTACGCCCTCGTCGTGTTCACGCGCGAACAAGTACACCGCGCGACGCGTGGGATCGCCAAAGGCCGACGTGATCGCTGACACCGTGCTGGTGAACGATGGGTTGGCCGATTTCTTGGGCACGAGGGTATTGTACCTATGGCCATAGTAGAAATTATTGGAGCCCCTCATGTCGACGACCCTGACCCCTGACCGCGTAATCGAGGCCCTGCGCCCTGTGCAAGACCCCGAGCTGCATCGCTCGATCGTCGACCTCGGCATGGTCCGCGATGTCGTCATTGCCGACTCGGGCGCAGTCAGCCTGACGGTGGTGCTGACTATCGCCGGCTGTCCACTGCGCAACGAAATTCAGGGTCGCGTCAATGGCGCGTTGAGTGCACTCGATGGCGTTACCGGCGTGTCGCTCGACTTCGGCGTGATGAACGATCAGGAGCGCGCCGCCGTGCGCCAACTCGTGCACGGCAACCCGGGCGCCACCGCCGGTTCGTCGCCAGCGCACGGTCACGCCGAGGGCCGCGCCATTCCATTCGCGCAGCCGGGTTCGAAAACCCGACCGATTCTCGTGTCGTCGGGCAAGGGCGGCGTGGGCAAGAGCAGCGTCACCACCAACCTCGCTGTGGCGCTCGCCGCGCAGGGCTATCGCGTCGGCGTCGTGGATGCCGACATCTACGGCTACTCCATTCCGCGCATGCTCGGCACCGATCGCGACCCCACGATGATCGACGACATGTTGCTGCCGCCCGAGAAGTGGGGCGTGCGCTGTATCAGCATCGGCTACTTCGTGCCGGAGGGTCAAGCCATCGTGTGGCGTGGGCCAATGCTGCACAAGGCGCTTGAGCAATTCCTCACCGACGTGTTCTGGGACGACCCCGACTTCTTATTGATCGATATGCCCCCGGGCACCGGTGACATTGCGCTGTCGCTCAGCCAGTACCTACCGCGCGCCGAAGTGCTCGTGGTCACCACGCCGCAACCGGCCGCGCAAAAAGTTGCGCGACTCTCGGCGGCAATGGCGGCGAAAGTCAACTTGCCCGTGCGCGGCATCATCGAAAACATGTCGTGGTTCACCGGCGACGACGGCAAGCGTTATGAATTGTTCGGCTCAGGCGGCGGTGAGTTGTTGGCCGCCGAACTAGGCGTGCCGCTGATGGCCAAGATTCCGCTGATGTCGGCGTTGCGCGAAGGCGGCGACGACGGCCGCCCGATCGCTGCAGTGGCGCCCGACAGCGAGATCGGCCAGATCTTTGCCGAACTTGCGCGCACGGTAGCGGTGGAAATGAAGCCGAAGAAGGTCTTCTCGGCCGCGCTGAAGGTCAATTAGCCTTCGAACACTTCGACAGCAATCACAAGGGAGCGCACATGGAAATTCGAATCGGCATCACCCAGGCACTCCGTGAGATCACCGTGGAGATTGGTGACGACAAGGCTCGCGCGGCGTTCAAGTCGTCGGTCGAGGCTGCCATTGCCGGCAAGGTCGACGTGGTGAGTGTGGTCGACGACAAGGGTCGCGAAGTGTTGCTGCCTGCAGCGAAGATCGCTTACGTCGAATTCGGTGCGCCGGACAGCGCGCGCAAACTCGGCTTCGGGAGCTGACGTTGCTGACCTCCCGTCGCCTGTTGTTCGTAACAGGCAAGGGTGGGGTAGGCAAGACGACAATCGCCACGGCTCTTGCGCGTCACGCTGCGCGATCGGGCAAGCGCACGCTGCTCGTAGAAATGGATGCCAAGGGCGCGGTTGCCAACGCCCTCGGCGTTGACGAACTCGGCTTCGAGCCTCGTGAGGTGGAGCCGTCACTCCACGCGATGGCGATGACCACCGAGGACTCGCTTCGTGAATACATCCGACTCTTCGTGCGCAACCCGCTCGTGTCGACCATGGGTCCGCTCGCCAAGATTCTCGACTTCGTGGCCAACGCGGCGCCAGGGGTGAAGGAAATCCTCGCTATTGGCAAGGTGTGTTGGGAGGTGCGCGAGCGCCACTACGACCTTGTCGTGGTGGATGCCGAGGCCACGGGGCACATTGTCGCCCAGATCGAAGCGCCAACCATTCTCTCTGCACTAGTGCAGGTGGGCGTAATTCGTGAGCAATCGGTGTGGATGCGCGACATCTTGCACGATGTCGAACAGACCGGCGTCGTGGTTGTCGCTACGCCTGAAGAGATGCCCGTCGCCGAGACGGTGGAGTTACTCGACCGACTGCACACCTCGACCAAGGTCAATGTTGCGGCAGTTGTCGC
>Ga0164293_10001008_pt1 | contig 23572 bp, 20 predicted proteins | sample GEODES118metaG_FD_111487 | JGI IMG/M metagenome (GOLD analysis project Ga0164293, IMG submission 111487) | Eutrophic lake water microbial communities from Lake Mendota, Wisconsin, USA - GEODES118 metaG | ecosystem: Environmental > Aquatic > Freshwater > Lake | place: USA: Lake Mendota...
CACCACGCGTTCGTTGGCATAGGCACAGGCTTTGTTGATGAACCAATACGCATCCCCTATGCATTCAGCTGCAATCAAGCTGCGTTCTGCATTGAGACCATCCAAAATGTATTTAAAACCCATGCCTTCTTGCCCAATCAATTGCTCAGCAGGAATGTCCAGACCATCAAAAAACACTTCGTTGGTTTCATGATTGACCATGTTGGGGATGGGACGAATCGTCATGCCACTCCCCAGTGCTTGTTGGATATCGACAATGAAAATCGACATGCCCTCAGAACGCTTTTGTACTTCGTTCAAGGGCGTTGTACGGGCCAACAAAATCATCAGATCTGAATGCTGAATTCTTGAAATCCATACCTTCTGACCGTTGACAACATAGCGGTCGCCTTTCTTGATGGCGGAGGTTTTGAGTTTGGTGGTGTCGGAACCGGTGTTGGGTTCGGTCACGGCCATGGATTGCAAGCGCAACGCCCCACTGGCAATGGCTGGCAGGTACTGCTTTTTTTGCGCCTCTGAACCATGACGCAGCAGGGTCCCCATGTTATACATTTGCCCGTGGCAAGCACCGGCATTGCCGCCTGACAAATTGATTTCTTCCATGATGACAGAGGCTTGCGCCAAACCCAGGCCTGAGCCGCCATACGCCTGGGGGATCAGCGCGGCCAACCAGCCCGCCTGGGTGACGGCATCGACAAAGGCTTCTGGATAGCCACGCTGGTGGTCAATCCCCTGCCAATAGGCGCTGTCGAACTGTTTGCACAGATCGCGCATGGCTTCACGCAGTTCTTGAAATTCGTCAGCCTTGGGCAGAAAAGGTGGCATTGAAGTCTCTGAAATCATCGATGGTCAATGCTAACAAGCAAATGAACCCGTTCACGCCAAGGGCAGCGTGTCCCAGTTGGTGGTGTAGTTGGGCGACTTGCGTTCTTGCCGCATTTGCCAGCCCATGTGCGCCCCTTGGGTGGACACCTTCACCGTGCCGCGCCCATAGCGTTGGTTGAGTTTGTCCAAGGTATTCATCAAACGGGTATCGGTGGCTTGGGCCGGCTCGAGCCAATCGGTTTGATAGCGCCCCACCGGCGAGATGTCGCCCAGCATGACGCCCGCTTTTTTGTACGCATAGCCTGGCTTGAACATGCGCCCCACCAGGTGGTCGGCCCAGCGGTTCACCACCAAGCTGTCGTTGGTGGGTTGTGGCAAGGGCACGGTGATGCACGGGTTGTATTGCGGCAGGTCTTTGCGAAAACGGTTGGTGTGCAAAAACACTTGCAGCAACGCGGCATGCGAGCCTTGGGCACGGAGCTTGACGCAGGCATTGGCCACAAAGGTGCTCATAGCGTCTTTCAGCACCGCCACATCGTTCACGGTGTTACCAAACGAGCGGCTGCTGATGATTTGTTGCTTGTCGGGCACCACCTCTTGCAAATCCACACAGGCCGTGCCTTGCAACTCGCGCTGTGTTTTTTCCAGCACCACGCCAAACTCGGCACGCAAGGTCGCCGTGTGCGCGATGCGCAGGTCTTGCACGGTGTAGATGCCATGCTCGGCCAAGCGCGCACTGATGCGCCGCCCCACGCCCCAGACCTCGCCGACCTCGATGCGGCTGAGCATGGTTTCTTGTTGCACCTCGCTCAGGTCGTTGAAATTGAACACGCCTTTGGAACGCGGGTGTTTTTTGGCGATGTGGTTGGCCAGCTTGGCCAGTGTTTTGGTGGGTCCAATGCCCACGCACACCGGGATGCCGGTCCATTGCATCACCTGCGCACGCATTTGGTAGCTGACATCGCGCAGCTTGGGCGTGCCAGTCAGATCAACGAAGCACTCGTCGATGGAATACACCTCGTGCCTTGGTGAATAGTTGCTGAGGATGGACATGACGCGGTTGGACATGTCCGCGTACAACGCGTAGTTGGAACTGAGGGCCAGGATGCCATGCGCTTCAGCCAAGTCTTTGCATTCAAACCAAGGCTGCCCCATGCGAATACCCAGCGCCTTGGCCTCGTTGGAGCGCGACACCGCGCAGCCATCGTTGTTGGACAAGACCACCACCGGCACGTTTTTCAAGTCGGGGCGAAACACCCGCTCGCAACTGACGTAAAAGTTGTTGCAGTCCACCAAAGCCAACTGCGTTGTCATGCGGCCACCGGCTCTAAGCGCAGGCTGTGCAGCATGATGGGTTTGACCAAAATTTTGTAGCTGTCCAAATCGAAATCGGTGGGTTTGAAGTCCACCAGCGGTGCGGCCGCCCCAGCCCGCGAACACCAGGTGCCCAGGTAGCACCAGTTGTTGACGCGGTGTTTTTGCACCCACTCACCCGTGGTTTCAATCAGGTCCACCGGACCGCTGAACGGCCACACCTCCACCTGCGAATCCACCAAGGCCGACAACAGCCGCGCGTCATGCTCGGCGCGGTCTTCGCGGCCAACGCACGCGCCCAAACAGGTTTTGATTTGCAAGCCAAAGCAGCCGCGTGCCGATGTTTTTTCCAAGCCCAAGGTGGCCAAACACAAGCGGTGTTGTTGCGCCAGTTCCTTCAGCTTGCCGGTGGCCGCGTGCCTGGATGAAAACAAACCATACAGACCCGGCGTGGCCCCCAAATGCACCGACTGGCCATCGACGATGACCGGCAGCTGGCCTTGCGGCGTGGTGTGCAACTGCAGCGCACACAGGCTGCGCACACGGCGCAAACGTTGATTGAACAAGGGGTGCTGCGTTTTGATGAGCCGCGACTCAAGCAACAAAGCGCCAATTTCACCAGCGGTTTCAATGACATCGATGCGCTGGGTTTGCGCCATCATGCTGGCTTCATCAGGGGCACGCAGGTGGCTCAGGACACGCGCTCGGATGTCGACGCTTTTGCCGATGTACAAAGGCAGTTGGCCTGCGCCTTGAAAGATGTAGACGCCCGCGCCGCGCGGCAAAGCGGCCAGGTTGTCGGGGGCGACGCTCATGCTGACAGCAACACCCGCCATGGTTCAACAGAGTTTGTGGATGTTGTTGGTGACCACACCCCAAACAATGAAGTCGTCTTCTTCTTTGATGAGCCGAGGTGGGTACAAGGGGTTTTCGGCCATCAGCTTGACCACGCCACCCCGGCGGTACAAACGCTTGACGGTGAACTCGTTGTTGAGTTGGGCGATGACGATGCTGTTGTGCTTGGGGTCGATGCTGCGGTCCACCAGCAGCGCGTCACCTTCGTAGATGCCAATGCCGGTCATGGAGTCGCCCTTGACGCGAAAGATGTAGGTGGCGTCTTTGTTGCGAATGAGTTGCTGGTTCAAATCGATGCGCTCTTGCGTGTGGTCAGCTGCTGGCGATGGAAAACCGGCCGGCATGGCGCTGCTGCACACGTCCAGCCACAACTGACTGGACACCACAGGCACCGGCGAAGCATTGGAGATGGACTTGGTCGACATGGCGCCATGATACTGGATGGATAAACAGTCTTTTGAATACCGTCGTTCTCAAAGGATGGCGCGAAAGCGGTGTCAAACCGCCATTGATAATGAGGCGATGCAACAAGAGATCCGCAGCGCCATCGCGCAACTGGGCCTTGGTCAAGGCCAAACGCTGCGCCAGATGGCGCAGCTCAACGGTGGCGTGTCATCGGACATTTGGCGCATCGACTTCGAGGACCACAGCATCTGCGCCAAGCGGGCCTTGGCCAAGCTCAAAGTGGCCGCCGATTGGCACGCCCCACTCAGCCGCAACGCCTACGAATACGCATGGTACGAAGTCATCTCGCCGTTGTTTCCCCAAGCCGTGCCACGCATGTTGGGCCGCGATGAAGCCTCAGGCATGTTTTTCATGTCGTATTTGGACGCCGACACACACCCGGTGTGGAAGGCGCAGCTGCTGCAAGGCCACATCAGCCCCGGGTTTGCCAAGCAAGTGGGCCAAACCTTGGGCCACATGCATGCGGCCACGGCCCACAACGCCAAACTGGCCCAACGCTTTCAAAGCGACGCCGAATTTCATGCCCTGCGCCTAGATCCTTATTTGTTGGCCACCGCCCAACGCCACCCTGCCCTCGCCCCGCGATTGCATGCCCTCTACCAACAAACAGCGAACGCGCACATGGCCTTGGTGCATGGTGACATCAGCCCGAAAAACATATTGATGGGGCCGCAGGGCCCGGTGTTTCTTGACGCCGAATGCGCGTGGTACGGTGACCCGGCGTTTGATGTGGCTTTTTGCTTGAACCATTTGTTGCTCAAAGCGGTGCACATGCCGCAGCACCAAGGCTTGCTGGCCGACAGTTTCACGCAGTTGTCGCAGGCTTACTTGAACCAAGTGAACTGGGAGCCGGTGGCGGTGTTTGAGCAACGCGCTGCCCAACTCTTACCCGCTTTGTTGTTGGCCCGGGTGGACGGCAAGTCCCCGGTGGAATACCTCACCAGCACCCACACACAAGTCCAAGTGCGGCACATCGCCACGCAGGGCTTGCAACACATCTACACCCACCTGCAACAGGTGCTTGCCACCACTTTGAAAGCCCTAGCCCCATGAGCCGCATCCAATCCGTTCAAGCCCGCACCGTTTGGGATTCACGCGGCCTGCCCACGGTCGAAGCGCAGGTGACGCTCAGCTCTGGGCAATCCGGTCGGGCCATCGCACCGGCTGGGGCTTCCACAGGTGCGGGTGAAGCCAAAGAATTGCGCGATGGCGGCCACCGCTTCAAAGGCATGGGCGTGACGCAAGCGGTGCGCATGGTGAACGAACACATCGCACCGGCCTTGCAAGGCTTGGACATCCACGACCAAGCGTTGATTGACGAGACGATGTGCCAACTGGATGGCACGGCCAACAAATCGCGCTTGGGCGGCAACAGCACCACGGCCGTGTCGCTCGCGTGTTTGTGGGCTGCCAGTGCGCAGGCCGATCTGCCCTTGTGGCGTTATTTATCGGGCTCCGATGAGGTGACGCTGCCCTTGCCAGAAATTCAAATTTTTGGCGGCGGTGCACACGCCAAAGGCAGCGTGGACTTGCAAGATTTTTTAGCGCTGCCGCACGGGGCCAGCAGCTTTGCCGAGTCCTTGGCTTGGGTGGCCGAGGTCTACCATGCGGCGGGCAAAGACCTGAACCAACGCGGCAAGAACCTGGGCGTGGCCGATGAAGGCGGGTTTTGGCCGCAGTTTGGCTCGAACGAAGGTGCCATCGAGGCCTTGCTCAAAGCGATTGAGCAAGCGGGCTTCAAACCCGGTGAACAAGTCTCGATTGGTCTGGATTTGGCCGCCACGCAATACCACCATGAAGGCGTCTACCACTGGCGCAGCGAAGACCGGCGCTTCGACCGCGATCAACTCTTGCAGGTGTATGAACGCTGGGTCAACGACTACCCCATCGTCTCGATGGAAGATGGGTTTGCCGAAGATGACATCGAAGGCATGCGCAACATGACCGCACTTTTAGGTGAACGCTTGCAAATCATTGGCGATGATTTTTTTGTCACGCACGCCCCGCGCATTGCCGAGCGTGCTGCGTTGGGCGCTTGCAATGCAGTGCTGATCAAACCCAACCAGGTGGGCACCGTCACTGAAACCTTGCAAGCTTTGAACACGGCCAAGCAACACCACTTGGACAGCATCATCTCAGCCCGCTCGGGTGAAACCGAGGATGTCAGCATCGTGCACTTGGCCGTGGGCTGGGGCGTGCCGCAGTTGAAGGTGGGCAGCTTTTCGCGCTCCGAGCGCATGGCCAAATGGAACGAAGGTTTGCGCATCGAAGCATCGCTGGGTGTGCACGCTGGGTTTTCAAACCAAAGCTTGTTTGCGTGGCTGAACCAGCGCTGACAAATAAGCCCCTTGTTACAGGGGCTTATTGATGATCAGACGGTAGCGACGGCTTCTTCCTCGATCTGCACCACGGGTGTGCGAATCAGGTAGTCGAACGCACTGAGCGCGGCTTTGGCACCATCACCGGCGGCGATGACGATTTGTTTGAAGGGCACGGTGGTGGCGTCACCGGCGGCAAACACGCCAGGCACATTGGTGTGGCCTTTGGCATCCACTTCAATCTCGCCAAACTTGCTCAATTGCACAACGCCTTTCAAAAACTCGGTGTTGGGCACCAAACCAATTTGCACGAACACGCCTTCCAAGGCCAGGCTGTGTTCTTCTTGGCTGACGCGGTCTTTGTAGCGCAAGCCATTCACTTTTTGGCCATCGCCCGTGATTTCGGTGGTTTGCGCATTCACATGGATGCTGACATTCTTCAAGCTCTTGAGCTTGCTGACCAACACCGCATCGGCTTTCAAGGCATCGGCGAATTCCACCAAGTCCACGTGCGCCACCACACCAGCCAAGTCGATGGCGGCTTCCACACCAGAGTTGCCACCACCAATCACGGCCACTTTCTTGCCCTTGAACAAGGGGCCATCGCAATGCGGGCAATAGGCCACGCCTTTGTTTTTGTAGTGTTCTTCGCCCGGCACGTTGACGTTGCGCCAACGGGCACCGGTGGACAAGATCACGCTTTTAGACTTCAACACCGCACCATTGGCCAAGTGCACTTGCACCAAGCCGCCCGGGTTGTTGGCGGGCACGATTTTCTCGGCGCGTTGCAAATTCATGATGTCCACTTCATAGTGGCGCACTTGCGCCTCCAGGGCGGCAGCGAATTTAGGACCATCGGTTTCCAGCACCGAAATGTAGTTTTCAATGCCCATGGTGTCGTTCACTTGACCACCAAAACGCTCGGCGGCCACACCAACCCGAATGCCTTTGCGCGCAGCGTAAACAGCAGCAGCAGCGCCTGCGGGTCCACCGCCCACAATCAGCACATCGAACGGGTCTTTTTCATTCAACTTGGCGGCGTCACGCTCGGCAGAACGCGTGTCGAGTTTGCCCACCATTTCTTCCAAGCTCATGCGGCCTGAGCCAAACACCTGATCATTGATGTAGACCATGGGCACGGCCATGACTTGGCGTGCTTCCACCTCGGCTTGGTTCAACGCGCCATCGATGATGGTGGTGGTGATGCGCGGGTTGTAGATGGCCATCAGCGTGGCAGCTTGCACCACGTCGGGGCAGTTGTGGCAGGACAAGGACATGTAGACCTCGAAGTTCATGTCCGCATCCAGCGCTTGGATTTGGTCTAACACGCCCTGCTCGACCTTGGGTGGATGTCCACCTGTCCACAACATGGCCAGGACCAAGGATGTGAACTCGTGACCCAATGGAATCGCCGCAAAACGAACACCGTGGGTGTCGCCCTCTTTGGCGATCACGAAGGATGGTGTGCGTTTGTCAGCACCTGTGGATTCGAAGCTCACTTTGTCAGAAAGCGTCGCAATCTCTTGCAGCAGTTCACGCATCTCAGCACTGTTGGCGCTGTCGTCAAGCGTGGCGATCAAACGGATCGGCTGGCGCAGGTTTTGCAAGTAGGCTTGCAATTGGGTTTTCAAGGCGGTATCGAGCATGGCGGTTTCTCAGTTCTGAAGTTAGATCTTGCCAACCAAGTCCAAAGAAGGGGTGATGGTTTTGGCGCCTTCATTCCACTTGGCAGGGCAAACTTGGCCAGGATTGGCAGCGGTGTATTGAGCAGCTTTCAACTTGCGCAAGGTTTCTTTCACGTCGCGGGCGATTTCATTGGAATGCACTTCAGCGGTTTTGATCATGCCTTCGGGGTTGATGATGAAGGTGCCGCGCAAAGCCATGCCGTCTTCGTCAATGTGCACGCCAAAAGCGCGTGTCAATTGGTGTGTGGGGTCGCCAATCAAGGGGAACTTGGCTTTGCCCACGGCGGGGGAAGTTTCGTGCCACACCTTGTGGGCGAAATGGCTGTCGGTGGTGACGATGTACACCTCGGCACCCGCCTTTTGGAATTCGGCGTATTGGTCAGCCGCATCTTCCACTTCAGTAGGACAGTTGAAGGTGAAGGCGGCGGGCATGAAAATCAGAACCGACCACTCGCCTTTCAAGCTCTCGTTGGAGACTTGAACGAACTTGCCGTTGTGAAAAGCTTGGGTTTTGAAGGGTTGAACTTGGGTGTTGATGATGGACATGTGATTTCCTTGCAGTGGTTAATAAAAAAACTATCGAATGAGAAAAACTCATTGAAGCGAATCATAGTGGGGTTTCGGGTTAACCCTGATTGTTTGTCTCAATCACGGTCATTGCCTGGGCCTAATGCCGCCGAGGTTCAGCGCTTGGGGTCAAAGCAGATGGCTTTGTTGCCGGGAATGGTGACGACTTGGCCAAAGATGAACTCATCTTGAACGATGTTGAACACCGTGCAGTGTTTGCGACCGCTGGGGGTGTTGAACACCATGTTGCATTGGTAGCCACCCGCTTGGTTGCGGCCCCACTCTGCTTTCACAAAGCGCACCGTGTCCAGTGGCACCTTGTAGCCCCGGGCCACGCCCTGCAGGTCGTGCTTGCCATAGCCCGTGATGCGTTTGCAGTTATCAGGGGTATTGAACAGCATTTTGGGTGGGGGCAAGCCAGCTTGAACTGTGTTGCCAGCCAAGCACCACCAAATGCAAAGAACAACGAAATTGCGCACCTGTACCACCTTTGTAGCGCAAAGGATAGCCGCTTTGCCCTCAACTGATGACCTGTCCCTTCACGCCCCACCCACCCCACAGCCAAACCGGCTTTGGTTTGACCTTGTTGGTGTGCCACGAACAAGCTTACTGCTCCACTGGACACGACATCAACCAAGCGGTCTTTGGGGTCCGGTGAGACCCCAATATCGCCCGCTTTCAAATCGACCCAACAAAAGGCCATCAGGGTGACCGTGGCGCTCAGCCCGCCTCAGAGATTGGAGGTTCTTTGAAATCAGCGCCTATGCGCTCAATGATGAAGGCGGCAGTGGTCATGATGTGCTGGCGCGCTTGGAGTTCGGCTTCAACAGCGTTGCCTGATGCAATGGCTTGAAGCATGATCTCGTGGTGATCCCACACATCACGCGGTTTTTCGTTGCGCATCAACACCTCGCCCATCACCCGTTGCGTGTAGGTCCAATAGGTGTCCATCGTGGGGGAAATCAAGGGGTTGTCCGACAACGCGTAAACAAACTGGTGAAACGCTTTGTCGGCATTGATGAGGTCGCGCACCTTGCCGGTTTTCACGGCCTCTCGCCCTTTGTCAATGTAGGCCGGTCCTTTGGCCGCTGCCACCCGAGCATTGAGCTCAGCGGCTTTGCGAAAAGCCAAACCTTCCAACACCGCACGCACTTCGTACATCTGGTTGATGTAGGCCGGGTCCAGAGGGGCAACGATCAAGCCACGTCCTGGGGCATCGCGCAACAAACCTTGGTTGCGCAACAACAGCAGCGCTTGTTGCACAGGCTGGCGCGACACGCCCAAGGCAGCGGCCAATTGTTCTTGGATGATGCGGGTACCGGGGGTGAGTTTGCCGGTTGCAATTTCCACCAAGATGGCTTCTAGGACTTGTTCAGCCAAGTTGGGCTGAATGGACAACATCTTCATACAACGATCATCTTTATCATTGAAAAAACAGTCATGCAGTGGGGCTTGAATCGCCCTTTCGCCAGACACGCTCCAGATCATCCCATGAACTCAGGGCTTGCAAGTCCGGCACCCATGCAAGACCCGATTTGGCATCCGAAGACACGGCCTCTGGTGTGACCAACACATCCAACAAGGCGGGCAGATTTCTCAACGCTTTGTCAATGGCAGCAGGCAAGTCTTCGGCGCGTTCGACGCGCTGCGCATGCATGCCAAAGGCCTTGGCCATGGCGGCATGGTCGGCAAATTGCAAACGCGTGCCCACCACTTTGCCGTGGGTCTCTTGCTGATCGCGCACTTCAATGGCCCAGGCACCGTTGTTGGCCACCACAATCAGCACCGGGGCCTTGTGCCGCACAGCGGTGTCGATCTCCATGGCGTTGAAACCAAACGCGCCATCGCCGGTGGCGACCACCACGGTTTTGTCGGGGCACGCCAAACTGGCCGCGATGCCAAACGGTGTGCCCACACCGATGCAGCCCAAGGGGCCAGGGTCAAGGTACTGCGGCGAAGACAAACCCACCCGCGCAAAGCTCAAAAAATCCCCGCCGTCGGCCACCACCACCGAGTCGGTGGGCAAGGCTTCACGCAATGCGGCCAACACGCGGTTGGGGTGCATCAGGCCATCGCTGCCGGGCGCTTCTTGTTGCATGCTGTGCTGCAGTTTCTCGACGCGTTGCAGGTGCTTTTGACGCAAGCCCGCCGACCAGGCTCTGTCCGTTGCGGGTGTTTTCTGCGCGCCCCACTTCAACAACGCTTGCAAACTCAAATTCACATCGCCCAACAACTCCACGTCTGCACGGCGGTTGTCGCGCAACTCGGCGGCGTTGTCGCTCAGGCGAATGAACTTGGCCGGGCCCAACACGGCGGGCGAACCAAAGGCCAACTGGAAATCCAATTTGCGACCCAGCGTCACCACCACATCGGCCGATTGCATCACTTGGCCACGCATGGCCGCCACCACGCTGTCGTGGCTGTCGGGCACCAATCCACGGCTCTCGCCGGTGTCCAAATACACCGCACCAAGTGTTGCCAACAGTTGTTGCAACGCCGCTGAACTGCCACGTGCGCCGCGCCCCGAAATGAACAAGGGCCGCTTGGCTTGCCACAGCACGTCCACGGCGGCTCGCACATCGGCTTCATCGGCGCTCAAGCGTGGCAAACGAACCGGCTTGAAGTGCTCAGGCAGCAGCACCGCAGGGCTGGGTTGGCTGCGCAACACATCGACTGGGAAGTCGATAAAGACCGGACCACTTTCTCCGCCTTGCCCCATGGCGCAGGCCATGGCTTCGTACAAATGGGACAAGACCAAATCGGGATACCGCACGGTGCGGGCAAAACGGGTGATGCTTTGCACCAAAGGAATGTGCGACATGTCCTGCAAACCGCCACGGTGCTCTTGCGCCATCGGCGGCGTGCCTGAAATGACCACCACGGGCGCTCGCGACACATGGGCGTTGGCGATGCCGGTGATGGCGTTGGTGACCCCCGGTCCTGCAGTCACCAAAGCGACGCCAGGACGCCCAGTCAGCTCGGCTTCGGCATGGGCCATGTAGACCGCCGCCCGCTCATCGCGGGTGTCAACAATGCGAATGCCATGCGCATCCAGACGCATCCAAATCGGCATGATGTGCCCCCCGCACAAGCCGTAAACCCTTGTCACACCTTGATTTTTTAAAAACAAGGCGATCAGATCGGCGATGCTGTCACAGGATGTGGGCGGGGTTTGTGTGGGGTTTGAAATCAAGTCCATGGTGCAAGGTCTGGTCGGGGGGTCTAGGGATAATACGGATCGAATTCTGAATTCAGAATACTATATTTCGGGTTCCCGCAGAAATCAAGTCGACAAAAACCCGAGCCCACCCGTGAGACAGTTGTTCAATATTTCCGAGATGCTGCAAACCCATGCGCGGTTGCGGCCCAACCACATCGGCGCGACTGACAGCCAACGCCAGCTGAGCTACCGCACCTGGAACCAGCGGGCCAGCGCCTTGGCCAGTGGATTGCTAGAACAGGGCTTGCAAGCGGGTGAACGCGTGGCCGTTCTGGCCTACAACCGCATCGAGTGGTTGGAGTTGTATGTGGCTTTGGCCCGTGCTGGTTTGGTCGCCCTGCCCCTGAATTTCCGCCTGGTGAGCGACGAGCTGGCCTACATCTTGAAAGACGCGCAAGTCAGCGCCTTGATCTGTGCCCAGTCCTTGCAAGACAAAGTGCTGCCCATCACCGCCTCCTTGCCGCTGAAAGCCTGTGTGCAAATGGACGGCACCACCGAAGCGGGCTGGACCGACTACGAGGTGCTGATTCAACAAGCGCCTGTGCGCACCGACTGGCCCCGGGTGGATCCGAAACAAACCTGCGCCCTGATGTACACCTCGGGCACCACCGGCAAACCCAAGGGCGCGATTCGCAGCCACGAGGCCAGCACCTTGATGGCCTATGCCACGGCACTGGACATGGGCTTCACCGTGAATGACAAAGCTTTGTTGGTGATGCCCTTGTGCCATGCCAACTCTTTGTACTTTGCCAACACCTTCATTCACCTGGGGGCGTGCATCGTGGTCGACGACCGTGCCAGCTTTGACCCCGAGCATTTGCTGATGCTGTTGTCCAAGCACGAGATCACCTTCACTTCCATGGTGCCCACGCACTACATCATGATGCTGGCCTTGCCCGAGGACGTGAAAAAGCAATACGCCACCCAAAGCGTGGGCCGCTTGTTGGTGTCTTCTGCACCCGCCAATGCCAACCTGAAACGCGCCATTCAGCACATGTTCCCCAATGGCCAGCTCTACGAGTTGTACGGCTCTACCGAAGCTGGCTGGGTCACCTTGCTGCGCCCCGACGAACAACTGCGCAAGCTGGGTTCGGTGGGTCGCGAATGGATCGGCAGTGGTCCCATCAAGTTGTTGGATGCGCAGCGCCAAGAAGTGCCCGATGGTGAGGTGGGCGAGTTGTACTCCTGCACCTCTTATGCCTTTGAAGGCTACTGGGGCTCGCCCGAAAAAACCGCTGAGGCTTTTGCAGATGCCTGGTGTTCGGTAGGTGACATGGCCATGCGGGATGCCGATGGCTTTATCTGGCTGATGGACCGCAAAAGCAACATGATCATCAGCGGCGGCGAAAACATCTACCCCTCCGAAGTGGAAGCCGTGTTGTGCGCCCACCCTGCTGTGCAAGAAGCGGCTGTGATTGGCGTGCCGCATGACAAATGGGGCGAAACCGTGCTGGCCGTGGTGGTCACCAAAGCAGGCCAAGACTGCAGCGCAGACGCGTTGAAGCAATGGTGCAAAGAGCGTTTGGCAGGCTTCAAGCAGCCGCGCCACATTGAATTCATCAGCGCCCAAGACATGCCACGCACCGCCACCGGAAAAATTGTGCACCGCCGTTTGCGGGATTTGTTGGCGCTGCGTCTGACTGAAACCGCCACCAACTGACACCCTTTCACTTCTCTCAAAACATCACTCCATCACCACGATCAACATGAAAAACGTTAGCTCCTCTTCTTCTTGCTGCGGCTGTGCGCACAACGACCAAGGCGTCGACCCAGAGCGCCGCCAAGCCATCCAATGGATATCGATGGGTTTGTCCACGCTGCCTTTCATGGGTACTGCCGCAATGGCTGTCGATGCTGCACCCATGCTGTTGGTCGATGCCGATGCAGAAGCAAATTTCAAACCCTTGCGACCCAGCGACCTGGCCATTGGCAAACCCATGCTTGTTTATCCATTCGATACCAAGACAGGTGAACCGAAAAATACATCACGCGCCAACAAATTGGTGGTGATTCGCTTGCCAGAAGACCAAATGGCCACGGCCACCAAGGCCCGTTCAGTAGAGGGTGTGTTGGCTTATTCAGCACTTTGCACACATCAGGCCTGTGATGTCAAAACCTGGATCGCCAAGGAAAAAGTCTTGGTCTGCTTTTGCCATGCCTCCAAGTTCGATCTGCTCGATGGCGCCAAAGTCGTCGATGGACCAGCCTCTCGTCCTCTGCCTCATTTCACCTTGAAGCTCGAAGGCGAATTTCTCGCCATTGCAACCAGTTCCCCCGCCAACCAGGGCTCCTAAGCCTGGTTATTTCCAAGACTCACTTTCAGGAGAAAAAACATGAGTCATTTGATAAAAAAACTGTCCATTGCAGTGATCGGTGCTTGTGCCATCATGGCGCATGCCGACACCAAGCTTGGCCCCTACGAACCCGTGACCGATGCCAGGCTGATCAATCCAGAAGCTAAGAATTGGCTGATGTACCGAGGTAATTACCAAGGCTGGGGCTACAGTCCTCTGGAAAAAATCAACACAGGCAATGTCAAGAAACTTGAATTGGCCTGGTCCTTTGCGACAGGTACAACCGAGGGTCACCAAGCGCCACCCATTGTGAACAATGGCTACATGTACATCACCACCCCCAATGGTCAGGTGATTGCTTTGAATGCCATCACGGGTGAAGAACTCTGGCGCTACAAAAAGGAAATACCCGCTGACTTGCTGATGCTGCACAACACCAATCGTGGTGTCGCACTGTATGGCGACAAGGTTTATGTGGGCACTGTTGACGCGCATTTGATTGCCTTGGACGCCAAAACTGGCAAGGTGGTTTGGGACACGACCGTTGGCGATGTAAAGGCATTGCACTACATCACCCTCGCACCCTTGGCCGCCAAAGGCAAAATTTTGGTGGGTTCCTCCGGTGGCGAAACCGGTGTGCGTGGCTACGTGGCAGCTTTTGATGCCAACTCGGGCAAAGAAGTTTGGCGCACCTACACCACAGCGGCCCCCGGTGAACCTGGTGGGGATACATGGCCCGGCGACAGCCACAAAAATGGTGGTGGCAGCGTCTGGATCACAGGCACATACGACCCTGCAACCAATATCGCTTATTGGGGCACGGGCAACCCTGCGCCCTGGCCCACAGAAGGCCGTGATGGTGACAACCTCTACACCACCTCCACCATTGCTGTAGATCTGGATACAGGCAAGATCAAGGGCCATCATCAGTACCACCAAAACGACGCATGGGATTGGGATGAGGTCAGCGCACCAGTGCTGATTGACACCAAGATCAACGGTCGCAACGTCAAAGGCGCTGTGCACGCGGGTCGCAATGGCTACCTTTGGATGCTCGAGCGTCAAGCCAGCGGCAAGATCGACTATGTCAACGGCGTCCCCTATGTCTACAACGATGTGTTCAAAAGCATCGACAACAAGACAGGCCGTCCCACCTATGACATGAGCAAAAAGCCCGGGATGGGCAAAGCTGTCACCTTCTGTCCCTCCTTGTGGGGTGGCAAAGACTGGCCGCCAGAAGCATGGAGTCCCAAAACCAAGCTGTTCTACATCCCTGCCAACAACCACCTGTGCTCTGAGTTGCCAGCAGCAGAGGCCTCCGTGTACAAAAAAGGGGATCTCTACATTGGTTACCCCATCGATGGCGTGTTGGGCAGTTTGCGCTACGAAGGTGGCAAAAAACCGAAAAGCATTGGTGAGTTGCAGGCCTGGAACCTGGAGACAGGTAAATTGGCATGGTCCTACAAATATGACCGCGCCATTTGGGCCCCACTCTTGACCACAGGCGGCAACCTGCTCTTTGCAGGCGGTACCAACGACCGTGAATTCCGCGCTTTCGACGCGGCCAATGGCAAGGTCCTTTGGAAATACAAAATGCCTTCTGGCGTAACTGCTGTGCCTTCGTCCTATGAAATCAATGGCGAGCAATTCATCGCAGTGCAAGCGGGTTGGGGCATTGATGCCGAGCGTATGCAGTCGGGCATCAACACACTGAACAACACCAAGTTGGTTGTGCCACAGGGTGGCACCTTGATGGTGTTCAAACTGCCCAAATAAAGTCTTGACTTGAGTGAGTGATATCGGCCTCGTCCATCCTGGCGAGGCCGATTTATATGAATTCCCAATTTCAAATAAACCAGGAGTCCTTCATGGCTGTTAGTTCTGACGCTCAAGCTGTCGATCAATACACACAGCGCGCAGCCGTCTACAAAAAAGCCGCGTGGCGCATCGTGCCCTTTTTATGTTTGTGCTTGGTTGCGGCTTACCTCGATCGGGTCAATGTGGGCTTTGCCAAATTGCAAATGATGGATGACTTGGCCTTTAGCAACACGGTCTATGGCGTCGGTGCTGGCATCTTTTTTCTAGGCTACGTCATTTTTGAAGTCCCCAGCAACATGCTGTTGCACAGGGTAGGCGCGAGCATGTGGATCGCTCGGATCATGATCACTTGGGGTTTGATAGGCGGGGCGATGGCCTTTGTGCAAAACGCCACCCAGTTCTATATTCTTCGATTTTTGCTGGGTGTCGCCGAAGCCGGTTTCATCCCTGGCGCCTTCTATTTTTTATCCTGTTGGTTCCCCGCAGATTGGCGTGGGCGCATCATCGCCTTGCTTTTGTCGGCGCTGCCCCTGTCAAGTATTTTGGGCGGACCTTTGTCGGGCTACATCATGGTCCAATTTGACGATGTGGCTGGTCTGAGCGGTTGGCAGTGGTTGTTTTTAATTGAAACCACCCCCTCCGTGATTTTGGGTTTGATGGTGACCCGCATCTTGGTGAATTCTCCGAAAGATGCTCATTGGCTCAGCGATGCGGAGAAGGCGATCATCAGCGAGGATTTAGCGCGTGAAAGCAATGCCAAACAATCGCATTCATCGGCCAGCAGCGCTTTCAAGAGCCCATTGGTTTGGCAACTCAGTGCTGCCTATTTCTGCATTGCAAGTTCGATTTATGTGTCCATTTTTTGGATGCCTACCCTGATCAAACAACATGGTGAAACCGATGTGATGCGCATTGGCTTGCTGACAGCAGTACCCTACATCGTGGCTATTTTTGCCATGTACTTTTGCAACACGAGTTCAGATCGGCGCGGAGAACGTCGCTACCACACCGCCATTCCCGGCTTGGTCGCAGCAGCAGGTTTGATCTTGAGTTGGATGCACTTTGACAGTCTGGCGTTCACCATGCTGGCATTGACCATGGCGGCTGCGGGTGCCTCTGCCACCCAAGCAGCTTTCTGGAGTGTGCCGCCCTCGTTTCTCACGGGTGCCGCCGCGGCCGTAGGCTTGGCCATCATCAACTCCGTCGGCAATATCGCCGGGTTTGTCAGCACAGCAGCTGTTGGCTGGATTGCAGACTTGACCGGCAACGCGCAAAACAGCCTGATCATCTTCAGCGGTTTGGCTATCATCGGAGCCTTGTTGATTTTGAGATTGCCTGCGCACTTGATCAATCACCAAACCACAAGCTGAGCTTTCTCAAGAGGGCTCTGCCTTTTTGAATACCACTGTGTTGATTGGTCCGCTTGAACTGGTTTTTGCGAATTTTTGTGATGCTGATGGCAGGCTTCATGCTGCTGCTGGTTCTGCTGCTGTCATTGGCAGGACTGGCTTTCAGCCTGCTGCGCTGGTTGTTCACCGGTCAAAAACCGCAAATCGCCGTGCTTTTTCAGGCCTACCGCCAATGGCAGCAACAAGCAGCAAAGCAGATGTACCGACGGTCGCCCGCTGAAGATGTGATCGAAGCCGAGGTGCGCGAACTGCCGCCCGAAGAACCCATCAAGCCTTATATCGAAGACAAGCGGTGATTTTTGTACTGCTCGCGCAGCTTGGTTTTCAAGAGTTTGCCGGTGGCTGTGTGCGGCAATTCATCCACAAACAAAATCTCATCGGGCAGCCACCACTTGGCCAAGCGCGCCGACAAATGGCTGGCCAGGTCTTCGGCACTCACCTGCGGTCCTGCCCGGCGCACCACTAACATCAAAGGCCGCTCTTGCCACTTGGGATGGGCCACGCCAATGACGGCCGATTCGGCCACACCGGGGTGTGAATTCGCACACAACTCCACATCGATGGATGAGATCCATTCGCCACCCGATTTGATGACGTCTTTGGCACGGTCCACCAACTGCACATAACCATCGGGGTCGATGGTGGCTACATCCCCCGTGGGAAAGAAGCCCTCAGCGTCCAACACCTGGCCGCCTTCGCTTTTGAAATAACCGCTGGTGACCCACGGGCCACGCACATGCAAGTGGCCAAAGGCCACGCCATCCCAAGCAAGGGTTTGACCATCTTCACCAACGATTTTCAAATCGACGCCCCACACTCCCCGACCTTGCTTGAGTTTGGTTTTCACCAAGTCTTCTGCAGACACATGGGCATGCTTGGGCAACAGCTTGCTGATGACGCCGATGGGGCTGGTTTCGGTCATGCCCCAGCCCTGCACCACCTCGGCCCCAAATTGCTGCTCGAAGCGCTCCAGCATGCTGCGGGCCACCGCCGCGCCACCAATGCCGACACGCTTGACCCCCAGCGTTTTGGGGTCGAGTTCGGGGTGCGCATCCAGATACTGAAACAGCATCAGCCACACCGTGGGCACGCCTTGCGAGAAAGTCACCCGCTCTTGCTGCATCAAATTGAAAATACTTTCGCCGTCCAAATGGGGCCCGGGCAAGACCAGCTTGGCACCCACCATCGCTGCAGCGTAAGGCGCACCCCAGGCATTGGCATGGAACATCGGCACGATCAAGAGCAAGGTTTCAGCCGAGCTGATGCCAAAGGTGTCAGGAGCCAGTTCCATCAAGGTGTGCAACATCGTGGAACGGTGCGAATACAGCACGCCCTTGGGGTTGCCGGTGGTGCCCGAGGTGTAGCAAAGCGAAGAAGCGCTGCGTTCATCAAACGCGGGCCATACGTACTGGTTGCTTTGCGCAGCCATCAAGTCGTCAAAGCAATGCAAATTTGGCAAGTTCACATCAGGCATGTGGGCGCGATCGGTCATCACCACATAGTGTTTGACGGTCTTGAGCGAGGGTGCGAGTTGCGCCACCAAAGGCGCAAAGCCCACGTCAAAAAACAGCACCTGGTCCTCGGCGTGGTTGATGATGTAGTCGATTTGCTCGGGGAACAGCCTGGGGTTGACCGTGTGCAACACCGCGCCGCTGCCGGACACGCCGTAGTACAACGACAAATGCCGATAAGAGTTCCAAGCCAGCGTGCCCACGCGGTCGCCAGCTTGCACACCCAAGACCTGCATGGTTTGGGCTACTTGACGCGACAACAAACACATGTCGCGCCAATTGGTGCGGTGCACCGTGCCCTCGGGCAAACGAGAAACGATCTCGGTGTCTGGATGGAACGTGGCGGCGTGCTCGACCAAAGAAGAAATCAACAGCGGGCGGTCTTGCATCAATCCGAGCATGGTGATGTCCCCTTTTTAAAAACCTCAAATCAAAGCCGTTCGATGATGGTGACGTTGGCCATGCCGCCGCCTTCGCACATGGTTTGCAAGCCATAGCGTTTGCCACGTTGTGCCAAGGCATGAACCAGCGTGGTCATGAGCTTGGTGCCTGACGCGCCCAAGGGGTGGCCCAAGGCAATCGCACCGCCATTGACATTCAATCGCGCGGGGTCGGCACCCAAGCTTTTCAACCATGCCAGGGGCACGGAGGCAAAGGCTTCGTTCACTTCATACAGGTCGATGTCATCAACCTTCATACCGGCTTTTTTCAAGGCTTTTTCGGTGGCAGGAATCGGCGCTTCGAGCATGATGACCGGGTCGTGACCGATCATCGTCATGTGGTGAATGCGGGCCAAAGGTTTGACACCCAAGGCTTTCAAACCACGTTCGTTGACCACCATGACGCCGGTGGCACCGTCGCAAATTTGGCTGGCATTGGCGGCGGTGATGACACCACCTTCTTGCAAGAGCTTGACGCTGCCAATGCCCTCCAAGGTGGCGTCAGCGCGGATGCCTTCGTCGGCGGTGTGCATCTCGCCCGAGGCTTGGCCTTCGGTGTTGAGCACGGCCACCGGCAAAATTTCATCTTTGAAGGCCCCACTTTGTGTGGCGGCCAGCGCCCGTTGGTGGCTCAGCAAAGCGTAGCTGTCGAGTTCGTGTTTGCTCAGACCATATTTTTTGGCCATCATCTCCGCGCCGACAAACTGGCTGAACACCTGGTCGTTGTAGCGCTTGTTGATGAGCGGGCTTTGGTAGAAGCCCATGTTGGCTTTTTGCGCCAAGTAGCTGGTGCTGAACATGGGCACACGGGTCATGGATTCCACACCCGCTGCAATCACCACGTCCATGCTGCCGGACATGACGGCTTGGGCGGCGAAATGAATGGCTTGCTGCGAAGAACCACATTGCCGATCAATGGAGGTGCCGGGCACGGACTCGGGCAAGCGCGAGGCCAGCACGGCGTTGCGCGCCACATTGGTGGATTGCTCGCCGACTTGGCTCACACAGCCCATGAACACGTCTTCCACCAAAGCGGGGTCAGCGCCGGTGCGATCCATCAAGTTGTTCAACACTTGTGCGGCTAAATCAACCGGGTGCCATCCCGATAAACGCCCGCCTCTTTTGCCACCGGCGGTGCGGGTGGCGGCCACGATGAATGCTTCAGACATCTTGTCTCCTTGGTGAATGTTTCGGGGGATTGTGCCCGGCCTCAGCGGGGGGCCATGCGAATGGCACCGTCGATGCGGATGCACTCGCCGTTCATGTATTGGTTGGTCAACAAAAGCTCTGCCAACTGCGCGTATTCATCGGGCTGACCGAGGCGTTTGGGAAACGGGACTGAAGCAGCCAAGGCCTCCTTCACGTTGTCTGGTGCAGCCTGCAACAGCGGTGTGTTGAAGATGCCCGGCAAGATGGTGTTGACCCGAATGCCCTCGCCCATCAGGTCCCGCGCAATCGGCAAGGTCATGCCCACGATGCCGGCCTTGCTGGCGGTGTAACTGGCTTGGCCGATTTGTCCGTCTTCGGCCGCCACCGAGGCGGTGTTGACAATGGCTCCGCGTTCGCCGTCCAGCAAGTCCAAGGTCATCATGCCGGCTGCTGATTTGGCAATGCACCTGAAGGTGCCGACCAAGTTGATTTGGATGATGCGGTCAAAGTTGGCGGTGGGAAACGAGCGAATCTCGCCGGTGGTTTTGTCGCGGCTGGCGGTTTTGATGGCGTTGCCCGTGCCAGCACAGTTCACCAAGATGCGTTCTTGGCCGAGTGCCGCCCGGGCTTTGGCAAAGCCTGCGTCCACTTGTTCTTCGGAGGTCACATCCACTTGGCAAAACACGCCGCCCAACTCTTGGGCCAAGGCTTCACCCAGCTCGGCATTCAGGTCAAACAGCGCGACTTTCACGCCATGCCCCGCCAAACGGCGGGCAGTGGCCGCGCCCAGGCCGGAGGCCCCGCCCGTGACGATGGCCGACAAGTTTGCATTCAGTTTCATCAGGGTCTCCGTGGTGTTGATTCAATGCGCAGCTGGAGAGCTTAAGGGATGCGGCATCTGCTAACCTCTTTGCACCATCACCAACTGTCTTCGGAGCGACTCATGCCCCTATACCCTTTCTCAAGCGGCCGCCGTGCTTGCCTCCACGCCGTTTTGGGCAGCTTGCTGCTGACGGGTTTGGCCGCCCCGCTGATGGCCGCCGACATCCCAACGGCCTCACCCGCTTCAAAAGGTTTTTCTGCCGAGCGCTTGGCCCGCATTCGCCCGGTCATTCAGGCTGAAATCGATGCCAAAAACATGCCCGGCGCGGTGGTGGTGGTGGCCCGCAAAGGTGCCATCGTTTATTCGGATGCGATTGGTGTGAAGCCTGACGCCATCTTCCGTGCCTATTCCATGACCAAGCCCATGACCTCGGTGCTGGCCATGATGATGGTGGAAGAAGGCCAGCTGCAACTGGCCGACCCGGTGTCCAAATTTTTGCCGGCCCTGGCACAAATGCAGGTCTTGGCCAACCCCGCCGACCCAGCCAGCACCACGGTGGCTGCTGCGCGGCCCATCCTGGTACACGACCTGCTGCGCCACACCTCGGGTCTGACCTACGCTGAATTCACCCGCTCTGCGGCGATGCGCAACGCCTACATCCAAGCCGGTTTGTTCTCAAACGAAACCCCCTCGGCTTGGATCACCTTGAACCCCGAGCAACAAGTGGCCGCCTTTGCCAAAGCGCCTTTGCAGTGGCAACCCGGCAGCACCTGGGAATACAGCTTGTCCACCGATTTGCTGGGCCGGGTTTTGGAAGCGGTTGGCAAAAAGCCGCTGGGCGTTTTGTTGAATGAGCGACTGATCAAGCCCTTGGGCATGAAGGACACGGCGTTTGTCGTGCCCGCCAACCAGGTACACCGCATTGCCCAGCCCTTGGCCATCGACCCCCTCACGCAAAAACCCATGGCCCCCGTGTTGGACCCCACCCAGGTGCAAGGCAACGATTCGGGTGGTGCGGGTTTGGTCACCACCGCCGCCGATTACCTGCGCTTTTGCCAAATGCTGTTGAACAATGGCACCCTGGATGGCCGCCGCTACCTCAGCCGCAGCACCATCGCGTTGATGACCTCTGACCACTTGGGGCCCAAAGTGGCCACACCCTTGCAACCCGGCGAACTGTTGATGGGCGTGCAGGGCTACACCTTTGGCCTGGGCTTCATGGTGCGTCAAGGCCCGGGCATGGCCAGCGTGCCGGGCTCGGAGGGTGATTACGCTTGGGCCGGTGCCGGTGGCACCTTCTTTTGGATTGATCCGAAGGAGCAAGTGATTGGTTTGCTGATGGCGCAAACGCCAGGTCCAATTCGCCAGTACTACCGCCGCATGGTCAAGCAGTTGGTCTACCAAGCTTTGGAATAACTTTTTGCAAGTGATCGCCATGTCTTCCAGCATCCTCAACATTTCTTCACTGTCGTTTCCATGGCAAACCATGGACCCATTTTTGTTTTGTGTGCACCACTTAGACCATTACCCCGAAGGCAATGCCCAGATGGGGCCCAATGCTTCGCTGGCGGGACGTCAAATGGGCAGCGACTTTGGCAACAAAGACGGCTGGAGCATGTACCACGGCCAAACCATTCCGGGCTTTCCATCGCACCCGCACCGTGGTTTTGAAACCGTGACCATCGTGCGCCAGGGACGCATCGACCATTCCGATTCTTTGGGGGCCACAGCCCGCTTTGGCGATGGCGATGTGCAGTGGCTGACGGCGGGCAAAGGCATCGTGCACTGCGAAATGTTTCCGCTGCGTCACCAAGACCACAAAAACACCTGCGAGCTGTTTCAACTCTGGTTGAACTTGCCCGCCAAGGACAAGATGTGCGAACCGCACTTCACCATGTTTTGGCGCGAACAAATTCAAACCGTGCGCCATGTTGACGCCAATGGATGTGCCACCGAGGTGTTGGTGGTGGCCGGTCACTTGAATGACGCCCAAGGCTTGCCACCACCGCCGCACTCTTGGGCCAGCCAAGCGCAATCGGACTTGGCCATCTTCACGATTCGACTGGAAGCCGGTGCACGCTGGACCTTACCGCGCACCGTTCACGCCGGCACGAAACGGCAGTTGTATTTCTTTGCGGGCCAAGGTTTGAAGCTCGCCGGACAAAACATGCCACAGCGTTCTGTGATCGAGGTGGTGGCCCAAGACGACTTGGACATCCACAACACGGGCAGCGATGCGGTGGAGTTGCTGATGTTGCAAGCGCGCCCGATTGGCGAACCGGTGGCGCAGTACGGCCCGTTTGTGATGAACACCCAGGCTGAAATTCACCAAGCTTTTGAAGATTACCGCCGCACTGAATTTGGTGGCTGGCCGTGGGGTGCTTCTGACCCTGTGCATCCACGTGACACCGGGCGTTTTGCCCGCCATGCCGATGGCCGTTTGGAGGAGCGCGATACCGACGAGGTGAAGACTTGAGCGCTACCGAAGGGCGCATTGACCACCTGGTGCAAGGCCCGGTGTTGCAGATCACCATCAACCGGCCAGCCAAAAGGAATGGCTTCACCCCCGCCATGTACGCGCAGTTGGCCAAGGCCTTCAGCTTGTTGGACGACTCGTCCGACTTGCGCGTGGGCGTCTTGTGCGCGGCTGGCGAGCATTTCACCGCAGGCTTGGACCTGCCCAGTTTCGCCGGTTTGATGCAACGTGGCGAGCACGCAGCGGCCTTGGGCGATGTCGATCCAGTCAACCTGGGCACACAGGGTTTTCGCAGGCGTCAAAAGCCCTTGGTGGTGGCCGTCAAGGGCATCACCTACACCTTGGGCATCGAACTGATGCTGGCCGCTGACATCGTGGTGGCCGCGGACAACTGTCGTTTTTC
>Ga0164293_10001009_pt1 | contig 23571 bp, 19 predicted proteins | sample GEODES118metaG_FD_111487 | JGI IMG/M metagenome (GOLD analysis project Ga0164293, IMG submission 111487) | Eutrophic lake water microbial communities from Lake Mendota, Wisconsin, USA - GEODES118 metaG | ecosystem: Environmental > Aquatic > Freshwater > Lake | place: USA: Lake Mendota...
CTCTGCTTTTAGGTGATGAATGAGCGCGGCAGGCTCGTAGTAGATGCCGTGACCGGCTTCCCGCCAGCGATGGGCGAATTCCGCCTCAAATCGATAGGCCACTCGTACAAAGTTACGGTCGAAACCACCTAGGGCAAGCGCCTGCTTCCGCGGTATGCACACGTTGCCTCCCATGAATTCCTGAAGGGGGCGAGGCGAGGTGCTGTTGAAGCCGAACGCGGCGGCGTCAGGGTCGGCGGCCCCCCTATGCCAGGGCTGTAGAACGCGCCCGGCGATCATGGTGTGCGGATGATGGGCTGCGGCCTGTTGATGGGCCATCAGCAGGCCTGCATCTGGAAGGATGTCGTCGTCGAGAAAGAGCACATGGCTGCCCTGTGCTTCCAGCAGGGCCCGGTTCATCGCCGCGGTGATTGAGGCTGGCGATTGACGAATCCAGCGTAGGCGACCCTCGCTCTGCCAGGTGCGAAGCAGCAAATCAACGGCCGGGGTGTGGCGCGGCGTCTGGTCGATGACAAGCAGTTCCCAGGGCTCCGCCTCCAGCTTCAGAAGAGCCTCAATGCTCTCCGCCAGCACCTGATCCCTTCCGTAGGTGGGAATGGCCACGGTGAGCTGGATGGCTCGGTGGACCTGGTGCTCTCCGTCTACGGTCATGAACGCAGCTTAAACCGAGGATTCCAGAGGCTCAAGCTGATCGTGCGGCGCTTTGGAGATGTCTCCCCCTTGGGATTGCTGCTGCCAGAGGTGGGCGTAGCTGCCTTGGGCGGCCAGCAAATCAGCATGGCGTCCCCGCTCGATGATGCGACCTCCTTGCATCACACAGATCAGATCCGCGTTGACGATCGTGCTGAGCCTGTGGGCGATCACCAGCACAGTATGGGTACGCTCGAAACGTTCGATCGCCTCCTGTACCAGCCGTTCGCTCTGGCTGTCGAGGGCGCTGGTGGCTTCATCGAGGATTAGCAGCTGGGGATCCCGCAGCAGGGCGCGGGCCAAGGAGAGCCTCTGGCGCTGGCCGCCACTGAGCCGATAGCCCCGCTCCCCGATCATGGTGTCGTAACCATCGGGGAGGCCGGCGATGAAGCCGGCGGCCTGGGCAGCCTGGGCGGCTGCCTCAACGGCCTGGCGATCCGCCTCCGGGGTTCCGTAGGCGATGTTGGCGGCGATGGTGTTGTTGAGAAGAAAGGTGTCTTGACTGACCACGCCGAGCTGGCGCTGCCAGCTCGAGATCTCGATGGTCTGGAGGTCGATGCCGTCGATCAGGATCCTGCCCTCCGTGGGCTGGTACAGACCAACCAGCAGGTCGGCGATTGTGCTTTTGCCGGCTCCGCTGGAGCCCACGAGGGCGACGGTCTGGCCGCTCTGAATCACCAGGTTGATGTCGCTCACTGCAGGGGCGAGCTCAGGGCTGTAGCGGAGGCCGACATGGTCGAGGCGAATCTCCCGTTGCAGCTGGGTGAAGGGTTGGCCGCCAAGGCGTACAAACTCCTTATTGGAATCGTCGAGGATCGCATTCAAGCGATCGATCAACGCGGTGTTGGCCACGAAGTTTGTGATGATGGCATTGATGGATCCAAGCCTTGTGTTCAGTCGTTGCAGGGCGAGAACAAAGGTCACCAGGCTTGGCAGGACTCCGCTTTGACGATTCTGGAAAATAAGTACGCTTGCCGAGGCAATCAGGGAGATTGCGATGATCGGCAACATGGAGGAGATGGGGGTGATTAAATTGGAGATCAACACCATCCTGCTGGCGTGAACCTTTTGCTCTTGCAGTAGGCCGTCGGTCTCCCTGGCCGCGGCGCTGATCTGTCCCGTGGTGTGCAGCAGCCTCAGCCCCTGGATGTGTTCGGTGCGGCGACTGCTGAGGTTGACCTCTACCGCCATGATCATCTGGGCTCTCTTGCGCAGCCGAGGCAGAATGCGGCTTTGCACAGTGGCAAGGGTCATGGCCATGGCGATGGCCACAAGCATCAGCCAAGGGGAGATAGCAATAAGAATTGCCAGATAGATCAGAAATTGGAGGACATTGAGAAGCAGGTTGCTGGCCAGCGTGATCTGGGTGTTGACCGTCCGCCCGGCGTTGCCGCTGTAATTCAGGAGATCGCCAACGCGGAAGCGGCTGGCGCAGCTGAAGCTAAATGAGAGAATGCGTTGATGGATCTCCCCTGTGAGCGCCTCCTGCACCCGGCAACCGATAAGGCCGGCGCTCACCGTATTCAGGTATCCGCTGCTGGCCACCAGCAGCTGCATGAGCAGGGCAAAGGTGATCATGATGACAAACAACCCGATCCTGCCCTCACTTGAAACCAAGGTGGATTGCAGGATGCGGCCGATCACTGGAAGTCCCTCAATCAGCCCCATGCTGGGAAGGCTCCGCCATTGGGTGGAGTTGCTGACCGTTATCAAGCTGATCGCAAGAAATATGATGCCTAAGGTGGCACCCTCGCCGAGGCTTGATAGGAGATTGGCAACCACATTGAGCGCCAGCAATTTCCACTGCTGGCGCGAGAGCCTACGGATCGTCCGCGCAGCGGGCTGGTTTGATGTAAATGGTTCTAGAAATTGGCCTAGAATTCGCCAATGAAGGGTGCGAAGCAGCGTTTTCAGCCTCGTTTTTCCCGGCACCGCCATGTTCATCTTGTGGCCGAAAGCAGGCCCGCCCAGTTCACACCTTTCTAATCCCTCTCCCTACCCCCCACGTCTCGCGGGGGTCAGCCTGGCAAGCTGCTGCCCCAGGATGGAAGGACTTCTCCCCCTTCGCCTTCCCTGACCCGCTTGCCGGAGCCGACCGCCATCCTCGCCGCCCTGTTGGGGTTGGCTTTGGGCCTTGGTGCGGACCATCCGTCCGCGCCAAGGCGGTGGGTCTCTTCTGCCGACTCTTCCGGGGCGGGACCCCTTGACTACCGCCATCTGGCCTTGGTCATCAATGAGGCCGATCCCCTCAGCGAAGCCATCGGCCGCACCTACCAGCTCCAGCGCCATATCCCCGAAGGGCAGGTGATCCGGGTGCGGCTACCGGTGGGCAAGGCCGATCTCTCAGCCGGGGCGTTCCTGCAGCTCCAGCGCCAGCTGAGGCGCCGCACCCCAGAGCATGTGCAGGCCTATGCGTTGGCCTGGACCACCCCTTGGCGCGTGGGATGCCAATCGATCACCTCGGCGATCAGCCTCGGACGCGACCATTCCGGCTGCCGTGACACCTGCCGTCCCACCCGGGTCAGCCGCTACTACGCCCGCGGCGATGTGGGCCGCCCCTGGGATGGGTTGCGGCTGCGGCCGAGCATGCTGCTCGCCGCCACCGACCCCGGCTCGGCGCGGCGACTGATTGAGCGCGGGGTGGCCTCTGATGGCACCGCCCCCCCTGGCACCGCCTATCTGCTCAGCACCTCCGACGCCGCCCGCAATGTGCGGGCGGCCGGCTTCGACGCCGTGGTGGCCGCTGTCGGACCCGGATTTCAGGTGCGCGTGCTGCAGGCCAATGCCTTGCGCGGTGCGAAGGATGTCATGGCCTACTTCACGGGCCTGGCTCAGGTTCCCGCGATCACCACCAACCGCTTTCGTCCCGGGGCGGTGGCCGATCACCTCACCTCCTTCGGCGGCCAGCTCACGGGGTCGCGTCAGATGAGTGCCCTGCGCTGGCTGGAGGCGGGGGCCACCGGCAGCTACGGAACGGTGGTGGAACCCTGCAACCTCACCGCGAAGTTCCCCGATCCCGGCCTGTTGCTTGCCTACTACCGCCGTGGCGACACCTTGATCGAGGCCTACTGGCGCAGTGTCGCGATGCCGGATCAGGGCCTGTTCATCGGCGAACCCCTGGCTCGGCCCTGGCCCGCCCGCATCTCTCCTACGGAGCGTGCCGGTGGCGATGCCACGCCCAAGCGTGTTCGATGATCGTGCCGAGATCGGCATGGCGGGGTCGCCAGCCCAGTTCGCGGTGCGCCCGCTCCGCCCCCGCCACGAGCTGGGCCGGGTCGCCCGTGCGGCGCGGGGCCACGTGGGCCAACAGACCGCGGCCGGTGACCGCCTTGGCGGTCTCGATCACCTGCTGCACCGAGTAGCCGGTGCCGTTGCCGAGGTTGTAGATCAGCGGCGCTGAGAGGGTCTGCTCGTGCTCCCGTAGCCGCAGCAGCCGCTCCAGTCCGAGCACATGGGCGTCGGCGAGGTCGCTGACGTGGATGTAGTCGCGGATGCAGGTGCCATCGGGGGTGGGGTAGTCATCGCCGAAGATCTGCAGGTACGGCTCCCGGCCGCTCATCACGTCGAGGACGCGGGGGATCAGGTGGGTCTCCGGATCGTGGTCCTCTCCCAGGCCCCCCTCCGGATCGGCGCCCGCGGCATTGAAGTAGCGGAAGATCACGCTGGGCAGCCCGTAGGCGGCGGCGAAGTCAATCAGCAGGCGCTCCACCATCCATTTGCTGCGGCCATAGGGATTGATCGGCTCCTGGGGATGGTCCTCCGTGATCGGCACCTGCTGGGGGACGCCATAGGTGGCGCAGGTGGAGGAGAAGACGATCGGGATCGGGGTGGGGGCGGCGATCAGGGCCTCGAGCAAGCTGAGGGTGTCGCCAAGATTGTTGCGGTAGTACTTGGCTGGGTCGCTCACCGATTCGCCCACGTAGGCGTAGGCGGCGAAGTGGAGCACCGCTTCAATGGGTCGCCCCTCCAGGGCGCTGCCGGTCAGGGCTGGATGGGCCCCCGCGAGCACGGAATCGAGCAGGGGCCGATCGCCCACCTGCCCCTCTACCAGCGGGACCCCCAGCACGTCGAGCACGATGTCGCGGTGCCCGTAGACGAGGTTGTCGAGCACGGCCACCTGGTGTCCTGCACGGCAGAGCGCCCGCACGGCGTGACTGCCGATGTAGCCGGCACCTCCCGTGACCAGAACCCTCACGCTTTGTCTCCCGAAATCTCACGAGATCCGACCTTAGGAGCCTCTCCCAGGCTGGGGGCTCCCTGTGGGCTCAGCTTCACGGCTGGTTGTCGCCGGGGTGGAGCGGCCATGAAAAAAGGGCCGGCAAAACCGGCCCTTTCGAGAACCTGGTGCCCTAGGGGCGCACCGTTCACTCGCGGCGGCCGCCACCCTGGAGGGCGATGATCAGCCTGAGGATGAACACGAAGAGGTTGATGTAGGTGAGGTACATGCCCAGCGCACCCGCGAGATACTGGTCATCCCGGTAGCTGCGGGGCATGGTGTAGAAATCAACGAAGGCGGCGCCCACGAAGAGCACCGTGCCGAAGCCGGCGATCAGGAGCTCGAAGCCGTTGCCCCCGAATCCGGGCACGAAGATCGAACCCACCAGCTGAATCACCATGGCGATCAGCAGGCCGACGATGCCAAGGCCCACGGCGGCCCCAAGGGCCTGGCCGACGCTGTCGCTCATGCGCTTGCCCACCACCGAGGCAATCACGAAGGTGATGCCGGTGGCCAGGGCGGCTGTGGCCACCGAACCGATGCCGGCGGTGCCAATGGCCATCGCCACCAGCCCGCTCAGGGTGAAGCCTGTGATCAGGCTGTAGGTGGCGAGCAAGGGCAGCGCCGTGCCGTTGTTGCCCTTGAGGGCAACGTTCTGGGAGACGAAGAAGAGAACCAGGTTGGCGATGATCGCCACGATGAACAGGGGCTGGAAGATCGGCGTGCCGATCATCGAGAGGCCGCCCATCACCCCTGCGGCCGTGAGCACCATGCCGCCGCCCACATAGGGCAGGGCGCGACGCACCACGTTGGGGCCTACCAGGGACCCGGACTGGGCTTCCTGGATGGCCTGTTGGAAATTGCTGCTGGCCGGCATGGCGGCTCGAGAATTCAGACTCCATTCATCCTGCCAGCGCCGGCCGATCACTGCCGCCACCGGGTGTGCGGATCTCCCTATCGGCCCCGGTTCCGTCGCTCATAGGCCTGCACCAGCCGCTGCACCAGCGGGTGGCGCACCACATCGGCGTCGCCGAAGCGGCAGATCGCTACCCCTTCGACCCCCCGCAGCACCTCCTCGGCCTCCACCAAGCCGCTGAGCTGGCCAGGCGGCAGATCGATCTGAGTGACATCGCCGGTGACCACCATGCGCGAGTTCTCCCCCAGCCGCGTCAGCACCATGCGCATCTGGGCGGTTGTGGTGTTCTGGGCCTCATCCACGATCACGAAGGAGTCGGCAAGGGTGCGGCCGCGCATGTAGGCCAGTGGCGCCACCTCAATCACCCCCTTTTCCTGCAGTTGCTCGGTGCGCTCGCGGCCGATCACCGTGTGCAGGGCGTCGTACAGGGGGCGCAGGAAGGGGTCGACCTTTTGCTGCAGGTCGCCTGGCAGGAAGCCGAGGCGCTCGCCGGCCTCCACGGCCGGACGGGTGAGCACCAGCCGCTCCACCCGACGCTCCTGCAGGTGGCGCACCGCCAGGACGGTGGCCAGGAAGGTTTTGCCGGTACCGGCCGGGCCGATCGCCAGGGTCAGATCGTGGCGCTCGATCGCGTCGACGAATGCCTTCTGACGGGAGGTGCGGGGTCGCAGCGAACGCCCCGTGCGGCTGATGGCCAGCACCTGCCGGCCCAGCTCCTGGTGCTGCTCGCCCCGGCCGGTGTCGAGGGCTGTAAGCGCGGACTGAAGATCGACCGCCCCGATAGGCTCGCCGGTTTCCCAGAGGGGCCGCAGCAGATCAATCAGCGCACTGCAGCGATCCACCTGAGCCGGGCGGCCCTGGAGGAACAGCTCGAGCCCCCGAAGCAGAAGGGAGGCCCCGGTAAGTGCCTCAATCCGGCGCAGGGTGGATTCCGCCTGCCCAGCCAGGGCCAAGGCTGCTACAGGAGAGGGCAGGCTCAGCCGACGCCCCTCGGGCAGGGTGCTGGCCGAGGGCTCTTCGGTGGGGGAGGGTGGGCTCAGGGGGAGGGGTGGAAATCAGGCCTCAGCGGTTTCGGCCTCGGCCCCAGGCTCCTCAGCGGGAGCGGCGGCGGCTTCGGCAGCAGCCGCTTCGGCCTGGGCGGCTGCAGCGGCCGCTTCTGCCTCGGCGGCGGCCGCAGCTGCCTTGGCTTCCGCTTCTGCCTTGCGGGCCTCGGCGGCGGCGGCGTCGCGGGCCTCAGCCTGCTTGCGCTTACCCACCACTTCGGCGGGGCGAATGGTCTTCTCGATCAGCCCACCCTTCTCGAGGAGGAATCGAACCGTATCGGTGGGCTGGGCGCCCTGGCTCAGGCGGGCGCGAATCGCCTCGGTGTCGAGGCGGGTTTCCTTGGTGCGCGGGTTGTAGAAGCCGAGCTCCTCGAGCGGTCGACCGTCGCGACGGGACGTGCTGTTGGTGGCCACGAGGCGGAAGCTCGCTTCCCGCTTCTTGCCGAACCGCTTCAGGCGGAGCTTGATCATCGGAGCTGAATCGAGAACATACCAAGGGTCGACCCTATCACCCAAGCCTTCCCTTCATGGGTCTGCGCCGCTGAACTCGCCAGACCTCGCAACCAAAAACTCGCCGCTCCCTCAGAGATCGGCGAATCCTTTGCGCGGTTTCTTGGGGCGAGGCGGCCGTGGGGCGCTGCCCCGTGGGGCCCCACCTGCGGGGGCGCCCATGCCCGGCATGCCCCCGGGCATCCCCCCCCCCATGCCCGGGAAGCCCCCCATGCCCGGGAACCCGCCCATGCCGCCCATACCAGGCATTCCTGGCATGCCACCGCGGGTCATCTGCTGCATGAAACCACGCATTTTCTGGAAGTCGGCCAGCACCTTGTCCACCTCGGCGGGGGTGTGGCCGCAGCCGGAGGCGATGCGCCGGCGGCGGGAGGGGGAGGCGGCCAGCAGGTCAGGATCCTGCCGTTCGCCCGGCGTCATCGAGCCGATCATCGCCTCGATCTTCTGGAGCTGCTGCTCGCCTTGCTTGAGCATGCCGTCGTCGATCTTGTTCATGCCGGGGATCAGCTTCATCAGCCCCCCTAGAGAGCCCATGCGCTTGATCATGCGCATCTGCTGCACGAAATCGGAGAAGTCGAAGCTCGCCTCCTGCAGCTTCTGCTGCATGCGCGCCACGTCCGCCAGCTCCACCTCCTTCTGGGCTTTCTCCACCAGGGTGAGCACGTCACCCATGCCGAGGATGCGGCTGGCCATCCGCTCCGGGTGGAAGGGCTGCAGCGCCTCCACTTTCTCGCCGGTGCCGATGAATTTGATCGGCGCCCCGCTCACCTTGCGGATCGAGAGGGCGGCGCCGCCCCGGGAATCGCCATCCAGCTTGGTGAGCACCGCGCCGGTGATCCCCACACGCTCGTGGAAGGCGCGGGTGAGTTCGGCTGCCTCTTGGCCGATCATGGCGTCGACCACCAGCAGCACGTCATCGGGCTGGACGGCCTCGCGGATCCGCACCATCTCCCCCATCATCGATTCGTCGATCTGGAGTCGCCCGGCGGTGTCCACGAGCACGGTGTCAAAGCCCTGTTCCCGGCCCCGGGCCACCCCCGCTGCGGCGATATCTTCCGGGCGGGCGTCGGCCCCGAGGCTGAAGACCTCCACGCCGATCTGCTGCCCGAGGGTGCGCAGTTGATCGATCGCCGCCGGGCGGTAGACATCGGCTGCCACCAGCAACGCCCGCCGTCCCTGTTCTTTGAGATGCAGGCCGAGTTTGGCGGTGGCGGTGGTCTTGCCCGCCCCCTGCAGGCCGGCCATCAGGATCACGGTGGGGCGGCCGCTGGCGTGGGCCAGGGGGGCGTTCTCACCGCCCATCGTGTCCACCAGCTGCTCGTGCACCAGCTGGATGAACTTCTGGTCGGGGCTCACGCCCCGCACCACCTCGGCGCCGACCGCTCGCCGCCGCACCTCGTCGACGAACTCCTTGACCACCGTCAGGCTGACGTCGGCTTCCAACAGGGCCCGTCGCACTTCCTTCAGGGCGCCGTCGACATTGGTTTCCGAGATCGTGGCCTGGCCGCGCAGGCCCTTGACGGCTGCTTCGAAACGCTGGGAAAGCTCGTCGAACATCGGGGGAGGGACGGAGGGGGGATCAGGGGGCGGGAGACTGGGCGGCGAAACGCCAGCGTCCATCGTCGCGCCCGAAGACGTAGATGTTGCGGATCGTCTGGCGGGGCGTGCTCTCCAGGACGCGCCCATCCGCCGCTTCGCGCCGGTCGCTGTAGCGGAGCTCTGCGGTGGCCGCGATCCGGCCGGGGGAGGTCTGGTCGATGCGCAGGGAGGAGAGGGTCACCTCGATCGCCTGGCGTTCGCCGCGCACGGAATCGGCACTGCGCTCTGCGGCGAGGCGATCGACCTGCTCCGGCCGGGCAATGGTGTCGATGCCAGAAGGCATCGGTGCCCCCGCCAGCACACTGCTCTTGGCGGTCAACCAGCTCTGCAGCAGGCCGCGCACCTGGGCCTCCTGGGGTTGGGGATCGCGCAGCGGCACGATGGCGGCGGGAGGGCTCACGGGCTTGGCGGGTGCCGTGCCAGGGGCGGCCGGGCTGGGGCGGGGCGCAGGGGCCGCCGCAGGGCTGGTCATGGCCGGCGGGCGCGCGCTCGTCGGCACCGGGGCTGGGCGGGGCCGCAGCCACCAGGAGCCCACCAGGGCGAGGCCAGCCACGCTGGCAGCGGCGGCCACGGCGAGCCAGGGAGCCTGCGGGAGGTTGGCCAGCCGCCCGCGCAAGGCCGATCGGGATGGCATGGGGGGAAGGGTGGGCCAGCGCAGGGGGCTCAGGCCGGCCTCTTCCTCGTCCTCCTCCTGGGGCCCAGTTGGGCGCAGCGCCGAGCCACCAGGGTCGAGGGGGGCTGCTGCGAAATCCAGGGGTGGAAAACTCCAGGCGAAGGAGGGGTCGCTGGTCTGCCCTACGCCGGGGCTGGTTGCCGTTCCTGCCGCCGGGATGGCCGCCGGGGTGGGGGCGCCGCCGGTGTAGGTGCGGCCGCTGATGCGGTCTTCCCGCTCCACGTAGGCCATCACATCGCGGTCGCTGAAGTAGGCGTCCAGGTCGGCGTCGGCTTCCAGGTCGCGGTAGCCCGGCAGCACGTCCCGGCTCAGCCAGTCGCGGCAGTAGGCGCAGAGCTGGCCCAGGGGATCGCCGCTCTGGCGCTCGGCCCAGGTCCGCAACTCCCGGGAGGCGCCCGCCTCGAAGCTGGCGCGGGCGGTGTCCACCTCCCCCAGCAGCAGGCTCAGGTTGGCCAGCAGGGGCTCGATTCCAGCCCGCTGGCTGGCGAGCAACCGTTGGCGGGCCGCGGCGATCCGTTCGGGTTTGCGCTGGACGAAGCCGGAGGCGGTCAGGGCGGTGGTGGCGAGGAAATCGGCGGTGGGGGAGCCGCCATCCCCCCAGCGGCTGAACAGATCCACCTGCTCCTGCACGGTCAGCAGGGTGCGGATCTGCTTGAAGAAGGTGCGGAATTCCGCGGGAGGGAAGGAGAGATCAGCCTCCCCCTCCAGCCCGCCCCGCCGCTCCACCAGTTGCTCCAGCAGCTCCAGACCCTCACGGCGCTCGGCGGTGCTGGCCAGGTCGCGGTTGAGGAGATCGAGCACTCGGTAGGGGGTGAGCCGCTCGAGCTCGCGGGTCATGCGGTCTCGCAGGTCGGGACGCTGTCCCATGCGCTGCAGCAGCTGTAGGCCCTGCTGGAGAATCTGGGCGGCGCGTTCGTAGCGTCGCTGCTGCTCGAATTCGGTGCAGGAGCCCAGGCAGGCCAGCCCGGCCAGCACGGTGAGGTCAGCTTCGCGGCTGCTGCCAAGGGCGGGCGCCTGGGGGGGCTGCAGACCGCGACAGGCGATCTCGAAGGCCTCCTGGGGCTGGTCGGATTCGAGCAGCAGCAGCAGGCCCCCTACCTCCTTGCTGCTCGGGATCTCCAGGGCCGGCACCACATGGGCCCCGGCGCCCGCAAGGGCCGTCAGATCCGCCTCATAGGCGGCGCGACGCGGGCCGTCGCTCAGGAGGTCGGCGCTGGCGCGCAGCAGCTCGGCCCGGGCCTGGAGGACTTCGGCTGTGAAGCCCTCTTCGGGCGGGCGATCCAGCCGCAGCTGCAGGGTGCGGAGCACGGTCTGAGCGTCGCTGGCCGGGCCGACCCCCAGCAGTCGGAAGTGATCGATCGGCAGGTCCAACGCGTCTGGGTGGCTGGAAAGCGACTGTAGGCAGTGGCAGCCGTTCTAACCGTCGACTGCGGACGGACCTCGTACAGTCGACTCGCTTCGTCGAACGCCGCTAGCCATGACCCAGGAGATGGCCGCCGCCCAGGCCGCCGCGGATGCCGCCTCCCAGGCTTCGGCCCCGGTGCCCGAGGCGGCTGGTAGCCATGCCGCGCGTCACCAGTCGCTGTATCCGAGCGAGCCGGCCCAGGTCACCCGTGAGGTGGGTCTGATGCTCTACCGCGACATGCAGCTGGGTAGGCGCTTCGAAGATAAGTGCGCGGAGATGTACTACCGCGGCAAGATGTTCGGCTTCGTGCACCTCTACAACGGCCAGGAGGCCGTCAGCACAGGGGTGATCCAGGCCATGCGTCTCCAGCATGATTGGTTCTGCAGCACCTATCGCGATCACGTCCACGCCCTGAGCTGCGGTGTGCCGGCGCGCGAGGTGATGAGCGAGCTCTTCGGCAAGGCCACCGGCTGCAGCAAGGGCCGGGGCGGCTCCATGCACCTCTTTTCGCGTGAACACCACCTGCTGGGGGGCTATGCCTTCATCGGTGAGGGGATCCCGGTGGCGTTGGGCGCGGCCTTCACCAGCCGCTACAAGCGCGAGGCCCTCGGCCAAGCGGATAGCGATGCGGTCACGGCAGCGTTCTTCGGAGACGGCACCTGCAACGTGGGTCAGTTCTACGAATGCCTCAACATGGCGGCCCTTTGGAAGCTGCCAATTCTGTTCGTGGTGGAAAACAACCGCTGGGCCATCGGCATGGACCACAACCGTGCCACCAGCGACCCGGAGATCTGGCGCAAGGCAGCTGCCTTCGGTATGGCGGGGGAAGAGGTCGACGGCATGGATGTGCTTGCGGTTCGTGCCGCTGCCCAGCGAGCCATCGAGCGCGCCCGCGCAGGGGAGGGTCCCACGCTGCTGGAGTGCCTCACCTACCGCTTCCGCGGCCATTCTCTCGCCGATCCCGATGAGCTTCGCGCGGCAGCCGAAAAAGAATTCTGGGCGCAGCGCGATCCCATCAAGCGGCTCTCCGCCGACCTCATCAGCCGGGGCCTGGCCAGTGCCGACGAACTCAAGGCCATCGAACGGGAGGTGGATGCGGAAATCGCCGACTGCGTGGAGTTTGCCCTTGCAGCGCCCGAGCCCGATGGCAGTGAGCTGACCCGCTACATCTGGGCCGAAGACTGACGCAGCGGCCTTTTCTTCCTGGCGGTGGGCCTCATTCTTCTTGAGGCAGCCACCAACAAGGCGGCAGCACGAGTGGTGGCAGGTTGGTGTTGTCCACATCCAGGGGATGGGGGAAATCTGTGCAGGGGCCCAAGTCATTCTTGATGCGATCCCTGCGGAGGAAGGTTACCTCCATGGTCCTCGGAATCAGGATGCCACCGCGCTCAATGCCTCCATGGCAATTGTTGGGGTGGATGTGCACGCATTGATGGTGGGTAGCCAGTTTGCGAAAGAGGGGTGCCACCAGCCGAAAGAAGCCTGGATTCCATAGGTTGTCCATCAGATGGAATTCGATTGCCATGATGCGGAACCGAGCCATCAGGGCACTGGACATCGATGCAATCACTTCATACTCGCTGCCTTCGATATCCATTTGCAGCATGAGATCGTGGTCACCTTTCTCCTGCGCTTTCTCGACCCATGTATCCATGGTGATGACGGACCCATGGTCTTCGGCTCCTACAAACATCGGCTCAAAGGTCATGTTGCTGACCATGCCCTCCGGCGCAGCAACAGAGGCATCCGCCATGTGAACTCGGATGCCACGGCGGGCGATATCGAGATCAAAGTCGATTTGATTGTTGACTCCTGGTGAAAAGCAACCACCAATTCCATCGAGATCATTGGGGATCAGATAGCCGCCGTCGTTTGCTGGACCTACCCGAATCAGTTCGTGCTCTGTCTTGCGGGGTTGCACCCTGCGAATCAGACGCATCATCATCGCAGATTCGGAAACAGGCAGAAGCAGCTTCGGGTGGTAATCCGCAAGCCACTGGAGGCGGTGATAGGCATCTCTGGCCGGATTCAAGATCTGCGAGTTATTCATGTTCCGTGAATCTGTTTCCAACAAAGAAAGAAGGCGCTATTGCCCAGGCGAGATCAAAAAAACGCGCTCTGCACACCGATCTACATTATCCCCAATGCTGCTTTGCCGCAACAGGGAGCCTGTTGCACTGGAGGAACCATGGCTGACCTCTCCGCGCCCCATCAGGCTTCGCCTTCACGGTTTGGTCGCCAGTCGTAGAACAGGGTGCTTCGCCGGATCTGGGAGGTTTGCAGTCGCTGGTCGCGAGAGGATATATGGAGTAAATGCGTATCGGATAAGAAAGCCGCCCAAACACTGAATGTGGACGGTGGCCCAATGATCAAATCGCATTTAGACAACAGCAATTGATCCCCTGCTGCCGAGCCCATCGGAGATGCTGACAGGGAACTTCGTGCGGCATTGGCAAGAAAGCCAGGCTCGTTGCTGCACACCACGAAACGGAGCCGTTCCGGTTGAAGGGAGGGGAACAGATCTGGAACCTGGTTGATCCAGCGCAGATAGTCCTGCTCATCGTAAAACCAGCGGCCGCCACGGTGAGTTGCATAGTCTCCGCGACGCGCATGCACACCAACTAAAGCATCCCTATCCATCCGCAGCTGGGTACTTACTGCATCAGCCTGGCGTTGCCATTGCGAGCGAAAGGAAAGTGCCAGTCGGATCGTTGCTGCCTCCTCTTCCTGGACTGCTGGCATGTTGCGACACCAATCTCCCGAGCCATTGATGAGCCAGATTTGGGAACGCAGCCGTGCAGGTTCGATCTCCGACCAAGCCCGTTGATTGTCAAGGTTCTGGAGCCAGGATCTGCGGCTGTAAATCAGGCGCATCAAGCGGGAATTCAGCAGCTTGACCGTGAGGCGATGTAGAAGGGATGGAAGAAAGATGACGCGTACCAGTTGGCTTTCGAGTTTGGGCTCGAACTGGGATTTGTACTCGCCAAGGGAGAGGATCAGGATGGGAATCTTGTGGCGAACGCAGTGGCCAATCAGGGCCGATGCAGCTACCAGTCGGTTAGATATCTGCGCCTGTTGGCGGACGACGATAATCAATCGAAGTCACGCAAAGGTTTTAAAATCTTAATTGCATTGCCGACATCTTGGTCTCTGACAGGTGCAGCCATGGAAGTGACCATCCGATTGAGGGCCCTTCTATGCCGGCAATCTGCTTTTGAGAGTGAGGCTTTGCAGGAAGCGAAGCCAGATGCGCGGAATCCAGAAGCCCTTGGCAAGGGCACGCAGAAAATAGCTTCGACAACGAGGGTCACCCTTTCGGCGAAGATTCTCTGCGATAAAGTAAAGACCTTCGGCTTCACGAGCCTGCCAGAATCTGCGGCGACCATGGGAGCGACTTTGGGGCCGTATCTGTGCTGCCTGAAGAAGAAGTTGGTCTTCATCTTCTCCAGAACAGCGGGCGATGTGGCACGCCAAGGAGAGTCGTGCGATGGCCACTTGTTCGCGTCGATGGAGAGAGGAAATCCCCTGTGTCCGCAGGCGCATGGAGGTGAGTACCTCGTCAAGCAGCAGAAAAGATCCCTGATGTGCGAGGCGATACCAGAGATCCCAGTCCTGTCCAAAATAGAATTCACACCTGTATCCTCCTGCAAGCTCATAAGCGTGCCGCTGGAACATCACCGAAGCGTGGTGAGGAATCGCTATCGCCAGGCCCCGTTCGGCTGGTGTGAGGATCGCCTCGATTGGCGTATTCGCAGCTCCATCCGCACGATCGATCCAGATGGGTTCCCAGCTCGGCCCGCAGATCTGTACGCCAGTAGTGCAGAGAACGCACTCTGAGAACCGCTCCAATCCTGCCGCCTGACGTTGCAGGCGGGTTGGCTCCATTACATCACCTACATCGATGCGTGCGATCCACCGGCCTCGGGCCTGCGCACAGCCCAATCGCAAGGCCTCGGTGAGACCTGCCGGATCGGAGTGGATCAGGCGGAAGCGGGGATCGCTGGCAAGCCGCTTCTGCAGCATGGCATCATTCTGAAAGCGTCCATTGGCCACGATCAGGCACTCCCAGGATGGAGAGCCCTGCTGATGGCCAATACTGGCCAGCGTTTCCTCCAATTCTGGGCCGGCTTCATGGGTGCCGATCACCACGGAGATCTGCACATTGCCGGGAGTGTGGGTCGCCTGCTGGCGCTCGTTGGCTAAATCCATTTCCAAGGTATCCATGGGAACATCATTCACAGACCTCGCAGGCTGCGGCGGAAGATCAGCAGCCGGCGCAACCGGCTGCTCCAAAGGCTGCTTTGTGAATATCCGAGCTGGCGCCCCATCCATCCATAGAGTCTGAGGTCGAGCGGAATGCTGCTGGTTCCGATCGCAGCACAGGCCAATCGTTGTAGTGAAGCGGCAGATTCCTCCAGGCCCACCTCGGCACATTGGCGTGAGAGAAGGAAGGCTGAGCGGGAAAAACGTTGCATCTCAGGGTCACCGGGCAGGATGCCGCAGTGCCGCGCACAAGCAAAGATGGACTCCCGTGCAAGGGCACGATGCTTCAATTTGATCGGATCTGACGATCCCTGTGCACTGAGATGGTCACTGGCCTGAAAGAGGCGACGCACGGAGACATTGACATCAACAAAAACCAGGGTTGCGCCTGCGGCTGCCGCCCTGGCGTCATATTCCCAATCCTCCTCATTTATCCAGTTCTGAATGGGTCCGAGTCGATCGAGTAGTTGTTTGCGATAGAGCGGAGTGCTGGTTGTCCACCAGCGTTCGTGCAATAGGCGAGGGAACAGGCGCGTTTGAGAAATGCCGGTGGCGCGCATGGGCCCCGTGCAACGGGGAGGATCATCGATGTGGGTTTCTTCATAGCTTTTGCCATAGGCAATGTCAGCTTCGGGCTGGGCATTGAGCGCATCAACCTGTCTACTAAATTTATCCGGAAGCAGTAGATCATCACTATCTAGAAATTGCACAAAAGCACCTTTGGCCATCTCGATGCCGCGCTGACGTGCCCTACCCGGTCCGCCATTTATTTGGCGATGAATGCGAATCACATTTGGGTGGAGCTCGTGCAGGGATTCACATACCTTGGGAGTGTTGTCGGTGCTACCGTCATCGACGATGATGATCTCGATGGGGCGATATGTCTGCTCTAGAACACTGTTGACCGCTTGGGGCAAGAGGTCAGGCCTGTTGAAGACGGGGATGATCGTACTGACGAGATCGGCAGCTGATTCCCATCGTGATTCAGCGTGGATTGGGCTGAAGAAGCTGTCTTCCATGATCAACGTAGGGAGTGAGTTCTCCTTTTGGCACTGGAGCTAGAGAACATGGCAGAAGAGATGCTGTGATGTCTGCCATCGGGCTTTACCATCACCGTTCTTGCCTCTTCTTCCTTGATCCCCGAATGACAAATCCTGGATCGGTGCGGAAAATAAAGTAGAGAAAGCGAACAAAGGCCTGGAGAAAAGCCGGGTCTACCCACAGGCGCAGGGGAATGCTTTTCCCGAGATCGGCAAGCACAACATCGCGTTTTTCTATGAGTCGCTTATTATAAGACTTCATACGCTGTTGGTGGGTGTGTACCCGATCGCCGAGGGAACGATTCCTGCTGCGGCCATAGCCGCTCACAATGGCTAACGATTCCAGATAGTCATGACAGAGGCGAACCTGCTGGGCTTGATCTGACTCTCCCCACGCCTGCCAATGACAAAGATTCTGGGTTGTGTGGTGAACTAGAGACTGATTGAGATAGAGCGTAGAGCCGGTTTTCATGATGCTGGCACTGTAAATTATGGGAAAGAATGCATTGTCAATATGCTGGCGCCAGAGATCAAAATCAACACAGTCTGGCCGGAAGAAGTAGCCACTTAGGATATAAGCACCTTCCGCTAAGGGTAGCGACTGGCCTCTGGGTTTGGCTGGAAATAGACAATTCGAATCCTGGATCCGGCAGCTTACTGCAGCGAGCTCGCCAGATTCGAGGTAAGAATAACGGGGGCTCATGATGCTGGTGACCGACTGCTTCTGAATGACGCCTGATTCCAACTGCCGCAGGATCTCTGTCAGAGCCCCTGGTTCAAACCAGTCATCGTCCGTCAGGATCGTGCAATAAAAGCTTCGGCATGACTCAACCATCCCCAGGATATTCGCCGACATGCCAAGATTTGTGACATTGCGACGGAATTCGATGAGAGGATGAATGGCTGCCAGCTCTCGGCGTAATTCATCAGGATCTATAGATGGCGATGCATCATCACAAATAATCAGCTGAATCCTCCCTGTTTCCAGATCGGTTTGGTTGTGAGTCAGCACCGAACGGCTGGCCCGCAGTGCACCGGTAAAGCGCTGGTAGACAGGAATCAGCACGCTAAGGGCTGTTGTCATGGCCGATCGGTCGCCTCTCTTGTGCCGGTTGTTCCCTGGTCCTGCCAGGCCGTGGCTGCCGAGCTTTGCAGGGCACGCAGGGTGGCTTCCAGGTAGGCGTGCCCCCAGCGTCTGTCGGGTTCGAGGTGGCACCCTTCTGCCCACTCATTCCAGGCATTGAGGAAAATAATTGGCTCAGGCAGGTTCCGGGAAGGCAATTCTTTGACCGTTCGCAGCAACCACTCCCCGTACAAATCAGGTGTTGACTCGATAAAGATCGTCGCATTATCTTCCCGGCGCGATGAATTATCCCAGGCTGGAACAATACAGGGAAAGCGCGGATAGGAGGGAATGGGCTTTCTCGTCATACACTCGACCAGAGAAGTGTATGGCATGATCCTGTTCTGCTGATAAGCCCTGCTCGACAAGCCCAGGCGACGGAGGAGCCGCCACGGCCTTGTACGGCGCATCGGCTGGGGCAGAACCGTCCAATCCGGTTGGAATTCCACGGCAAAGTCAAAGCCAATCTCCCGTGGGTTCAGATGACATTCGAGGATTGATTCTACTGATAACAAACAGATTTCACCCACCCCTTGTTCGCGAGCGACATGCCGCCAGCGTTCGGCTGTAGCTTTGGGATTGGGCAGATTGCTCACGCGGTAGACAAGAAGCGCAGGGCGACCATCAATGCGGATGTAGCGTGGATCTCGAAAGAAACGCAGGAGATATTCTATGTGCTCCAGATCATCCTGTTTACTGTAGCTTTGCTGAAGCAATACATCCCTATCTCTGCCGTTCCAGCTCCGCGTCCAATTCTCATTTGCCCAGCATAGACAGAAGGGAAAGTCTGGTCTGCCTAAATCTAGATAGCTCTCTATGGGTTTTTCCAGCAAGCGTTTACCCTGGAACCAGTAGTGATAGAAGCAAAATCCTTGGATACCATAGGCGCGGGCCAACTCAGCTTGGGCTTCCATGACCTCGGGAAGTCTTAAATCATAAAAGCCAAGGTCGGTCGGCAACTGGGGTTGGTAATGTCCGTGGAAGCGTGGTTTGGCTGCCGTCACGTTGCTCCATTCCGTGAATCCTTTACCCCACCACTGATCATTCTCAGGAATCGGGTGAAACTGTGGCAGATAGAAAGCAATTGATCGAATATTCATGAATTGGATGAAAACTGATGGCAGACGTGTTCATAGATGCGGTTACGTTGCTGCCGCACGGCTTCAGGACCAAACCTATGCAGCACGTGCTCAAATGCCCGCGTTGCAAGAAGGGATGCCGTGGGCTGATTACGCATGAGAGTCAGGATAGCTGCTGCAAAGTCTTCTGCCGTGTCTGACACAAAGCAATTGTGACCATGGCGAAGTCCCACTCCTTCACAACCGATGCTTGTAGTTACAATGGGAGAGGTGCAGGCCGCGGAGGCGAGAAGTTTGGTGCGTAGCCCAGCGCCTGTGAATACTGGGTTAATAGATATGTTACCAGAAAGAGCAGCAGAGATGTTCTCTGCATAGCCGCGAAAGCTTACAACTTCATGGGAGAATGGTTGGCGCAATTCCTCTGTCCAATGGCCAATGACATGGAGGATGCATGCCTCTACCGGCAATTGCTCTCGGAGTAGGGGATAGACGTGGGTGCAGAACCACTCGACCGCTTGCACGTTGGGGTACCACAAGCCTGAGCCTACATAGAAGAGCTGAAGATTCCAGCACGTTACATCCGCAGGTGGCACAATCATGCAGTCGGCTGGAATAGGGAACGGACTTACCGTGATAGGTAGGGATGCATCTTGACCATGGAGTGACTGCTTATCCTCTTCCGTAAACGTGATGATTTGCGTAAAATGTGACATGAACAGTGCTTCTAATGCACAGGCTGCTGCGGTGTCCGTGGCGGCAAGCAGGGATTGGCAGTTGTGGGCATGTGCATCGTTTGCTGATCGCCCCTCTATCTGCGTACTCTCGTAAAATCGCCGAGAAAATCGCCCGTGAGCCTGATGGCAGATGAAAATCTTTGGAATATGGCTCACAGGTAGAAAAGCAGTATATAGACTCTCGTGAAACTCCGCTTGAATTAGTTCAGCCCAGCCTAGCTGCCCCTCGATAAAACATAGTGACTCTGTTGCTAATGGCACAAACGGGTAATAGGGACGATCGGGTACCACTCTTTGCTGCTTGTCTAAGCTGCTTCCCGCTGGCCTTCTTTGCAGCATGAATCGCAGGAGCGTTTTTCCCCGTTGCAGCCACTTTTTTGGGGAGACGACGCCTTGGATGGCCTGATTCCCCTCGGGTTTGTGGCGCATGACTGTCACATGCGGCAGCTCTCTCTCCAATGCGCAGGCGAGATCATGGAGGAGTGGACTAGCCCGGGTTACAACAATTCGAAATTCGTGATCATTGGCAAGTGCTTTTAGGGTGGCAAACTGCGATGCCTTACCACCAGTCTCCGGCGGCCACGGCAGCTCAGGTGTGACGATCAGAATCTTCATGGTATTGCAAGCCTATCCATTAAGCTGCCGAGATGATAAAAGTTATTTGCTGCTGAGGCCTGAATTGCTGGGATGGTGTCTGCAAGGCAATTCTGCACAGCATCTCGCTGCTTCCAGATCTCTGTTAGTTTGCTCAGAGCCCCTGCAGGGTTCTGAAGCGTGTTTGCTGCGATCACCATGCTGCTGGGCCCTGAGTCCAAAGTGCCGTAGGCCAATGCGGCAATTCCTTCCACTTTGAGCGAGTAGGACACCATCACAGTGGGTACTTGGGTCGATAGGCCTGCGATGGCGGCGTGCATGCGTTCGGCAATAACCAACTGACAGCTGCCTACAAGCTTCTTATACTCGCTAGCCGTTAGATCTTCCGCTGCTACCCAGACGCGCTGATCAAAACCTGTGGCCCGATGCAGATTCGTCGCCAGTTGGCGATCATCGCCGTACGCTTCCTGAACATGGGGGATGATTAGGACATTGACTTTCCAGATCTCAAGAAAATGGGCTAATAGTTGGAGCCAAGCGGCGAGATGTTCATCGGCACTCAACGCACACCATCGATGCAAGCCCTTGCTGATTGAGACAGCAATGCAGGGGAGAGATGGATCTGGAAAACGGTAAGCAGGGATCTGGTCAGCTGGAGCCAGTCCGAAGGCCACATCAGCGCATACTTTCGTCTGGGCTGCGAGACCGTCAATCTGGCTGAGATAGTCAAATGTTAGTTGATCTCGTGTGGTCAACAGATCAATTAGCTTGGCACTCTGACGCCAGACTTCCTCATCTTCCTGCGTGCTGAACCGTCCGATCGTGTGACCCAGCAAGACGACAGGTAGTCCAGCCGCTTTGGCGCTATGGATTAATGAGCAGTAATACAGTAGGGAATCACGCCCATACTCAGAAGAGTACACATCGCCACCGGTGATTATTGCCATCCTACTTTCCTGGAGTTGTGAGACCAGTAGCTGATCCACTAATCCAGCCTGTTTTTTGGTGGATTTCCTGCTTGGTAATTCACCTTTCAGCATTTGCTTTAGCTGCTCCCTCCTTGAGCGACTTGGCGACGTTGCGGGTAGACGCCTAAAGGCGGTGGGCACGAATGTGATCCGTGCATCGTCTATTCGGTTCTGATCATGGTCTGTCGACCAAGAGAATATGCGGATGGAATCGCTCTCGTTGCGTTTAAGAATGAAGTCTGCCACTGGCCGCGTCAGCGCTTCCACGCCACGGTTTCGAAATCCGGTTACACCAAGAAGAGCGATGGATGCCATGGTGATTACATTCAACGAGTGATCATGATCTGTTCAAGACTCATGCGCCTAGATTCAGCCACAAGAATCTCATCGGGCAAGGCACCCACCGCAATCATCATGCCAATGGCATAGGATTCCGGAAGTGCCAGATCGTCTTTTAAAGATCTGTCTTTATCCGGCTCAACACTCCAGTTCAGGCAACAGGTACCAAGACCTTGGGCATGTAGGGCATAAATCAGACTCATGGCAAACATTCCTGCTTCAATCCAAGGTTGATTCCTCTCACCTATAGAGGCAAAGCAATTCCTATCCGAGGCTACAATCAGTACGTGACTGGCTAGGTGCCCAAAGCCGGTATTGCCATTCTGCAGTGCTAGGGCCTTTGCTTTTGTCTCCTCAGTTTCGCAAAGCACCACCCGCCAGGTCTGACGATTGCAGACGGAAGGGGTGAAGCGAGCCAGTTCGATCGCCCTCATGACGTTGTCTGTGTTGACCTTGGCTTCTGCATCAAAGCAGCGAATGCTGTGGCGTGACTGGAAAAACTGACTGATAGGAATCGCCGCATCATCCTGAACATCGGCACGAGAAAGTCGCTGCCAGCCGACGATGAGCCCGTTTTGCTTCTGAATCTCACGCCGATAACTGCTTAGAACTTCCTCCGCGTATATGGTGATCTCCGTTTTCAGTTCCCTTGCTTGTGCCTCTGCGAGAGCAGCGGCCAGTCGCTCGGCGGCGTCGCTACCAAACTGGGTTCGCCGTTGATGATGCGACAATCCCTTTTCGAGGCGATGATATTCAATGGAGATAAGGGCCTCTAGATTCTCGTCGCTAAGCTCAAATACCTCACGATAAAGGGTGCCCGTTGTGTAAGCGGCAAAGTTTTCAAACAGCCCCAGATCATATTCGTATGCTTCCCGCAATCTATCGCTTGGGAGGTTGGCCTTCCCTTTGGGATTCCCTATCAAACCTCGCAGCCGATCCGTTCCGGTACGAAGCCATGGAGTGGAATGAATAAGCGAACGAATGACGCTCCTCATAGCTGGTGACTGAGGCAGGAAATGACGTGTTGAGGGTAGATGATTGCTAGGCACAAAGCTAAGGACGCCACCAGTAATCTGGCAATGTGATCGGTGGCCTGTTCTTATTGTCAGCATCTAGGGGGTGGGGAATGCTGGCCACGGGTTGAGGTGGGGTAACAATCCTATCCCTTCGTAGAAATGTGAACTCCATTACACGAGGTATTAAAATTCCACCTCGGAGAAATGCGCCGCACCAGTTATTGGGGTGAATATGAACGCAGACATGGCTGGAAAGAAGTCTTTCAAAAATTGGCTTTACGAGGAAAAGAAACCCAGGATTCCATAGCTGATCCAGCATGTGAAATTCAATAGCCAGAATCCGGAAGCGATTCAACAGCAGTGGTGGCATGGCTGTCAACACTTCGTACTCGGCCCCTTCGATGTCCATTTGCAGCATTAGGTCATGCTCGCCATCCTCGTTTGATTGGTGAATCCAATCTTGCATTGTTATCGTTTTCTGGTCATTGATAGGCCCAATAAACTTTGGGATAAATGTCATGTTGTCAGCCATGCCTGCAGGTCTCTCTACGGACGCATCAGCCATGTGTACACGAATGCCCCTGCTGGCAATGTCCGCATCAAAGGCAATCTGGGTGGCCACCCCGGGTGAGAAGCATGCCTGGATGTCGGCCAAGTCATTGGGTAGCAAGTAACCACCATCGCTGGCGGGCCCCACTCGTATCAGTTCAACGCCCGGATTGACGGGCCTTAGCTTGTGAATGAGGTCGAGGACTCGTCCGTTGAATTTTCTTGGCAGTACTAATTCTTTTGGCTCGTCCCTCCATTCCTGGTAGTGATGTAAAAGCGCGCGGGCGCCGTTACTCCATGCATCCGTTTTCATCGTATGAATCTCCCCCTTTGTTTTTCCCCCTTTACGCACTCGGCATTAGGAGCTAATCTGTGGGAAATCTGCGTTTCTTGGACTTCCTGCCAGTAACTCTTTCCTTCTAGATCGGTTTGTTTTTGACGACTGGCTAAGTGGGTCATGACAGATATCACAGATCCAGATTGAGATCTGCTCCCAGTCTTTCTTGCCTGTTGGTATTGTGCGTGGAGAACATCGCGTTGCCATGGGAAGTGGCTGGGCAAAATGGAGCCACTCATTCCTTGCTTGATGCTTTGCAGGACTGATTTACCTGCACCTTGCCCAGCCGCCAAGCCCAGGTGTTGCCGCAATTTCGCTTGCTCCGGCCTTGAGGGAGCCGACACGTGAGCTTTACAAACGTCGCCCAATAATAGCAGAGGGAACATTTGCTTGGCCCTAGGGGGGGAGATCATTGCCAGATCTGGCTCGCGCCCTTTCCTTGTCTGTCAGTTGCCCTTCAGGCCAATGAATCTAAAC
>Ga0164293_10001010_pt1 | contig 23569 bp, 24 predicted proteins | sample GEODES118metaG_FD_111487 | JGI IMG/M metagenome (GOLD analysis project Ga0164293, IMG submission 111487) | Eutrophic lake water microbial communities from Lake Mendota, Wisconsin, USA - GEODES118 metaG | ecosystem: Environmental > Aquatic > Freshwater > Lake | place: USA: Lake Mendota...
AGTTTTGGAACAATGACGGCGTTGTTGGTTTGATTGTGCCGACTCCAAATTCTTTGAAAGCCCTTTTGAACAAGCTCTTTCATTGCTGTATCGAGTAACCGTGAATACAAGCCACGCCCTCTGTGTTCTGGTAAAACAGCGGAGTTGACCATATAGAAGCTATCTCTTGAGTCCTGATAACCCCACATCCAACCTGCAAGTATTCCTTTATAAAACAGAAGTGAGTGATAAACGTAAGGGTATTTGTAGTTTTCGTTTAAAGATTTTAATTTGGTTTTCTCGGAGTCAGATAAAATATCAGGTGGCCTTAGAATAAGACCATCATCATCAAACACAATTTCCATTTGTTTTCTTATTCCTGCAGCCCAAAACTCATCAGAATCACAAAGTTTGATGCTGTATCCAGATGGAAGGTTGTCGGTGATTAGTCCATCAATCTTGGGATTGATAAGTTTAGAAAACTGCAAAGTATCACGCCAATTTCCATGGTGATCGATACATTCATCGATTTCTAAGGATTCCAATTTATAGCCTAACCTTTTTGGTACACTTTGAGATCGAATATTGAGTCTGTCACATGTGATCACCAATCGATGAAAGCCAAGTTGGCTGGCAAGGTTTTCACCAAGCAGCAAGGCCTCAGTCACTAAGCCTTTTCCCTCGTGGGAGTGACAAATCCAATATCCAAATTCGCAGGTTTTCTTTTCCCAATTGATTGAATGCAGACCAAAGCTTCCAATCATTTTAGAGCTGGATTTATCGAAAACAGAATAGTCAAAAGTCGAACCCTTTTCCCACCAGCCTTGGGCAAGCTCAATGTAAGCCAATGAATCAGATTCAGTCTTAGTGGTTGATTCCCAAGGCATCCAGGGTTTTAAGTGAGCTCGATTGGAATCAATGAGCGAAAACATTTCTGCTGCTTGATCTTTTAATCTCGCTTTTAAAACAATGCGCTCACCTTCAACTATGTTTGGTGGTTGAGGGTTTTTTTCGTGATTTGACATTCGAGATTCTCCCGACTCCCCATTGTCTTCCGGCTGACCCCACTCGAACTGACATTAAATATTTATTTTTTAGAGGGGAATTTGATTTTCAGCTTTGGACCTTCGGACCTCTAAGGCCTTTTCTTTGTACCTGCGAGATTCAAATTCTTTTGGGATTTTAAGGTCTTAACCAACTTTCAGAAAAAAGAAAATTGGTCGGGGAGACAGGATTCGAACCTGCGACCCTCTGGTCCCAAACCAGATGCGCTACCAAGCTGCGCTACTCCCCGACATTCTGAGCTGTTTATATTGCACAACTCCTAGAGACTGCGCAAGTCTGATTGTTAAGTTCAAAAAGTCCATCTATGCTTTTTATGTGGAACAATTTCTTCAAACCCTTCCCAGGCCTGTTTTAGTTCTTGGTGTGATCATCATAGGTATTTTCACATTTATGTTCATTTCTCCGCCTCACACGATTTGTGACACGATAAAAGAACAAGTGGTGGCATCCCTTGTGGGCGTTACAAAGCCTCTCAAGGTAAAGAAGCAAACTCACCCCCCCAGAATAAATCAGGCTTTGGATAAATGCTATATCGGGAGATCATCGGGGGCCTGCTACGATTATTTTTTAATATTAAAGGGCTTAGCCAAGCATGTGATTTCCAGTGCCAGCGAATGCAGGGCCAATATCTACGGAATAACTGACATTAAGACTAGAATGGTGGAAGGAATAGAAAACTTAGTCGTTCTGGCCTGGGGAGATCAGCCTCCAGAGGATATGAATTCAAAATTTGGGCAACTTCAAGACTCGGACGTCGCTTTGTTTTGCTATCTTAAGTCTGCGTTTATTTTGGGAACTAATGAAAATGAGTGGCATCTTTTGCGCAAGAAGATTTCCAAAAAAATCCCTGGAGAAAAGGCCATTTTGCCCGATGATCCCAAGGCTGGGCTTGTGGCCCCGCGTCCAGCCACAGAGGTATTATCTGAGCTGGACATCTGGAATAAAAGCCTATTTTCTGTACGCTGTGAAAACTATCTTTAAATTCAAATCGAAAAGAGCCAAATTTTTTTCCAGCTTCTATCTTCAAAATAACCCTTCAGAATAAAGCTCGAGTCTTCTTTGTGTTTAATTTTAAATGTATTTTTTTTGATTTTTTCTAATGACCAATCCATTGGATTTAGGCCAAATTGCTTCAATTTGATTGTCTCTAGTTGTAATTGATTTTCTAATTGCATGGTTCCCCCGAAAGTTAAGTTGTCATTGGGTGATGCAGATTCAAAACCATATTGTTTTAAAACTAATAGGACTTGAGAACTTTTTTAATTAGAAAATTCCTAGATTCTGAACTAACTTCTTAGAAATGAGACAGAAAAAATATATCTATGATTTGATCGTTCAAATCTTTTTAGTGTTTGTGGTGATTCAGCTTTTCCGAATGACTCCAGATAAGATAAAAGCTTCTTATTGGGCGGGTGCTTTATTTTTGCTGCTGCCCTCGTCGATGATGATGCGAGAGTGGATATTTTTCAAGCTCACGAACAAAATCTGGTGGATCAGTGCTCTGCAGTTTTGGTTAATATTTGCACTACCAATTTTTGTCTTAAGAGTTCTAAATCCAAATACATCCATTAATGACTTGCAGATTGTCGGAGTTCCAGTGAGGCTCTGGCACCAACTGTCCAACATGAGCTACGTGGTGTTGGTAGGCGCGACTGTGTTCAGCATCTGGAAGCACAGAACTCATAAATAATTTTTAATTTGAAAAATAAAAAGCCAAAACGAAATTTCGTTTTGGCTTTTTGATTGGCTTCTTTTGGATCGTAATAGTTTAAATACTACGCTTCAAAGGGTGCAGGCGTAATGGATTCCTGTCTATAAAGATTATCGTAATGTTCCATTCCAGAAGGAAGTAGACCAATTGATCTTGCCTTACGAACAGCAGCCGCTACTTTTTTTTGCTGAGAGATGCTGAGTTTAGAAATTCGGGCTGGAACGATTTTGCCACCGTCGCCTACGAATCGTGTAAGAGACACAGGGTCTTTATAATCAAAATGATGATCGCCTGAGAACTCTTGTCTGTACTTAGATTTGCTGGACTTTTTCATGTTTACCTCGATTGCCAAAAGAAAGATCTTTGGTGTACTAAAAAAAGGGTTTGCCATCAAGTGTCTTTTTTGGCTATAAATCTCTCTTTCCTGGGCTTTGTCTTGACGCCTAGAACTAGGGAGCAATTATGAGCAAATGTGAATTATCTGGTAAGCGACCAATGGTTAAGAACTTGGTCAGCCACTCGAATCGTAAAACAAAGTCCAAGTCTAATCCAAATGTGCAATCAAAACGCCTATTTAGCCGTGCATTGGATGAAATGATTAGGCTTCAGGTCGCGACAAAAGCAATAAAAGACATGGAACACATGGGTGGTCTTGATGCCTTTCTTCTTGGTCAAAAAGAAGAGATGTTGTCTCCGAAAGCTCTTGTTGTGAGAAATCGAATTAAGAGAAAAGTTTCACAAAAGAAAAAGAATTAATTTTTATCTTTTGGGTCTAATTTAAATGAAGTTGAGGTTTTTGTGGTTAAGTTAAAGATTAAAAAAGGTGCGACTGTTCAAGTGACAACTGGAGCAGACAAGGGCAAAAAAGGGGCAGTTCTTGAAGTTGATCCCAAGAAGATGCAAGTCAAAGTTCAAGGTGTAAAAGTTCAAACTCACTTTGATAAAAAAGAAGGTCTTTTGAAAAAAGAAGGCTTCATTGATTACTCAAATGTAAAATTAGTAGAAAAAGCTCCCGAAAAAAAGACACCTGTTAAAAAAGCTTCTAAATCTAAATCTGCATGATCTAAGTCTTATCAAAATTTGATTAATGGGCCGGCCTGATTAAAAGCTGGTTCTTTTCTCACAAAGTGTTTATCATTTAAGCATGGAAGGTTACTTTGAGTAAGACTCTAACGGTCGTTATTCTATTGTTCTTAAGTACTTGGGTCCAATCTGCAGTGACCCAGACTGAACTTTCCGTCATGTGTCGTCTTTCAAAACAGGTTCGAACACTGCGAGTTGAAAAATTACGAAATGGAACCTGCCAGACTGTCTACACAAAGGCAGGACGGGATCAAAACATTGGTAACGCGATGAATCGTGAATCCTGCACAGATATTTTGCAAAAAGTCAGAGAGGTCCTGGAATCCGCAGACTGGAAGTGTCGCGAGGTCAAGGAATCAAGAGTCTCTACCTTTATTGACGTTCGATAGTTTACAATAAAATCATGAAACAATTAAATGTCGCAGTTTTACAGCTCACCTCTGTTGATAGTGAAGCTGAAAATACAAATCAGATTTTAAAATTATTGAAATCCATCGAAGGCAAAAATGTCAAAGTGGCTTTCCTACCAGAAAATTGTCTTTATCTTCGAGTCAAAGAGGGGGCATCGATCCCTGCTTTGAGCTTAGAGAGTGCGTCGATCATTGAATTAAAAAAATGGGCAGATCAAAATCTCTGCGCTCTTCATCTTGGCTCAGTTCCAATAAGTGAAAATCAGAAATTATATAACTCCAGTATTTGGATAGAGCCAAACGCACCCGCCAGGATCAGCTACTCAAAAGTACATTTGTTCGATATCACCTTGACTGGCCAAAATCCCATTCGAGAGTCTGATGTTTTTACTGCGGGCGCAGGTCCTTCCGTTTTAAATTACTTAGATTGGAAATTTGGACAATCCATTTGCTACGACTTACGATTTTCAGAGCTTTACTCTCAGTACGCAAGTGCAGAGGTAAGTGTTTTATTGATCCCCTCTTCTTTTTTGGTTCCTACTGGGAGGGCGCACTGGGAAACTCTGATCCGAGCAAGGGCCATCGAGAGTCAGTGTTATGTGATTGCGAGTGCCCAATCCGGGATCCATCAAAGTGTGCAAGGTGCCCATGCTCGTGAAACCTATGGCCACAGTTTAATTGTGAGTCCTTGGGGAGAGAAATTAGTTGAGATGACGGAAGCTTCAGGTATTGAAGTTTTTGAATTGGACCCACTGGTTGTTGAGCGAGTTCGTCAGCAAATTCCGATGAAAAATCATCGGCGCTTGATCAAAAACAAAGTCTAAAGTTGAAGCTAAACAGTGACTTTTTGAAAGTCATGAATTTGAATGGAGTCCTATGAAAAATAATCTTTTAATGCCGATATTTTTAATGTTGAGTCTTTTTTATTTTGGTTTAGCAAATGCCAGTGAGAACCAGTTTCAAGACCGAGAAGTACTTGAAAATGCAAAAAGAAAAAATTATGTCAATGGCGCAGAGGAAAGTGAGCTTCGAGTCCAGGCTCAATTGCAAAAACCGCAAAGAAAAATTTCTCCTGTGATTGAGAAAAAAGAGTTAGACACCGAATCTTCAGTTGATCGGGATTAGAAAAGGAATTTTATGAGTGAAAATTTATCAGATGGAATTTCTCGTGAAACCATGGATGTAGACGTTCTCATTGTGGGTGGCGGTGCTGCTGGGCTTTCTTGCGCTTTGCAGGTAGCAAAAAATTATAAAAAATATAACCAAGAAATAGAAGCTGGAATTAAATCCGGAACTGTTTTGCCTGATCCCATGATCGTAGTTTTAGAAAAGGGCAGTGAAATTGGTGCTCACTCATTTTCTGGTGCTGTGCTGAACCCTAAATCATTAGCGGAATTAATTCCTGATTACAAAGAAAAGGGCTGTCCCTTAGACTCAGAAGTAAAAGAAGATGCGGTTTATTATTTGTCAGATCAATCTTCTTTTAAATTGCCAATAACGCCTCCTCCATTTCACAACAAAGGAAACTACATTGTTTCTCTCAGTAAGCTGAACCGTTGGTTGGCGACTCAATGCGAAGCTGAAGGAATTAATATATTTCCAGGTTTTGCAGCTGTTGAGGTCCTGTATGAGGGCGATAAAATTAGAGGCGTTCGAACAGGAGATAAGGGGCTTGATAGGTCAGGAAAGCAGAAAGCGAACTTCGAACCTGGGTTGATTTTACAATCTAAAATGACTATTTTTGCAGAAGGAACTCGTGGTTCGCTGTTTAAAAATGTTCAAGCTAAATTAAATTTGCGTGATCAAAGAAACCCTGAAGTCTTTGAAGAGGGTGTGAAAGAAATCATTCAAATGCCTGAAGGAACTGTGAAGGCAGGACAAGTCATTCACACTCTTGGGTTTCCATTGCACAAAAGCATTGGTGGAACATTTATTTACACCATTCCAGGTGATAAAATTATTTTAGGTTTAGTTGCTTATTTGGATTCTAAAGATCCACTTCTTGATCCACACCGTGAGCTGCAAAAATTAAAGACCCATCCTTTTATTGCGAAAATGATCAAGGGCGGAAAAGTCATCGCTTATGGGGGTAAAACTTTACCGGCAGGTGGTTGGTATTCGATTCCTAAACTTTTTGGCAACGGTTGGATGGTGTGCGGAGACTCTGCTAGCATGGTAGATGTTCAGAAGCTCAAAGGAATTCATTTGGCGATGCAGTCAGGAATGCTTGCTGGTGATGTGGCCGTTGATGCTTTGATTAAAAATGATTCAAGCGAAACTGTGACTTCAAACTATGAATCAAAAATTCAAAATTCCTTTGTAAAAAAAGAACTCTATCGGGTCAGAAACTTTCATCAAACATTGAGTATGGGCATTTTTAAATCTTTGCCATTTATCGCCTTGCAGGAAATCACTGGGGGGCGAGGACTGTTTGATAAAATGACGTCCCATGAGGATGCCAAGACTACGAGCAAAGTTCATGAAATTTGGGGATCAGAAGGAATGCAAGCGAAAGAAGTACAATTACCTAAAACAGACTCAGTACAATTTTTTGATAAACTTTCCAGCGTTTACCTGACAGGAACCATGCATGATGAAAATTCTCCAAACCATTTGTTGTTAAAAAACGGCGATATTTGCAGATCAGTTTGTGAACCTGAATATAAAAGCCCCTGCACGCATTTCTGTCCTGCCAAGGTTTACGAGATGGTACCAGCCACTCAGCATCCTGGACAGTTTGATTTACAAATTAATTATACGAACTGTATTCATTGTAAAACCTGTGATATCAAATGTCCGTTCGAGAATATCGACTGGACTGTCCCCGAAGGAGGAGGCGGTCCTCAATACCGCGAGACGTAGCTTCAAGCCAGAAGCTTCCAAAGCCCAATAAGTCGTGGGCCCGTCTCGCAAATGAAGGGAAGGGCCTATGCCTCAATTTTTCGTCAGTTGTCCAAAAGGAATGGTTGAACCACTCGAAGCCGAGCTCATCGAGATGGGGTTAAAGCCTTACGATCGCGCTCAAAACGGTGTTTTCTTTGATTCCAATTGGAAAGATTGCTACCGAGTGAATTTGCAAAGTCGCTTCGCAAGTCGTGTGTTGATGCCAGTCTTGAACTTTGTCGCCTATCAACCGGAAGAACTTTACAGCCAGATTCGTAATCATGACTTCACTAAATACATTAAACCAAATCAAACACTCACAATCGATGCATCAACAAAAGATTCAATGCTGAAAGATCAACGTTTTATCGCGATGAAAGTCAAAGATGCAATTGTAGATCAATTCAGAGATCGCTTTGATGTGCGTCCGGATGTTGACAACGATCGACCTGACTTATCAGTTTATGTGAAAGCCTATAAGAACAGATTCTCTGTTGCTATCGATACAAGCGGTGAGTCACTTTTTATGCGTGGCTACCGTCTCGAATCTGGTGAAGCTCCACTCAAAGAAAATTTAGCTGCAGGGCTTTTGCAATTAGCTGAGTGGGATTGTAAAACTCCAATCGTGGATCCCATGTGTGGTTCTGGAACAATTTTAATTGAAGCTGCTATGAAGTTAATGAAAATTGCACCAGGGGTCATGAGAAAAAGTTTTGGATTTATGAAACTTCAAAATTTTAATTCCGAAGTGTGGAATGAAGTTGTAAACGATGCCATTGAAAATGAACTGCCTGATTGTGGAGATATTCACTTCTATGGTTATGACATGGATAAGCGAGTTCTGATGAAGGCCATCGAGAACGCAAAACGTGCAGGTGTGAACGAATTTATTCAATTTAAGCGTGAAGAAGTTGTAAGCCTTAAAGCACCTGTTGAAAAAGGTGTCATCATCACAAATCCTCCTTACGGAGCAAGACTGGGTGAAGAAGATAACTTAAAAGATGTTTATCGCGACTTTAGTCATACCCTTAAAAATGAGTTTAAAGGTTGGAATGCTTGGATTTTATCTGGCAATAAAGATCTGATCGGGGATCTCAAACTTAAGGCCAGTCGTAAGCACTTTGTTTACAATGGAAGTATTGAGTGTCGCTTTTTGAAATATGAAATGCGCTGATAGTATAAGTTTTTTTTAATAGAGATTCTAAAAAAACTCGCCTCATGAAATCAGTTTTACTGACGATAACTAATTGTGGGGTGAGCTTATGCTAAAAAAAACAACAGTTATTCGTCAACTTTGGATGCTTTCATTTTTTCTTGTTGGAATCATTACTTTGCTAGGTGGATTTACCTTTTGGCATTCAGCTGCAATTTATACACTTTTGCAGGATACTTCTACAAAAAAATTGCCCGCCATACGTAACATGGTTCAGGCTGATATGCTTCATGACGGTTTACGTGCTGTTGTTGTGGAATCTCTTTATGCAAAACTCAAAGGTGAGGATTCAAAGATTTCAGATCTGCTGAATGAAGCAAACGAAAAATCAAAGGATTTTCATCAGCATATTGAATCACTGGAAGGCCTTGAGCTATCACAAGTGACTAATTCTGCAATTAACGAAACAAAACCTGCACTTAAAATTTACACAGAATTATCCATTCAGATAGTTAATGCTGCGAAAAGTGGCAACTTAAAGGTCGCTGAAGGAATGAAGCCTCAGTTCGATGAAAGTTTTGAAATGCTTGAGGCCAAACTTAAAAGTTTAGGTGATCTGATTGAAAAGGAAGCAGCTCAGAGCTCTACAGAGGGATCAAGCACACTTCTCTTGATCGGCTCAATCACATTAGCTGGTGTGGTATTAGGTTTATTCTTAAGTGTCATTGCCATACGCAATTTAAAAAGAAATATGAAGCAATTCTTAAGTCAGGTTTTAAACAGCACCGAAAATATTTCTAGCTCAAGCGAGCGTCTCAGTCTTGCAAACGAAGAATTTTCAACTAGCGCGACAGAGTCTTCGGCATCACTCCAGGAAACCGTGGCATCATTGGAAGAAATTTCGAGCATGGTAAAGCTCAACTCAGACAATGCGAAAAAAGCCTCTGAAGTTTCTATAGAAAGCCGCCAATCCGCTGAAAAAGGGGAAAAGAGCATAACAGAATTAAGTGTTGCCATGCTTGCTATCAATACTAGCTCAAAAAAGATGGAAGAGATTATCAATGTGATCGATGACATTGCATTTCAAACCAATTTGTTAGCACTCAATGCAGCAGTTGAAGCTGCGCGTGCAGGAGAGCAAGGTCGTGGATTTGCAGTTGTAGCAGAAGCGGTCAGATCGCTGGCTCAAAGAAGTGCATCGGCTGCAAAGGATATTAGTCAAATGATCAAAGAGTCCATCACCAGAATTGAATCGGGGACTCAGATTGTTGAAACATCAAGAGCCTCTTTAAACACAATTTTTAATTCAGTGAAGCAAGTTTCAGATCTCAATCATCAAATTTCGAATGCAAGCCAAGAGCAAAGCCAGGGACTTCGACAAATTTCTGAAGCTATGAATCAAATCGATTCAGCAACTCAGAGGAATTCCATGGGTGCTCAAGAAGTGGCAGAAGTTTCGAATTCAGTTTTGGATCAGTCAAAAAGTCTAAAAGATTTAGTTTCAGATTTAAATGTGAGATTTTTAGGATCCAAACAACAATCGGATTCCGTTCAAAATAATGTTTATACTATCAAGCCAAAAGTTGCTGCTAAACAAGATGATTTTTTTGCCGATAGTTCCAAAGCAAAAAGAAAAGTAGGTTCTGTGAATGACTTTTAGTCGTTAGATCCCACGAACTGATTCCACATGTTCAGCTACTAGTAAATCAAAAGCGCCCCAGTTACTTTCATAGTAGACATCTTTACCGTGAGTAATCGTGGCATCATCAAAAAGAAGAATTTGAAGTTTACCATCTTGGCTATAAACAGCACCTTTGAAAATTGCCTCCAGCTTAAATCCAGAAACATAATCTAAATTTGCTCTGTGATTGACCACAAGGCCAAGCTCTTGTAGATCTTTCTTATTTTTAGCTGACGATAAATTTCGAATGCGTCCATCTACCACAATTTGTCCAATAGGTGAACTGAACCCGTGTGGATGTTGGACATGATCCTGTTTAACAATCTCACCTTTTTCATTTACACTTTTTAAGACTTCCTTGGAGTCTAATATTTCAGTTGGTGTAATCCATTTCATAAAAATGATTCGATTTAATTTATCTTTTACAACATGGCCCAGTTTTGCTTGCACACGCGCTCCGGAATTCATTGTGAAGCTGAAGCTCGAATCTGACTTTTCTGCCATTGAGATCAATTGATCGACATGAGGGCTTGTCGCCTGGGGCTTATTTTTGACACTGACGCCGCATTTGATGGCTTGTGATTGAGCTGAAAATGAGATCAAAGCGATGAGAATCAGAGCCTGTGAGATTTTAAACATGAAAGACCTGTCTCAATTTGAGATTATTTGTTTTTAAATTTAAAATTATAAAGTCCAAAACGGCTGCTCACAGGATTGAGCCTCTCAACACTTTGAGAATCATTTCCAAAAATTTGGACACCAATCTCGAGTGTCGATTGGCTATCAGCATAGATACGTGGAACACCAAAGTTGATTTCTTCAACTGAACTTTTCAGAAGGTCTTGGAGCTCTGATTGAAACAAGAGGTGGCCCTCTTGGGTGGTCACAGTTAGCGTGAGCTTCTCGATGATGAGTGATCCGGCAATATTTGGGGTCACATCCAATGGGCTTCCTTCGCAGGCATCCTCGACGAGGCTTAATTTCAAACTGGCTTCCGCTGTATCTTCCGTGAGAATTTGTTCGATCACTTCCACTTTTAAAAATTTGTCATAATGAACAAGATTGTCAGATTTATTACAATCAGCCGTGAGGCCGTCAAAAGCTTTGACAGCTTGAGAGTTGGCTGCGTGGGAGATTGTGAGAGAAAGGAGTAAGCCTAGAATTGATTTCATAAAACACCTCATAGGAATCCTGAGCAATATCTAAGCCTGAGTGCTTTAGATTGAGAGGCTGCTTGGTAAACAAATAATAGACAGGTGCCAATTTAGGCTTTGGGTTTGGACCTTCTCCAGTCCTTCCACATGTCAGAAAGACTATCTAAAGCGACATTTGTCTTGAGATACTTTTGAATTTTCATAGTTGGAAAGCCTCCATAAACACCCGGTTCTGTGATGGATTGAAGAACACCTGAGCGACCCGCAAGTGTCACATCATCTGCGATGGTCACATGGTCAGTGACCCCAGTTTGGCCACCACATTTAAACTGTTTTCCAATTTTTGATGATCCTGCAATGGTGAATGAGGCTGTGATCATTGCATTTTCGCCAATGTCGCAGTTGTGAGCGATGTGAACAAAGTTATCTAACTTTGAGCCTTTTCGAATGATCGTCGCTGCTAAGGTCGCTCGGTCGATGGCGCAGTTCGCTCCAATTTCAACATCGTCTTCAATAATCACTTTTCCAATTTGAGGGACTTTGTGGTGCCTTTTAGTTTGTGGATCTGTGACATATCCAAAGCCGTCAGACCCAATTGTGGTGTGAGGATGAATCTCGCAGCGAGTGCCAATTTCAGTTTGAGCACCGACAAACACTTGAGGATGCAAATAAGTGTTTGCACCAATCAAGCAATCATTTTCGACAACGACGCCAGCGCCGATCATGCAATTTGAACCGATGATACTTCTTGCGCCAATCACTGCAAATGGAGCAATGACTACATTTTCACCGACTCGAGCGGTGGGATGGATAAAGTTTTGTGTTGAGTTTTCAAAGCGATTTTTCTTGAGATCAAAAAAAGGCAAAATCAGAGCCATTGCTAAAGACAAGCTGGGCGCTGAAAAGACTGTGCAATTTTCTGGAAATTGAACCTCTAGACTATCTGTTTTTACAAAGTAGCGACCTTTTCGAAAAAGAGCGACATCAACCAATTCTTGTTTGGAGACAAAGATCAAAGAGCTCTGGTCTGATTTTTCTGGCGGGGAGACTTGCTCGACTGAGTCCTCGAGGGTTCCCTGCAAGTGAACCAGTCCGTAACTCTTAAATTTCAGAAGCTCTTTGAGTTGCATTTTCAACCTCGCGTCAAATACTCATTTGGATTTTGTCATATATATCACGACTAGTATAAACCCTAGTGAATTCCCTAAGGAGGTTTTCATATGGCTAAAAAAGCGGCAAGTCCAAAAAAGGTAGATTCGAAAAAAACTCCTCACAAATCTAAAGTTGCTGCAAAAACAGCCGTTAAAGGGAAGCCTGTTGCAAAGCCAATAGCTGCCAAGATCGTAAAGTCAGCCACAAAAGTCGAATTAAAGCCTAAAAAAGAAGCAGTTACTGCAAAGTCAAAACCGACAACAATGTCAGTGGCTGCGGCTGATAAGGTGACTAAATCAACTCTAACAAAAGTAATAAGTTCTAAGCAAGTATCTGAAAGTACTGAAAAAATTAAAATTGACCGGGACTCTATGAGCGATGAGCAGGTGAAGTGGGCTGAAATGTATAATAAGCACAAAGAGACCCAAGCTACTTCGTATGATATGAAAGCCACATTCCAGGCTGGAGTTCCCATTCAGCATAAAGTTTTAGGTTGGGGATGGGTTGTTTCTAACGACAATGATCGCTTAGAAGTTCTTTTTAAAGATGGAAAACGGATGTTAATCAGTAACTATCGTGGGTAAAATTGACTGGACTTCAAATGAAAAGTCCTTAAAGTAGAGGCGCATGGCAAAAGATGATTTAGCACAGGTCGACGGAAAAGTTGTAGATGCCCTCGCGGGTGGACTTTATAAAATAATGCTCGATAACCAAGTCGAGATAGCAGCCAAACTATGTGGCAAAATGCGAAGATTTAATATTCGAGTTGTCGTGGGTGATCGGGTTACAGTTGGAGTTTCTCCTTACGATCCCACTCATGGCCTTATCATGTTCCGTCACAAATAATATTCATTTAATTTACGAGGATTTATGGAAGCTCAATTACAGAACTATCTGAAAAGAGCCGCAAGCAATGTGACTGCAAAGTCTGCAGCCGCGGTTCTCGAGCTTGTGGCTGAAGGTGGAACAGTTCCCTTTATCGCCAGGTACCGAAAAGAAAAAACAGGCAATTTAGATGAAGTTCAAATTCGACAGGTCATTGAAGCCAACGAAACCTACCAAGAGATCGTCAAGCGTAAAACTTTTTTAGTGAAAGAAATTGGTGAGCAAAACAATCTGACCGAAGAAATTAAAAAGCGGATTGAAATTTCTTGGGACTTAGGTGAACTCGAAGAAATTTATCGTCCTTTCAAAAAGAAAAAGAAAACAAAAGCCACTTTGGCTCGCGAAGCAGGACTGGAAAGTTTTGCTCAATGGATCTGGGATTTAGGGCATGGACTGATCGCAGACAGCACAGTTTTTGAATTAAAAGCGAAAGAGTATTTAAATCCTGCAAAAGGGATTAACATCTATGATGAGGCCATCAAAGGCGCTCAAGACATCTTAACAGAAAAAATAGCCAACGATCCCGCACTACGTGTGGAAGTTTTGAATAACTACATGGAAAAGGGCCGTTTGGTTTCGAAGGCGGCTAAGGGCTACAAAGCCAATTCTAAATTTGAAATGTACAAAGAGTTCGAAGAGTCCGTGAAGTCTTTGCTTGAAACTAAAAATACACACCGCTACATGGCCATGCGCAGAGGCTGGCAAGAAGAAGAGCTCTCAATCGATATTCAAGCGGATGAAGTTTATCTATTAAAGCGATACACTTCTTTTGCTACATCGACTCCAGATACTCCTATTGGTGCTTTTTTATCTGCAGTGGCGAAATCGGCACTGACTGTTTATGTGATTCCTTCTGTTGTGAATGAGGTTCACAGGGCATTAAAAGAAAAATCTGATTTGGATGCCATTCTAGTTTTTGCTGAAAACGTGAAAAAAGTATTATTGTCTTCACCTTATGGTGCAAAGTGCGTGCTCGGTGTGGATCCTGGAATTCGAACCGGTTGTAAGCTGGCCTTGATTGATAAAGCCGGTCGTTTTATTTCTCATACTGTCATGCACACAGAAGGTGACTCTGCTGAGGTAAAAGCAAAAGCTTTATTTGCTGAAGTGACTAAACAAATTGTAATTGAAGCCGTTGCTGTTGGTAACGGAACTCATGGAAGACAGGCAGAAAGCTTTATTCGCAAAGTTTTGAAAGAACTCAACATTCAAATCCCTGTGATTATGGTTAATGAATCTGGCGCATCAGTTTATTCAGCCAGTGAAATCGCCAGAGAAGAATTTCCAGATTTAGACTTAACGGTTAAGGGTGCCATTTCCATTGCTCGAAGATTACAAGATCCATTGTCTGAGCTTGTAAAAGTAGATCCAAAATCCATCGGTGTGGGGCAATACCAGCACGATGTAAATCAAGTTCAACTGAAAAAATCACTGGATGCTGTGGTTGAATCTGCAGTGAACAGTGTGGGTGTTGATGTGAACACGGCTTCAGCTGCGCTATTAAGTCATGTGGCCGGCATTGGTCCTGCAACAGCCCAAAGTTTAGTGAAGTTTCGCGAAGAAAAGGGAATTTTTAAAGAGAGAGATGAGCTTTTAAAAGTTCCAAGATTATCGACAAAAGTTTACGAGCAGGCCGCGGGATTTTTAAGAATTTCACAAGGAAAATTTGTTTTAGATTCGACGGGAATTCATCCTGAAAGATATCAAGCTGTTCGAGATATGGCTCATGATCTTGAGCTCACATTGAGTGAGATGATCGGAGACGGAGCAAAGAAAGTTTTAGCTTCAAGAACAAAGTGGGCAGCACTGATTGGTGAGTACACATTTGATGACATCATTAAAGAATTAGAAAAGCCCGGCCGAGATCCCCGTGATCCGTTCAAAGTTTTTAAATACCGTGATGATATTTTTGAAGTGAAGGATTTAACTGAAGGTATGATTTGCCCAGGACTTGTGACTAACGTCACAAACTTTGGAGCTTTCGTTGATATCGGAGTTCATCAAGATGGACTTGTACATATCTCTGAGCTTTCTCACAAATTTATCGAAGACCCTAGGAAAGCTGTCAGCCCTGGTCAGCAAGTGACAGTGAAGGTTCTAAAAGTCGATGCAGTGAAGAGTCAAATCTCACTATCTATGAAGTTAGATGCAGCACCTGCCCCCGAGCCTCGTGCAACAAGAGCTGAGCAGCAGCAGCGCCCAAGACCTCAGCAAAGACCGCAAGGTGATCGCCCGCAGCACCAGCGAGATCGTGGAGCAAGTGCACCAGCGCGCCCGCCAGGATCTGGTGCACCTCGTGGTCAGGATACACGACCTCGACAAGGTGATGGTGGTGGTTACAAAGGAAATGCTCCAAGGCAGCACCAGGACAACCGACCACAAAGACCAGCAGCAAATCCATTTAACAACCCGTTTGCCGCACTATTAAATAACAACAATACAAATAAAAAATAACATCTTGAAGGAGATAGACCATGCCAAAAGCAGTAAGAAATAAAAGTGTAAAGCACAGAAAAAAAAGACTCGCAAAGAAAAAAAGAATGAATAAAGTGAAGAACAAAAGAGCTGGTAAGAAGAAGCGCTAGTTTTTATTTTCATTTTTAGATTTTAAAAAACCCACTTGTTAATTAAGTGGGTTTTTTAGTTTTTGAGAATTATGAAATCATGCCTTTCAGTTAACAGTTAGACAAGAGCACTTAGGAAATCTTCGACACGCATAATTTGTATTGGCGCTCGTATTCCCGTGAAAGAGGACTTTGTTGACTTAGAACCTCTCACAAGTTGAAATGCAAATCGAGGTTTCGTTTGCTCGTAGAAATGATAGGTCGATGGGCTAATTTGATGAGAATTAGATTTGACCTCAAGAAGTAGGTAAGGTTTTTTATCTTTAGTCACAAAAAAATCAACTTCACGTTTATCTTTGTCACGTAAATAATAGAGATCGAATTCACCAAAGGCGCAGTCTGTCCAGTAGTGGCAAGATTTTAGCAAATGACTTGCGATCATGTTTTCATATCGAGCGGATTCATTTTCTATAAGAGCCCAATTGTAGAGGTAAAGTTTTGGTTCTTTCAGTAAAGAGCGCTTAATATTTTTAGAATAGGGTTTGATTTGATAGCTATAATAAACACCCTCAAGTAGACGTAGCCAATCTCTTAGCGCTGTGAAAGAGCATTTTAAATCTTCTTCGAGAGATTTAAATGAAAGTTGAGAACCCACTCGATCTGTTAACAGTGTTGAAAGTAAATCGATTGAGTGAAGATTCTTAGTGTTTGATAAATCACGTAGATCCTCTTGAATGAGTCGTTCTTTTTGCAGACGACCCCAACGTCGACTTTTTGCTTGCGAGCCACTCAATAAGGGCTCAGGAAAGCCGCCTAAATTTAAGAGCTCTAAAAATTGAAAAGACGTTGTTGAATGTTCTAACCAATCTTCAGATGGCGGCAATTTATTTTTTACTGTTTCACCCAGCGAGAAGGGATGTATTCTGTAGGGGATATAGCGTCCCAACAAGCTATCGCCAGATTTTCTAAAGAAGTCTAAACGAGCACTGCCGGTGACAATGATCTGAGCATTCTCTTGATAAACGTCAAAAAGACCCTTGAGTTTATTTTTCCATTTACGATCTTTATGAATCTCATCCAATACGACGATTGGATCTTTATATCGATTATCCTTGATCACAGAAGCCAGATCTTGGATCCAGATACGTTTGAACGCTTCATCTTCCCATGTGTAGTAGTTCTCTTTTTGGCCGGCTGTTGTCAGCAGATTTTTAGCCAAAGTCGTTTTGCCGACCTGCCTGGGGCCGTAAAGAAAAGCCATTTTGTGGTCGTTGAGAGCATCTGAAAAAATCTGATCTTCCAAATATCTTTTCATTTAAACCCCCACCTTCTATAGATTAGCCAAAGGCTTAAATCCTGTCCAGAACAATCCGACCAAAACTAGCTCTATCTAGTTTTGGTCGGACCAGGACTAGATAGAGCTAGTTTTGGTCGGGGGTGGGGGCAATTTGGATTTAATTTAAAATCTCAATCTCTGGTTCATCATTCGTTAAAATATTAATAATATCGTCTGAGCAAACCAAACAGTAATGTAGAATTGGTTCATCCCTGGAGTAAAATTTGACCTTTGAATAGTATTTTAAATATTCCGACTCTGAGTATTTTCTTAAGACATCACCAGAAAATTTACCCTTTTCCATGGCGAATGATTCATCAAGGCGTTGAAAAGCAAGGGGTTGATAAAAACGAAGAAGAACATGTTTGGAAGTATCCCTTAGTACTGGAGTACCAATGCCTAGATCAATACTTTGAAATCGAATTTTTTCTGGAGTTCCAATTTTAGAGCCCACAAGTTCAATTTCAAGTATCATATTTTTCTTATAAACTATTTTTTCTACAAACCAAGTTTCTTTCCGGCTAAATGGATATTTAGGTTTGCCCTTTATTTTTTTGTCTTTAGTAGGCTCCTTTTTTTTCACACTAGCGATCCCAAAAATCTTTCAGCTGAGATGACTTGCACATCCGGATACTGTAGTGAACTTCTTCTTTCCTTTTTTTCTTCTTTGACAACTTGTATGCAAAATTTTGGTTTCAGTACTTTTTGATAATGTAAAAGGGATGGAGTTGGCGTCGGTTGATTTGATTTGACTTCAATTAATGCAAAGGGCTTTCCATTTTTCGTGATAAAAAAATCAACTTCTCGTTTTTGTTTGTCACGGATATAGTGTAGCTCAAACTCGCCCATCGCACAATCAGTCCAGGCGTGACAGGATTTTAACAGATGTCCTGCCACCATATTTTCATACCGTGCACCTTCTTTCGAAACTAAGGACCAATCGTATAAAAAAAGTTTAGGTTCTTTCCTTAGAGATTGATTTAAATTTTTCGAATAGGGTTTAATTCGATAGCAAAAGTAAAGTGCTTCCAATAGATCAATCCAGCGTTTGACAGATTCAAAAGATGTGGAAAGATCTTCGCGGATGGATTCGTAGGAAAGCTGTGACGCCACTCTTTCTTGAAGAAGAAGTGCGAGAGATTCAACAAGTCTGACATCACGAACTTCTTGTAAGTCTCGAAGATCTTCTTTAATCATGCGTTCACGATAAAGGCGTTGCCAGCGTCGGATTTTTTCATTGTTTTGGCTAAAAAAAGGTTCTGGAAATCCTCCATATTGTAAAAGATCTTTCCATGGGAATGACTGAGTGTAATTTTCATCCCATAAAGTTTCAGGAGGAGGCTTCACCCGGTTGGTTTCTCCCACTGAAATGGGGTGCATCCGGTAGGGAAAATATCTTCCTTGCAAACTATCTCCAGATTTTCTGTAAAAATCAAGACGAGCACTACCAGTTACAATAAAGCGCAGCTCTTCGTTAAAAAGATCGTAGAGCCCTTTGATTTTGGATTTCCATTTGCGGTCCTTATGAATTTCATCAAAAACAACAGTTGATCCGGGTTTAAGCCGACTTAACAAATCCTTTGGACCTTTGATCCAAATTTTGCGGAATTCATCATCATCCCAAGTGTAATAGTTTGAAGACTGCTTAAGATCCGATAAGAGAGACTCAGTCATGGTGGTTTTCCCCACCTGACGTGGGCCATTGATAAAAGCAATTTTGCCATCTGCAAGAGCATCAGTTTGAATTTGGTATTGAAGATAACGTTCTAATTTTTTCATCTTAACCAAAATTAACATATATCGAGGAATGGTCAAACCAAAACTCGATTGGTCGAGGAATGGTTAATGGCTCATATTTCGTGAAAAAACCTAAACCCTCGGTATCCCCAACAACACCTCAGCCAGCTCACTAAATCCCTCGCCACCGCTGGCAGAAGTCACAAAGGCCGGCATGTGTTTGATCTGATCCTTAAAATTCAATACATTCGCAACACCCACGGATTGTGTAAAAAAAGAAAACAAAGGCTCGTCGTTCGGAGAGTCCCCAACGAAAAGGCAATTCTTCATAATTTGCTGAGGGCTCATCTTGAATTCTTGAATCAACATTTTTTTAATCATAGAAAGTTTATCGTAATTCCCAAACCATCCATTGACATGGATCGAGCTAATTTTTGCGACAGCCCCGTGATCTTCAAAAATCTTCTTAATCAATTGAATTTGATCATCATTGATTCTGGGGACATCTTCGCAAAAATCGATGGCTAAATCTGCAAGCCTAGAAAATTGATCGGAAGCCAAAGCAGTTCCCGGAACTTTTTGTAAAATTTCGGATTCAATTAATTTTAATTTTTTTTGATTTTTAATCCGATCATTTTCAGGGATTTCAAAATGTCTGTGCATTTTTTTCTGGAAATAGCGAAAATAGAAAGCCCCATTTTCACCAACAACTCCGTCAACAGGCCACTGACGCGCGATCATTTCGCACCAACCCGCAGGACGTCCAGTCACAGGAATTATTTTAAACCCTGCACTTTTTAATTTCCAAAGTGCAGAGTAGGCAGCCGATTTTAATTGGCCTTCGTCAGTCAGTGTGTCATCGATGTCTGTGAGAATGACTTGAGGTCGTTGAGTTATTTCAGAGATGTTTTTCATCATTTCAAAGTCTAGTTCAAAGGTTGTCATCGCGCAAAGTCAAAAAAGAGACTTGCCATTGAGGGGGTCCCGAACTCATTTTATCTATATATAAGTACGGCCTTCATGGACAGTTTAAAAATGAGGTAACAGTGGCAGCCAGCAGTAAAGGTCAAACCGGAATAAAACTTGTGGTCGTAGAATCCCCGACGAAGGCAAAAACCATTCGCAAGTTTTTAGGCAAAGACTACATCGTGGAATCCTGCATGGGGCACATTCGGGATTTACCTCAATCATCAAAAGATATTCCTGAAAAAGTAAAAAAAGAAAAATGGGCCCAGCTGGGTGTCAACGTGGATCAGGATTTTGAGCCTTTGTATTGCATTCCTAAAGATAAGACTAAGGTCGTTAAAAACTTAAAAGATAGGTTAGCAGAAGCTGATATTTTGTATCTAGCGACGGACGAAGACCGCGAAGGTGAAAGCATCAGTTGGCATTTGGCAGAAGTTCTAAAGCCAAAGGTTCCGACAAAGCGGATGGTGTTTAACGAGATCACAAAGGATGCCATTTTAAAATCTTTGAAAGACACTCGTGAAATTGATTACAATTTAGTTAAAGCGCAAGAAGCCCGACGAATTTTAGATCGCTTGGTGGGTTATTCGATTTCGCCACTTCTATGGAAGAAAATTGCCTACGGTTTATCAGCCGGTCGAGTTCAATCCGTTGCGGTGAAGCTGATTTCAGAAAAAGAACAAGAGCGTTTGAAGTTTAAAAAATCCAGTTACTCTGGATTATCTGCCACTCTAACAAAAGACAAAATCGAATTCGAAGCGAAACTTTTATCAGTTAACGGTCAAAGGATTGCGACAGGTAAAGATTTTAATCCGGACACGGGACTTCTTTTAGCAGGCAAAGATCTTTCACTTCTGAACCGAAAAAAAGCAGAAGAGATTTTAAGTAAAATTTCGAATACAGCTTTCACTGTGGATGAAGTAGATGAAAAACCAGTCAACCGAAAACCCTCAGCCCCGTTTATCACATCCACTCTGCAGCAAGAATCTAACAGAAAATTAGGTTTAAGCTCTCGTGAAACTATGCAAGTGGCACAAAAACTTTACGAGCAGGGTTTCATCACCTACATGAGAACAGACTCGACGTTTTTATCTCAGGAAGCCATTCAGGCGGCCCGTGGATGGATTTCTAAGGAGTACGGAAAAGATTATTTACCAGCTCAACCAAGATTGTTTGACGCAAAAAAATCAAAGGGTGCACAAGAGGCCCATGAGGCAATCAGGCCTTCAGGTGCACAGCTTGTTCATCCTTCAGAAACGGGCTTGATGGGTTCGCAGTTAAAACTTTACGAACTGATTTGGATGCGAACAGTGGCCAGCCAGATGGTAGATGCAAGACAACTTCAAGTGTCCGTGAAAATTAAATCTGGTGACACTTTGTTTAGTGCAAGCGGTATGACCATTGAGTTTCCAGGTTATTTGCGAGCCTACGTAGAAGGACAAGACGATCCCGAAGCAGAGCTTGCAGAGAAAGAAGTGAAGCTTCCCCTGTTGAAAAAGGGTGATCAGCCTAAAAAAGAAAAACTAGAAGTGACTGATCACGAAACAAAGCCTCCCGCCAGATATACAGAGGCCAGCCTTGTTCAGAAAATGGAAAAAGAAGGGATCGGAAGACCGTCCACTTACGCTTCAATTATTGGAACAATTATTGATCGGGGTTACGTTAGAAAAGCCGGATCAGCTTTGGTGCCCACTTTCACAGCCCTTGTCGTGTCACAACTTCTGAGTCGTCACCTGCCAGAGTTTGTGGATTTAGGTTTTACCTCAGAGATGGAGCAATCACTCGATCATATCGCCGAAGGTGACTTGGATTTGATAAAGTTTTTAACTAAACTTTATCATGGGCCTAAGGGTCTCAAGGCTTCTATTGCCAATCAAGAAAAATTAATTTTACCCGAAGAAGCCAGATCCATTTCCTTTGAATCACTTCCAGGTGTTGCTTTTCATGTGGGAAAATTTGGAGCTTACCTAACAACCCTGAAAGAGGGTGAAAAGGTCAATGCTTCCATCCCCGATGCTGAAGCACCAGCGGATATGACTCAAGAGACAGTTGATAAAATAGTAGATCAAAAATTGCATGGACAAGACAGCCTGGGAAAGGATCCAATAACTCATCAAAATGTTTTTGTTTTAACTGGTCGTTATGGACCCTACGTTCAATTGGGTGAAAATGATGAAGAGCCAAAGCGCGTCTCGTTGCCCCAAGGCCTTGAGCCTGCAAAGGTGGATTTAAAACAAGCTCTACAACTTTTAGAATTACCTAAAACCCTAGGAGCTCATCCAGTTTCTGGAAAAGACGTTAAGGTTGGGATTGGAAGATTTGGTCCTTACGTGGTTCACGAAAAAGATTATCGATCCATTCCCAAGGGGCAAAGTTTATTTGAAATCACCTTTGATGAATCCATGGCTTTGTTGTCAGCTCCTAAAAAAGGTCGAGGTGGAAGGTCCGCTCTGAAATCGCTTGGTATTTATCCTGGCACCGATGATGAGATTCAACTTTTCAACGGACCCTATGGACTTTACGTCAAAGTGGGTAAAGTGAATGCTTCGATGCCTGAGGGTGTCACCGCTGAAACAGCGACCTTAGAAAAAGCTTTAGAAGTGTTATCTGTGAAAATGGATATGGTTCCCACCAAAAAAGCATCTAAAAAGCCTTCGAATAAAGGTTCTTCCTCTGGGAAAAAAGTGAGCACAAAGGTCAGCCCTTTCGCCACCAAAGGAAAGCCGATGCCACCACCGAAAAAGAAGAATCAAGCCAATGAGGCTCAAGTGTCCGCCACAGCTGGTTCTGTGAGTGTGCGATTGAGAAAAAAGTAAAGATTACAGGGCTCGTTCTCAATGGGTGAGTATCTGTGATAAATCAATTCGATGGCAGATCAAAAACCTTTGGGTCAGTTGGAATTGGGCATTCAAAGAGCCCGTGAAAGAGATCGAAACTTTCATTTGGGGGGTCGTAGTTTCTACTTTTTTGATTTTGATGACAACATTGCTCATCTCACAACTCCTTTGGTCATTTTTAATAAAAAAACAGGTGAAGAGCTTTTTTTAAGTAGTGGAGACTGGGCTCTTTATCATTCAAAAATTGGCCAATCTGGTATCTATGCAGATTTTGAAATTCGCTTTGATGATACCACAGGATCTTTCCGTTACTTTCGCGATCACTCGACTGATGGGCTGATAAAGCTTGGCAGAAAAAAACAAATTTTTATTGAAGACATCGAAAAAGCGATTGATGCCCCTGATTTCCATTGGAAGGGTCCTTCCTGGCAGTGCTTTTATCACGCCGCTTTCAATCAAAGACCTGTCTCATTGATCACGGCTCGAGGGCATGCGCCGGAAACCATTAAAACTGGGATCAATGAGTTCGTAAGAAGAAAAATACTTCCCATCGAGCCTAACTATTTAAGTTTGTTTCCTGTCAGCTATGTTCCAACGCGGCATGAATTGGGTGATAGCGAGCTCATCTTTTCAACATCTGTATTAAAGCAAAAAGCGATTCGAGCCAGTGTGGAAAAAGCCATCGAACTTTACGGATACAACCCCCATCATCGATTTGGCATGAGTGAGGACGATCCTAAAAACATCCAGATGATCGTCCAGGAACTGACTCGGCTGAAGTCGGATTATCCAGAGATGAGCTTCTTTATGATCGAGACCCATGAGGGGCAATTTGTGAAGCATGAAATCTCCAGTTATGGATTGAGCTCACAAAGTGCCGAGCACTTTGCTCAGCTAAGCCTCTTCGAAAAAACCTAGATCACAAATTCATTAAGCCCTTTGTCGAGCAAGTCATGACGATGAGATTCGTGGA
>Ga0164293_10001011_pt1 | contig 23560 bp, 24 predicted proteins | sample GEODES118metaG_FD_111487 | JGI IMG/M metagenome (GOLD analysis project Ga0164293, IMG submission 111487) | Eutrophic lake water microbial communities from Lake Mendota, Wisconsin, USA - GEODES118 metaG | ecosystem: Environmental > Aquatic > Freshwater > Lake | place: USA: Lake Mendota...
AGGCCAGTCTCCGTGAGATCTTGCTGAAGGGGTAACCGCAAGCTGGAAGAGCGTTGCTGCCTGAGATTTTGAAAATCTGGACGACGCGGCCAACCGGAACCCCCATCAAAAGGGAGTGGTCAAGTTTTTGTCGAGGCAGGACTTGAGTTGAAATCTTTGCCGGTGATTCAGTCGCGGTCTCTGATCTGGCTAATCACCCAGCACGCCGCTGCAATCATCAAAATGGCGCCGCTTTCATACAAAAGTATGGAGGGGTCGCCGTCCTTGCCTTGAAGGATGATCAGCCGGCTCAACGCCGTCATGGCAATGATCAACGGAATCGTGATCGGGATTCGGTGGCTGCTATAAAACGCGCCCAGCATGCCCAAGACCTCTGCGTAAATGAACATCAGCAGAAGGTCCTTCAGTGCAACGCTGCGCTGCTCGATCAGCATCACGACCTCTTGCGCCATGGCGCCGACGGTAAAGAGGGCGATGATGACCAAAAAGCATTTTTCGGTGACATCTATCATTTTTTTGATCGTCACTGGACTCTCCTGCAGGGGGTATGGCTACCTCCGTAGCATAGGGTCAATTTGACTTATGTGGCCCGGTGCTGCGCCCTACCCTTGGCAAACGCTGGGATTTATACGGGGCAACGTGAAGAGCCGGCGCCTAGCGCTCCGGACATTGGCCAGGTGACTCTACGCTGCAGCCGGCTGTCTTAATCGGCAATCAGTGCAGACAAGCGGCCCAGTGCGTCGTCTAAAACCACTTGAGGGACCCGTTCGATTTTCCGGGCCCTTCGAGCAACAAGATCGAGCATGCGGATCTTGTTGACGAGTGCGGCGCCCTGAGTTTTACACCCCGTTCCAGTGAGGCTTACGGCAAAGCCTGCGTATCGGGAGAAATCTTCGCCCTGCGTGATTGGTGCGACCAACACGTCGCCAAGGCGGTTGAATTCCTTGGGGGTGAGCACCAACGCAGGCCGGGTTCCTTTTTGTTCATGGCCCATCGCTGGGTCCAAGGGGACACTGACCACATCGCCGCGATCGAAGACGGGCATCACCAAACCTCCTGCCCTGCAGGCTTGGCAACGTCCCAGAGGGTCAAGTCGCTAGGCGGGGGTGCCTTGGGGTCGCAAAGTGCAACGAGGTCGGCCAGCACATACTTTTTCTTCGGAGCCATGACGATTGCGCCCTGATCTGTTTTGCCGAGCGTCATGGTCTGACCCACTGCGAGACCGAGGTCCTTGAGAAGTGCGGGCGGCAATACCGCTACGGTGCTGTTGCCGTACCTTCTGAGAACGATTTCCATGTTGAGCCTCCCTTTGGACCAATGGTTGAAGTTGCAAATTTTATGGCGCCAGAAGGCAAGCGTAAAGCATTGTTCAACTCATCTGGCGGCCGGCAATGAAGGTTCCTATTCAATAGAGGTCGACCTCGCCCGCAGCAGCCCAGAGATCGGCACCCCCTGCAAGCCTGTCTACCCTTCCAACCGCTCCCTCAACACCTCCCCCGCCCGCTCCGTGGTCACCAGCACCGCTTGCAAGCGCGCCAGCGTCAAGCCGCCATGTGCATCACTTCGCCGGGGCGGAGCTCCTAGCGGGCTTGCTCAACTTCACAGTAGGCGACATACCCGCCGTGGCCGCCATATCAACGAGGGTGTCCAGTGAAAAGAGGTTGACCTTGCCGCGTACCAGGTCGGAGATGCGGGGCTGTGTCACGCCAAACAGGGCAGCGGCTTCAGCCTGGGTGATACCCCGGTCTTCGATCACCTGGGTGAGCGCCATCATCAAAGTAGACCGAGCCTTCATGCTGGCGATCGCTTGGGGAGTGTCTTCAAGAGCGTCCCACACACACGCGTAACTCGTGGTCTTGGCATTCATTCTTTCAACTCCTTGAGCAGTTCTTCAAAGCGCTGGTGTAGTTCTTCGCGGATAACCCGAAGCAATCTCCCTGTTGAAACTGCCAGTCGGTTGCGGAGTGAACGATGATCCGCCCCTATCTTGGGTTTAGCCTGCACTGCGCGCCCGGACATCTAAGTGGTGCAGCATGTGGTGGGGCCCGGCGATGGAAAGCCTGCCCCCCCGCCCCTGCCCTACTCGCAGACTGATGAAATAATCTTCCGTGGTCTACCTACCAGCAAGACTCGTAGGAAGCATTTTTGAAAAAAATCCGGCCCCATCCACCGGGCCCACCTCGGTGAGCGTGCGGCCATCGAGCTCCCTGTGAAATTCGCAAGATCAAGGCCCCTATGGTGATGAAGTCCGCTACCGAGCCAGAAGGGGTTCCCCCGGCCAACGTGACATGACCACGCCTCCGATTTTTGTGCTCGGTGAAGCGCTCATGGACTGCATGGCCCAGCCCGACGGCTTGCTGCGTCCACTGCGGGGCGGTAGCCCGTACAACCTGGCCTGCGCCGCTGCGCTGCAAGGGGCCGATGTCGCCTGGGTCACGCCCTTTTCAAGCGATGTGTTTGGCCAGTCGCTGCACCAGCGACTGACCGAAACCGGCGCGCGCGCGCTGCTTCCGGCCAGCGCCCTGCCGACCTCGCTGGCCGTCGTGCATGTGCATGCGGGTCAACCCAGCTACGGCTTTTACCGGGAGGCGGTTGCAGACCGAGACTATGCCGTCGCCGACGTGCTGCGCCTGTTGGAAGCCTGCGTTCCCGGTGTGCTGCACACCGGTTCACTTATGGCCGTGCCGCCCGAGAGCGGCAAGGTCATGCAGCTGGTGCGCGCCGCACGCGCGCTGGGCTGGGTCATCAGCGTAGACCTCAACTTGCGGCCTCGCCTGGCCGCGGACCTGGGGGCCTACCTGGCGGCCGTTCGCGAGCTGGCGCAGCTGGCCGATTGGCTCAAGGCCAGCGACGAAGACCTCGCCCTGCTGGGCTTTGACAAGCCGGAGATAGGTCGCGCGCCACAGCTGGCCCGTCATTGGCTTGAGCGGGGCTGCCAGCGTGTGGCCCTGACCTTCGGCGACCAGGGCGGGTTTCTCCAGGTGGGGCAGGCCCAGGCCACGATGGCCGCGCCGCGCGTAGCGGTGGTGGACACCGTGGGTGCGGGCGACACCTTCTGGGGCAGTTGCCTGGCCGACTGGATGGCCAGTGGCTCACACCGGCAACCCGCAGTCGCTGAGCAGCGTATCGCGCAGACCCTGCAGCAAGCGGTGAGGGCGGCTGCCATCAACTGCACCCGCGCGGGGTGCCAGCCGCCCACACTTGCGGAGGTGCAGGCGGCCTAAAGGTTTTGGATGAAGGCCTTTGTCGTCAGGCCTTCAAGCCTCCAGGCCTCCAGCGGCCATCACGTCCCAGCAGGCGCCCATGGTGTGATAGTCGGTCTTGCCCGCGGGTGACTTGGTGTTCTCGAGTTTTCGGCCGTCGGCCGCGACAATTCGAAACCATGCGCCGTGGTGGTGGTCGACGAGGTGGCGCCAGCTCCAGGCCCAGGTGTCGCGGTACTGCTGCAGAAACACAGCTTCGCCCGTTGCGCGCCACAGCCGCCAGGCGCTGGCAAACGACTCAGCCTGCACCCAGAAATATTTGTCGGTATCGCAGTGCCGGTACTCGGGGTCAAACCCGTACACCAGCCCGCCGTGCTGCGTGTCCCAGCCGTGTTGGTAGGCGGCCATCTGCAGCTCGGCGGCGCGGTCCAGCCAGCGGCGGTCGGGCCGCACGGCCCAGGCCGTCATCAGGAGCTTGGCCCACTCGGTCTGGTGCCCGGTCTGAAAGCCCCAGGGCTTGAAGATGTTGCCCGGGTTGTCGCGGTTGTAGTCCCAGTCCAATGACCAGTCCTGCCGAAAGTGCTCCCACACCAGGCCGCCGCCCTGGCCGGCCAGCTCGAAGGCAAATCGCTCAATCAGCTCGGTGGCGCGCTCGAGGTAGCGCGCTTGGCCGGTGAAGGCGTGCGCGGCCAGGCAGGCCTCGCACATGTGCATGTTCGCGTTCTGGCCGCGGTACGTGATCAACTCGCCAGCCGGGGTGATTTCGTCGGCGTAGGCGCGGTCGCTCGCGTGCCAAAAGGCATCGTTCATGCGGTCAAAGTCGCGGGCCACATCCTCGGCGCTGCACAGTCCCACGCGGTGGGCGTGGGCGCGCGCCAGCAGCACGAAGGCCTGGCCATAGGCCATGGCGCTGGCGTCTTCAATCTGGCCGGCCTCCAGCGTCCAGGCGTGCAGGCCGCTGGGAAGGCGGTAGGCGTCCAGGTGGACCAGCGCGTGGCGCGCCCAGTCCCGGTACGGCGTGCGCCGGGTGTGCCAGTGCGCCATGGCCCAGTTGAACACCATGCGGGTGGCGCTGACCAGGTGTCGGTGCGTGCGGTTGTAAACCGTGCCATCGTCCAGAAAATAGTGGAAGAAGCCGCCCTGCGGGTCAAAGGCGCTGCGCTCGTAAAAATGCAGGGTGTGGTCGATATGGTCGGCCAGCATGCGGTGGCTGTCAAAACGCGGAGGGTGGGTAGACATGGCTCGTGCGTCAGGTCGTTGAAGTTCATCAACTCAGGCGGAGGCTGGCAATCTTTGCAGCAAGGCGTCGCGAAACGAGGTGAACGCCTTGAGCCGCATCACAGAGGGGCGATACATCATGCCCGCGACATAGCGTCCAAAGCCTACCTTCAACCGCAATGGCAGTACCCCGTGGTGCGCTGCTGTAGCGCGCGAGGTCGAGGGCAGCAGCATCAGGTACCCGCCTTGCTGCATCAGCCGAAAAACCGATTGGGCCGAGGAGGTCTCGACCGAGATGGACGGTGCTGGCAGGCCGGCCCGCTCAAAGTAAGACCCCAGCAACTCTCTGGAAGCCGCGCCGGTGGTGAACCAGATCCAGGGGTGCGTGCCAAGCTGCGCGGCCTCGGCCGCCTCGATCTGATGGAGCGGGTGCTGTTCGTCCGCAAACACCAGATGTTCGATCTCCAGCAAGGGCTCGTACTGGATTTGCGGGTCACGCATAGAGTCGGGCGGCAGTCCACCCAGCACTACATCGAGCAGGCCGCTGGAGAGCATGGGCAAAGACAATGCGTTGACCAGGTCCAGCAAGGTCACCCGGATTTTGGGGCGTTCAGACTGCATGGCCGCAATGGCGTCGGGCACCAGCGAATACGCCCATGCCGGACCGGCGGACAAGCGCAGTTCACCGGCCTCGCCTTCGAGCAGGTCGCTGATTTCGGTGGCGGCGTACTGGCAAGTGATCGCCACCGATTGGGCGTGGTGTTTGAGCACCTCGCCAAAGGGAGTGAGCGTCATACCCCGCGATGTCCGCTCAAACAGGCTAGCGCCGAGCTCGGCCTCCAGGTCCTGGATGCGCCGCGTGAGCGCCGACTGGCTGATGGCAATCTTGTCGGCAGCCTGCCGGATGCCGCCCTCCGCTGCCACCATCAAGAAGTCTCCCAGCAAGTGGGATCGGCGCATCAGGCGCGCAGGCTGCACGGAGGGCAAATTGACGTTTGCGATAGGTTCCATGAGTTATTTTGACTAACAACACCTGATGCGGTTTTTGCATCAGGTGTTGATGAATGGACACTTCTAAGCATATCGCCTCCCCGCTAAATTAATGAGATGGACATGCAATCCGGCGAATCAAAATGACTATTGCAGTTGCCAGCCACCGACAACGGGCGGCCTGAAATATGAAAGTCGGTTCGTCCTTTCCGGCGAAGGCCGGCCCACCAGGGGCTGCCGGCACCGTGAACCGACCCACGGTCAAGGCGCGTATGTCCAAAGGCCGCCGCCTGCTCTTGCTCAATATTTGCGCAGCCCTGCTGGGGCTGGGCTTGTGGGCCTTTTTCAGCCACCTCAAGCTGGCGGGTTTGCCCGGGCCACTGGCCGTCCTCGAGCGGGCCGGACAACTGGCAGCCAACGGCACGCTGCTCAACGACACCCTGGCGTCCGTGCGCCGTGTGCTGATCGGCTTCACGCTGGGTACTCTGCTGGCCGTCCCCCTGGGCTTTTTGATGGGCTGGTACACCGTGGCCCGGGGCCTGATGGAGCCCTATGTGCAGTTTTTTCGGACGATCCCGCCGCTGGCCATGATTCCGCTGGCCATCGTGTTCATGGGAATCGGTGAAGTACCCAAGGTTTTCGTGATCACACTGGCGTCTTTTCTGGTGGCCGTGATCTCCACCTACCAAGGGGTGGTCAACGTCGACAAGGTTTTGATCAACGCAGCGCGGGTGCTGGGTGCGCACGACGGGCAGGTGTTCCGGCGCGTCATCATTCCGGCGTCTTCACCGTTCATTTTGGTGGGCATGCGCACCGGTCTGGGCGCCGCCTGGTCCACGCTGGTGGCGGCAGAACTGATTGCGGCCCAAGAAGGCCTGGGCCATCGGATGCAACAGGCGCAGGTTTACTACGACCTGGAAACGATTTTTGTGGCCTTGATCACCATTGGCTTGACCGGTCTGGTGATGGATCGCATCTTGCTGCGGGTTGAAACCCGTCTGACCGCGTGGCAGGAGAGAAGATGAGCGCACCGGCCATGAACGACAAGATTGTGTTTGACGCAGTTTCCTGCAGCTTCACCATCAACAATCAGCCGTTTCAGGCGATCGATCGGCTTTCGCTCGGTATCGCCGAAGGCGAGTTCGTGACGCTGGTCGGGCCCTCGGGTTGTGGCAAATCGACGCTGATGAACCTCGCTGCCGGTTTGCTGGAGCCCAGTGCCGGGGAGGTACGGCTAGACGGCAAAGTAATCTCGGGCCCCAGCCCCGAGCGCGGCGTGATCTTCCAGCAATATGCGCTGTTTCCTTGGCTGACCGTGAGCCAGAACATCGAGTTCGGTTTGAAGATCAGCCGCACGCCCAAAAATGAGCGAGAAGCGATGGTCGAGAAATGCCTGGATCTGGTGGGTCTCCGGCAATTTGCCAATGCCTTGCCCAAGACGCTGTCGGGTGGCATGAAGCAGCGCTGCGCGATTGCCCGTGCCTACGCAGTGAACCCGCAAATCCTGCTGATGGACGAGCCCTTCGGCGCGCTCGATGCATTGACCCGCGTCAAGATGCAAGAGCAGTTGCTCGACACCTGGACGCAGGAAAAAAGAACGGTGATGTTCATCACCCACGACGTGGAAGAGGCCGTCTACCTGGCCAGACGCGTGGTGGTCATGGCCGCACAGCCAGGACGCATTCATCAGATCATTCCCGTCAATCTGCCCTATCCCCGCACCGAAGCCATTCGGCTGTCCGAGGAGTTCCTTCAGATCAAAAACGCCGTCTGGCGTGCCGTCTACCACCAGACGCCACAGATTTCGTCAGTGAGTTAGGTCCGCTTCAACTTCATAAACAGGAGACTTCCATGCAAGACAAAACCGCTACCAGCCAACGCCGCAGAACCCTGCTCAAGGCCGCCACTCTTGGCGGCGTCGCCATCGGCATGCCCGGCATTCAGACGGCCATGGCGCAGGGCGCCCCGATGAAGGTGCGCATGGGCTATATCGGTGACTTTCTGGGCGCTTCCATGGTCGCCGTCGCCAACAAGCTGGACCTTTGGAAAAAGCACAACCTGGCTCCCGAGATCAAGGTCTTTACCAACGGGCCGATCCAGATCCAGGCCTTGGGCAGCGGCGACCTCGACTTCGGTTTCATCGGCCCCGGTGCGCTGTGGTTGCCCATCACCGGCAAGGCCAAGGTGATTGCCATCAACGTGGTCGGCTTCTCTGACCGCGTGATCAGCCAACCGGGTATCAAGACCCTTCAGGACCTCAAGGGCAAGACCGTCGCGGTTCCCGAGGGCACCTCGGGCGACATGCTGGTGCGGCTGGCGCTGCAAAGAGCCGGCATGAAAATCGAGGACATCAAGCGCGTCACCATGGACCCGTCCACCATCGTCACCGCTTTTGCCTCGGGGCAGGTGGACGGCGCAGGCATCTGGTACCCGCACGTCGGCACCATCCGCCAGCGCGTGCCTAACCTCAATGAGCTGTTTACCAACAAGGATGCACTGCCCAAGAACAGTTTCCCGAGCGCCTTTGTCATGCGCCCGGAACTGGACTCTGCCGCAGGGCGGCCGCTTCATGAGGCCGTGGTTCGCGTCATCAAGGAAGCCAGCGACTGGCGCGCCAACAACGTCTCGCAGGCGGTCGATCTGACCGCCGCGATGATGAACGCTCCGCGCGTCAACCTGGAAGCCGAATCCAAATTCGCCCAGTACTACTCCAGCGCCGAACTGGCCAAACTCACCCAAGACGGCACGGTCAACAGTTGGCTCAATGGCATGAACGAAATGTTCAAGAGCTTTGGGCGCGTGCCAGAGATGGTGGACGCCCAGAAATACTACATGGGCGACCGCTACGTGGCCGTGAAGGTCTGACCCCCGGTCTGCGCCCCTGAACCGGCCGCCTCGCGTCATGGCACTGTCTCAAAAACCGGTGGTCCTGCTCGATCCCTACCCCCGGAATAACGCCATGATTTTTCGCGAGGCGGACCGGCAACGGTTGCACGCGCTCGCAGACGTCATCACCGTTGAAGAAGGCGCCGTCCCCGACGCGGTGGTCGATGCCTGCCTGCCGCGCGTCAGTGCCATCCTGGGGCAGACGGCATTGCCCCAGGCGCGCCTTGAGCGTGCTCCCGCGCTCAAGGCCGTGCTCAATGTGGAGGGCAACTTCTTTCCCAACATCGACTACGCGGCCTGCTTTTCGCGAGGCATTCGCGTGGCCTGCCCGGCACCCGCCTTCGCGCAGCCCGTGGCCGAATACGGGCTCGCCCTGGCGCTGGATTTGGCCCGCGGCATCACCGCCGCAGACCGCCACTTTCGCGCCGGCACCGAGCGCTATGGTTTCAGGGGCAACGCTGGCGTCAAGACCCTGTTTGGGGCCCAGGTCGGCATCATCGGCTTTGGCAACATCGCCCGCAAGCTGACCGCGCTGCTGGCTCCGTTTGGCTGCACGATCAAGGTCTTCGACCCCTGGCTGCCCGACTCGGTCTTGAGGGAGTGGGGCACCGAACCCTGTGACCTCAATACCCTTTTGGCGAGCTCGCGGGTGGTGTTCGTTTTGGCGGCCCCCACGGTCGCCAATGGGGGTTTGATTGGCGCCCCCGAGCTGGCCCTGCTGCGCGATGGGAGTCAGTTGATCCTGCTCAGTCGAGCCGAGGTGATGGACTTTGCCGCCCTGCGAGCCGAGCTGCGCAGCGGGCGGCTTCAGGCAGCGATCGACGTCTTTCCAGAAGAGCCCGTGCCTGCCGGCGAAGAGCTCCGATGCGAAGAGGCCGCTGTGCTGTCAGCGCATCGCGCCGGTGGCATTGACTCGGCACTCAAGACCATCGGCGAGATGGCGCTGGACGACCTCGAGCTGATCTTGCGGGGTCTGCCGCCCGTGCGCATGCAGCTCGCACACCCTGAAACCATCTTGCTGCAAAGAAGTAAGCCTGGCCTGGCTGGGAAAATCTAATGAACAACTCGAACCCCGTCTCGGCCTGGAGCGCTCTGGGCAGACCCTTGCGCCTGGGGGTGATTGGCGGCGGGCCGGGCTCCTTTATTGGCCCTATCCACATGAGTGCGGCAGTGCTGGACCGGCGCTTCGTGATCGCGGCCGGCGTTCTGTCGTCTGATGCCGAGCGGGCCCGGGCTCATGGCGTCGCGCTAGGTCTGCCAGCGTCGCGTGCCTATGCGTCGGTGGACCAGATGCTGGCGGGAGAGGCCGCCCGCCCCTCGGACGAACGGATCGAGGCGGTCGCCGTGATGACGCCCAACGACCGGCATTACCCGGACTGCCTGAAGGCCCTGGAGTCCGGCCTTCATGTCATTTGCGACAAGCCGCTGGTCAACTCGGTCCGTGATGCCCGGCATTTGGTCGAGGTGGTCGAGCGCACCGAGCTTGCCTTTTGCCTGACCCACAACTACAGCGGCTACCCGATGGTGCGCCAAGCCCGCGCCATGGTGGAGTCTGGCTTGCTGGGGGATATTCGGATTGTCCAGGCCGAGTACTTTCAAGGGGGTTTGGCACTGCCGGTGGAAGCGGGCGAACTCACCGCCAAGTTGCGCTGGAAACTCGACGCCGAGCGCAGCGGTGCCTCGCTGGTGATGGGAGATATCGGCACGCATGCCCACCACTTGGCCTGCTATGTCACCGGCAGCCGGGTCGCTCAGGTCTCGGCCGACGTGGGCGCCGTGATGCCCGGGCGGACTTTTGACGACTACGCCGGTATCTTGTGGCGCTTCGAGAACGGCGCCCGCGGCTCCTGTGTTGTGACGCAGGCGGCGGCCGGTGCTGAAAACAATATCCGTGTTCGCGTGCATGGCGCGAAAGGCATGCTCGAGTGGCAGCACAGCAACCCCAACTATCTGGTCTATGCGCCACTTGGCGAGCCGGTGCAGACCCTCGGCCGAGGTGACGCCCGCTTGCATCCGGCGGCGCAACGAGCCACCCGGATTTCACGTGGCCACCCGGAGGGGTTTCGGGAGGCCTTTGCCAACCTGTACGCTGATTTTGCCGAAGTGATTGCTGCCCGAATCACCGGGGTGGCCGCCGATCCGCTGTGCAGCTGGTCACCCGGCGTACGTGACGGACTGTGGGGACTCGAATTCGTCGAGGCCACACTCGCTTCGAGCCGCCAGGGCGGCGCCTGGACAAGCTGCCACGCATCGGCCTGACTTTTATTTGAGACGAGCACAAGATGACACGGCCCAACATTCTCTTCATCATGGCCGACGACCACGCCAGCAAGGCCATCAGCTGCTACGGGCACGGCATCAATCACACACCGCACATCGACCGGCTGGCCCATGAAGGCATGCGGATGAACCACTGCTATGTGAGCAACTCCATCTGCACACCGAGCCGGGCGGCCATTTTGACTGGCACCTACAACCACGTGAACGGCGTGATGACGCTGGCCGATTCGATCAACAACCGCTTGCCCAATGTGGCCAAGCACCTGCGCACCAGCGGCTATCAGACGGCCATCTTTGGTAAGTGGCACCTGGGCGAAGGCGCCGCGCACGAGCCCACAGGCTTTGACAGCTGGGCCGTGGTGCCCGGACAAGGGGACTACCACGACCCGGTCTTTCATGAGCCCGCCGGGGCAGTCAGCTACCCCGGCTATGTGACGGACATCATTACCGACAAGTCGCTGGCCTGGCTCCACGCCCGCGACAAGACGCGTCCTTTCATGTTGATGTGCCACCACAAGGCGCCACACCGCTCGTGGGAGCACCACCCCAAGTACAGGGACCACTACCGCGCTGATATTGCCCTGCCCGATACCTTTGATGACGACTACAAGAACCGCGCTCGGGCGGCAGGGCAGGCCAAGATGCGCATCGCCGATGACATGACCTATCTGGACCTCGGCCTGGTTCAGCCCGAAGGGGGTGCAGAGGTGGGCGAGCCGCTACTGCCCGGACACGCCACCCGCAAGTTACCCAATCCGCCTGACGTTCGCAGCCTCAGGCTGATCGACAAGGACACGGCCGAAGTCTTTACTTTTGAGTCCCAGGTCGAATACGACCACTTCAAGTTTCAGCGCTACATCAAACGCTACCTGCGCACCATCGCTTCGATCGACGAGAGCGTGGGCCGTCTATTGAACTACCTCGACGAGGAGGGCCTGGCCGACAACACCCTGGTGATCTACACCTCGGACCAGGGATTTTTTCTGGGTGAGCACGGCTGGTTTGACAAGCGCTTCATGTACGAAGAGTCCTTCCAGATGCCCTTCGTCGCCCGGCTCCCGCGCGAAATCAAGCCGGGCTCGGTGTGCAACGACCTGATCTCCAACGTTGACTTCGCGCCCACGTTTCTCGACCTCGCGGGCGTGCCTGTGCCGAGCTACATGCAGGGCCGTAGCATCCGGCCCTTGCTGCATGGAAACACGCCAGGCGACTGGCCCGGCGTGGCCTATCACCGTTACTGGATGCACCAGGACGAGTACCACAACGCCTATGCGCATTACGGCATTCGCGACCAACGCTACAAGTTGATCTATTGGTACAACCAAGGCCTCGGGTTGCCGGGAACCCAGAGCGGAGGGCAGGCGCCTGAATGGGAGTTCTTCGACTGTGAAAAAGACCCGCTCGAGTTGTTTAACTGCCATGGCGACCCCGCCTATCAGCCCCAGGTGGCGCGGATGACGGCGCTGCTCGAGGCCAAGATGCTGGAGATCGGCGACGAGATGCTGCACCTCGTGCGCTGAGCGTGCTTGCGAGTCTTTGCTCGCCTAAGTTTCATTAGCCCTGGCGCTAGTCGGACTCGCTGGGGTGCACCCCAACTTCAAGCGCCGTAGCGGACCACCTTCTGCCGAATCGCGCCAAACACCGTCTTGCCCTCGGGGTCCACCACCTCTGTTAGCGGTGCCAGTCACAACGAGTAGGTCCTGGCTTGCCTAATTCTTTCAAGCCGCCTATTCCTAGTCGCTGGTCAAGATCCCGCCGTTTACCGAACAAGCGTCATTCCAGCATGCTTTGCCGCGTTGACATCAAACGTCATCGTCTGCTCGCAACCTGCCGATGTGGCTGTGCACGCGGTCAGGCAGTCGGCGAAATCAGCCTTCCCGGCTTCGAAAATCCGCATCGCGCGATGAAGCTCCAATGCTCTGTGGACGATGATTTGCTGCGTTCGAAGCAGGATGTCTAGCGCCTGCTTGATCTGTTCGTCACTCAGGCTGACCCAGCGCCGCGGCGCCCAATGGCTTTGTTCATGTCATCAATCGAGACCTTCTTGGAGGGCTTCCCGAACATGCCTTTGAGCTCACGCACACTGCGTGTGGCAGCAACAAATTCATAGCGGCCTGGCCCGATTTCAATGAACTCGACCCGGTCTCCCGTATTGACATTCATGCGGTGACGGACGTCGATGGGGATGGTGATCTGTCCCTTGCTTGTCATAGTTGCGCTGGGCATGAGAAATCTCCTTGTTCCTAAATTTAAGTTCAGAGATCGGCTCCGTCGGTTCGAGCAGCCAGGTCTTAATGTCCTTTTAGGCGTGCCCATTGCCCAACCGCTCCCTCAACACCTCCCCCGCCCGCTCCGTGGTCACCAGCACCGCTTGCAAGCGCGCCCGTGTCAAGCCGACGAACAGACGGCGCCGGTCGCGGTCGCTCAGCGCCTCAAAATCCACCTCGGTGATCACCACCGCGTCAGCGGCCTGGCCCTTGAAGCGGTTGACGGTGTCGACCAGCAAGGGCCCGTCGGACCACTGCGCATGGCCTTCGCTGTCAAACCCGGCATGGCGGCGCACCTGCTGGCCTGCCAGGCGAGCGGGCCCGTTGGCACTGGCCAGCGCACTCTTTTGTTGCCCGTGGAAACTCAGCACCGCAATGTTCTCGGCCGAATATCCCTCGGCCAGCAGCGCGGTCAAGGCCGCTTCCGTCGCCTGCAACGGCGATTCGCTCTCTGCGTAGACATGCCACTTCGGGTCAAAGCCCAAGACCGCGCTGCCGGCCTCGACGGGCTCGTCTGTGAGACCAAGCCAGTTGATGAACTCGACCAGCAGCTGGGGCGAGCGGTAGTTGACCGGACTGCTGAGGCTCACCCATCCTGGCAGGTCGACAGGCGTACGGTCGTAGAGCGCCTGCTCGGGGTCTTCCAGCAAGAGCAGGTGGGCATCGCTGCGCGCCATGGCTAGCAGGCTGTGCACCCAGGCGGGCTCGAAGTCCTGGCCTTCGTCGATGATGAGGGTGTCACAGGTGTCGGCCAGTCTCGGGCTTAGCTCGATGAAGCGATCGGCCAGTTTTGCGAAGACGTCGCGGTCCTGGAAGTCAATGTCGGGCCCGCCCGCGGTCTGATGGACCAGACGCGCCAGTTCATGAAAAGTGACGACGTCTTGCGCCTGCGGCGCCAGTGGCTTCATGGCGTCTGCCAAGGGGCGGTTGAAGCAGACGTAGAGTGCGCGCTTGCCCGCCGCATGCGCCTGTTGCAGCGCCTGCAGGGCGAGTTGCGTTTTGCCCGAGCCGGCGGTGCCCCGCACCCGCAGCCGCCAGGGCTGCATGGCTAGGCGCGACACCCAAGTTGACAAGCCGCCCGACAAGCGCGTGGTGACTTCACGCGCCGAGCGACCCAGCAAACCGATATGAGGCGCCGCACCGACGCGCTGCGAAAGAAACTCCTCGATACGCGGCAAGTCTTCCAGCCGGTCGTCTGACCATTGGCCTGCATGGCCTTCGAGCAAGGACTCGATGGTTTCAATGAGTCGGGCATCGCCGTCGGCGTCGACCACACGCGTCGGGTCGACAGAGGAGGGCGGTGCGCCTGCCAGCCGCGCGGTGGGCAGGTAAAGCAAGTGGTCAATTTGCAGCGCGCGGCCTGGGTACCGCTTGGAGAACTGGCCTCGCAAGCCATTGAGGTTGCGATTGACCTGGGTGGTGATGCTCTTGTCTTGCCCCTGCTTCGTCGCTGCGCCGGCCGATCGGTCTCCGTTGTAGCGCGCCCATAGATCGTCCGGGGTTGCGATGATTTGGCCGTCTTTTTGCTCGATCGCCAGCAGATGGCCATAGGGGTTGGCAACGATGAAGTCGATCTCGCCATAGGCCGACCCGCCGCGCTGTGCGCGCGCCCAGTGCACGCCGTGGTAGACGGTGTAGCGGTCACTCAAGCCATCGCGCAAACGCGCCAGAGTCCGCGCTTCGCCGGCGTGCATGCCGTCCGGGCCGGCGACGGTGTCGAAGTCGGAGGGGATGAGGCGGGCCATGGGCTGTGAGGGTTGAAAAATTGATCCCAAGCAGTTTGCCAGAGGGGGGGGAATGATTTGGCCGCGTTCACCCAGTCTTCGATTGGGGGCTTCAAGCCGATCACAGCTCAAACACGGCGATTTCCGGGCGAGCGCCAAGTCGTATTGGCAGTATCGATGTGCCCAAGCCTCTGGACACATACAAGCGGCATCCGGGTACGTCATAGAACCCGGCCGTGTAGCGCCCGCTACCAGCGGGACGCCAGGGCGCCCATGACCCGAGCGCGACTTGCCCGCCGTGGGTATGTCCGGATAGGCATAACGCATAGCGCTGGCTTCTCATGCGGTCCCGCACCGCCGGCTGGTCAAAGAATCCCGGCGAGTGCTGCACGAGGATTTGTGGCACGCCAGATTCGGCTGGCTTCAGCAGGGCCAGGTCAGGCGCGCCCGCAGTGAAGTCGTCGAGGCCCACGAACTGCCAGGCACGTCCCTCTTGCGTCAATGTCACGCGCTCGTTCATCAGGAAATGTGCGCCCTGACGCGCCTCGACATGGCGCTTGAGCGCCTGAAAGTCCACGCCGGACCAATGCTCCCAGTTGCCGGGGGTCACGTAGGTGGGCGTGGGGGCAAGCGCTTGGAGCAAAGCGTTGAGCGCAGGCAATTGCCTGGAGTGCTCGATGGAGTCACCAGAAATCACGATGACATCTGGCGAGAGTGCCTGGACCATTGCCACCCACCGCTTCTCGTCGGGCCCAAATCGGTCGAGGTGCAAGTCAGTCAGTTGTACGAGGCGCAGCCCCTTGTCAGCTGATTGCGCCCGCAGTCGGTGGTGCGTCACCTCGATGTGATGCGGACCAAGCAAAAAAACATAGCCACACAGCCCCAAGGCGAGCGTGAGGCAAGCTGCCAGGGTGGCCCAGCGCCGACGAGGATATGCGGCTGCGGGTGGCATTCAAGCCAGGCGCAGTTGTTCGACTCGGAAAGGGTCTTGCACGCTGCGGATCTCTGCGGCGTCCATGGCAACGAGGCGCTGCTCAATCGCCTGGCGGGCCTCCCCGGACAGGCGGACTGAGACGTTTGACTCGTCGCTGAGCCAAAGCAGGTAGCAGGCCCAAGCGGTGGTCATGCTGCCCACTCTTTGAACGGCGTCCTGGATCGCGGCGATCAGATCGAACTCCAGGTCGAGCGCCATCACGTTGCGCAGCGCCTGGCGCAGGTTCAGGCCCCGTGCAATGGACGCATTGAAAGTGGTGATGATCTGCTCCCGCCGATCGCCGCTGCCGGTCTGCTGGTAGCTCGCCGATTGGCGGCGTAAGTAGGCCGGAATCTCTATGTTGTCCATGCCGCCAGCGGCCAGGGAGTCGACTTTGGAGGCTGCGGCGCTGCGGCCTCTCCACACCGAGGGGACGTTACTGTCTCTGAGGCTCCGCGAGCTGAGGACGGCTTCGCCGCTTGGATCGTAGGCTGCCAATTGCAGGTGGGGCAGGGTGGCAGACCGTATGAGGGTGCTCCGACCCGAGCCCACTCGGCTGGTGCCATGCGAGCCGGCCGCCATCATTGGGCGTACCTGGTGCAGGGATGGCATGCCGTTGGTCTTGTCTTCCTCCGCTCGCTCAAAGACAAGCAGCAGGTTGGTGTCTTCGGTCACCAGTTGGTAGCGCTCAGCCAGGGCTTTCGCCTCGGCTTTGTCTTTGGTCTCCCCGCGCTGCCGGGCGGCGACGAGGCGCGCAACCAGGTCGTCGCTGCGGAGGGTGAGCGTTGTCGCCTGGAGCGGCACGCCGTCTAGCTGCAGTGCGGGGGCCTGGCGTAAGGACCGTGGGCTGCGGATGAAGGTGTGGACGGTTTCCTCCGCCGCAATACGCAGTGGCGGAGCGCTGACCCAGAGCGGGTCTTCCTCGATATGCAGCTTGATTTGCACGCTCCGCGAATTGCGAATGCGCCCGAGCAGCCTGCGAATCGCGGCGGCCATGTCTTCGCCGGGCGTGACAAATTCGCAAGCGCCGCCAGTGGCCTCGGCCATCTCGCGCAGCAGGCTCTCGGCTGGCGCGCTTCCTACTCCCAGTGCAAATACGCGGTCGCCGCTTTGATACGCGGCATCGATGACGCGCTGGGCGCCCCAGACATCACCGTCGGTCACGATCAGGACGTCTGTGCCATTCTCCTTCGCCTGGCGGGGCAGGGGGAGGGCGAAGGTGTCCTCGAGTGCGGCTTCCATCTCGGTGCCGCCCAAGTCGGCTTGGGTATCCCGGATAGCGTCGCGGAGCGCCACGATCTGTTTCGCTTCGCAATAGCGTCCGCGCAGGGTGCGCTGGACACTGCTGCCAAAGCGGCTAAATGCGACGAGGTCGGTCGCGCAAAGGATGTGGGTCAACTCCCCAAGCGCCTCACGTGCCAGCTCCATGCTTTGGCCGGCCATGGAGCCCGAGCAGTCCACCAGGATCTTGAGGCACACGGGTGTGGCGGGCGCTTCCTGAGTGGGCGTCGGGAAACGAGGGCAGTCGCTGAGGATCACCGCGGTGTGCCCTTCGCCGCTGAAGGCGTCTGGCCCGGCGATGGCGAAGGACTGCCCCGCGAGACCCTCGAGCAGCAGCACGAAGTCTCGGTCCAGCCAGGCGTGGCGCTGGAGGTCGATGGTGAGTAGGTCTTGATCGCCGTCTTTCTGCGGCTGCTGGCGTATGGGGTGCGTCGGGCTGTTCACATGGGCCTTCGCCCAAGCGCCGGTGAGCGTGAGCGACAGGCCGAAGGGGTACTCGGCGAGCAGGTCGGGCGCGGCGGTCTGGTCCGGCGCCAGCCCGCCTTCAGTGACTGCGTTGCCATAGCGCGGAGCGATGGTGGTAGGGACGACCAGACGGACGCGGCCCTGCTCAAAGGAGAGGAGTTGGGCGTAGCTCAACTCGATAACGGCCTCTTCGCCGGGTCGCAGGCTGCCCAGCGAGGCGCTGAAGACGCCGCCCTGCGCCTGTTCGACCATGATGGGTGCGTCGCCTTTCTCCACCGCGTCTTCGTATTGCTTGCGTGCCTCCTGCCGGGCCACGACCTGGCCGGCCATGCGCTTGCCGCCCAAGGTGGCGGCCAAGCCCAGGAGCACGGCGCCCCATGCGAGGGGGAAGGTGTAGGTCACCTCGATGTTGGCCTGGGTGTCGTTGCGGAAGGTTTGCCGCAGGGACATGGACAAGAGCATGCCCTCCAGCCGGCCTTCGGCGCGGACGGACTGCAGGACGACGGGCTTGCCGGACGCGGTGACGAGGGATGCGGGCTCATGCTTCATCGGAGGTGTCTTTCTTGATCTGATGCCAGGCCGCGATGACGGCTTTGGCCAAGGCCCGGACCTGCTCCGGGCTCGCCTGCGCTTGCTCGGGCGCCACCTGCAGCTCGATACCGGGTGCCACCCAGATGTGGCTTCTTACGTCGACCGCACCGGGCTGGCGTGGACGGGGCGGCACGACAGGTGGCTCTCCTGCGAGCACATCGCGCACGCGCTCGAGCGAGACGCCGGCCTCGGTGAGTTGCTTGATGCGAAGCAGGCTATCGAGGTGGGAGCTCGTGTAATGAGCCCCGCGGGTTTCGCCTACGGGCCGCTGCAGCAGGCCCATCTGGATGTAGTAGCGCACCGTGCGCTTGGGGCACGAGGTGAGGGTGCAGAGCTCGTCGAGGGAGAAGGTTTTGGCGGTCACGGCTCAAATATATCACTTTGACTGTCACAAACAAGTGTCTCAAAAGAAGGGAGGCAGGTGCCTCGGTTCTGGCTCGGTTTCTTGGGTCTGTGACAACCGCGCGGGGAAGGACACAGGCCAAACTTGGATCGCGTGCGCAGGCTCACCTGGTGAGCGGGCCACCTTCCAGACTCGACAATGACCACGCTGGAAACCGTTGGCAGTACGACCAACCTATTTCCCCTCCAGCCACTCCAGGCAGCCCCCACAGACCGGAAAGACATGCAAGAAATCATCTGCCCCCATTGCAGCAAGGCATTCAAAATTGACGAGGCCGGCTACGCGGACATCCTCAAACAAGTGCGCGACAGCGAATTCGACAAGCAACTGCACGAGCGGCTGGCGTTGGCGGAAACAGAAAAGCGCACCGCCGTCGAACTGGCTAAGGCCCAACTCACCAACGAGCTGCAGGGATCGGCGGCGGCCAAGGATTCAGAAATTCAAGGGCTGAAGGCCAAGCTCGATGCGGTTGAAGTCGCGAGGAAGCTCGCAGTCACCGAGGCCGTCCGCACGATCGAGAGGGAGCGCGATGCGCTCCAAGGTGAACTCGAACGGAAGGCGCTGGAAAAGCAGCTAGCGGAGACGGCGCTCAAGGATAAGTACGACACGCAAATAAAGGACCGGGACGACGCCATCGAGCGCCTCCGCGACATGAAGGCGCGCCTGTCCACCAAGATGGTGGGCGAGACGCTGGAGCAGCACTGCGAGACCGAGTTCAACCGGATTCGCGCTACCGCTTTTCCCCGCGCTTATTTTGAGAAAGACAACGACGCGCGCACCGGCAGCAAGGGCGACTACATCTTTCGTGACCGCGACGAGGCGGGAACTGAGATCGTCTCGATCATGTTCGAGATGAAGAACGAGAGCGACAGCACGGCCACGAAGACCAAGAACGAGGACTTCCTCAAAGAGCTCGACAAGGACCGCACCGAGAAGGGCTGCGAATACGCGGTGCTCGTCTCCATGCTGGAGCCAGACAGTGACCTCTACAACACGGGGATCGTGGACATGTTCCACCGCTACCCGAAGATGTACGTGGTGCGCCCGCAGTTCTTCCTGCCGATGATCACGCTGCTGCGCAACGCAGCGATGAATTCGCTTCAGTACAAGTCTGAGTTGGCCCTGGTGAAGTCACAGCACATCGACATCACCAACTTCGAATCTGAGTTGGAGGACTTCAAGAGCGCGTTCGCGAAGAACTTCGACCTCGCCTCTAGGCGCTTCCAGACGGCGATCGATGAAATAGACAAGTCGATCGAACACCTGCAGAAGACGAAGGAAGCCCTGCTGGGCGCCGACCGCAATCTTCGCCTGGCCAATGACAAGGCCCAGGACGTGTCCATCAAAAAGCTCACGCGTCGCAACCCAACGATGGCGGCCAAGTTCGCGGAGCTGAAAAGAGACGACCCCGCAGGCGTGGAATGAGGGAGGCGCAGCGATGGCTGCCATGGATTTGAGGGAAAGATGGTTCGACGTTTCATCGACACGCATACGCGTGGTCGGTGGCTTTTGTATCCGGTGCTTGGTGGCAGTTTTTGCCCTGGGCTTTGCGTCTCAGCTGTTTGCGTCAGAGGTTCATCTCTCGATCGACGGGCCGATCACGGCAAAGACGCTTGCGGAGTTCAAGGCGGCGTTGGCCCAGATAGAGGCGGAGCGGCAAACCATCCACATGAACGCGGTGAAACTGAATTCACCCGGCGGCAGTGGCTCGATAGGAATGGAGATCGGCCGCCTGATCCGGAGCAAGCGGCTCAATACCTATCTGGCGGAAGACGCTTATTGCAACAGCGCCTGTGTCTCTATCCTGATCGGGGGCGTTCAGCGCTATTCCTTCGGGAAGGTGGGCGTCCATCGATCGACCTATTTTGGCGATGTCCAGGATGACTCGCGGGTGGCAGGGGATGTTGCATCGTCGATCAAGAAGACTCGGGAATACATCCAGTCGATGGGGGTGAGCCTCTGGCTGGAGGACGCGATTTTGACAACGGAGTCCTGGCGGATCCGCTACCTGACCGACCTGGAGAAACAGCGTTGGCAGGTGCTCGGGACCGATCGGGTTGAAGAAGAAATTCTGTTCAATCAGCTGGCGCGTGAAAGGCATATTTCGCGGCAGGAATTCATCGATATCTTTGCGTCGAATTACGACGACTGCCTGGCGCAAGCCCGCGAACAGGTGAGCACTGTGTTCGACTGCGCGAAGTCGCGCAAGAAGAAGCCGCCAGGCCTGCTGCGGCGAGCGAAACGCTGGTTGACCCAGGCATTGAATTCCATTGGGGCGCCATCCGCCTCTGGTCCGGTGCAGAGTGAGAGTGCCTCCCAGGTGGCCGAGCGAATCCGCCAGGGTAAGCTTTATCGGCGCTACATGGCGATCGAGCCGATCGCAGACAAGCCGAGCCTAGAGCCTCTACGAGGGTTGCCGAAGGCAGAAGTCACCAAGATGGAGGCCACCAGCGTCTGGTGGGTGACAGGCAATGCCATGAGCATCCTTCTGGTGAATGACTCGTCGAAGGAGTTGAGCACCGTGGTGTATTCGCTGATCGCCGCAGACTGCGGCAAGCCCGCGCCCAAGCGCTACATCTCGTTCAAGCTGCACGCTCCATTGGAAGCCAAGAGCTCGGCTGTCTATGTGGGAGAGCTCCCGTTCAATTTCAAAGCCGCGATGGGCAGTGGGCTCCAGTGTGGCGAGGTGGAGGCGGCGCTATGAAATGCTCCGCCAAAGGTTCGATCCGTGTTATCCGGTGTGTTAAAGTTTCGTCACATTTTGAGTTGGGTCGACGCCCACGCCAACCTGCCTACCCGGGCAAGGTGGACTCGCGAAAGCGGATGTGGCTCCTCGGTGAGCAAGCAAGCGGGAAGCGTCGGCCCTCTATCCAGGAGGGCTTTTTTGTTTCAGTCAGCCATTCACCCAGCGACCGTCCAGGCCTACCGGGAAACACACTACTGTGTGAGGGGACCATCGCCCTTTGTCTTGCGGATCGGCGAGTCCAGCCCTGACTTGCTGGCAGCTCACGAGCGCCACAAGTCCGAATGCAGCGCCTTCATCACGGCTTGTAACCCCTATAGCCAAGTCCTCGCCGGACCTGGAAATTCCCTTCGCCAAGCAGAGCTCGCCCAGGAACTCGCATTCCGTGGCATCGCCTTCTTGGAGGGGATCGGCCAGCACCTGAGCAATGCCTGGGCCGGCGAGGAGAGCTTTCTTTGCTTTGGAATCAGCCTGGAAGCCGCAAAAGCACTGGGTAGGCGGTTCGAGCAAAACGCCATCGTCTGGAGTGCCGCGGATGCAATACCTCAGCTCATTTTGCTGAGATGAATCATTGGCCGGGTCTGGCCAGCGCAAGCAAACAGACTGGGGGGATTTGATCCAGCTTGCCGCCCCCGGCATCGACGCCAAAGCGGCTAAACAGGAGTCATAGATGTCTGCACAAACGTCGCCGACCGGCACGTCCGTCGCCCTCCCTGGGGCCTGCCTTCTCGCCCAGACCGGGGTGTACGAGGAGTACCTGTCCATTCGCCCGATCCCTGCGCTGCCGGGGATCCACGATCTTCTCGTGCGCTCGCGCCTGGGCTCCGCTCGAGACCCCGACGCATTACATACCCGCTACCGAGCGGGGATCAGCCGCGAGGCGCTATCGCGGCTGCATACGTTCTTGGGTGAGTACCTCGCCTTGCAGGGCGGCCGTGCCGCAGGCACTGCAGTTGTCGCGGTAGGCGCGCGTGCTGACGGGGAGGGTCAGTCATGACCTCGAAGCTCAGCCGCCGTGGCTTTCTCGTCTCGCTCATCGCCTTGGGCGCCACTTACCTCCTGCCAGAGGATGCGACAGCTGAGCAGGTGGACCAGATCTGGGAGGAAGCTCTCAAGACGCCCTGGTATTTCGAGGTGAACGAATGGGGAACGATCACAGAGCCGGATGCCGGCGTGGCTCAGAGGTGGGGCGATGTCTTTGAGGACATCTGGCCTGATGACATGGAGACCTACAGGGACGTGATCAGCACGGTGGACGCCTGTGTGCCGCTTCAATCCCACTTCACGGTGCTGGCGTCCGACGAGGCGGATCGTTTGGCAGAAATACCACCGCGGCAATTGGGTCCGAAGGGGCGCAAGCTCTTGGCCAGCTTGGAGGAGGACGCGTTTGATGGCTGGCGCGTCTGGGTGAAGTCTGAGGGAGACGCGGGCGTCGCGCGTTTCCGGGCTGCGATTGAGGACTGGCTGCAGCAACCGGCCGACGCTGCCCAAATCGCGTGGTTTCCGGTCGGCTATGGCGCGCAGGGCCAAGCCATGGCGTTCTTTGAGCGGGTGGACTGGGATGAGCGAAATGCGCTGGGTGTCGTGATCATCGAAGGTGATCACCCAGGGAGTACTTACTACGCGGCCGAGTTGAAGGCGTCTATTGCGGATGCCAATGAGACGGCCGAGGCGCTGAAGCTTCCATTCCGGTTCCGACCAGAGGGTTCTGCCTGAGCGGCACGGCGTGAGGAGATGTCCATGAGAACGATCTATTACCTGCCCGGTCGTGGCGGCCGGCTGTCCAACGGCCTGGGTGCGGGTCTGGCCGAGCGAGGTCTTCACGTCGTTGGTCGCGAGACTCTGGGTGACTTCCGGCAACTGCCCTTTAGCCAGCAGGTGGCGGTTGTCGCAGCCGACTTGCGGGACCACTTCTGGCATGAGGACGCCCGGGTCGTGGCGGTCTCCTATGGCGGCTATCTGTTCTTACATGCCCAGGCTGAACTGCCACCGTTTCCTGGCAAGGTGCTGCTGCTCTCCCCGATCGTCGGGGAGTTCAACAACGATGCCAATGGCCTGGGATTCATTCCGCCGTATGCGGAGAAGCTGCGTGACCTGGCTGCTGCAGGCGCGTTTCCAGCGCCTCAGAATTGCCAGATCCATGTGGGCTCAGAGGATTGGCAAAGTCACCCGGATGGCGTGACTGCCCTGGGCAAAGCCACGGGGATCGAGGTGACGGTTGTGCCTGGGGCGGGGCACAACCTGGGCAAGGAGTACGTGGGGCCGGTGTTGGATAGTTGGCTTTAGTCAGCCCAGCGTCGCAACAAGCTCGATCTTGGGCGCGACAGCGCGCACGACCTTCTGAATTCCGTGCCCGGGATTGGTCTCTCGATTTGAAACGAGTAGCCCTAGCCCTTCCAGCATGCCTACATCCTTGGTGATGGCCGAGCGATTCCGGTGGAGCCGGGTTGTGAGTTGGCTGATCGTCTTGGGCTCCCGCATCACCTCCAACATCAGCTGTCGGCGTGTTTCGGAAAGGACGGCAAACATGCGCTGC